>Ga0075163_10004121_pt1 | contig 19489 bp, 11 predicted proteins | sample JI1023141ADNA_FD_71478 | JGI IMG/M metagenome (GOLD analysis project Ga0075163, IMG submission 71478) | Wastewater effluent complex algal communities from Wisconsin, to seasonally profile nutrient transformation and Carbon sequestration -... | ecosystem: Engineered > WWTP > Effluent > Algae...
TGAGGCATTTAACCATGGTATCAATATTATGAATGGTCATCGCGAGTGCTTCTTTGATGCCGACTTTATCAGCTTTTGTTAAATGCGGGGCAAGCCAGCGATAGGCTTCAAATGAGCTCATCACTTGTTGTGTACATACCACCATTTTATTCATTAACGAATGAAAGGTTTGCCGGCTCATTTGATGAAACATCACCTCATATCGAATATTAAGCGCGTCTTTTCTGATTTTTTGTAAATCAGTCGCCAAACGTTGACTCGTGACCACCCGATGAACAGATGATTTAACCGTAAAGACCATGGCCATTGATGCCTTTATTTCTTCCAAATACCCCACAAATAAAGCTGAAATATTGGTTTTGTTGGGTAAGAAAAAATGACTGGTCATGATGACAATGATAGCCCCTATCATCGTATCTAATATGCGGTCTCGTAATAAATCCAAGTTCCATTCAGCCATCATGGCAAATAAAAATACGACAAATCCCGTTAGGGCGAAAATCGCAATACGGTAATAAATTTGGTACAAATACACCGTAAAAAAGACGAACATTAATAATACGACGAGTGTTAATGGGCCTTTAGCCGGCAAAATAAAATATAATATTGTACCAACAACCCCACCTAATATCGTCATGCTCACACGCTCTGTGGCACGCTTGAGTGATTCTCCCCATGTTTGGGTCGTTAAAGCCATAACGGTGAGTGTTGTCCAATATCCTCTTTCAAGGACAAAATACCAACTGACCCACTCGGCAATCGCTACCGATAAAGCTGCTTGAAAGGCCATTTTTGTTGTATTATTCATTTTCATGGCTTGCCTCAATCAGTTTTTCAATATGTTGATTAAACAAAATAAAACTTAATTTTAAGTTCATCAGGCTTATGACGAGAGCAGGATCAGTTACTGATGAGCGGCTTAGGATTTCTGTAAATTTGATTAAAGATACACCACATCGACGCCCCACGGCTTGTCCGCGGGGTCTATTATCTTCAGTATTCCATTGGATCCCGCGGACAAGCCGCGGGACGTCGAGAGTACTTGGGCCTTTACCATATTTTTTAGCATCAATTTGATACTGTTTGTTCATCTTTACTTTAACAAACAAATCTGCAAATTGCTTAGTCACGCGACTGAGCGCCATCCTAGTTTTTGCTGGCAAACTATCTTTATCCACAGATAATGTGTGATAAGCATCTTGCATCATTAAAAATGCATTGACTAAACCATATTCATGAATTAACACATCCGTTACTTTTTTTTGATTAATACCAAATACTTTAGCCTGCTCAATAGCTTGATTACTATCGATTAATCGCGTCAAGCGGGACTGACAAGCTTTAAAAAAGTTATTATCAAAATAACGCCTGCGTTTTGCCCCCAACACATGAGCACGAATTTCATTTAAGCTTTGCACCACGGTTGAAAAAATTAAATTCGAATTAGAGACAAACAATTTTGGATAATTATCAGGAAAAATGATTAAAGTCATCATGGCCGACACACTAAGTCCTACGACTAAGCCATGGATATTGTCATACGCGATATCGGTATTAGGGAACGGCAAAAAGGTCGCCATAAAACATAATAACCACGCCATCATGGGGGCAAGGCTTGCTTGAAGCCCATAACGGCGCAAATAATTAACCGAAAACGCCATAAAAACCAAAACCACAGCTGTTTGACTTGGGTCATCTCTAACGGCAAGCCCTACTAAAAAAGTTGTAAAATAAAAGGCATTAAACATTAACACTTGAAGCACACGAGACGAAAAAGGCCTCGCCACAACGCCTTGCATAGAGACACCACACGCAATACCCGCTATCAGTTTACTCACGGTATGTTCATGCTGGGTTAAAAAAAGGGCAAATAAAATACCCGCAATGGTTTTGACACCATGCTTTAATTTAAAATAGCCTGGATCAATATCCCATAAAAATCGAGAAAAACGCTGTAATAACCCAATTAAATCATTCATATTTGAGTACAACTTACTCCATTAACCATCAGCTTCAATGTAGGTTGGGCCTTGGCCCAACATCGCCACCTGTGTTGGGCCAAGGCCCAACCTACATAAATACATTTACCATTTTTGTTTTGCAGCTAGAATGCTTTTCGTATTATGCTAGAGAACAACACGTTAACTAGCCTAAATCACAACCATGTCAAAAGCTGCGAATTGCGTTTTTAATCCTGAAAAAAACACCATCGACTGTCATGGCACTTGGTCTATTCTTAACACACAAGCCCTATTTTCGCAATTCAAAAACTTAAACCTGCCGCAAGAAAAAGTCGTCACCCTTAATGGCCAACAAATTGACTATTTAGACAGCGCTGCCGCTTTAATGCTCATCGACCAAGTAAGCCACTACGAAAAAAAAGGAATTCCGATTAAATTAACTGGCTTTTCTGCGAATCATAAAGCGCTACTCAACTTAGTTAAATCAAAAAAAATCTCACCTCAAACGGTTCAAATGAGCCCAACGCCTCCCTTACTTTACCGAGTGGGCGTTGAAAGCGTAAACAAGCTCAAACAAATTGATGGGTTTACCAAACTCTTAGGCGAGCTATTTTTAACCTTTTTATTGGCATTCAGACGTGTTAAACGGTTTCAAGGGGCTAGTATCTTAGCCAATATCGATACCGCAGGTTTAAAAGCGTTGCCTATCTTAGCGCTACTATCATTTTTAATCGGTGTCGTCCTTGCGTATCAAATGGGGATACAGCTTCAAACTTATGGTGCCAATATCTTTATTGCCTACTTATCGGGGCTTGCGATTTTTCGAGAGTTTGCCCCTCTTATCACCGCCATCATAGTCGCTGGACGCACAAGCTCAGCCTTTACAGCCCAAATTGGCAGCATGCAAATCAATGAAGAAATCGATGCCCTTTTAACCATGGGTATATCACCCGTACAAAGACTGGTTATGCCCAAAGTTTTAGGGTTGTTAATTGTCTTTCCCTTATTAATTTTTTGGGCAGATATCTTTAGCCTTATGGGCGCTATGTTTATGTCAAAATGGATGCTCTCAGTCAGCTATTATGATTTTTTAATGCGCCTTAAAGAATCAGTTGGGCTCAAACAACTGATGCTTGGCATATATAAAGCACCGACTTTTGCCATTGTGATTGCACTCGTTGGTTGTTTTCAAGGTTTTAGAGTAGAGGCAAATGCCGATAGCATTGGCAGTCAAACGACAAAATCGGTGGTTCAGGCTTTATTTCTTATTATCATCGTTGATGCCTGGTACTCCATCATTTACAGTTGGATGAATTTATGACGACACCCCCTATTATTGAAGTCACAGGCCTTAAAAACCAACTCGGTGATTTCTGGGTTCACACTAATGTGAATTTATCGATTAATCAAGGTGATGTCGTGGCCATTATCGGTGGCAGCGGCAGTGGTAAAACAACCTTACTAAAAAGCTTATTAATGTTATTAAAGCCAACTGACGGTTGCGTTAAATTATTTGATGAAGATATTTATGCTTTATCCCCAAAAGCACTCAGACAATTGAGAAAACGCTTTGGTGTGTTGTTTCAACATAGCGCCCTTTTTTCATCCCTTAATGTCCTTGAAAATGTCATGTTTCCCATGCGTGAATTCACACACCTTCCAGAGCATTTTATGAAGGAACTTGCACTATTAAAAATCAATTTAGTAGGCCTACCCGCTCATGCTGCTTACCAATACCCCTCTGAGTTAAGTGGCGGCATGCAAAGACGCGCCGCAGCCGCACGTGCCATTGCTATGGATCCAGATATCTTATTCCTAGATGAACCCACCACAGGCCTTGACCCAAGAAGTGCCAGACGTTTTGATGAGTTAATCATATTTTTACATCAAACTTTAAAATTAACGATAGTCCTCATCAGCCATGATTTAGAGTCCCTTAAAACCGTCCCCACCAAAATTGCCTTTATTGGCGAGGGCGAAGTACTCGCCTGTGAGCCTTATGAAACGCTTATTAATAACCCGCATCCGATGATTAAAGAGTATTTTCATGGGGGGGATTAGTCATCCATCCAGGTTGTTCCATACCTAATAGTTCAATTGTTTTTTCTAAATCAAATTCATTAGTTGGTTGAAGTGCTAGATAATGATTACCATTTACATTAACAATAAATATTGGGGTTGTAGGAGTAGCATAATTTTGTAAAATCCAAAATACCCTGCATTATTACAATAAAAACGCAATATTAACCTTGTATTTTTACGGAATTAACGTAGCTATAGAGAATCGCGCTTAATTTTGTTAAGCTTAAACTATATTATTGGGATAGGACTATCGCACCTTGGAAGCTAAAACCAACTACACCGCTGTTGGCATCGCCGTTATTACGCTAAGTGCGTTGTTAATCTCTTTTGCGTTGTGGCTTTCTGTTGGGTTTAATCAAAAAAAATATAATACTTATCTGGTTTATATTTATGAAGCGGTTTCTGGTCTTACAGAAGAATCTCCCGTTAAATTTAATGGTGTGCAAGTCGGGTTTGTTGACAGAATTGAATTAAACGAACAAGACCCACGACAAGTCATGCTATATTTAAATATCGAAGATGGTACACCGATTACGACTAGCACCTCTGCCACGCTCATCTCATTAGGCATTACAGGCACAAGCTATGTGGGCTTATCTGCAGCCTCTAGCGTTATCACACCGCTTAAAGTTATCCCGGGTGAGCGCTACCCTATTATTCCTTCAAAACCTTCTTTGTTTAATCAATTTGACCAAGCCATCAGAGATGTCTCAGAAAATGTGAACAAAGTGAGCGTTGAAATTCGTAAAATTTTCGATGCCGAAAATGCCGAGCGCTTTAAAAAAACACTGGCGAATGTTGAAACCATTTCAGATGTCATTGCTGAAAATAATAAACGTATTAACGAAAGCATGAAAAATGCTGATGAGCTCTTAAAACAACTCTCCAAGGCCTCAGCTGACTTCCCAGAAGTGGTCACTCAATTAAAATCCGACTTAACAGCCTTACATACTTTATTGCGTTCCGCCAATGTTACAAGCCAGCAAATTACTGAAACCATGGCGTCTGGCAAAATTGCGGTTGATAAATTTAGCAATCAAACATTGCCACCTGCCATAACGCTCATTAAGCGTCTAGATAGTATTGCGACCAACTTAGACAAAGTCAGTAAAGAAATGCGGCAAAACCCAGCGGTTGTGATTAGAGGTACCACGCCTGCGAAAAAAGGCCCAGGAGAATAATGATGAGACGCTTATTACTGATTGCTGTCATCACGATACTCCAATCTTGCTCGCCTATCAAAAACCCGATTAGTAATGAGTATCAGTTGTCACAGTTTTCAGCCGCACGCCTCTCTCAACATGCCGAAAAACATTCTATTTTGGTTTCATTACCAGAAGCGGCTGCGGGTTATGATTCCACCGATATGATCTATGTCGAAAAACCCTTTGAGCTTCGCGCTTATGCGAACAATGCATGGATTAGTGCACCCAATAATATGCTATTGCCACTCATCACCCAAAGCTTGCAGCAAAGTGGGTTGTTTTTTGCAGTCGCCTCTAATGTCACCGGCACACAAACTGATTATCGCTTAGACAGCCAGCTTATTGAGCTTAAACAAAACTTTCTCAGAAAACCCTCAACACTGGATTTATCTTTAAAAATTACGCTCATTCGCCAACATGATGATGAGATAGTGGCATCAGCGGTCTTTAGAGAATCTGTCCCTTGTGAAAGTGATAGCCCTTATGGCGGGGTGTTAGCGGCGAATAAGGCGACACTTAACTTGACGGCTAAGGTTACGAATTTTGTGAATGGCGTAATAAGGTAACTTCTGCCAAGCATCCGCGCTCAAATCCAGACACCTCCACCAATGCCCGTGTCGGCGTTCCAAAAAATTGCGCGCGTCCTGTGGTTAACTTGCTATAAGCAAGTTTAGCCACCAAAGCTATACCAAAACTTGCAAAGCCTATCGCAATATTTTCAAGAATCATTGAAAGCCTTTTAGGCTGTGTATGCAAAGCATCATCATAACGATGAAGGCATAAATGCAAAGCCTGCGTTTTTTCTTTAACATTATCTTGATTCGCGGTATGAATAATATCCAATGCATCTTGCCGCATGATGCCTAACTTAACAGCCAAATCTGGCTGTTGCGTTTCAATACTGTTGATATAACTATCCAACTGCTCAAACGATTTTTTCAACGCATCAGGCACCTGTTGCGCCGTGCTTTCGCCTTTTGATAAATCAAATTCTATTTGACTCAACCGTGATGATAAATAAACCCCGGGGCTTTTATGTCGTGCTTGATGCAAGGCCTTTAATAAAGAGGTTTTATCACCACTTATTTCATACGCATCCATCGCTAATTTTAAACTCGTCACTGTCTTTGCTCTATCTTGCTTATCTTGACTAAACAAAGCATCTTTATAACGATACTTGAGGGCACGCTCACTTAAATATATGTCTAATAATTCCTTACATGCACTAGACCACTGCATTCTTGCTTGCCTTTGCTTAAAGGGAGCAATAGCCGGAATTTTATCCTTCACATAATCAACAGGAAGTAAGTTAAGTGCTGCGTCATACGAATCCATCGCTTTGGCAATCTCAACCCAATCAGGCCTGTTTTCTTGAAGACGAGCGCTAATACTCGTATGAGCATCAGCAAAAGCCGCATCAATTGCATTTGAAATAGCGGTCACAAGTACTGCCTGACACGCGTCTCTTAATGCTTCAATATCTAACAAATAAGCGTCTTTAAATGCGCTTGATGCAAGTGCTGATTGTGCTTCAACTAGCGCAGTGTTTAGTGCAGGCATTAATGCCTGAAGCTCGGTTTGTTTTTGGGTGAGGTGCTCAATATTGTCTAATACCGTGTAGGTTGGGCCTTGGCCCAACATCCTCGGATTTTGTTGGGCCAAGGCCCAACCTACATTAAACGAATCATATGCGCGAATAAACGCTAATAATTTTATATAACTTATCTCATCTAACTTCAGCATATCTATAGCTTGTTGAACATGAGTAATTTTCGCTGTTTCATCATCTATAAGTTTTTCAGTTAAGGGGACTAACTGTCTTGTTGATTCTAAGAGTTGTACTGAAAGCGGTAGCCAAATTTGCTCTTTAATGGTCGCATACTTATCTTTTAAAACTAAAGATGCAGCCCATGGTGTGATTTTAGCTAGTAGTAACTGCCTCTTATCCACTGCAGCAGACTTCTGATAAGCAATTTTTTCTTGTTCATTAAACCCAAGCCAAGTTAAAACGGGTTGAATACCCGATCTACGATTGTTATTTGGATTAAGCTCTACCATTAAATCGATTAACCGTTCTGTTGAAATGGGTGTATTGCCCCTAAGCAAAGCCTCCATAGAACCTAATGCTTTCAATTGTTTTTTTTCAATTACACTTAAATGATTAAACTCATGACTCGCAAATCTTTGCGAAATACTCTCCACATCATGATACGCCGGCTCTAAAGGATTGGCTTCCATTAAGCGGGCATTAACCGTGTCATAAATCACATCAATATTGGTTCTAAGCACGCTTATTTGAGATAATTTCTCATCTACTTCGCGCTGTTTTTCTTGCAACGCGACGAGTTTTGCTTCTTCCGATATAATATCTGCTTGAATTGACGATACCTTCTCTTGCAAGGCTTGCACATTTAAAGCTGGTAAATTCGCTAAACTTCGTTGTTGCTGATGCAACCTTTCCCTCAAATGGCGTGCTTCAGCTCTTAATTCGTTAAGCCATCTTTTTAATTCATCAGTTGGGGCATCTATCTCATGCAAGGACTCTAGACATAACTTTATGCTTTCTTCGGTAGATGTTGTTTTTAACTCTAACGCAATATGATTAAGTTTTTCCCTTATACGTGCTTTGATTTGATTTTTTAGGCAAAGTTCTGCCTGTTTAATATCACGTTCCAAGTCGTCTGCAGCTTTATTAAATGCTGTAAGTTTATCTAGATATCTCGTCAATACAAACCCTGAAAATGCTTCCGATAGTATTAATGCATTTTTAGGGATTGTATTTTCTAATCTAGGGTCTTTTTGCTTTTGTTTAATTTCTGTTCGTGCTTCATTTAAGTGAAGTCTTATGTCAGACAAGCTTTGCTTGACCATCTCAAAATCAGCTTGATCTAGTAATTCCATATCAATGAGGCTCTTATCGAGAGCTTTTAATTTTTCATCTAAGGGTGTTGTTTCAGCTTGATACCATGCTTCCCATGTTTTAGATGCCTCAAGCATTTTTTCTGCGAAGGGGGTTGTGTTTTTCTCTGAAAGAACTTTGTAAAGTAGTTCTGGCAGTTTGTATTTAACAAAATAGATGGCTAATCGATATAAGTCTTCTGCGTTAAGCTTTAAGACTTTAGGGTTTGATTCACTCTCTATAAAGTTTTCAAGGTTATTAAATAACTCAAACACCTTAAGATCTTCAGGAATTGGTGTCGACTCAATATCAGTATCAAAAAGACTAAATTTATATTGATATGGATTTCTCTTATCGTGACCATCATGCGTAATTTTAAATTTAGGAATTTTGTCACTTATTTGACTTAATAACCCATGAAATAAGCCTTCACTAAAATCTAATTCAAATACTTTTGGATGTAAAAAAGTCACTAATTCTTTAAATGATGAGGGGCATTCAAATACTAATCCTGCGATATCGACAAAAAATTCAAGCAATACATCATCAGTAAGATGGGCTTTTAAATTAATAACGGTTTTAGTTTTTTTGGCTAGTTTTCCAAATGTAATGGTCTTCCATCCATAATCAACCATTGTAGGAATATGTCCTTTATCCGTGATATTGATAAGATCGTCAGTACCGCTATCAATAATGGCCATTAGGGTTTCTAAAAGCTTCACGGCATCTGATTTTTTGCTGTTAGTTGCGTGACGGGCTTTATGATGGGCTGCGATTGCTTTGTATCGTTGAATTAATGCCGATAACGGAGAGGATTTTATTGTACCGTAAGTCACAATATGCCCTAAGTATTAAAATTTAGACCAATTGTACCTCATGATGCTTAAGACAATATTAAGGCCACAGAGCCACGACCGTTAGGGAGTGTTACACGGAACCTGCGCAATACTCCCTAACAGTCGTGGCTCTGTTATGCTTGTATATACGTTAAAGACCTATCATCTGGCAAACTTTCCCAAAGACTTATCACATAGCCTCCTTTGCCAGAACCTGTGGGTTTAGCAGCAATGGCACCCAGCGATTTTAGCTGACTAAGATGATGCGCTAAGCTTTCTGAAATAAGTCCCCATTGTTCAAAACACTCGGACGCACTGTTAATGGCATCTTTCAGTAACATCAAAGGCCTATTAACATCCTCAAGCGCTTGTTTTGCGGTTTGAACCGCAGTTGCCATTTTCTCATCAATCATAAGCGCTTTATCTGAGTCGCGCTCCCATAAATCTTGAACCTTATTCACACAATCAGCCGTAAACCCTCTTTGACCACAAGAAGATAATACCCAGCAAGGCTGCCACGCCATAGATATAGGCATCACATGACCTTGTTGAAAATACACACCCGTTTTTGCACTCACGCCTGCAATATCAACACCACTACTTTTGCCATGAAAAAAATCTTCCAAACGCTTGGCAAATACAAAAGATTGCATTTCATCCATCCATCCATAAGCAATAAAAAATCGCGTTAAAGCCACTGATAATGCTGCTGATGCGCCAAGTCCTGCGCCCATGGGAATGGTGTTATTAAGATGAAACTGGCCCGTTAAATCATTAATCGAATGATTCAATAGCACAGCCGCATGTTCTAATAAACTAAAAAACAATAAATGCATATCATGACCTGCTTCACCTTCAAATGAGGCTTTGCATGGCTTATGCGTCTCAACATGGGTGAGCGTTAAAGATTTCGAGGTCACGGGAAAAACAAGCGCAGGATAACCTCTTATAACACTGTGCTCACCAGCTAATATCCATTTACCATAAGTCGTGGTCGTAAAATTAGCGGACATGATAAGGCCCTAAATATGAAGTCGTTTTAATTTTTTCAGCCAATACTGCTTGGTCTTCTCGATACAAAAGATGAATATTAGGCCCCGCATCCATAGTCACTAGCGGTCCGTCCTGGTTTTTTTGCCAAAGCGCATCAATGGCATGCAACACGGTTTTACTCTCGTCAGTCATATATTGAAAAGGCTGTGCCGCTGTACTAAATAATGCATGCATATCTAAAAATTCATCTTTTACGATTTGATAAGTTTTAAGCCAATCTTGCTGATGCATTGCACTCATCAATTGGCTTAATCTTAATGCAGTACGCGCTGGACGACCCAAATATAAGGGAGAGCTTGCGACTCTTTGATGTGCTTCAGACGATGAAACAGCCTTAGGATGTTTTTCAATAATCACGACTTGATGAATTAATCTTTTATAGGGCATATCAACGGGCGTCACTGCTTCACCCTCCCATAATACCCAAGGGGTATAAAAGGAGCGACATGAAGAACCCGAGCCCATACGTGACCATTGCGCTTGTTCTTTAATTGAAGGCAAGGATTGTTGTGTTAATTCAGCTAAAGCCAGGCATGCCACTTTAGTTAATGCCGCAAAACTAGACGCAGAACTTGCAAGACCACTAGAATGGGGAAAATTATTATTAGAACGAACTAAAAAATGTCCTTGATAACCAAAATGTGTCTTTAAGCGTTGCAAGTGACCCAAAAATCGTGTTTGAGCTTGGGTATTTAATGTAATAGGCTCACATCCGTCTATTAATAACGGCGCCCATTTGTCTTCAGTATCGGTGAGACTTAATTCTACCGTTGTCACTAAATCATCTAGCGTAAAAGACAAGGATGGATTATCAGGATAATTACCTGAGTCTGGTCTTTTCCCCATGTATTTTATCAATGCAATATTTGAAGGCGCTGTTGACTTCCACATGATTTCATTCCTAATGCCCAGGGGCGTCATTCCAGAGAATTTTATGCAGTTGCAACTGAAAACGGACGGGGAGTTTATCCTCAACTATCCAATCAGCCAGTGTTTGTGGTTTAAGCTCAGTATAGCTTGGTGAAAACAACACATGGCAGCGTTTATCAAGTGCATACGTCTTCATCATCTCTTTAGCCCAACGATAATCATCTTGACTGCATAATACAAATTTCACTTCATCAAGGGGTTTTAAGTGCTCAATATTATCATAACGATTTTTATCACACTCTTTAGAGTCTGGTGTTTTTAAATCCATAATGACCCTAACACGATTATCAACAGGCTGTATGTCTATCGCGCCGCTGGTTTCCAAAGAGACATGGTACCCTAAATCACAAAGCATGTTGAGCAATTTATGGCAATTAGGTTGCGCAAGTGGCTCCCCACCTGTGACACAGATATAGGGACACTCATATGTTTTGACTTGTTGGATAATTGCATCAATCGCTGTAAGCTTTCCACCTGAAAAGGCATAAGCGGTATCACAATATTGACATCGAAGTGGACAGCCGGTTAAGCGAATAAACACGGTTGGAATCCCAACCGATGATGACTCCCCTTGCAGGGAATGAAATATTTCTGTGAGTCTTAAGGTTTCTTGCACAACGTGTCTCGCTCAAAATGCCGACGTGCCGCGGGACGTAGGCCAATTGTTTAACTATGAATAGATTGTAATTTTAAAGCAGCTAACTGCGCGGTTTGGGTATCTGGATAAGTCTTAATGACTTCACGAAGACGTTGCTTTGCTTCTTCTGTTTGACCTGAAGCAAGTAGCGCATAGCCTAACTTTAAATGCGAAGAGGCTTTTTTATTAGAGTTTGGGTATTGATTAATAACATTATTAAATTCAGTAATCGCGTTCGGGTAGTCATTTTTAATCATATATAGCTCACCGAGCCAATAATGCGCATTAGAGGCATAAGCACTGCTTGGATAAGTCGCCACAAAATTACTCATAGAAACGATAGCAGCATCTGTTTGTTTTTGATTAATGAGCTCATAGGCTTTGGTGTATTGAGACTCCTCAGAACCCCCCTTGGCGACTGCAAGGGCTACTTTTGGCGCAGGCGGTGTTGCCTGACTAACCACTGCTTGCGGTGTGCTCGCATGGGGCTCTCCCACGGCAAAATTTGATTTGCTAACAGCCACACTCGGTGCACGTGATGTTTGAATGCGCGCATCCAAATCTTTATAAAAGGCCAATTGTTGATCTTTTAATTGCTTAAGCTCGTGACCTTGAACTTCAAGTTGACCTCGTAGTTCTTGTACTTCTTGCTCTAAGGCTTGAAGCTTATTCACTTGGCCGATGTTTTCTTTCGTTTGTTGACGTCTCACATCACGAGACAACGCAACATTTTCTTCTTCGGCAGTATCATGAAGGGTATCATGGGCAAGGGGCTTGTCATTAACCGCCCCTTGCTTCCCATCGATAATTGCAAAATTTTCACTGTCGTCAATAATGGGCGCTTCAGAAAAAGCGCACAACGGTAAACTCAAGTTACATAACAGTGCAATTATAACGCGATGGGTGATTTTCATCTTGTTGCCTCATAAGTAAATTCAACACGTCTGTTTTGGAGATGGCAAGACTCTTCGTGACCAAAGCACACGGGACGCTCTCTACCATAACTCACAACGCGCATTTGATTGTCGTCAATGCCGGCCATACGTAAGATTTCAGACACGGTATTCGCACGTTTTTCACCAAGTGCAATATTGTATTCGCGACTACCGCGCTCATCGGTGTGACCCGCGATTAGTACACGAGCACCAGGATGGTTTTTGATATATTGTGCTTGCGCATGAATAGACGGCAAGTATTTAGATGCTAAAGACGCATCATCATAACTGAATAAATAAATTTGGTTATGCGGTGCTTTTGTCGTGTAAGACTCACCAGGCTCTTGACCTGAAAAACTTGAACCATCACCCAAACCATGAGAAGAAAGCTCACTGTCTGTGATGTCAGAACCCGACCCATCAGCATGCCCTAAATGCTTAGAGCAAGCTGAAAACATCACAACGCTCACAACAACAAGCCCTAATTTAAATATCGATTTAACATTCATTCCGCATACTCCTTGTTATCATTATTTTTTATTATTATTTAATGAGGCAACATTCTACAAATTTTTTAAGGGATTCGCCAGTGTTTATTCCATGACGCAACGCAATATTGTTGCATAACGCGCATTTTATAACTAAAATAGAAAAATAATGCTCATGGTGACTCGAAAAATGATTATCATAATACCCCAACAACGTTTCAATGGCTTATCTTTTGAGATAAGCATCACCATACCTGAACATTTAGAACATTTTTGGCTTCAAACTGAAACCACAAGTGCGTTGATGGAACTGTTCCGTTGTCTGGCATCCGAACTTGTTAATCGACCATACAAAGACCTTCCTGATGATAACATCACCTTTGGGAATGCCATTATCTGGCGGCCCAATCATGATGTCTCGCATTCTATTCGCCAAGTTGTATATATTCATATTCTTAGAGAAATGATTAGAAGAAAAGGAGCTTCACAATATACCACCCTGGAATTTAGCGAAGAAGAGTGGGCGGCAATACAATTGGCTTCTTTTTTGTTTCGCACGGGTAGAACCAACGAACAGTCCTCTGCCTCCGGACTTTCTCAAAACGCCAATTCCAGCGCGTTGTTTAAAGCGATAGCCAGTCGTCTTGGCTTTAATCCTCGCCTGGTAGCTGACATAAGTTGGTGTATTGAGTGTTATGCCCCCCTGAGTAGCGAAGCAATCCATGACATTCCCTTTGAGGGTTATACCGGCACTGACCCGAACATAAAAAAACGAAAAGCTATGCTGACCAATGGATTGTTATTACTCGCACACAATAGCGACCTGGTGAGATGCTTCCCCAATGAAATGGACATTCACCCCAATAATCGAGAAAACCTTGGTATATTGATGGAAAATATGGGACAAGTTGCGGAACAGTCTGACTTTTTGCTATCTATGGCCAGATTGTTATGTAAAAAAACAGGGACGGCCTATTACAGTGCCAACGGTTCCCGAAATAAGGGTGACTTACAAAAAAAGTATCAGAGCACTTATAGACTTGAGGCGATGATAACACATTTGTTCGACGTATCAAGCGTCTATTTAAATGATCCCAGCGCAGAAGGTTTGTTTATCGCAGACAGACGAATGATGAGGGATTACGCAGTCTCCCTCATACAAAGGGCTTTTTCCAGAAAAAGCGCCTATACATTAGAGGTAGACAACCGACCTAAGGGGCAAAGTCTTTTGCTTACTAATGAAGTTGTCGATACCAAATGGGAAGGTATTAGACAATATCTATTAAACAAATTTCCATGGACATTACAACATGTTACGCATGAAAAATACATAGGGGACTTGCTCACATCAGGAGCAATTGAGAGCACCAAGCTGCGGCGAAATCGCACAGGTGGATTTGCAGATTCTAATACGCCAGATAAAGCAGGCGATACAGGGTATGTTTTTTTTAGTATTGGCGGTAAAAGTCAACCATTACCAGATTTTCTTGACAATAATTCAGGATATGTCATCACCGTTCCACTGAAAAATAAAGCCTACCACCATGGCTGCCTGCAATCGTATTGGCGCGACCTTATCATCGAAGCCCCACCTTATGCCTACATACATGGGCAAACGTTTTCATGTTTAATTGACGACCACCGCTTCACGATTTCTTATGGCGAGGGAATAAAACACTATAGCCTTGTTCATCCTGATGGAACCACTTTAACATGGGATGTTAAAAAAGGAGTAGAGTCTGTTAGCGGGAAAGATAGCATCCAATGGCTTATCCATTATTTAATTGGAATCGCACGCCAAATGGATGAAGGGTTTCAAAAGCGTTTATTAGAGGATACAAGCCATCAAGTACTGCATGATTTTATATTTAAAATCTTAAATACAATAAACATTGAAACAAAAGTGCCAAGGGCTTTAAGCCTTATGATGGATTATATAGAGATAAAGCCTCATCTTCCACAAGCAGCTGTTAATTTTAAAAACAAAATGCAAGCGCATCTTAATAATAGAGATACCGAAGCCTTACAAGAACTTTTGATCTCTGGCGCGCCTATCAACATGTTAATCGATGGCAAAGCGTTATTAACGTATTTCCTTGAAAAATCACCTAGTGGTATTTATGATGCCAGAGTCATAGACATAATAACCCTTTTGGTTAGAAGCGGCGTAGAAATATATAATCTAAATTATTTACAATCACCCTTGTATATCTTATGCGCTATAGGCGTCAGGGATTACCTGGAATGCTTCTTGAAAGAAAGTCATTATGGGCAGTTAATCAATAAACAACCTGAAATTTTATTATTAATGCTGAAAAAAAAACACCAGCCCATACGTGAGATTTTAGTGCGATACGGTGCAAAATATCAAGAATTGTCTTTTGACAAACTGATGTTTTTTTTAAATTCAGCTTCAGAAAAACTGGCACTTGAATGCCTCGATATACTCTGTGATGAATATCTCTATCCTTTTCCTCAAGGTGAGCCTGCATTAAACGCCCTTAGCCGGTATAATGATCAAAGCCCCGTGCTTACCAAACGACTGGAGTCCCTCTGTAATATTACCATAGTCAAAAAACCAAAAAGCAAACCTTATTTGATATTTCTGAAGCAAGCTTCGCAAGGTGTTTTATTGGTAAAAAATGCGACTGATGGCGTTTCTGAAAAGTCTTGGCGTTTACCATGCTCTTTTGGGGTTGATGAAGGCAATATAGCAGACAAAGTGTTTGAAATCGCTGGATTTAGAATGCCTAAAGAAAGCAAAGTGACATTTCAACCATGTACTGATGCTACTTTGGTTCTAATTGACCTGCCAGAAGAGAAGGAAATTGTAGCGCAAAGAACAGCGTTAACAATTTCAACAAAATGGTCAGTAGAAGCGAGCGTTTTGGCTCAATCCTTACAAGGTAATACCATCAGCCTGGAAAACTATTTTGATGCGATTAAAAATGGTCGTGTGAATGAGGTAAGAGAGTGGATTAAACTGTGTATTTATTTAGATGTTAACTCGCGCGCCTGGGTATATTGTCTAGATTTGACCACCCCTGATTTAGCAATGCTCGAATTGTTAACTGAGTACTATTCCGTTAACGCATTAGTGCCCATCAAGGGTAAACTTCATTTGCCCATTCATCTTGCCATGCTCTCCAATCGACCAAATATGCTTAAGGCTTTACTGAAAGGTGGCTCGGTTACTATTAATCCAGATATATCCTTGTACCATGAAAAGGCTGGGATCTTACCCCCTATGATTTTTGCTGCACGCCATGATTTAATCCAAATGTTGAAATGCCTGGAAGTTGCAGGTGGCGATTATAACAACCGATACAATCGGTTTGCTTTACTTGAAGCAATGCTTGGACAGTGTGGCAGTGAAATGTTTTATCATCTTCTAGATAAAGTGGATGTTAACGCTACTTCAATGAAATATCAATTTATAACACCCGCTATGATAGCTGCACGTAAAAATGATGGAGAATGGATTGATGCATTAATAAAACGAGGTGCTGATTTTAATAGTAAAAATCCTCTGACAGAAAAGTCAGCAAGAGACTATATGTCGGAAACCAACCGATACAAACTTAGCCAGGTGCATGAAAAACAAGATAGCTGCCCAACACTCACCTTATATTTACGCGCTACGGGCGTATTGTCCGCTTCAAATTTTCAAGAAAGACTTATGATGGAACATGAGCTATCTATTGTCAGTGAAAATTCGGATTCCACGTTACATGCATTCATAACCCAATTACGCATTAGAGCAAAAGTGCCTGACAGGATCATCATTGCCATTGCTAACAGTGGAATTCATCCCGTCTCTGTTTGCCTATTTTCAAATCCTGCCATCATTGTAATACACAAAAACACGTTAAAAGGACAGGCGTTATCCTTTGAAGCATTGGTTTTTGCATTGGCCTGTGAAGTAGCCTTAGAGCCTTATATTACAGCAAATCCATCTTTTTCATTGGATATTAATACGTTACATGACATAGACATTCAGATATTGAAGGACTTAGAAATAGGTATTGATGTTGCACAACAGTATCTTAGCCATGCGGCAACATTTGCTGATACGCAGAAAGATGCGCCATATTTTTGCTGGTACAGCCCTTTCACTATTATTGGGTCAATGATGAGCTTTGAACGCATGTATGCGTTGAGAATTAAAATGTTAATATTACAACACAACCGTGATGCACGAATGGCGTCTGGGATGGTCACAACCGTTAATGCGATTCCTCCAATAACGCTGCCAAAAGAGTATAGACAGTACTATGATGTTTCAAGTGTAAAAGATCCAAAGCAATGGTTATTTGATCACCTGCCTGATTTAGTGGATGATTTTTTACCATATGAACTATTAATACAATGTAACAGTATGAAAGAACAGTTATATTTAAAAATATTAAGTTTTGCATATCAATCGGATAAAATTTCTGAGAACGATGTTGATGATTTATTAAAGCAAGCAGTTGATCTTAAAGTGCCTTGTTTGCATGCGCTAGATACTTTTTTTGGTGATAAGCCACGAGGATACTTCAAGGATTATAACAACCTAATAGGCAAGTTAAAACCCGATACTACTGATGAAGTGGTTATTTCTATATGCACTCAGGCTTTGCTGATACAAAAAAAAATGTCACTGTGGCAATCCAATAACAGTTCCATAACTAAGATGAAATATACCAAATCGCTTCATACTGATGGAAAAATTAAGCGCCAATACCATTATTATAATATCCATGAAAAATTCAGGTTACTGGAGGATGTGGTACCTATTATTGTAGGAGCATTACAATCCACCCGTTCGCATAGCCTTCTGCAATTACTATGGATAGGTCAAGCAGAGATGGATGTATTCTATCAGTATCTGCCCGAAGAGTTTGTTAGAAAAACAGCGGTTACTCGTCAACCCTACGCAAAACGTTTATGCAGAGAGTATAATTTACCCATACCGCTTGGGATAAAGTCTATTGATTATGGACTTAAAATTAAAGAGCGCTATTGCGAGCAAAAGGCCCAATCTATTCCATGGGCTCGTGTTGACTCACTCGAATCATTACGTTCGACGGTCATACAATACCGCGAGGTGATTCCGCAGACTGATGCTCATAAATCAATAATCGATATATTACGTACATTCGCTGAAGGTGATGGTTTCCAACGTAGATGGTTTCATACGATATACACCGATAGATACTTTTTCTCAACCTATCTCGCAAAGCCCCGTTCCAATTATGATTACTATGTGTTGATGAGAAAGCATCGCCATCATTTTACAACAGATGAACAAGTGACCTTGTCTGTTCAGCTTTTTAATTATAGAAATTTTGATATATATGCGAACAATTTTAAAAATGATTTTCTAACAGACGATATGTCCGCTGATGACTTATTGAGTATTTTAAACAAACTAGATGCTACGTCCTCATTAACTCATTTATTCAAAAATAAAACAATTGAATTTTATACTGCTCGCCAACGATCATTTTCACCGTTTTCAACAGACGGAATCAGGGTGTTCCAATATTTAATGAATAAAGAAAACGCACACTATTTAAAGCACTTTTTCCCAATCATTAACTGGAACTTGCCAACCCCACTAGAGATATCGACCAATACGCTTATTCTTCTGTTCAGATATTTTGACGGTAGCCAGGCATTTCCAAGCTTTGAATATGGAGAAAAGTTTGGCATGACCATTATCCAACGAATTAGAGAAAACCCAGATCCTATTGAGCGGATTAATCTGTTTTCATTATTAATTGGGGTGGATGTTTCAGAATCCCTACCAAGGCTATCTATTGAAACTGCGATGCAGGCATCCATCGATGGGTTTTGTGAAGCATTAATCAAAGTTATGGGATCTGATGATGGCAGTATTGCTTATCAGTTGGGCATGAAAAAAATGATAGATGAATGCTTTCACTTTTTTTTACGATTTGATTGCATTAACATCATGGAAAAGCTGGGTAAAGGCGCCGAATCACAATACCCATTATCTCAAATAATAAGACGACTCATCTATTCGGAAGACACTAAAGGTACCAATGCGATGGCAATATCCATCCTAGCTTATGCAGAACTACTCTTCAGAAAATACTTGTCCCAGGATAAAAATAGAGAACCCATGCTTGAATTTTTAATTTCTGCCTGCTCTAGTGATGACATCAATAAAGTTGCAGCGTACTATTCAACAGCATCCATGGAACAAAGAAGCCCATACGGTTTTTATTCGGTATATTATTTTTTTTGGGGGCTTTCCTTAGAACAACGCGCTGCATTGATAGATATTTTGATAATCCCTGTTGCGTCAGAAGGTTCAAAACAAAAAAAAGAAGAGGACTATCAAAAGGGTTTTACTTTTTTATGCAATAAATTTTTTAATAACCCTGAAACAGACGAGTATTATAAAGAAGCCATCATCGCCTATTTTGATACCGCATCAGAGTATGAGCGTCAA
>Ga0075163_10004122_pt1 | contig 19487 bp, 17 predicted proteins | sample JI1023141ADNA_FD_71478 | JGI IMG/M metagenome (GOLD analysis project Ga0075163, IMG submission 71478) | Wastewater effluent complex algal communities from Wisconsin, to seasonally profile nutrient transformation and Carbon sequestration -... | ecosystem: Engineered > WWTP > Effluent > Algae...
CAGGTCGTCCTCAAAGACGGCTCCACGGCCTGGCTTCGCCTGGTGCGCCCCGACGACAAAGAGCTGCTCGTGCGCGCCTTTGCGCACCTGTCGGCGCAGTCGCGCTACCGCCGCTTTCTGGCCGATCGCACCGCGCTCTCGCCGCGCGAGCTGTCGTATCTGACCGAGGTCGACGGCAGCAGCCACTTTGCCATCGGCGCGATCCGCCGGCGCGACGGCCATCCCGACGAGGGTCTGGGCATCGCGCGCTTCATCCGCCTGCCGAGCCGCCCCGAGGTCGCCGAGGCCGCGGTGGCCGTGATCGACGAGATGCAGCGCAAGGGGCTAGGGCGGCTGCTGCTGCGCCGGCTGGCCGCGGCCGCCCGCGAGCGCGGCGTCGAGCGCTTCTCTTGCGAGGTGCTGCAAAACAACCTCCCGATCCAGGGCATCCTGAGCGAGCTCAGCCTGGAGCCGCTGCGTCGGGCCGAGGACGGCGTCATCTCGATCGAGATCGATCTCTCGGATCTGCCCGAACTGGTCATGGCCCCGCAGGGGGAGGCCGCGAGCGGCTCCTCGACGTGGATGCCGACGCTGCCGAAGCTGCCCGCGATCGTCGAGCGGCTGCTGGCGCTGGTCGCCGCCGGCGTGGTCGTGGTGCGCCAGGCCGTGCTGCTGGTCTCGCCGCACTCAGACGAGACCTCGACGGAAGAACCCAAAGCCTAGCGACAACCCGCCACAACGGTTGAGGTTGCTGGTTTCGCGGTGGGGCAAGGTGCGCTATAGTGCGCGGTCTATCGCGAGCCGCCCCCCGCCCATGCCCTCCGAGACCGCCAACCTGCAAACTCCCGTCGAGGCGCCCGATTTCGCGGGCCTGACGCGCGGCCTCGACTACACGCTGGTGCTGCCCGAGTTCGAGGGGCCGCTCGACCTCTTGCTGCACTTGGTGCGCAAGCACGAGCTCGATATCTTCAACATTCCGATCTCGTTTATCACCCGGCAGTACGTGCTCGCGCTTGAACAGATGCACGCCCTCAACATGGACGTGGCCGGCGAGTACCTGCTCATGGCCGCGACGCTGGCGTACATCAAGTCGCGCGAGCTGCTGCCGCCCGAGGCGCAGGTCGAAGGCGAGGGCGAGCCCGGGGAAGAGGAGGAGCTCGGCGACCCGCGCGAGGCGCTGGTGCGGCGCCTGCTCGAATACCAGAAGTTCAAGGCTGCCGCCGCTGAGCTGGCCTCGCGTCCGGTCGTGGGGCGCAACGTCTGGACGCGCGAGGTCCCGCCCGAGGCCGCGTTCGGCAACATCCTGGGCCCGGCGCCGCTGGCCGAGGTGCCGGTCTGGGAGCTCATCGACCTTCTGGCCAAGCTGCACGGCCGCCGCCAGAAGAAGCTGACGCATGAGGTCACCTTCGAGCGGCTGTCGCTGGCGGATCGCATCAACCAGCTCAACGAGTACGTCGACCGCGCCCCGCTGCTCGAACCCGTGGTCTCGTTCGACGCCGCCCTGCGCGCCCTCGCCGCCGCCGAGCCGCAGGCCGACTTTTTCTATCAGGTGGTGCTCACCTTCCTCGCCATGCTGGAGATGGCGCGACTGCGCCTGCTCACCATCTATCAGGCGCAGGAGCGCGGCATCATCTACATCAGCCGACCCGGCATGCGCATGCCGGGCTCCGACGGCAGCCCGCCCGCCGCCGCCGGCTCGGCCGACCCTGAAACCCTTCCCGGCATCCCCACATGAGCCGCTCGCAGCCCGAAGACCAACTGATCATTGAGCACCAGATCCCGGCCGCCGTCGCCGCTGAGTTTGCGGCCGACGCCTCGGGACTCAGCCCCGAGGAGCTTGCCAGCGCGCTCGAAGCCGACCTGGCGCCTGCCGCCGGTCTGCCTCCCGGCACCGAAGCGCTGGAGGCCGCCGACCCGACGGTCGACGCCCTGGCGCCGCTCAGCGAGGCGCGGCTGCGCTCGGTGCTGGAGAGCCTGCTCCTGGTCTCGGATCGGCCGCTGTCCGTGGCCCGCATCGTCGAGCTGCTCGAAGAGGCCGCCGGTCCGCCGGGCGCCCGCCGCGACAGTCCGCCGCTGTATCAGGCCGCCGACGTGCAGGCGGCACTCACTCAGATTGGGATTCAGTACAAAGAAGCCGGCCGCGGTATTGAGCTTCAGCAGGTCGCAGGCGCCTGGCAGCTGCGCACCGCCCCCGACAATGCGCCGTGGGTGCAGCGCCTGCTCCAGCAGAAGCCGACCCGCCTGGCGCGCGCGCAGCTTGAGGTTCTGGCCATCGTCGCCTATCGCCAGCCCATCACCCGGCCCGAGATCGACGAGGTCCGCGGCGTCGACTCGGGCGGCGCGCTCAAGATGCTGCTCGAACGGCGGCTGGTGCGCATCCTCGGCAAGAAAGAGGAGCCCGGCCGCCCGCTGCTCTACGGAACCACGCGCGAGTTCCTGGAGTTTTTCAACCTGCGCGATCTCAAGGATCTGCCGACGCTGCGCGAGTACTACGACCTCAGCGAGGAGAACCGCGAGAAGGTGCGAGCCGCTCACGGCGACGCGCCGCCGCCGGCACCTGGGGCCGAGGGCACGGCCAACGCGGTGCAGACGGTGCTGCTCGACCAGAACGGCCAGCCGATCCCGTCTGCCGAGGCGTCGCCCGCCGCTGCATCCGACGCGCCGCCGTCGCTCGACGCCGCCATGACCGTGCCGGCGCCCGCCGAGCCCGCCGCTGCTGCCGAGCCGCCGCAGATCAGCCGGGTCGAGATCCTGGCGCAGCAGCTGGCCGACGACGATGAGCAGCTGGCCAAGATCGATCAGATGATCAGCTCGGTCAGCACCGATTTTTCGTCGCTCGATGCAATCCTGAATCCCGCCGCCGCTCAGGCCGTCGCGGCTGCTCCGCCTCCCAAGCCTGCCGCCCCGTCGGGCGCCGACTCCGCTGCCAACGAAGACGCGAATGCGAGCGCGGATGCTGACGCTCGCGAACCCGAGGAATTATGAACAACGGTATCCGGTTACAGCTCGTCCTCGCCAAGGCTGGCGTCGCTTCGCGGCGCGGCTCCGAGACCCTCATCACCGCCGGCCGCGTCGCCGTCAACGGCCAGGTCGTGACCGAGCTTGGCACCCGCGTCGACCCGGTCTCCGACCAGGTGACCGTCGACGGCAAGTCCATCCAGCAGGAGGCGCCGGCCTACTTTCTGCTCAACAAGCCCAAGGGCTATGTCACCACCGCGTCTGATCCCGAAGGTCGTCAGACGGTGTTTGAGCTCCTGCCCGACCGCTCGAAGCGGCTGTTCGCGGTGGGCCGGCTCGACTACAACACCGAAGGCGCGTTGCTGCTGACCAACGACGGCGAGCTTGCGCACGTGCTCATGCACCCGAGCCGCGGCGTCGAGAAGATCTATCACGCCAAGATGCGCGGCCACATCTCCGAGGAGCAGGCCGACAAGCTGCGGCACGGCGTGGTGCTGCCGCCCGCGCGCGTGCTCGACTCCACCGGCCGTCCCGTCGAAAATCCCTACCCGCAGCGGCGCGGCGCCCCGGAAAAGCAGGAGCGCAGCGCCCCTTGCGGCGTCGTGGTCCGCAAGGACACCGGGCAGCACAGCTGGCTTGAGTTCGTGCTTCACGAGGGCAAAAATCGCCAGATCCACCGCATGGCCGAGGCCATCGGCAGCTCGCTGCTCAAGCTCCAGCGCGTGCAGTATGCCGGGCTGAGCATCGCCGACCTGCCCATCGGCGAGGTGCGCGAGCTCAGCAAGCGCGAGGTCGCCGAGCTGCGCCGCAGCGTCGGACTGACCGCCGCGCTGGCCGTGCCGGCGTCCGTGGCTGCCGCCGCTGCCGCTGCCAAAGCCGCCGCCAAGCCCGTCGCCCCAAAGCCCTTCACCCCAAAGCCGTTCCCCGCGAAGCCCGCCCCCGCGAAGTCCGCTGCCAAGCCCGCTGCAAGGCCCGCTCCCAGGGGCGAAGCGCCCGAGCGCAGGCCGCCTCGGCCCCAGCCTGCCTACGACGAGCGCAGAGGCGCGGGTCGTGATGGACAGGGTCCAAAGGATAAAGAGTCTCGCGGCCCCGCTCGCGCCCCGGCTCGCTCCGATTCCCGGGCGCCCTCGCGGTCGCCCGACGGACGCGCTCCGCGACGGCCTACTTATGCCCCTTCTTTGCCGCGCTGACGATGCCCGCGGCCAGCGCCTTGTCCGACGCGGTGCCGAGCAGCCGTAGGCACTCCACCAGCCGCTGCCGCTGCGCGAGCGGCTGATCCGGACCCGCCAGGGCCCGGATGCGCGTCGCCAGATCGTCGGCGAGCGGCGGGGCAGGGCGCCCCTTGGTCTTGACCGGCGTCGCAACCGTGCAGAGCTCGCCCGCAGCATCGCTGGCCAGGGATGGCTCGGCGCTGCGCACCAGCTGAAGGAGCGGCTCGCCGGCATCGCGCGGCACCAGCGCCGCCAGCACCGTCATCGCGGCCCGCGTCGGCACCGGAGCTGGCTTGGGAGTTGGCGCCGGCAGCGTCGCCAGCTTCAGCAGGCGCGGCACCAGACGCTGCCAGGCCGGCGGCGGCAGCGCGGCCAGGCTCTCCAGCGCGCCCTCGCGCAGCGCCATGGGCATCCCAGCGTCGGAGGCCAGGTCCAGCAGGCGGTCCGCGGCCTCGCTCAGCACAGGCGGACAGTCGAGCACGTCATTGTCGCTGCACGCCGCATAGTGCCCCACCGCGGCGCTGGTCCGGTGCAGCGCGTCGCTGGCCGCCGCCAGCTGCTTGTCGTCGAGCAGCCGGGCTCGCCCGAGCCGCCCGAGCGTCTCGACCAGCGACGGCAGGATCTGAACACCCAGATCCGGATGGCTGGCGCCCATGAGCCCGAGCCCGCGCAAGGCCGCCAGCGTCAGCCGGCTCTGCTTGCGCGACGGCTCCTCCAGCATGCCCACCAGCCGCATCGGCCCGAGCCGCGTCGCCAGACGCTCCAGCTCCACCGTATCCCCAGCCGCTGCCGCCGATGACAGCTCCGTCGGCCGCGGCATCACGACCTCGGGGAGCAGCAGCAAGAGCGCCGTAGCCAGCCCCAGCATGACCCTTACTTTACCTCGCTGCGCAGGGCTAGCTCAGCAAAATCGCTCAAGAAAACGGCCGCGCCCGGCCCCGCATGGGCCCTGGCAAACCCCCATCCACCTACCTGAACGTCATTGACATGCGTTCACGTGTTCAGTAGGCTGCCAAAAGTTCAGTCCCCCGGTTGCCCGAAGTTCTTGACGAGGTCATTATGGACACAGATCACACCGACGGAGATTTTCCCCAGTCGCTCTCGACCATCTCAGGACGAAGGCAGGCTGGCAAGCCAGCTCTGACAGAGCGTCAGCGTCGGGTCCTCCAGTTCATCACCGAGTCGATCAAGTCGCGGGGCTACCCGCCGACGCTGCGCGAGATCGGTGAGCACATGAGCATCCGGTCCACCAACGGCGTCAATGACCACCTGCGCGCCCTCGAAAAGAAGGGGTATCTTGAGCGCCACGACCTCAAGTCGCGCGGTCTGCGGGTCACGGCGTCGGAGTTTAACGACACCTCGGCCGGACGGGGCGGCGAGGACGGGGATCTGATTGCGGTGCCGGTGCTGGGCAAGGTCGCGGCCGGTCAGCCGATCCTGGCCGTCGAGCAGCGCGAGGATACGGTGCACGTGGACCGCTTCTTCCTCGGCGCGCAGCGCGATGTCTTTGCGCTGCGGGTCAAGGGCGACTCGATGATCGAGGCCGGGATCTTCGACGGCGACTATCTGTTCGTGCGCAAGCAGCCGACGGCGCACACCGGGGACATCGTCGTCGCCATGATCAACGACGAAGCGACCGTGAAGTACTTCTACCCCGACAGCGACCGCATCGTCTTCAAGCCCGGCAACAGCCGCATGCTGCCCATCGAAGTCAAAAAGACCGACTTCAAGCCCGTGAACCTCCTCGGGACCGTGGTCGGCGTCTACCGCAAGATGTGCTAGCCCCGATGGTGTTGGGTTGGCCAAAATGTGGTACCTAAGCACGCATGGCCAGAAACTCTAATCGCGACCCCCGGCGCGACCCCAGGCGCGGCGATGACGCGGATGCGCCGTTTACGCTCGATACCGGTGATGCCCCAGGGCCGCGCGTGCAGCGCCTGGAGCACATCATGTTCGAGGAGCTGGACCGGCTCTTTCGCCTGGAGGTGAGCGACCCGCGCCTCGGCGATGTGGTGCCGGTGCGGGTCCAGCTGAGCCCGGATCTGCGCAACGCCAAGATCTACTTTGCGATGGGACGCGGTCCGGACCTGAGCGCTGGCGCAGGCCGTGGCAAGCGCGGCCCGGGACAAGGTTCTGCAAAGGGGCAGAAAGCGCCGCCGCCGCCATCGCCCAAGCTGATGGCCGCCGCAGCGGTAAAGGCGGTGCAGGAGGGGCTCATGCGCGTGACGCCGTTTCTGCGCGCCCGCCTGGCCGATGTGCTGGTGATGAAGCGGGTTCCGGATCTGCACTTTCACCGCGACCGGCTGGCCGAGTCCTCGCTGCGTGCAAACGAGCTGCTGCGCCTGACCCCATCCACGCCCTCGACCCCATCCACACCCTCGACCCCATCCACCCCAGCCAGCTAGAGCGAGAGGAGCTGCGATGCTTCGCGAGCGAGCTTTGCGGTGGGCGCTGGGTGCGGGGTTGCTGATGCCGGCTGGCTGTTTCGACTCGCGCGCGACCGACAAGACGCCGCCGGTGGTCATCACAGCGGAAGCCAAGAAAGAGGCCGAAGAGATCTACGCGGCCCGCTGCGCAAGCTGCCACGGAGCGCAGGGGCTCGGCGATGGGCCCAAGTCGGCAGCGCTGAGGCCGCAGCCGCGCAACCTGGCCGACAAGATGTGGCACTCGAATGTGACCGACCGCTACATCGAGACCATCATCGCCAACGGCGGCGCAGCGGTGGGCAAGAGCCCGCTCATGCTGCCAAACCGCGATCTCGCGACCCGGCCCATGGTCCTGGCCGCCCTGCGCGCCTACGTCCGCAGCTTCGCTAACTGACTGCGGAGGAAGCCGTCTCGGGCCCAGGCTGCGAGGCATCTTGCAGCCAGCGCTGGGTCAGCGCGATGATGCGCGCGTGGAGCGGCATCTGCTCCAGATAATCCTTGCGCGCTTTTTCGTCGGAGATGCAGTTCGCCGCTGCATCCAGCGCCGCGCGGGCCGACTGGAGCGCCTGGTGCGCCTGCTCGCGCTCGCCGGCCAGCATCAGGCCCTCGGCGATGCCCAGCAGCAGCATCGGCTCAAAGCTGCCGGCGTGGCCGATCATGGACAAGAGATCCTCGGCTTCGGCCGCCGCCCGCTTGGCCGCGGCGGCATCCTTCTGATGGCAGACCACCTGGAGCAGAAACGCCAGCGGAATGGCGCGCAGGCCCGGCATGATGATGAACTGCTCGGCCGCGGCGATAAGCTCCGCGCGGGCGCGATCGAGCTCGCCGTGCAGATATAGGATCACGCCGCGCATGCTCTGAAGCAGCGCGCCCATGACGATGTGGTCGCCGAGCTGCGGCTGCAGCGCCGCTGCGATGCTCTGCGCCTCGTCGAGCTTCGCAGACTGTCCGGTCAGCGCCAGCACCGTCGCCAGGCAGGTCCCCGCGCCCAGCATCACCACCGGCTCGCCGAGCTGGCGGGCGCGCTCATAAAGCGCGCGCATGCGCGTCTCGGAGTCGGTGTGATTGCCGAGCAGCGCGTCGCGCAGCGCCAGCTCCATGCCATCGTTGATGATGTTGCGCGGTAGCTGCATGCGCTCTGCGGCATGCAGCGCGCGCGCCAGCAGCTGTCGCGACATCCACGGATCCGTGCCCAGAAAGTGGTGCACGGTCGAGAGCGCCCGGAAAAAGCACGACTCGGCAAACGCATCCTCGTCGAGCAGCTCGCCGGCCAGCGCCTCGGCGCGGCTCAGCGTCTGTAGCGCCTCTTCGCGCATCCCGAGGTAGGTATAGATGAACGCGATGAGCGAGCTCGCGTAGACAAAGACGCTGCGCGCCTCCGGCTGCGGCGAAACATGGCGGAACTCATCGACCAGCTCGGCCAGGTTGCCCAGCTGACCGCTCATGCCCGCCGCGCCCACGTGCAGCGCGACGCTGCGACACCACGGCTCGCTGCCCGGCGGCAGCAGCGCCATCGCCGCCTGACAGTGCTCAAGAGATCCGGCCAGATCGCCGCGCAGCCCGCACAGCTGCGCCCGCAGCGTGTGCAGCTTGCCCAGCTCCTCGCCTTGCGGCGCCCACGATCCGGCGCGCAGGCAGTTCGCTTCCGCGATCTGGATATCGCTGCGATTGATCGCCAGCTGCGTCGCCTGAAGGATGAACTTGATCGCGCGCTCGTGCTCGCCGGCGCGCTCGCAGTGCTCGGCCAGGATCTGCGGATCGAACCCGCACTGGCTCTCCAGATAGGCCGCCGCCAGGTGATGTCCGAGCTTGCGATCCGCGTCGGTGAGCAGCCCGTAGGCCGCCTCGCGCAGCAGGCTGTGGCGGAAGGAATAGAAGTGCTCGTCCAGGCTGGCCGCAGGACCGAGGATGGTCGTCTGCTTGGCGGGCTCGATGAGCTCGGCCGAGACCAGGATGTTCAGCCCGCTCTCGATCGATGCGGTGTTGGTCTCGTGCCCGAGCAGGGCGCGCAGGCCGCCGGTGGAAAACGAGTCGCCATAGACGCTGGCCGCGCGCAGCACCCGCCGGGTCGCGGTATCGAGCCGACCGATGCGCGCCTGCAGCATGGCCAGCACCGTCTCGGGCAGCTGGTCGCCCTTGCCCTCGGCGGCGGCGCGGATGAGCTCCTCCAAGAACAGGGCGTTGCCGCCGGCCTGCTCGACGATGCGCGCCACCGTGGCGGCGGGAACCTTGGGCCCCAGCACGCGCTGCACCAGCCGCTCGCTGGCCCGCCGGCTGAGCGGGGCCAGCCGCAGCTCCTGCCGGCCGCGCTCCTGCCACAGCCGCGGAAAGCGCTCCTCCAGCTCGGGGCGGGCCAGACCCAGCATCAAGAGCGGCTGCTCGGCCAGGGCGCGCAGCAGCGATTCAGAGATGCGCAGCGACGGAATATCGGCCCACTGAAGATCTTCGAGCACCAGCAGCACCGGCTGCCTTGCGCACAGCGCATGCAGCAGATCGACCAGCGCCCCGCTCATCAGATCGGCCATGCGCCGCGGCTCGGCGCGTGCGCCCAGAAACAGCGCGCTGGGCTCGCCCACGGCCGGCAGGTTCAGGAGCTCGCCCAGAAACTCGGACAGCCGCCCCGTCTCGCTGGCGGGCACAAAGTCTGCCAGCTGGCTCTGCAGGCGCAGGCGCTGGAGCTCGCTTGTGCGCAGGCCATCGAGGCCCATGAAGCGGCGCAGCGCCTGCGCAATCAGCGCATAGGGTGAGCCGCTGTAGGTGGGCTCGGCGCGGCCGTACAGGATCGTCAGCGGCTCCTGCCGCTGCTCGAGCAGGCGCAGAAACTCGTGGCGCAGCCGCGACTTGCCAAGCCCCGAGGGTGCCAGCACCAGCGCCGCGCGCGCGGCCGAGTCCTCGATGCTGCCGGTCAGGATCGCCGTCAGCATGGCCAGCTCCTGCTCGCGCCCGACGCAGGGCGTGGGCTTGCCGAGGAGCGGCCGGGTGACATCCAGGCTGGTGTGCTCCCCGAGAAGCGCGAAGCGGCCGGCGCTCAGCGGCGCCAGCTCGAAACGCGCATCGAGCAGCCCCGCGGTCACCGCATCGAGCACGATCTGCGCGGTCGCGGTCGCCGGCACCGTGCGCAGCAGGCGCACCGCCCGATCGATGGCCTCGCCGATCGGCAGCTCGGCCCGCACCACGCCGCGGCCCGTGGAGATCGCGATCACTGCCGATGGCCAGTGCTCGTGGATGACCAGGGCGCTGCGGGCCGCCAGCGCCGCCTGATCCGTGGCCGCGCTCTGCGTCTCGTTGGTGGTCACCGTCGCGACCAGCGAGCCATCGGCCAGCCGCTCGGCGCGCACGCCATGCACAAAGAGCGCGGTGCGCAGCGACTGAAACAGCGCCTGCTGGAGCTTGTCCTGCGACGGCGCCAGCGTCGGCTCCTGCGACAGCTCCACCGGCTCGGCGGCATACAGCACGCTCACCAGCTCCTGCTCGCCCGACTGTAGCGACTCGGGCACCACGATCGGCCGCGGCTGCGGCGCCTCGACCTCCTCGTAGCTCTCCAGCGCCGCCATGCCGCGCAAGAGCCCATCGGCATCGTGCGGCCGCTGCGCCGGATCCTTGGCCAGCATCTTGGCCAGCAGCAGCTCCAGCGGCTCGATCGTGGGCGGCAGCTCGGGCCGCAGGCTGCGCAGCCGCGGCGCTTCATCAAAGAGGATCTTGGCCAGCACCGCAGCGACGTGCTCACCGATAAACGGCGGCTGTCCGGTCAGGCACTCGAACAGCACGCAGCCCAGCGAAAAGATGTCGGCGGCCGGGCTGATGTCGTGCTGACCGCGCGCCTGCTCGGGCGCCATGTACTCGGGGGTGCCCACCACGACCCCGGTCTGCGTCATCAGCAGGCGGTCCGAGCGGGCGCCGAACGTGCGCCCCAGCGTGCGGCGCGCGACGCCAAAGTCGAGCAGCGTGGCCCGCTGCGCCTCGCCGGAGGGCAGAAACAGGTTCGAGGGCTTGATGTCGCGATGCACGATTCCCCGGCGGTGCGCCACCGCCAGCCCCGCGGCCACCTGCCGGATGAGCGCCAGCGAGTCGGCCAGCCGCAGCCCCCGCTTGCGCAGCGTCTGCGCCAGGTCTTCGCCGTCGAGCCACTGCATCGCCAGGTAGGGCTGGCCGTGCTCGGTGTGGCCGTGCGCGACGTAGCTCACGATGCTCGGATGGCGCAGCTCGGCCAGCACCTGCGCCTCGCGCAGGAAGCGGTGCTCGTCGCGCTCGGGCGTGCCCAGCTTGTGCATCACCTTGAGCGCGACCCACTCGCCCGAGACACTGTCGCGGGCACGGAACACCGTCCCCATCCCCCCAGTGCCCGCTACGCGCTCGATGGCAAACCGCTGTGCGACGATCGCTCCAGGGGCAGGTCCATCGCTCATCCATGCATTGTAACCATCCTTGCCACAGTGACAAAGGCGCACGGCTTGGCGCGGTGGTCGGGCCTGAATCAAGTTGCTGAAACCCGCGGTCTGTCCGTATCCTCTGCCCGCATTTCACGCTCCACGGAGGCTCGCGATGACTTTGAAGAAATCTCTTTTGCTCCTGCCGCTGACCCTGCTCGCCTGCTCGCCTGGGACCCAGACCTGCATCGTCGGCCAGAGCGCCGCCTGCACCTGCACCAGCGGCAAGACCGGCGCCCAGGTCTGCCAGGGCGACGGCACCTTCGGCGCGTGCAGCTGCACCGGCACTGGCCCCACCGACACCAACCCGGGAATGGCCGACGGCGGCACCAACCCGTCGAGCGGCCCCAAGCGCGTCTTTGTCACCAAGCTGACCTACTCCGCCAAGGCGGTCAGCGACTCCATCTGCCAGAACGCCGCCGAAGCGGTCAGCCTGGGCGGGAAGTGGAAGGCGTGGCTGACCTATCGCTTCGCGAACGAGAACGCAATCGATCGCATCACCGCCACCGGCCCCTGGAAGCTGCTCACCGGCGAGACGGTCTTTCAGAACCACGGCCAGCTCAGCACCACGCCCAGCGTGGCCATCCAGGTCACCGAGATGGGCACCAAGCTGACGCAGACCGAGGTTGTCTTCACCGGCACCACCACCGGCGGCGTCGCCTCCGACCAGGACTGCTCGGGCTGGGGCTCGGACAGCGCCGGCCTGTATGCCACGGTCGGCCTCTGCTCGGCCACGGATACCAAGTGGACGAGCTACGACCTCCAGCTCTGCACCGCCTCGGCGCACCTCTACTGCTTCGAGATCTGAGCGGGATCGTCCAGCCGATCATCTAATACGATGACCTCCGGCCCCGGCGGCTCGGCGTAGAGCGCGGCGACCAGACCCGCCCGCCGCTCCAGCACCGCCCGCTGGTTCACATAGCCCTTATCGGTGAGCTCGTCGGCGTCGAGCGAGGCCGGCTCGGCCAGGAGCAGCACGCGGGCGATCCGGCCGCTGCTGCCGGCGCTGGCGCAGTGCTGGTTGTGGGTGCGCAGCCGCAGCCGCAGCTGCTCGCGCACCGCGGGGTGAGCCAGCACCTGCGCGACCGGTGCGCCCGGCCCAAGCTCCGGGGTCAGCGCCCGGCACGCGCCCATCACCGGCCAGGCCAGCAGCCCCACTTCGGCCCGATCGTGCCCGGTCACCACCGCGTCTTGCAAAAGCGGTGAGGCTGCCGACAGCGCCGCCACCCGCAGGGCGCCGACGTGTACCCAGGTCCCGCTCAGCAGCTTGAAGTCCTCGCTGACGCGGCCATCAAAGACGATCCCCTGGCTGGGATCCTGCGGGTCGGCCAGACGCCCGCCGTCGCCGGTGCGGTAGTAGCCCTCCTCGTCGAAGGCCGCCCTGGTGAGCTCGGGGCGCCGGAAGTAGCCCGGCGTGACGCTCGGTCCGCGCACCCGCAGCTCGCGCTTGCTGCCGCTGGACACCAGCTTCAGCTGCACGCCCGGCGCCGGCAGGCCGATGACGCCCGCGCGCTCGATCGGATAGTGGACGCTGGTGGCCAGGGGCGCGGTCTCGGTCGAGCCCCACGCCGACACAAAGCGCGGCTTGTGTCCCGTCGCCTGAAGCCCCACCTTCTCCATGCGCTCCCACAGATCCTGCGGCAGCGCGGCGGCGGCGTAAAAGAGCAGCCGCAGCTCGGCAAAGAAGCGCTGGCGCAGCTCCGCGTCCACCTCCAGGTAGGGCACCAGCGCGGCAAAGCCGGCCGGCACATTGAAGTACAGCGTCGGCGAGATCTCGCGCAGGTTGCGCACGGTCTCGGCGATGGTGCCGTGACTGGCCGGCGCCCCGGGCAGCGGTCGGCCGCCATCTATGTACAGCGTCGCGCCGCTGCGCAGCGCCAGGTTGAAGTTGTGGTTGCCGCCAAACGTGTGGTTCCACGGCAGCCAGTCGAGCAGCACCTGCGGCCGCGCGTCGTGGCTGCCCCCGGGCCCCGCCCGATCCAGAAACGGCCAGCACTGCGCGATCATCTGCTGGTTGGCCGTCAGCATGCGCTGCGTGTTGATAACGCCCTTGGGCGTGCCCGTCGAGCCAGAGGTAAACAGGATCTTGGCCACGGTGTCGGCCCCGACGCGAGCAGTGGCCTCATCCACCCGCGGCGTCACCGGCGTCTGGCGCAGCTCGCTCAACAGCGTCGCCTCGGTGCCGACCGACAGGAGCAGCTCGAACTTGCAGCCGGCAGCCTCCAGCGCCGCCAGCGCGCGCGCAAACGGCGGCCGGCTCTGACAGAAGACCGCGCCCGGCTGGACCAGCTCGCCGATGTATCGCACCTTGGCGCAGTCCTGGCTGACCAGCGAGTAGGCCGGCGAGACCGGCACCACCGGCACGCCGACCTGCATCGCCGCCAGCGCCAGCAGCGCATGGTCGATGCTATTTCCCGAGAGCAGCATCAGCGGTCGCTCGGCCCCAAGCCCCCGGTCCAAGAGCGCCTGCGCAATCGCCCCGGTGGCCTGCCTCGCCTCGCCATACGTCAGCTTGCGCCAGCCCCCGTGCCCGTCCCGCTCGGCCAGGAATGTCCGCTGCGGCGCCTCGTCCGCCCATCGCTGCAGCCACACACCCAGGTGCGCGGCGCCCTCCGCCAGCGGCACCGGCGACTCCAGCAGCAGCGTGCCATCCGGGCGCTGCTCCAGCCGCACCCGCGGAGCGGCAAAATCAAGGTCTTCGTATCTCACGTTGCACCAGATCAGAGCATAAAGGGGGTCTAGACCCCCTGGAAACAATGGATCGCATGGCTTTGCACATTAATGGCCGTCGCTGCCCCGTCTGCACATTTATCCAAGCCGCTGCACATTTTTTAGATCAGCGACGCAAGGCGTGTGGTTGGCCTTGACTACCCTGGACAAGTGTCGTACCGATGATGTACCTTTCTTTGGGTACACCATGGGTCCACCTCCACCAAGAATTAAACGACGCGATCAGCACCCTAGTTTCGGTAAAGAGTTACGTGCGCTTCTAGCCTCTAAGACATCAGAGGACAGAGAATTGGCAGGTATCATTAAGGATGAACTAGTTGCGTTAACGAAAGCTAAAAATCTCGGTCAGCGACACAGTAAAGAGGACAGCCTAACCGACGATCTGCGAGATATTAGCTACTTAAGATTATATACAGCTAAATTTAGCGTCCGAATCTATTTTACAGTAGCTAAAGCGGTTTTATGGATGCTGGCCTTAAACACAAATAAGCGGGCGACCGCTCTGTCAAATTCAATGAAAGAGATTTTGCATAGCAGACTAGCCGATATCAGGTGCGAAAGCGCCTGAAAGATGAGGATGACGATGAAGACTAAAGACAACAGCAAAGACAGCATCGACGCTTTGTTCGCCGAAATTGAGGCGGATCTACATGCTGGCGCAGCAGCGCACGAAAATGCGTTTCGTCGCCGGCTGGGTCAGGCGTTTGAAGATGCAAGAAAGAACAAGGGTCTTAGCGTTCGCGTCCTAGCCAAGAAGATGGAGACATCGCTGTCTCAGGTCCAGAGATTACTTCACGCGCATGTTGGTGGGAGTCTGACGCTTCGGACAGTATTTCGTGCTGCGCACGTGCTTGATCTGGACGTAACTGCTCACATTCGCGATCGGGCGAGATTAACGGATGGCGACTGTTTGCAGTTCGGTGCAGTCGCCTGGAGCGACTGGAACACGACCATTCATCCCCATTCCGACAGTCCCCGGAATGGGGATGTTGCCGACCTGAACGGAATAACACAGACAGCCGCTCAGCCGTGGCATATATCAGCAGCGGCCATAGATACCCTGCCGTTGCGTAGAGGCACTGCATCGTGACGACGCTGAAGGAAAAAAACAAGAAGGCTAAGCGAGAAACCATCGCCATTGAGATGGCACCACAGCCGGCTCATTTAGAGCCCCAGTTCGCCGAGTTGGTGAAACTCGTCAAACTGCGCGATGTGCGCATGATAGAAACACAGGCCAAGGTCGATGCTCAAGCGATGCTACTTGATGATGGTACCGATCTACAATTATTTGTAGAGCCTACCCATACAAGAGCTGGCATCACTGGAGCCACTATGTATTGCGGCGTCAGATTGGGCATTAAGATAGCATCTGCCCTGGACAAGCCGCATATGGTAGAGGTTTATGCCGAATATGGATTATTTTATGATATTCCTAAAGGTCAGGAGATTAGCGCGGAGGCTGCCAACTTATTCGCCAGCCGCAACGCAGTATTTAACGTATGGCCATTCTTTCGGGAATTGGTACATACCACCATTGCTCGGATGGGCTTTCCTGCGCTAGTTCTCCCCTCCTTCAAACTGTCCGTAAATCCTGGCTAGGGCATTCTTGGAGTGGCTATCTGACCGCAGAGCCGCAGAAGATACGTCATCATCGGTCCGACTTCAGGCTGATGCCTACTTAATAACAGTAAGCGTAGTCGCAGCCTGATGATGCGGTCGGTTTTCAATGACCGTGCGCTCGTCTGCAAAGTCCGGTGCGTATCCACAGCGAGGGCAGGCGCCGGGGATGTAGCGCCCTGCGAGTAGGTCATCCATGGAGACCTCGGCCAGCCGCGCCACCCGTAGCGCCATGCTCGCCGATACGCTGCGGGTCCCGTCTGAGACGTGCTGGATGGTTCTGCAGGTGGCACTGAGGGCATCGGCCAGCGCCGCCCGCGTCCCCATCTTGCGGCGTAGGTAGCGCACGGCCGTGCGGACGTGCTTCTGTTCGGTCAGGGTTAGATCGCTCATTAGGGCACCAGGGAGAGAGTGGGACGGCTCGGCGCGGCGTCCTGCCAGAAGCGCGGCGCAAGGCCAGCGGTGAAGATCGCTTGAACGAGGCAGGCGAGGTTGTGACAGAGGCACTTGCACAGCACCTCGTTCATCTGGGCGATCGGGGTCTTGGAGCGCACCGCACCGCCGAACTTCGACTTGATCATCCACATGGCAGACTCGACATTGCTGCGGCGGTGGTAGTGACCCAGGAACTTCTCCTGGTTGAACAGGAACTCGGCGAGGTGGCGGGACCACGTCTCGCACTTGGGATCCATGACCGCGTTGATCTTGAAGGGGATGAACGCCTCGACGCCGAAGCGGTCCAGCGTCTCGAAGTTATCTTTCGACGAGTAAGCCTTATCGGCGCTCAGCTCGCGTACCTGGAAGTTCTTCATGGTCTGCGAGAGCAGTTCAGGCAGCTGCGGGCAGTCACCTTCAGGCGAGACCCTGACGCCCGTGATCGCATGCGTGACCGTGCCGACGGCAATATGCAGCTTCACCCAGGGATGCGACGCGCGGAGCTTGCCGTGTTTCTGGTCAAACCAGCGATCGTAAGTCACCGTCGAAAACCCGGTGGAATCGAGCGCAAACTGACCGTTCTCAAGCGCCGCGAGAGGCTTCGCGGACTCCTCGATGAGCGACACCAGGATCGCCGTAGAGGCTTCGTCGGCCAGGAAGTTGGAGATGGTGTTGAAGTGCGCGACGTGCCCCAGGTTGCCCTTCTCGGCGCTGTCAGCGAGGTCGGACTGCACACGGCGCTGGGACTTCATGCTGTAGACCTTGGCGACGGCTGCGAACACCTGATCCTTGAGCGGGATCGGCTTGCGGCCGGGGCCGGGCTTGCGCACAGGCTCCTCGACTCCATCACAGAGCGCCCGCAGCATCCGCTCGACATAGATGCCCTCGTTCGTCTGGGCGCTGTTATAGGCGCTCCAGTCACGCGCAACGGTCTTGCGCTTGACGGTGACCGTCTCAGTCACGCTGCCATCAGCGGCCACTTCGCAGCCCCAAGCCAGCCAGAAGTAAGTCGCGTGAACGTGCTTGCACGGCTGGCGGCGCAGCTCGTAATCGGCACAGGTGCAAGTCTCGTCGACGATGTCCACGAGGTACTTGCCCGCCGTCTCGGTCTGCGAGGGGACCGCGTACCGGGAGCCAACCAGCCGGATGCCGCCATTCTTGGCGATCTGGCGTCCGCGCTCCTCGCGTGGGTTCACGGTCTGGCTGGGCTCGACGGTGAGGTTTTCTGCTGCGCTCGCGTTCATGGGCACTAATGTATTCCATTAGACCCACAAGGCAAGAAAAATCGTACTTGCGTCGCTGACACCAATGGAATACGTTAGCGCCCATGACCGAGACCGATAAAATCGAGCGCCGAAAACCGGCCGAAGTACGCAAAGAAGCTCACCTCCGCGTGCGCATCTCCGAGGCGCACATGGCAGAGTTCAAGACAGCCGCCGAGAAAGCCGGCATTGGCCTCTCAGCATGGGTAACCGAGCGGCTGCTGCGGGCCGCTCGGCAGGAAAACAAGAAGGCTTAGAGTCGTTGCGGGCGCTAAGTGATCGCTTAGATGGACCGAATTGGACTCAATCCATCTGTGGTCATGATCACCCTACTGATTGCGCGCGGGAGTGCAATGCCAAAGGTGGGACTGTGTGTGCTGCCGTAGCGGGTCAGGAGACTTGAAAGAAGCCGCAACGCCTAAACCCGCGAGAGGCCAGGAGCATTGCTAAGGCGTGTCTGGATACTCTGAAGGCGCCAGCGGGTTAGGCGGTCCGAACGGCATTCTTAAATTCGGCGTCTGTCGGATCTTCCTTGCGTGGGAATGCATCGGCGAGCTTGACGCGGCGCTCTGAGCAATACGCAACGACAGCTAAGCGCAGCCCGCCGCTCTTTCCGCCCCCGGGGAGCTGCCATCGAACCTTGAGCGCCTTGCCACCATTTGGGGTTCCGCCTATAGGAGATATTTGAGTTCTTTTATGGTCACACTCACCCGAATTAAAATAATCGCATAATGTCGCTTGAAGCGCTTCCTTGGTTTCTTGGTAGCCAACTTCGCCAAAATCTCTTCTTAACTTCTTAAAGGTTGCTTGACAACTCTTTAGAACTTCCCAGGTAATCTGATCCGGAGTGATATTTAGTGGCTTGGGCTTTGTGGTACGGCCAGGGTCAGCGTGTAGGCTCATAACCACGCCACTCCCTTTTCATCGTCCATAGCTGCGCAGGCAGCTATCTCTTGGTCCGTCGCTGGAGTTGCCAGCCAAGCATCTTCGTCGAGGGGTAATTGCTGTAAGGCCAACATCATGTTCAGCTTGATGGGCTTACGACCAATTTTTGAACCCTTGGCATAGGCTATCTTCCATGCCAAATTGTGATGTGATAGCGCAGATATTGATGTAGAAGTCTCGTCGGCTATTTTCTTCCCAATGCCTGACAAGATACTCAACTGCTTTGTCGTCAACTTTGGATAATTGTCCATGGGCTTTTTAACTGCCAGCGGGCGCCTCTTACTTCGTAAGTAAACCTGCTGCCTAGCCCAGCCTCGTTGCTCTAGCGCCTTCACGAGACAGTTCTTGTAATTGGCGACAACCGGTCCCTGCTTATATCCTAAGTAGCTGGCGCCGGTAATGGTCTTTCCGTGATCTCGCAGTGCTACCAAGTCGGCGTAAAAGAGCGCCTTATTCACCAAGACAATGTTGAGTTCTTTTCCGGGGACGTTCTGCAGAATGACCATGACGGCCTCGCACAGCCGCTCCTCGTCGAGTTCTTCCTTTTTCGGGGCGCCGAGCTTCTTAGGCGAGGCCATAGCGGAGGTGTACTCGCCTTTACCGTCGCGCGCAAGCCCTAGCGCCCGGTTTTAGACTGGGCAACCGCCTCGCCATACTTCGCTTCCAGTCTGTCTATCTCAGCCTGCACTGCCCGCTTGATGAAACTGCTGCGCGTCTGACGGGCGTTTGTCTCAAGTCCTGAGAGATTGACCGCGCGATCGATCGCGTCGGCGAACTCAGGCGCCACGTCGAGAGGGATCCTGACAACGGCCTTCGGCATGTGCGCAACTTGAACACACGCATGATGCACGGTCAAAGGTAATGTCTGTTACCTTAATATTACACATTCATAATGTACGTACATGATGCACGTAATTGGCTATGCTGAGGTCGCCAAGGAGCGATGCCATGACCAAGACAGCCATTATCGAAACGCCGACGGGCGAGCCAACGATCGCAGCCAGCTTTAACCTCGACGACGCCAACGAGAACCGAATCCAGCGAGCGATCCAGATCTTCTACACCGACCGCGATCGGCTGCATGCGATACGACGGGGCGCTGCCAAGGGCTTGCGCATGGCCTGGACCCTGGGCAGCTTCCATCCCGATCGCCCCAATGCGCGCCCCGAGTGGTCGGTGCTGCACTGGGCCCTCGACGAGATCAGTGTGCGCGTCCAGCGCTGCAAAGACGAGGCAGAGGCCAGAGCGGCTTTCGAGAGCGCTGGTCAACCCGACCCGCAGTGGCCAGGAATCAAGTTCCCACCCAAGTAGGCCGGCCGCAGCTGCACATTTTTAGCAGCAGCCTGCACATTTATTCGGAGCCGGCCGGGTATTTATGTGCAAAGCCGGATCGCATAGGTTGCCCGGGGTCCGGACCCCAAGCAGGGTCTGCAACACTGCAACGCAGAGGGTCGGAGGGGTCCGGACCCCAAGTGGGTGGCAAGGGAATTTCCCGTG
>Ga0075163_10004123_pt1 | contig 19483 bp, 22 predicted proteins | sample JI1023141ADNA_FD_71478 | JGI IMG/M metagenome (GOLD analysis project Ga0075163, IMG submission 71478) | Wastewater effluent complex algal communities from Wisconsin, to seasonally profile nutrient transformation and Carbon sequestration -... | ecosystem: Engineered > WWTP > Effluent > Algae...
AAGCAGCCATTAGAATCCTCCTCCGGCCATATGATTTCCAGCAGTTTTTAAAATTGTTGAACCTGTTGAGGCTTCTGCTATCTCAATGGCAATTGCACCTGAACCAAATCCACCAGACACATTCGTCCAGTTAAGAGATGTTCCAGCAGACCCCGCTTTATAACAAGTTTCTATATTGATAGATCCAGTGTTATCTGCACGATCTTCATTAAGTTCTGTGTATCCAGTCGGAGGAGCTATGTTCGTGTAGCCTGAACTAATAAACGAATCTCCAAGAACTCCAAAAACTACAGAAGATGCAGCGGGAGTTGAGTTAAGTGTGAGAGTTTGACTAGCCCCAGTAGTTTGTCCAGTCTTAGATTGAATAACAGGAGTTACAGTATCAATACCAGATATGTCGTAGATGTTTGTAATAAAAATAACGCGCTGCTCATCTTCTGGTGCGCTTCCGTCATTATACGTAAATGTAATTGTTCCAGCTCCAGGAGAGTTAGGAACTATTGCGTAATGTAATGTGACTTGTTCCCACCACTGTGAACTGTTAGGTACATAGAATTGATAAAGAGATGTCCACGACCATGATCCAGCATGTGTTTGGCTGATTGTGATTGAGTCACCACTACCAGTTTCTAAAGTTCCAGCAGGAGATTCAGAGGATGTGACCGCAATAATTAAGCGTCCAGCCGTTGGCGTAAATGATCCAGTGGTGAAAGAACTGGTAGTTACGCCATGGTTAGAGTGTGGCCCCGATATGCGGGCAGGAGTTCCAATAGCCACGGTTTAGTATCCTTTGCTAATCGCAATTACGTACCATTTTGAAGTTCCAGCATTGTATTGCGCGGTAAGCATGTCTCTCTTTGATGCAGTAACGGTTGCGGTATATGAAGGAATATCTGTGCTAAACGCAAACTGAGTATCCAATGTCACTGTTCGAGATCCTGTAGCATCTTGGATAATTTCCCAAGTAATACGCTGCCCGTCTGTTGGATTAGTTGGGTTAGAAAGTGTGACGTTTCCTGTAAGAGTTAGACGGAACCAGTTTGAAAGTGAAGCATCTGTTCCTGTCGTTGCAGCGTAAGTAAGAGTGTGGGGATCGGTAATCGTTGCTTGCTGCGCACGGATAACTCCAGTACCTTTTGCATCTAGAATTAGTGAAACATTTGTATCTCCACCGCTTACAGATAATTTTGGATTTGTAGTAGTTGCAGCGTTTGTAATTGCAATCTCATTGACTGCAGATGTCGTAGCTGTAAAAGCAATTGTCTCATTAGCGTTCGTGTCTAGTAAGGACGTAACTACTTTTATTGAGTTGGGAAGATCAATGGTTGGATTACCAGAAACACCATCACCATTTGTAACAGTAATTTCGTTAGCAGTACCTGTAAGAGTTCGTCCAGTGAAAGTATCTGCGGCAGTTTGGGTAATAAGTCCGTTGACGTTATACCCTGCAAGAGCAGTTAATGTAGCATCAGATGCTTGAGCACCTAACGTTGTGAGCATTGCGCCTGTAGTGGTATCGTCGAGAACTGTACGAGCAGCAGAAGTAACTGTCATCAAAGATGCAGTACCAGAGCCAGTAAAGTAAGGAGCAGAATCTGCAGCAGATGTTAATCCAGCAATTGCAGTAAGTTCAGCGTCAAGAGGTTGCTTTAGCGCAAGGGCATCAAACACTGCATTTTGAGAAGGAGCAATTGTAGTTGTTCCATCGTTGATTGCGTCTGCAACTTTTGCATTAATTGCAGTCGATTGTGCTGTAGAGACTGGTTTATTAGCATCGGATGTGTTATCCACATTACCAAGTCCAACGGCTGTTGCATTAAGAGTTTGCCATGATTTATCACCACGGTAATATTGACCTGTAGTTCCAGCAGCTAACGTAGGTTCTTTTTCAGTATCTAATTCGTTAAGAGCAGCTTGCACTGTAATTGCAGCAATTGTTCCTGCAGGAGTGTTTGTAATATTTGTAGCTGTGTAGTCGCCATTAGCTGGTACAACAGCACCTGTACGAGAGTTGAAGCTAGAGACAGAGCCTCCACCTCCACCAGCGGCTTGCCAATCAACACCATTTGCAACGGCGGAGTTTGCGGTAAGCACATGACCGTCTGTTCCAACTGGAAGACGAACAACCGTGGCAGATCCAGTTGCCACATACAGATCACCCTTTGTTGTGAGGGTTGCGAGTTTTGTTTGGGCGTCATTTGTTACGTTACCAAGACCTACATCACCTTTAACAAGAACTAAATCAGTCTTTAATTGCGCCATTGTGCGATTAGTCCACGCACCAGCTTTACGCTGAATAATGTCATCATTAGTAGGTGTAAGAGCTGCGATATCCGTTAGATCAGCATCTAAATTTTGTTTTAAATCTAATGCAGCTTGTTGAGCTGTAGAAACTGGTTTATTAGTATCAGAAGTATTATCTACATTAGATAGGCCAACTGCAGTTTTATCGAGAGTTTGCCAAGTTTTATCTCCTCGGTAGTACTGACCAGTTGTACCAGCTGCATATGCAGCTTCTTTCTCAGTTTCAAGCTCGTCAATAGCCGCTTGTACTGTGGTAGCTGAAATCCCGCCAGCAGGGGCATTAGTTATAAATGATGCATTGTAATCGCCGACAACGGGCACAACAATGCCAGTTCGACCAAATACACTAGTAACGTCTCCGCCGCCACCTCCGCCAGTTACTGAGAGATCATAACCGCCAACGATGGGGGTTATATCGACAGATGTGTCACTAGAGATAACGCGGCAATTGCATTTTCCGCATCCGCAGGCCATAGAATTCCTTATGATAAAAATTAGTAATTTATACCAATTGTACCATATGGGCTATTCGTATTGGCTTTTCTCTGGAAACAGTTCTTTTAGATGTTTTAATAAAAATCCTTCTGGGCCGTCGCCTGCTGACGATAAATATCTCTTACCCATTACCCAATCTAAACGGTTTTGATGTGAGTGAGCTACTTTCACGTCATTCATGTGCTGCCCACCAATGTGGTAGTAGTTTCCGTAGTATGATCTGATGTGAAATATCTCAGCGTTTATAGCATGGTTATCGTTTAATTCAAGGACGTGTTGCAGCTTCTTCTTATTAAATACCATTGGAATGTGAAGTTCATATGATAAAGGCTTAGTTATTCCTAACTCTTTAATTTTATCTTGAGTGTCGGTGTATCCTCTAACATATATCTGACTTCCCTGCTCTTGATTGAAATTTATCATTGATTGAATATCACCCCTGTGAGCTGGGAATACTTCATCAATTTCACGCATAATGTAATAGTCATCGTCCATATAAATAAAGTCATCTGATATGGAAGTAGTTTTTGTAGCAAGTAACATGTTTCGAGAAATATTTTGAAATTTATTACGGACACGTTGTATGCGATTGACGTACTTTACGTTCTTAACCCAGGCAGGTTTATGTCCAATTATATATACATCATCGTGAGGGATGTTTTTTAAAGAGCGTAGTGAATATTTAAGACTTTCGTTTCGCTCATTTTCACCTACAACATACACAATATCCATTATGTATATATTAGCACAAAAAGAATAATATTAAAAATTAGGCTTTATCTAGGGTAAGAATCTTAATAAGTTTGACATCTCCACCTTTTTCGCCTGGGTTGTATGTGTCGTTGTCTGACCATACCGCTTCGGCGTTTTCTGTGGCTGTTGGTATTGCAGCGAAGTCGTCGTCGAGGCTTGTCTGTACTGCATTGGCTATGGCTGTCACGTCGGAAGGTGTAACTCCTGAACCTGTAGCAAACGATACAACATGGTTAGGGGCTAAAAATAATGTACCCCCAGTATCGTCTACAAGATCAATCGCATTACCTGTAGTCATATCAACAATATAACCACCCGATAAAACCACAGGCTCAGAAGGAGAAGAAGTATTTTTTATTAGTCGGCCATCTACACGATAGTTTGCTTGATCTACAGCAAAAATGGTTTGACCTAAATCTCTAATACCATCTTCTGTAAATAAAGTGTACATTGCGTAAGCATATACTTGTGCGCACGTTTTTGATGCTTCTAAGTCAAATCGTTCATCTGTATCATTTATTGTAACGTCAGTTACCGTAGAGCCATCTATCGCATTAGCTAAATATACTAGATCATCTTCAGGATTTAACCTCACTGAGATTACAGGGTCATCATTTGTTGCTGTACCTATAATTTGATCGTAAAATAGTTTCGCACCAGTTGCACCATCAATATAAGCTGCTCTAACACGAATTTCTCTGTCCGCAACATAAGGTGCAGGGTCAGTCCAATTAAAAGGAAACGATGACACTATATCGTTATAGAGTTCAGTATTAGAAGTAATATCTTTTATTTGTACACGCATACCACTCGTACCATTAGTCACGTTTACTTCTTGTGTTTGTGCTGTTCCTTGTGGATATAATCTTGCACGACTAGTTGAAGTAGAAAGCATAGGAATCCATATACCAGAGATTGATTGTGTTGGTGTATCAAAAACGTATGCTTTAACTTTAATTTTTACCCCTGTTGAAGGGAACGTTGTTTCGTTAGGTGTTTCTCTAAATATTAGTGTTGCACTAGATAGGTTAGCTGTAAGGTTAGTATCTAAAGTTATTTGTGACGCACTATCAACACTAAGCACTTTAGTACCGTCAGGTACGCCAACAACACCTAGAGCCGATACATCATTACCTACAGCAATATCTGTAGTCGTCGAAAGCCCTGTAACGACTGGCTGCCCACTAAGCCCAGTTGCTCCTGTAGCTTGGTAGTATAAGTTCTTCCATGCACTAAAGCCTGAACCTCTATCTATTTGATAGTAAAGATTATAGTAGTTAATTTGAACAGCAGAAGTGGCTGTTACAACTGGGTATGCGTTAGCAAAGCTATCAGCGGATATGTCGTAGTAGTCCATTTCCCATATACCAGAATCTCCAATAGTAAGGGCGGATAAGTAGCCAAGACCGTTAAACTGTGCAGAACCACCAATAGTAACTAGTGAAGCTGTATCGGTAGTCGGTGCACCCATCATTATGTTAAAGCGGTGGTTAGTAACTCGATAAGCTAAGGCTGTTCCAGACGAAGTACCTGAAGCCGCACCAGTTACCGTAAATTGGTCATCATTTAATGTAGTCACTGAACGCATGCCGAAGACGTTGCCGTTTTCGGCATCATAGATATACACGAAGTCGGCAGTCGTTAGTTTGTGGTCAGATGCATCAATCGTGTAAACACCTGATGCTCTGTTCCATGTTAAACCGCTTCTATCTGTTGCAGTCAGAGGAGTTGTTGAAGTAGTTTCAAAGTGAGTACCCTTAGCACCTATAGTGTTAAAAGCAGTAGAAGAACCGCCCATTGACTTAGCATTAGTATTCGTACCGTTAAGTGTACCTCTGTTTGAATATCGTACATCACCAATAACATTCTCAAGCAGTAAGTTCTTGGTAGTTGGATCAATTGCATATTGTTGACCAGTAACGCCAAGTGTAGTCACATTCTGGACTTTCATATCAGTAACGTTTGAACCAGATGTACGGAAGCCTTGCGAAGTACCAGAGCCATAAAACGACACCAAGCCACCAGTAGTAATACCTGTGGCCGTACCGACAACGGTAAACGTATTTAGGCCAGTTACAGTGACTGATTTTGCCGTGACGGATAGTCCCGTCATATTCCCGCGATATGGAATCATAGAATCACCAGTCACAAAATTGTGAGGAGAAGCTGTTGTGAAAGTGAATGTCGTACCAGAACGAGTTACGGAACACTCTTCTTCGGCGTATACAGTGAAGTCAACTATTGTGTTTCTAAGTGTTGGTCGTACTGAAGATGTACCGCAAGTGAATAGCCCAACCTTTGAGTGTTGGAATGGTAGTGGGTGATAGTCTCTTTCGCATAACCCGTCTGTTATACCTGAGAAGGTTGTACCGTGAACATTCTCTGGCGATCCTGGTCGAGTGTCGCCTGCTGTGTAGTAACGGAAGTTTCTTCTCTGGTCGATTTCCACGCCAGTAGCGTATGAGGTTTGACCGCTAAGAATGTTATCGTGAACCGATATATTACTTGCCGTTACTGATTCGAATGAGCTGTTTGAGATGGCTATCCTTGACCCTGAGTGGGATATTCTACTAAACTTAACCTCTACGTTATCAGAGGTGTTAGAGCGTAGTGCCTTAACAGAACTAGCGTTATAGTTACCAGTAGAACAGTGGAAGTTATCAAACAAAGCACCTTCTGTTGATGTAATAACGTCAATACCCGTACCACCAACACTTACAGGAGAACCCATACCAGAGTTACGGAAGTTCATCTGTGACCCGAACTGTTGTGCGGTGACAGGCTTGGTGATGCCTGAATAATCGACGTTGAACTTATCACCAACAGAAATAGGTATACGCCATGAACAACTAACCCATTCCATCTCGAGTGAGCCACCACCACCTGTACCGAACTTGTAACGGTTCCCAAGTGTGGCGGACAGTGTGTTTATCGTAGGGCTTGCGGTTGCAGCGTTTTGCAAGAATACGTTACCAATAGTGATTTCGTAGCCAGCAGGAGGCAAAGCACCGCCTGTTGAGTTTATACCGTCAGAACCGAATCTAAGCGTTCCTGTAGCAGTATCAATCCAGCAGTAGTGTCCACGCCAATCATCAGTGGCTACGTTAGCATTAGTAGCGCTATCAGAGGTGTTGGCCCAGAACTCGTATGTTCCTGTAATTGTTCCGCCAGATGTATATGTGCCTGGGTCTGTGGCTGAGAAGTACTTTATAGTGTTAGCATCTATAACTTCAATCATTGTTCTAGTGGTGTTAAACGCAGTAGGAGTTATACCTGCTATCTCGACTACAGCACTATTAGTAAAGTTATGCCCTGTGGCTGTAGCAGTAATCCATCCACCAGTTGCATTTGTTCCATCGAACTCATCGGCATAGACAGCGTTAGTAATAGTGGCAGGAGTCGGGTTGCGTAAGAACACGCCAGGATGCCAAGCTAACCTTCCGTTGGTTGGTATTTGATAAGTGTCAGTTCGGGCAGGAGTTCCAGGAGTTGTACCAATCTGGAAAGGTTTCCCTTTAACAGCAATATTAGTCTGGTTATTAAGCCCGTTAATAGTCCATGTTGAACCTTCAACACCTACAACTTCTACCCAACCCCAACGGTCAGTACCAGAACCCAAAATATGGTCGATACATACTATTGCACTAATACCAGTCAAAGTATTATTATCAGGGAAACTAACATTATTCCATTCGCTTAAAAGAAAATATCCGCTTGCTGGCATTGCAGCCCCAGGAGTTAAAGGAGCAGCATTAAGAGCAGTTGTATATACGCCTTGTAAAAGTCCAGAACCACCACCTGAACCAGTAATCACAGTATCATAAGCAGGAACAGTACCCGAACCACCATCGTACGGTATCAGGCGTGTCTGATCTCCACGAATTTTGATGTCTCCACCCAAAGTCGAGCTACCTGTAACAGAACCAATGATCGTAGAAGGGGTAGCGCCAGTACCAAAACACGTATGGGTATCAATAGTGAACGCATACCCTAAATTGTTTATTAGGTCTGAACCTGTACGTCCTACAAGTTGACGCAAACGAGTATCTGCTACAAGGTTAAATGTTGCCACGAGTCAAATCCTCTTCTGGAACTACTAGCCGTTCACCATCAACAGTGAGAACTAACGCACCCTCTTCAATAATTTCTGCTTCAGGATTAGTAACATCATCTTTTGCTATATACCCTTCCGTTTCGATCTGAGCGATCAAATCCATATCGGTATTGCGATCGAGAGTGACCTGTGCGTTGTCCAAGGTATAAGTAACATGTCTAGTAGCCATCAGAGCGCCTTAAAAGTAAGAATAAGAAGCGCGGTTGTCCCACACTTTCGTGTAAGTAGTCACACCATCAGCCCATTTGATTTCCGTGTCTGCAGTGGTGTCGATAGTTTTAATTGCCCACACTGCACCAGCTTCAGAGATAGCAGCACCAGTAGGTTGAGCTTTACCGATATAAATAACACCTGGAGTGGTAGTTTCATCAAATAAAGTAGTGGTTTTTTCTACAATAGGCATTGGCACATACTCCGTTCCATCCCAAGTAGGGACATCATTAACCATTGTACCATCAGGAATATCAGGAATTATTGTTACTAGCTCATCTATTGCAGCTTGCACTTGCACAGCAGTTAAACCAGAAACAACATTGTCAAACTTCAAATAATCTGCGCGAGTCGAAAGACCCTTATTTAGAGTACCTAAAAATTCAGGATAATTTTGGTAGTAATAGTCATTATTCGGAGCGAGAGCAAAGTTGATAAATTGCATTGTCGCACCGACATCTCCAACAATAGAATTAGTATCTAGTTCGACCGCAGAACCAATAATAGGCAAAATAACATTAGCTCCAGCTTTCACGTCAAGAACAGGGGCAGCAGAAGCAGTAAAAATAGAACCGATATTTACGATAAAGAAAGCAAACGCCCCATTGTTAACCTGGAAGAACGGCACGTTTTCTGAACTGAATACTGCGTTCTCTTTCATAAAGATTGTAGACAGACCAGAAATCTCAAAAATAGGTTGCGTAGATTGAGAATTAAAACCAATAAACCTATCGAAAGTAAGATTGGGGACTGGAGCAAACTTGAAACCGTCAGCCAAGTTAATTGTTATTCCTCCAGCAACCGGAGGGAAACCATTACCAGAGAAAGTAGTATTCGAGAGATTCCATGTTCCAGCAGGGAGCGTATCTCCATTGGTGCGAAAAGTAATAGTTTTTTGTCCAGACTGACCGTTATTTATATCAGTAACCAAATCAGACCAGTTGTTATATACGTTTCCTGCCTGTATTGCTGTTGAATCAAAAACGAATTGTGTATAGTTTTGTGTTGAACTAACTATCGGATTCTGTGGGTCGGTATCGTCTACTGTAATAAAATCGCCAGCTTGGATAGATTCAAGAAAAGCTAACGCAGCGATCTCAGTATCGGTATAGTTATTTGCGTCAGTCAAAGCTTGAGTAGCAGCACCAGCTACATCTGCTCCTACATCTCCCGCATCTAAAACAACTACACCAGTTTCACCATTGACGGAATCAACTGCACCGCCGCCACCAGTTGTAATTTGGTCCCAATCGGCAGGGTTGGTATCAGGTGTAGAATTAGTATTCTCAGTGAGGGCAACATAAAAATTACCGTCATAATAAACAATGTGGCCTATTTCATAAGTCTGTTCGTCATTCCACGTCGTGCTTCCAGGAGGACCTTGAGGACCTTGTGCACAATCGGTTGTGACTGTAATAACTTCGTCTGTGACATCAACAGTTACAACTTCATCATAAGTATCAACAGTGAATAATTCATTTGTTGGTTCAACAACTATTTCATCACAAGAGATGGCAAGAGTAGTCGTTTCTTCAGAAATTGTGACTTCAACAGGAGTGTCCTCAGTAGATGTGACTTCTGTAACATCTTGAGTAACGCCTACATCGTCGATGCAGTCATCACTCATTATAAAACTCCTGGTGATAAGGTAACTTTACCTTCGAGAATCCTTTTTTTGTAAGTCCCGTTTATAATTACTAATTCGTAGAAAGCTTCTTTAAAAGATGGTAAGGCAGCCGTTTCTGCTGCAGTTAATGAAATTGTTAATGTTCCGGTGAGAGGAGTTAATACAATTTCAGTAGGTGTAGATAAATCAAGCACTTTGGTAGTACCTTGCTTATTACACTTGGCAATTAAAGTAGCTGTATATCCCGTGAGATTAGCCGCAACGCCACCAGGCTTATATACAATGTCTTTAGTAAACGTTGTACCCTGCTCTATTTCGAAATTGTGCAGACCCGCTGACATTCCAACACGTCCTTACTTTATAATACGGTGTATCCGCGATTAACTTTGGCCGAGTACAATCCACATGAAGCATCAAATGTAGCTATTGCTGTTTGCTGTGCATAGTAGGTGTAATCATTTGTTGTTGTTGAGACTGCTTGTACTTTTTCTTTAGCTGGATGCTCAACTGGTCCCATATGAACTACAACTGGTCCAGTTGCATAAATCCATTCTGCGGTTGAAGTAGGATTACCACCACTCTCGTCAGTTCCTGGATAACCATAACCTGCGACGATTGGATTTCCCATAAATGTGAAGTATCGAATAGCTCCAGTTTGAGGATCTACTTCTCGCTCAACGTTTTCAGAACCGTTAGCTAAAAGACCACCAAGAACGAGAGGAGACATATGTATAACTCCGCGATGTCCTAATGCTTGTTCTAAAGCTGCAATTGCGATTTGCGGGGAGATTGCTGTAGCTCCCGTGAGATCTGTACCAGAAGTTTGTGCAAGGTGGTCATTACCAACAGTTGCACCAGTCCATAATTCAGTTTCTAGTTTTTTTGAAATGTTAGCTTCTAAAAGTCGATCTGCTTTCAAAAGGAAGTCTTGTTCAGAAATGTTTCCATAAGTGGAACATGTAACTCCAGCAGTAATTGTAAAAGGATTGAAAGTTGCTATGGTTGAATACGGACCAGTTGGTATTGCCGCAGGATCTGCAACGCAGTATTCCCAAAGACCAATAGAGTCATCTCCACAAGGATCGTAAGAAATGTCAAGCCCGCCAGCGAACCGCTCGTCTGCATGGTTTACAACTTCAACGCTTTCTAAAAGCGATACTCTGGGTTTGATGACCTTTGGGCCTTCGTAACTAATAGGAATGCCAACAGCAGTCATGAAAATCTCCGTAGTTTAATAGAACTTTTTTACAATAATATCATATAAAAGGTACAAATACGTACAATGTAGCCTATTTAACCTGTTTGGAGTACTTTAATTTAATATTAAAAATCCATAATTTCATCTGGGGAGTACCCTTGTAAATGTAGTCTTATAATTTTCTCTACGGTCTTTACCCCAATACCCCTATTTTCATTATTTTCACGAGGGGTTACACACCTTAGATTAACTAATCTGTTGTCATCTCTCTTACGATTAATGTGATCAACGTGGCATTCAGGTGTGAAATCTTCTAGAAATGCTTCGGCAACAAGCCTATGCACGCTAAATGTTTTCTTTGGACATGCAACGCCGAGTATGTCAAAATTTATAGTTAAATACCCCTTACGCTGCCTTCTTAATTTACGTATGCGCAGGTGTTTAGAATGTCTGATCCGTCCGAGATTGGATACCTCGAATTGGGGAGCCTTTTTTACAGGACGCCATTCTTCCATGAATATTTAATATTATAACACAAAAAAGAGAGGACGGCCTTTCGGCCATCCCCTCTCACTTACCTTGTCGGGTTAAGACTAGGTTGTTACGATAGTTTGGAGAGCAGGTCCAGAACCATCAGGTTGTAGTGTGCTTGTTACTTGCAATGCTTCGTGTCCAACAAATGCTAAGTTCTCGAATGTTTCAACGAACAATGAGTAATCGTTAGTTGAGTTAAGAGTCGAGTCTCGAACAAGTCCAAGGTTAAGAGTTCCACCATCAACGAAGATGAATGAACCTTCTACCCACAAGAACCACTCAATTGTGCTTGGGAAGTCAGTAACTGCCGCAACACCTTGAGATCCGTAAGACATACCAGCACCTGTACGTGTGTCCACGTAGAAGATAGGAGATACGCCACGAACGTTGAACCATGACATGATTTCAGCGTCAGTTACTGCGTAACGGCCAAGACCGTCACCAGGAGCTTCACGCGCAATATCAGTACGGAGCAATTCTTTTGTCCAAGCTGGGAAAGCTGCACGAAGATTTACACCAGATGTAATTCTATGACGTGACTTGAATCCAGCAACTGCCTTGCTTACTGTACCAAGGAGTGATCCTGTAGCACCGTATGCTTTTGCGTCAGTTACGTCTGTTGCACTAGCAGCAATCTTGTCAAGCAAGTTTGTTTCAGCAACACGAGCGTGTTGTGCAGCAGCAAGTTTGGTCCATACATCAACCAATTCAGGGTATGTACGAGCATTCATGTTACCAACTGTGAGGATGCTAGAGATAGCGTCAACAACAACTTCTGTTATTGCACCACAGGAAACAGCTACTGAAGGCTTTGCAGCAGTCAATGAGTTGTTAGACCCAATGTAACCAGCAGCATCTTGTGCTTCTGTAGTTACTCGAGCAGAACCAACTAGGTCAGAAATGCTTGGAGGAGCCATGAAACGAAGTCCACCGCGAGTAGCACCAAAACCAGGAAGAGCAGCTTTAACTGGGCGATCTGCACCAGAAAGTAGTTCTAAGCCGTAGTATGCTTCTGTAGGAGAACAAATACCACCAGAAGCGACGATTACGTCTGTTCCAGTAACATTCTTAATTTTCTCTTGGTCAGATTCCCAATCACCTGTAAGTGTTCGGTCTGCATCATATTCAGCAGTTGCAGATGCAACGAGAACGAATTCTCCGTCAGATCCACCACCTTTGATTTGCTGACGACGGTCAAACATTGCTTTTCCAAGTGAAACACCTTCGAGAGATGTACCAGCAGGAACGTTAGGAATGTCAGCAGATGCTACAAGAGCAACAACTTTTTCTTCCTCTACTTCTTCAGCTTTAGCAACAGGAGCTTGTGCTTCTGGAACTTCTGCACCTTTAGGTGAGATTTTTGCTTCTGGAGTAACTTCCGCTTCTACTTCTTCAGCAACTTCTGCTTTAGCAGCTTCTGCTACTTCTGCAAGAGCTTCTGCTTTAGCGTCTGCTTTAATTTGCTCAATTTCTGCTTTCTTTGCTTCAGCTTTTGCAGCTTCAACTTTTGCAGCTTCAACTTCTGCTTCAGCAGCAAACTCAGCTGTTTTAGCTTTAAGAGCTTCTGCTTTTTCTTTAACTTCCGCACGGGCACTTAGTTCTGCTTTTGTAGCTTCAACTTCAGCAACAGTTACCTCAAGCTCGCTAACAAATGCACTTAATTCAGCAGCGCTAGAAGATGTTTCTTTGCTGTTGAGTTCAAGAGCTTTTGCGCTTGCTGAGTCAAATTTTGCTTTGACTTCCTCGTCGGAAAGACCAGTTAGGTCGAATTCCATGTTTTCTCCTTTATGAGATTAAATAATTTTAAATAACGTGATGAGTAGAACTATGTAAAACCCGTTGATTTAGATGATATCAGACGATATGTCTGAATTAAGCTAGTTTATGCTTTTTTGTATACTGTTTCGACTACTTTTTGTAGTAATCCCTCAATAGCATCTAAACGCTCTGCCTCACTTTTGACTTGAGCATCCGCACTTTCACTAACTTCTTCCTCTGCAGCCGTCTCTGGTTCTGCAACACTTGCGGTTAAAGATGTAAGAAGTTCTTCGGCCTTAACTGCTACTTCAGATTCAGGATCTTGCTCTATAATTGTTTGTAGCTGTGTGCCAAATTCAGCAATAGCCCCATCGAACGTAAGTTCTTCGGCTTCAAGCTTCTCGTCATCTTTCATTTCAACTTCTTCTCCTTGTTGAATGGTGTCATCGTCAACGATAACTCCTGCAGCTACTAATGCAAACTGCTTATCTTGTTTAATGTGTGCTTGTGCACGGGGTACAGGAAAACCTGGGATATTAACTGTGAGAACACCTTGTAGGTCTTTTCCTCTCCAGTCTCCAGATACTGCGGAAGCTTTTAGTTTGCGAAGTTTGATTTCATCAACGTCTGGATTAATAGCTCCTGCCATCCAAATACCGTGAGCATCTTCTCCAACTCGAATTTGACCAATCTGTGCATTTACGTTGTCGTAATGTTCTCGAGCTTTTTTAGATGAAGCTGTTAAAGAAGCGTGCCCTACACCAAATGTAAGAGGGCCTGCGAGAACTTCTTCACCTTCTTCAGTTTCTACTGGTCGGCTATTAAATGCCTTGTAGTTATCCTGTGATCTTGGAGGAGTAACGCATTGATTCAAATAACCAACGTGGCATGAATTCCAAGCAGCAACGTGTCCGAAGATACGTCCTTCTTTTGTGACAGTAATCATCGTTGGTTCTTTAAGCTGTGGGTCTTCGAACCATGACTTAGGAGGAGCTACTGGTATTGCCGATGCAACGACAGCTATTCTCGTATCTGAGAAGGCAGCTATTGGAAGGACAGTAGCTCCTCGAATTATTCCTTGTGTGAAAATTTGTATTGGATTTCCGTTTTCAGAAGCTGTGACAATAGAATCTACATTTCGTAAATCTGCACTTACACCTTGAAGACCTGCTTCAACTTGTTCTGCTAAGTACTCTCCGTATTCACCTGGGGCAAATGTTCCTTCTCCCCACACGCCATCTTGACCTCTATAAATTTTGTCAATGTAACCTGCTACCTGAGCTTCGTCGTGGCCCTCATGCGAGAGTTTGTCGAGATACATTAGCGGGAGTGGGAAATCCTCGTCAGCGGGCCATGTAACCACTCCTGGAGGAAATACACGACCATCATCAGTAGGATGTGTTTCGTCGAGTATTTTTAATTTAAAATTTTTCGGGGTTTTCTTTGCCATAACCCTTTTATTATAAACGGTTAAAGGGGCAAATTGTCCGAATTAATAGAAAAACTTCCATTTGTACTATTTGCTTTACGTAAAGCTTCAGATCGTAATGCTGCTTTTAAAGCATCAAAATCGTAAGTAGGGTTCGCACCATTAATTTTTAAATAATTTACTGCAGGTTCAAAATCTAAGAAATTATCATCTTTTATTCCGTACTGAGCTTTTACTGTAGAATCTAGTTTCGCGTATAACTCTTCATTTGAAAATCCCTTAGCGTATTGAGCTACTTCAGATCCTTTTGGAAAGAGTGTGCGAACTTTTGCACCAGCTTTCTCTAAAGCGCGGTCAATGGATGCTTCTAAATAGCCTAACGTTTGTGGCGAGAGGGTACAAGCAGCCGACGCTTGGATTGTGTCGTTGCTGGATACTTGCGCTGGAGACGCAGCAGTACCTGGTACTGGAGACTTAGCAGGCCCTGGGAGATTGGGATCGGGCCGCGACTTATCTTGTGCATACGGACCTTGCGCGTCGTGGGTGTTATTTTGATCCTGTGAAGGCTTCCCAGTAGCTGCCATATTAGAATCGCGCATAGAAAGACCAGCGCGCTTATTAAACTCTTCTTCACTAGGAGCGTCATCTTCACTGAAACCATATTCCCTTCGGTAAGCTTCACCACTAATCGCAATTGCTTCGTAAGCTTTTTGAGCAGCTTGAGTCTTATCAGGTCGAGCTACAAGATTAGTATCATCATACCAAACTATGTACTTCTTGTAATCTTTTATATCAAGCTTTTTTAAAGCTGGCCAGAGATAGGCCACTGTGAGAGAGTTACACATCATTTCTACAAATGGACGAATGTGTGTTTGGAAGGTTTCTTCCTTAATCTGCCAAGCTGTCCAGTGATTAGTATCAGCCATCCCTAAGAGAACTTCGTTTGGAAGATCCATAGCGGTTGCCATACGGCGAACTGCAGCCATCTTTTGTTCTTCTGAAAAAGCATTAAGAGGCTTTTCCATCGTGAAGTGTCTAATCTCTTTAAGATAGTCAGCTTGTCCAACAACAAAGGATGGTACAACATCTTCTGGAAGTTCTGTGCCTAAAATCGGTTCTATCATCGAGGCTTGTATGCCCTGAATGAAAGGACTATGGTTAGGGTCGTCGTCTATATTACCTTCATCATCAACAACGCCAACGGGAATAATCTCAGCGGGGAATAGAAGAAGACCTGATCCTGCAAAACGGGAACGTGCAATAGACATATCCTGTTTTTCAAGAGTTAAAAGTTTTTCACACTGTGATTGACAAGTGCGCATAGCACTGTCTGCATCAAAAGATCGTCTAGGATGCTCTTTCCATACACGGGTAATCATTGAGCTTCGAGGTAGCGTTGTTGCTTCCTCCCCAGATTGAACTTGTAGTGTGTATGAAGTTCCGTCGTCTATGAGTTCAAGGGGTGAATAAACTTCCCACTCCTGTTCCCCATCCTCATCCTCATCACCATGAACATAGAGTTCACCAGCTAGAAACATATTTTGACCTGAACGGCGTAAAAGTCCTGCCTGACCAGATCGAGAGTTTTTAAAATTACGTACCGCTTCTTTAACGATTTCTTTTTTGGTTATCTTTGGTGCTTCAGCTAAATCACTATTAACTTCTGCACCAACAAGGAGTATCCTTGCCATACAGTTTCCAATAAAATTCGCTCCGTAATAAACTTCTGGAATTTCGTCGTAATAGTCGTATGCCTTGTGCTGCCAATCATAGACCGTAGGTTTTCTGCTATTTCTTTTTTTATGATCTAAAGGAGTAGCTGCACCTTGAATAATCTGTGTAGCAAATGGTGTGCCATTCGGGTCTAGTGGAGGTCTAAGATTTGGCATCTACTTATTCTTCTTCTGGGATAAATTCCTGGATTAGAGGTGGAAAGCTGGCAAGCGCTCCTATCAGGATTATGTGTTCCGCAAAAGACTTAACATAAAAATAATCCGTAAAGACGGTTATTAGTACATATGTGCCTAAACTTATCCAGAATCCTAGACAATAATAGCAGGTCAAAAGTTTCAAAACGTACTTATTGGACTTTGAAATTTTAAATAAAAAGTTAACAGGCCGTTCCATGATTGCGTCGTCGATGAATAAATGGGTCACTCGCCATGCGAACATTCCTGCGAAAATGAAAAATATTGTTGCTGTCATTTATATTAACTTTCTTGAAACGGTGAGACCGTTTGCGTCTGCGTAGTCTTTTGCATCTTGTAAAAGATCAAAAGTTTGTGTGCCTACTTGCCAAGCGTACCGCTGTGATGGAGCTGTAACAGCCCTTAAATTATTTGGATCATTGACGTTTGGACGTCTCGTTTTATTACATCCGCATCCCATTACGTACCTCCACCCAAGCTTCGTGCCCATAAAGTTTTATAAACATTGTTTTTCTCTCTGGAGGTGATTTCCCACCCCATACACCGAAAATTTCTGCGTTTTCTAGTGCGTACTCAAGACACTCAAATTGAACAGGGCATTTTGAGCATATATTTTTAGCACTCTTATATATTTTAGGGGGGAATTTGCGCTGATTGTCCCTTTCGGGGTAAAAAATATCTAAAGAATATCCTTTACATCTCGCTTTCTCTAAAAATTCCTCGTTCATTTATCAACTCTTCAAACTCTTTGACGTATGTATCAGGCTGGTCAGTGTCTTTTAGCCATTGTTCAAACTCTTGAAGTTTGGCGTGTATCTTACGTATCTGTCGTGTTTGAGTCTGGAGTCGTTGTTTCTGTGCGCGTAGACGTGCGTTGTCAAAAATTAGATCTTCTATATTATTTCTAGCCCACACAATAAACTCAGCATTTGGGGCTTCGTAAGGGTTATCTTTGGAAAAACAAACTAGATCGTTGTTTGCGTCGGACACTTTCCAGCCTGGAGATCCACCTTGAGTGAAGCGCCACGGAGCTGGTGATATGTCTGGGGGTAATGATGGTAATTCGGACATTAAGTATATTTTATATTAAAATATCCCTTTTGTCAAGTTTTAGCTAACTATTATCCCTTGCGTATAAACAGTCAGCATCAAAAGCATGTGCTCCCTCAATAACACAGGAGTATGTGGGTAATGTGTCAAAATATTCTAATTTTTTGAAAATTGTGTTTTTTGGTTTATGTACGTCTGCGACTTTCTGCCCCGTTATTAAATCTAAAAACGTCTGTTGGTATTCTGGGGGTATAGCTATAGAAGATGTTGAGACGGAATGTGTAGAGAGTACTCCTAATCTAAGTAATATTTTTTGTAAATCCGGTAGGTAATCGTCTGGTGTAAATTTTATTATGAAATTATCATCGGAATCGTAGTATGCCCGCTTAAAAAATTCAATGTCATTTTCGTAACCCTCGTATGCAGTTAGTGGATTAGAGATTAGTTGGATCTTATCTTTGAATCTAAACTCTTGAACATTTTGGAATATAGAATCTGCTCTTAATAGTTCTTGGTCTAATGTTAGGAAAGCGTTGTGCCCTATGCCAGTTTTTAAAAAATAAACATCTCGATTAGCTTCATAGTGAGTTCCTTCGTGACAAGGAAAGATGTCACCATTGATGATAGCTTTAAACGGAGTGTCCCTAAGTTCAGCTAGTGTTTTTACACCCTCTGTCGTTAATGTTGTGGTGTTTCCTATGAAAGCCACTATTCTTTATCTCTAAATGTGTAAATAAGTGTTTGGCGAATTGTTGCGTAGTCTGTTGGTGAGATAGGAATGATCTCTGGAGACTCTTCTTCTGATCCCGGTACGTAGTAAATCGCTTTTTGAGTTACTATGAAAGATTCTGGATGCTCTGCTAGAAGGTCTAGCGTGTGTGATACTTGTAAAAAATTATCCTGCATTTCTTGCTCTTTTCCATAGGTTTCTGAATATTCCGTTTAATTCTTGTGCGTTTGGTTTTCCTGGAAACTCTGTTGAAAATCCTGAAGGGATATGAGTGACTGTTGTTATCTGAGTTTTCTTTATCATTGGGAATGGATTGCGTGTGACAATTTTAAATTCTTTATTCGCCATGATGCCCTTAGAATAATGTGTAGTAATCAAATCGTCTCTCGGATGTGAAAAATATTGGAGTAATGTCTTTTTGTAGACACTGATACCAATATATCAATCTTCCAGTACGCCCGTTACCATCTGCAAATGGATGTATGTGTTCGAATTCAATGTGCGCTGCGAGAGGATCATCCGTATTTGCATGGTCAAGAAACCAATTGTCCATTCGGGCACTAACAAGATGTGGAGGCACGCCTGCGCGACCGCCTACATATATTCCTACGTCTCGGTACTCGCCTTTAAATCTTGCTTCTAGATCAGTTTGATGACGTGTAATTAGTTTTTGTGCGAATTTAATTTCTACTTCAGATATGTCTTTTTCAAATTGTAAAATACCTGTAATAATATTCCACGCTTCAATGTAATCATCGTCAGCTTCTGAAATATCGTAGTAACCTTCAATCTGGTTAGATTGCTTAACATATTCTTCAATTGGGAAAAAGAAATCTTTACTCTTCGTCATCTAATTCCTCTTCATCGGGTATGTGGTGTACGCGAAAACCTTCCCCCCGTGAGAATGTGCGGTATGCTTTGAAATTTATTTCATCAATGAGTTGTACGTGCATTTCGAACGTGTGATCAGACGGATTTGTAATGCGAATGTTATTAGCCCCGTAGAAAGTTTCTCCGGGGTCTAATATCGTTGCAAAGTGCAGGGGGTCGTCGGGTGTTGTGTCTCTCATTATTCTACGGGTTGTAATCCTTTTATAATAATTTATCTATTTCTTCTATGCACTTTTGTGCTCTTATTTGCGTCTTCTCGTAGAACGCTGGAAGATCACCTGTATCTTCGTTATTGTCGTTGAGAATTTGTATTAAATCTCTCGTAGTATTGAGAAGCTTTCCATAAAGGATTGCTTTATCTGCTAAAAACTCTGGAGATTGTTCTGACATAAAAATTATATTAACCGTTTTATGATGGGTTGTCAAACAATTCGTCTTTTAATTGTAAGATCGCTTGATAAA
>Ga0075163_10004124_pt1 | contig 19483 bp, 46 predicted proteins | sample JI1023141ADNA_FD_71478 | JGI IMG/M metagenome (GOLD analysis project Ga0075163, IMG submission 71478) | Wastewater effluent complex algal communities from Wisconsin, to seasonally profile nutrient transformation and Carbon sequestration -... | ecosystem: Engineered > WWTP > Effluent > Algae...
GTAATGCTACAGGCCGATATGGGCCGTTCCTGCCACGTCAGGGTGCAGACACAGGCATTGCACGAATCAACTCCTTCACTTGGTCTGGTGGTACTGCTTACACAGGCTCAGGTGTAGTAGCTCTCTGTATTGCCAAGCCCATTTGTGACATCATCCTCCCAGCAACAGGTGTCTGGTCTGAGCATGATCTTCGCAATCAGATACCTAGCATGCCCAAGATCGAGGATGGGGCTTGTTTGATGTGGATGCTGTTTGGTACAGGTGCAACAACAACAGCTTCACCATTCACAGCAACAACGGACTTCGTCTGGAACTAACATGGCACTGGTAGGAAACGGACTTCGATTAGCTGGCAACCCAGGGAGATACAAAGTCTCTGGGTTGGCTTACGCTGCTGAAAGAGTCATTTCCGATCCCTATGGAGCCAGGAAGAACTTCTTCATTGGTGACCATGCTGTTCAGTCAATAGCTGGTTCTTCTTCGGCTTGGACGTTCGGCTCGTCTATCATGGCGACGTTTGTCAAGTCAGCAGGAGCTTCTTATGCTCCAGTAACGACTGGTGACTTGACAGCTGGTGAAGTAGGCATTCTGCAGATCAGCTTTGATAACGTCAGCACGGCAATCGGTGACAACAATGAAGTCACCAGTGTTACTGACGCAGCTGGCAACACCTGGCTGAAGGCTCGAGAGTACACTTACTCAGCTGGTGCAGCTGGCGATGGTTGCACAGTATCAGTGTGGTACACCAAAGCAACTTCGACATTAACCAGTGGTTCAGCTGTCACTATCAACTTCAGCGGCTCAATCGTCGCTAAAGTGGCTTTGCTCAATCGATTTACTCTCAGCAATGGTGGGACAGTCACAGTAGTTGGTTCATCTGTGGAGACACAGAATGGTGTTGACCCAGGAAGCATGGTCGTTAATCCCAGCAGCGGCAATCGTGAGCATCTCTTTTACAGAGGCGTTGCACTAGAAGGGACTTTGAATTTATCCACAGGTACTGCTGGGTACACACTTACAAGCCAAAGCTCTACAGCTGGTGGAATCAGTAACTCGAACATCTGGGGAATTGGTGAATGGAGAATATTCACCGGCTCATCAGACACTTCTGATCCTTCACTGAGCAACGCTGACAATGCTTCAGTGTTCATCGCTTTCGACGCGGGTACAGAAGCCTCGTTGCTCAACATTGCCAATAAGAGCGGCAGTCAGCCAAGCGGTACAGGCCATCCCTACGCATGGTTCTGGGCAATCAAAGCTGGTGGCTTGGCTTCTCGCAACATGATGATGGGAGAAGGTGCCCTGACTTCTGATCTCTACTTAGGTAAAGACCTGGAGAGCTCGCTTACAGGAACAGGCACTATCAACAGCGCTGATGCTGTAGGCATAGCTTCAGTAACAGCTTCATTGGCTGGAAGTGGGGATATTACTTCAGACTGCTCCATCCTAGCATTCATGATCTCTTCCTTGACAGGCGTCGGGGCTATTACATCTGATCTGGTCGGTGCAGCAGGACTCGATGCTAGTTTGTCCGGCTCAGGTGTCATTACATCTGACATGAACCTGTCTTCCAGTCTCTCAGCTACATTGACTGGCACAGGCACGATTACTTCTGATCTCACGTTATCCACAGGTCTCTCAGCTACGTTGTCAGGCATTGGCACGATCGCAGGCGACTTGATAGGCATCGCATCAGTTTCATCCAGTTTGGCCGGGTCAGGCAGTATTACTTCCAGTCTCACAGCACTGGCAGGTCTCACAGCTTCATTGGCTGGCTCGGGCACTATTACAGCAGTAGGCAGTGGTATCTTGGAGATGTCAGCTAATCTGACTGTAACAGCTTCAGTGGAATTCCCCTCAGCTGATGAAATAGCTTACACAGTCATGACTTACGAGGTAGCAGCTGGTGTCCAGGCTCAAGCAGCTTTGGCCAGTATTGCGAATGTTCCAACAGACGTAGAGAACGCTGCAGCTGTCATGGCTGCATTAGTTGAGGGTGGTTTCAGTCTCAGGCAGACCATAGCGTTGATGGCTGCGGCTGTACTTGGTGAAAGCGAAGACAATCCATCGTCACCGAAGTTCAAGGGCTTGGATGGCATCACTATTCGGGTCCGTGGTGATGTGAATGAGGATGGCGATCGATCGAACGTTGTATTAACCCCTTAAGGAGCAGGAAGATGTTGAGTTTCAAGAAGAAAGCCAGGAAGACTAATCGCCAGAAGAAAGCCAAGTGTTTTATTGAGGATATCGAGAGCGGTGAATTGTTCGTGTGGGTGGATGTCATTATGCATCCTGTCACCAGTTTCCTTCACAGAATCCCTCTCACACGCTTTAAGGAGTTCAAGGGAGAGTACATTCCAGTGGATATAGCTGGTGAGTATGTTTCGCGTGGGCTTTGCCATGTGGGTCAGCAAGTCAAGCTCTCTAATCTGCTGAAAGAAGCCATGGAAAGTCGGTAACAGGTGGTTTGAGTTTGATAGTAAAGGAGATTGATATGGCAGCTGTCAGGCCAGGTAAAAAGACCATTGAGCTCTTCTGCATTGTTTGCCAGGAGACGTATGTGAAAGAGCTGTATGAGCATGAGCGAAACGAAAGACTAGGCAGGGCTAGCTTATGCAGCAGGCACTGCCAAGCTATTTACATGGACCTGTCCCCAGCAAAACAGATCCAGACCAAGGCCATGCTGGCCGAGCGTAATTCAACACAGTGGCGAGAGAACAATCCCAACTGGAAGGGTGGTGTCTCAGGCAAGAAACTCAAACCTTTACCAACAGCAGGTGGCTAACTCTTAAGGAGTATCGATGACCAAAAAGCCCAAGCCAGTGATATTCAAGAAGAAGCAAAAGCTGAAACTGTGTCCAGCTGAATCCAGGCTTGAACCATTGAAGGCTGTGAAGACAAGAAAGGACATTCTGGACGAGGAAACCAAGAAGCTGAGGGCATTGGCAGCTGAACAGCAACGAGTCATTGACAGAATCACACCAGCATTGACTACTTCGAACGCCAGGACGTTGATATCGGCGGTCAGGAACCTGCTTCATAAGACTGATCTGCCTCATCTTCATCTGATCTATGGTTTGGCTCTTATGGACCTGTACCAGTGGCTGATGGAGAAGAATCTGATCAGCTCAAGGAAGCTGCAAATAGAGATACTCAGCCGTAAACGAACCAGGAGAAAAGCATGAAGGAACAGCTGGAAGCAGAGTTGAGTCGGTTGAGGGCTAAGTTGAGCCCGATGGAGTGGGAAGTCGATGAACAGTTGAAAGCCATGAGTGCTGTTCAAATCAAGGATGCTATTGAGATACTAGAAGAGGCTATGACCAATGAAGTGCCAGGAATAACACTTCTGGGCTACAAGGTTCTATTGATCGATCTGCATTACCAGTTGCTCGATAGAACGATGGACGCTTTAGCAGTGCTTGACGCATCCAGAGAAGTAAGAAAGGAGCTTGGTGAACGTGAAACTCAAAGTAGACCTGGAGCATGAGATTGTTGAGCTGGGAGACCTGTTGAAACAACGAAGCAGTGAAGTTCACAAGTACTTGTCCGAGATCGATCTGGAGCAGTTGGACAGGTTAATGATCGAGATGGAGAGACGTATTGCTGATGAGACGAGTGACAAACGTAGGACTCAAAACAGGATCATCTGGCTGGAGTTTGGCCGAATCAAACTTACCCAGCTTCACAAACAGCTAGAGAAGCTGAATAAAGGAGAATCGAAATGAACAAGAAGCGAGAGACTTTCAAAGTGTTCGGTGAGTATGGTGAATTGACTGTTGATTTACCGACCGGAGCAGCGACTGGGTATGAACCAGCTGATAAAGCCAATCCCAACTACAGTAACATCACACGTTTCGATATCCCTACTTACGAGATGACGTTTGGACACAGAATCCTAGCTGGTGACCGGATCGACATTGCTCACTTTGACTACTGGTCAACTGTTGGAATAGACGGTGTCAAGTACCACAAGAGAACCAAGATGAGTACTGATCCCAAGCCCATGAGCATGAAGGACAGCGTTGAAGCCTTCTCCAAGGAGATTGAGTCAATCTTCCATGTCATCAACCACACAGGGAAGAGAACTCTCGAGCAGTTCTTTCTCTTGGTCAAGGAATTCCAGGCTCCAGTTCTTTCTGTCGATTACGACTACACGTTCCATTGCTGGGTGCTTTCAGCTGTGGCTTCTGAGTTTGAGCCCGTAAAGCGTATTGAGATGCACCAGTTTGCTATGTTCGACCATTCTGATTGGCTTTCTGACATAGACAATGAACGCTATGTCACTCATTTGGTCAACGTGGCAGGATTACGACCTATCAAGGGCTTAGGCACTAAAGCGGCCTTGATCAAGTTCCTGGCGTTCGGTGAGTTTGCCTTCAAGAGCAGAGGAGTAGAGCAGTGGGAGCCCCAATAGTCATTGAAGGGTATTTCAACACGAAGATTATCATTCACGATGAAGCTACGAAGGAAGCTTTCAGCAACTGCAATGTCGATCTACGGCCAGACTGCCACGAGTCAGAGTTCTCTGCTAGGTACAACAGACTGGCTATCCTCCTGGCAGCTATTGCCATGCATCACCCCAGTTACCTGAATGAATTGGCTTATTTGAGTGAGTCTAGTGGTTGTTTGAAGGTTGGATGGGCTATAGAGAAGACTCACGCTATCAAGCGAGGTAATGTCGAGAAGCTCTGGCGCCGTCATTGCAATGAGGACTGGGAGGTGAATGTCCCACATTTGCACATGCATAATTGTTCCAGAGTGTCTAACGATCCAGACCCGGTGACTTGCAGTTCATTGCCTAGGCCACACCGTGCCAATCCCTGTGATAATCCAGCTGTCGAGAAAGCTTCACTTTGTCCTTATGCTGGTGAAATCAATGATGAAGATATTCTTTGCAGGTGTTGTGAATCTTGCAGGTTGCAGTGTTGTGAGGATATCTAACCTCAATCTGTTGAAGAGGTTACGTCTGTATCCGGTGTAGTGAAGACTCGGTTTTATAGCACAAGTGTTCCCGCTTTTATGCACAAGAGTTCCCGTCAACCCAACCCGTCAACCGGAGATGTACCGTGACTTGTCAAACCCAGCCCAGGATGAGGATTGCTGCCCGTTTGCTTCGTGACGTTTATGTACGTGGTGAAGATGGAAGGCTCTATGTTCGAGCTAATTCCTTCATGAGAGACCTGGTTGTTTTGTTGGATCGAGTTGTTCATGTTTACTTCGAAGGCGATGACAGGGGCTATCTGGACATCAACAGGGCCATGAAGTGGTGTACCAGGATGAGAAGGTTCTCTGTCCATCCCCAGAGCATTGCTCGCTACACTCAGTTGATCGTCAGGTTTACAGAAGCCAAGAAGAAGTACGGTGTAGATCGGGTACAAGAACCCGAGACTCTGGCTAAGCATCTGCCACGCTACAATACCAGGAACTTCGAGGTTACTGAGTTCTAGGAGACAGTCATGTCTGATCAAACACTGTTGGACTATGCCACGCATTTTTCAACAAATGGAGAAGTAGCTGCAATCCGTAGCTACTTCTTCAAGAACCCTTCTATCCGAACCTATCTCAAACAACAGCTGACCAAGCTGAGGAAAAGCCATGCAAAACCAGCAACTTATCGAAATGCTGATGAAGTTACCCAACGAACTCGAAGTGCGGTGCTTATGCCCTGATGGCTATGAGTTCATTGTGAAGCATGTTGAAATCATCCCAAGCCTGGATGTGCATGAATCACCTTACATTCAACTGTTTGGTGCTGAATCCGAAGCCGCAATTGAAGCTATAGCCAAACGCAAGCAACAGGGGACCGTCTACACAGATGCAGACGCCAGGATGCTGCTTGAATCTATCAATAAGAACAGGGAGTCTGGCGATATCAAGATACCCGAGGCATTGGCCAAGGCTTTCATGGAAGACTATAGGATCAGGGTTGAAGAAGCCTGGAAGAAAGCCAATGCTGAGACAGCAGCCAAGCAACCTTCATTGCTGGTAGCCACCCCTGAACAGTTCAGGGAGGAATTGGATCAAAAGCCCAACATCCAAGGTGTTCAGGATGGTCGTTCTGAAGAGTATCTCAAGGCTTTGGAAGTTGGGAAGCTTGCTGCGATCGACTTCAAGGGTATTGAGCTGCAGATTGCTGCTGATGAACATGTGAAGACTGAGAACTTCCTTGGGCAAGAATGGCAAGTCACTCACAGGGATCCTTCAGATGACATGATCAAGAAGGGTGTACCAGCTGAAGAAGATTGGCCAGTGAAGAAAGTCGAGTTATCTGAAGCCGACAAGAGATTCGTTTCAGACTTCGCAGCTGTTGAAGAAGACTTCATGGACAAATACGGTGACCCAGCAACGTGGGCTACCACAGTCGATGACAAGACTATTGAGAGAGTAAACAGGTATTTAGGAATGGGTGATATATATGACAACCGGCCACCTGCTCAAGAAACCGGTCGATTGCCAAGGATAGTAGGCAAGCCAGTCACTGATCTGAACACTATTGATCTGTCCAGAAACCCATTTGGCGAACTACCAGAGCTTCCGTTCACCCCTGAGCAGCAATCCAAGGTCATTCAGCAGTTTACTGACACAGAAGCCGATACCCCACACACATCCACACCAAAACCCACACAAATCCACACTGGAGAACCAAGTGAATCTAATCCCACTGGAGAAGGTCAAAGCAATCCTGTTTCTTGACATTGATGGTGTACTCAATCAACACACATACGATTTGATCTCTGGTTGTACGACTATCAGACCACACTTGATGGATCGAATAAACTGGGTGCTGGATGCAACTGGCGCCCACATCGTCCTTTCTTCAGCCTGGCGGTATCACGTCTATCGCAAGGAAATGACAGTTGTAGGCATGGAATGGTTGCTCAGGTCTCATGGTCTCATGAAGGACAGGTTCATTGGCATAACGAAGCCTGATCCCAAGCCTGGCCCAATGCAGCCATTCAGTAAGGAGCCCGGCGATCAGCCTGATGACACCGATCGTGGTCAGCAGATACTTGACTGGGTTCTCGAGAACGATCTGAAAGGTCGAGGCATTCGTTACGCTGTGATCGATGACAACGACCTGAAGATAACTAAGCATGGTCATCCATTTATCCAAACTAACAGTACGTTCGGCATACAGTGGGGTAATGCTCACGAGTTGGCCAAGTTACTGAGAGAGGTGAAAGATGCCTGATGTACCTGAGCTGACTGAGGAAACTCGATCGTATCTGGCTAGCGAAGTCGTCAGTGATCTGAACAACCACCCCGAGGGGCTCGAACGCATCCGGTGGAACAGTAAATCCATCTGGATGCTTTTGAAGCGCATCACTGATCTGGAGTATCAGTTGGCTGAAAAGGAGCAGGATAAGTGATGGCTCTTTACAATCCTAAGTGGAATGCTCAACTGTTTGCTTGCACCAACAAAGGTTATCAAGCAGCCAAGGAGGGCAAGTCGAGAGACGATCACCCGTACATTGTTAACTCCTGGTCTACTGGAACTGGCGCTCGCAACTTGAGAGCTCAACGAGTCAAAGCCTGGGAAGAGGGCTGGGACTTATATCACGAGGAGCAGAAGGATGGCAAAGCCTAAGAAGACAGTCAAGTGCGTGTATTGCTCCAAGGAGGTTGAAGTATTACCCAAAGGCACAGTGAAGCCCCATCTAGTTCATAAGGGCAAGGATTGCATCGGTGGCGGCGCCAAAGCTCATCAGATGGCTCTGCACAGGGATCTGATCGACAAGATGGCTGCACAACACAGGAGGCTCTACGGTGGCAAGTGACACGATTCTACATGTGGATGGGCCGATAACATTGGAATGGCTCAAGACTCAGTGGCCAGTTGAAGAACGCGAAGACATAGTGTTCGTTGGTGGAGATGTTCAATCAGATGAGACCTACCTTGCTCTCTGGAAGCGCAAGGGTTGTGAGTTAATGTTTTACGATCACATCCTTCGATCTGTCACTACTCAAAGCCGGTTCATATTGTTAGCCGCAGCATTGAACCTCAAGAGCCTCCCACCAACAGGTGCGAAGGATCCTAATAAGCCCAGACATGGTCCTAAACCCAGGTGGATGAAGGCACAAGATCTGTCAAATGAAGGCTGGAGTCCTAATGACCCCAGGTTTCCAGAAACCAAGGAGAAGGCATGACCAGAAATGAACATCTTCTGACCATCCTGGCTGAAGAATGCTGTGAGATCGCTCAGCGAGCAACCAAGATACTGCGTTTCGGTGCGAACGAAGTGCAGCCAGGGCAAGAGAAGACGAATGTTGAAAGACTCATCGGTGAAGTGAATGACTTCACTGCGACGTATCTGATGCTAACCGCAGAGAATGCTGAATTGTTCAAGGGAGATCAGGCAGCGTGGTTGGAAGGTATCAGGAAGAAGCAGGAGAAGATCGAGCACTTCCTGCAGTACTCGGCCAAGTGTGGAACCCTCGAAACCAAGGAGAAGACATGATTCACAAGAGTGCTAGTGAGAAGTGGCATTTCTATGTCAGCCTGTTCGGTGTCGTTGTTCTCATAGGTGTATTGATCGCAACGGCCTATCTCTTCTGTAAACAGGAGGGCATGTTGCCGTGAATGAGTACATCGTCTGGTACTACGATCAACCGTACTCCTGGGTAGCTATTAGAGCTGATGTTTACAAGCCAAACCCAAACCCTGTCAGATTGATCTGCAGGTGGCAAGGATTTGCCGAGTCAGAGTCCCAGGCTATCTGGAAAGCTAAGGCAGCTGCCAGAGCCAGGTTTCCAGAAACCAAGGAGAAGACGTGACATTCCGAGAAGCTATAGAACATGCTGCCCAAACCGGCATTACAAGTGAGAATGCGTTGGGAGAAGACTCTGTTGAGCTGTTGCTGAACAACGGTGACATCTTGATATTCAAGTCTAACTACGACAGGGCGCCTAGTAATACGACTCCAGGCAATGGTATTGACCCACCCAGCGTCGAGCTGCTGAGGCGAAGGTAGTCGAAACCATGATTCGTACCAAGGAGCATGAAAGTGTCAAATAACTCAAGCCAGGGCGGTTCCGGTGGGCATGGTGAAGAGATCATGGCTTTGTTGTGGATAGTTGTACTCCTGTTGTTAATAGCAATGGCGAAAATGTTTGGTATCAGCAGATTTCCCAATCAAACCAGGAGCTTACCCAATGAAGCAGAAACCGTTCGATCCGAAGAGGTTGACAGCTGCCGCGTCTAAAGTGACCACCAGGAAGTTCATGAGCTTCACTGAGACAGCCGTGTACTTCGTGAGGGGCTTTTACGAGGTGATGGCGAATCGAAGGATACACAAAAAAATAGACGAAGAGTTGGATGAGTTCATGAGACCAGAGGATGCATTCATCTCTGAGTTGATCAACTTCGCGGTCAAGACAGAAGTGTGGATTGCTCTGAAGAAGCTCGACTATGAAGACTTGTGCGATGGGATGTATTTGTATGAGATCGCTGAGGACATTCTTCCCAACATGCTCTGGGACTTCTTTGCTAAGCAGAAGGAGAACGACATGTTCTATTGTTGGCCTACTGACGAATGGATCGACAAAGCAATGACCAAGCTGCACAACGAAGCAACCAAGCGCTATGAAGACAGGAAGTCAGAAAGGGGGAAGTCATGAAGGAGGATCCAAGCATGCAAGAGAGTTTTGTGGCTTTTCGAAATAGAGTAATAGCCGAGACTTATTTGGTTGACAAGATGTTCGAGTGGATTCATTTGGAGTTCGGTAGGTGTCTTAGTTGGACAGCAGTTCAACCATTGCTTGGTTCGATAGCTGATGAGCCCAAGCGTCCAGTGATGAGATTTGAGATTTACACTCTTGGTAATCGCATGAAGGTTGAATTGCGGAAACTGGAAGGAAGAGAAGTTGATGGTGAGGTTCGCAGCATCCCATTGTTAGACAGGCCAAGCGATCAGGCTCTTCTGGATTACTTGAATTGGCCTAGCGTTCTCGATCCGAGCTTCGTTTTGAAGGCAGCTGTCAATTTCCTTCGCAACTCTCCCTATGTTGGCTCGGTCACTGACCTGGTCATGGCTGATAGCAAGACCAAGCCGATGGCAGTTTTTGAGACGCCATCTGGTTGGATGCGTCTGCATGTTGAACCTTACATAACCAGCTAGGAGCCAAGCATGGAAACCAGTGATGACTTCACTGTAGGAATAGTCATTGTTGACATACTGTCTGGTGCAGCTCTTGCATTCATCTATTTGCTGCTGCAGCGGATGGGAGTGGTGTAATGCCACGTCAACGCACTACCATTGATGAGTTTGACATCCAGGGCAATTATGGACAAGGCTTCGAGACAGTGACCTGTGAAGCCACCAGATACTTAGCTGGTCTTACTATTCAGACCTATAGACAGAACGAACCAGGCGTTCCATTCAAGATCAAGAAGAACCGGGTCAAGAAGTCTGATCTGGACTCTAATCAACTCGAAGCACATGAAAGGGCTGTCCATGAGTCGAAGAAACTTGCTCGATCACGAATCACAGCTAGATACAGCGCTACCGCTTAAGAAGAAGGTTCTATTCGCACTGGTCTATGTTGCTGCAGTCATCATCGTTGTGTTTGTGACTAAGACGTTGTTCGACATTGCTTTCTCCAGAATTGACAGGAGTTGGTGATGTCCGAAGTTGTACACCTCAAACCACCCTCAGCTTCTGGCTATTGCTACTGTGGGCATGCGTCGTGCTTTCAGTGCAGTGCCAGGTCTGGAGACTTACGAAGGATGATGCAAAGAATGAACAGACCTAAGCCTGTTCCAGCGAAGTTGAAAGTCATTGAGCTGCTCTATGGAAAGAGTGGAGGTGATCTGGCTGATTGGCTGGAAGGATACAAACAAGCTATTGAGCTGCTGAAGCGTGAATGCACCTGCCCCATTTCTCTTGTCCCTGAAGAATGCCAGCGCTGCAATGATGTTCGAAACTTCCTGCTGATCGTTGATGCTGATATTGAACGAAGGACACGGTGCAAGTCTTGTGGTGGAACTGAGATCGAACGCCTGGAAGTAACTACTCCTGGTGAAGCTTTTGCTCAGTACACCTGCAAGAATGAGAAGTGTGGGTATGTGTGGAAGAGCCGTATCATCAACACCAAATATGGCTCAGCTGAAAGTACATGGAGGCTAAGTGGCAAGTCTTGACCTGGCAGTGTTGTGCGGTAAATGCACTGGTGTTTGTTGTAAACAGAACGATCATGACTTTGCCGTATTGTTGGAAGAAGACGAGTCTGAGTATGAGTCAATTGTTGTGGAAGATGGGTTTGTTGGTGAAGTAAGGGTGATACCTTACAGGAATGGTCAATGCATCTATCTTGGTGTCGATGATCGATGCACTATCTATGAAAGAAGGCCAAGAGCCTGTGTTGCTTTTGACTGCACTAGTAACTACCCAGAGCGGATCAGTTATTTCCTTGAGGACAATCCTGTTGTGCTTCAGCTGATTCAACTGGAACTAAGCAAGCTGAAAGGAGCTTGAGATGGCGAAGACTAGTGTCCTGCTCACGGCTGTAGCTGTGAAGACGAAAAAGAAGTTCTACATCAAGATCGGCAGCGGTGGTCTTACAGGGAAAGTGTTGGGAGAAGAGTGTACAGCTGACATGATTGGCAAACAACTGGTCTTTACTGTTGGTGAGACCCAGTATGACGTTAATGTTGAAGCGTTGGTGAAGCAGTTGGTGATGAAGATTAAGCTGGAGCTGACTAGGCCCAAGGAATTGAAGCCTGGGATGATTGGTATGCTTCGATCTCGTTACCCAAGTGAATCACGGCTTAAAGCCAAAGCAGTGCTGCTGACTTTGAACAAGAAGAAGCAGATTGGTTGGTTCAAGCTGCTTGGGAATCTGTCTTGTTTGTTGGCAGGTGATTACCTTACTGAAGAGTTGAAGTATTTCACACCGGATAAGGAGCAGCCCAATGTTAAAGGTCGAAAGCGTCCCCGAGTCCGTAAAGCCAAGTCATGACATTCGTCCGAAATCCATTGTCAGGTTCGAGCTGTATGAGACGATTGGCATTACTGTCCCGAACATGCGAGCAATAATGCAGCAGCCTGTGTTAGCAGCAGGTCGATGCATGATCTGCGACAAAGACATGATTGTTCTGGAATCAGGCACTTATCATCTTGATGGTGACTCTGGTGACTCAGCTGCTGATCTTGATCACCCAGCCGAGATAGGCACATCACGAACCAGGACAGGGCAGTGCGAAGATTGCACAAAGACTATCACAGTGCCTGATGACGATGTTCTCAGGTGCGCTAATTGCTGGCAGAAGCTACGAGACAGCCATCGCTTACAAGCAAGACAGAACTCCTGGGGTGAATAACCGTGACCAAGATACAAGGAACGAAGCCAGACAATCCCCACCATACAACAGGCGTTGCCTTGATTATGGATCCGAAGTGGGACCAGAACTTCCAGCCTAAGCTCAGGCAGATCGTGCTCTACAGCCCAAGAACCAATGGTTGGACTGAGTATGGGACAACAGACATTGGTGAAAACGAAACGTTCGGTATCTACATGGGCAACAACCAGATCATGTCATTTCCTCCAACCAAAAAGGCCAATAATGAACCTGCCTGAAGGATTCCCACCACTGGATGATCTCCTGCCGAGTAATCCACTGGTGTATGAAGCACCTGAAGCTAAAGAAATCAACAAGTTGTTCACTAGCCCAGACAGTCCAGTTTGGGATTTGAGCCCACGACCATATCGACCAGCAGGTGTTCAGCCCTTGTTCAAACAAGGCTATTACGCTTGCCTGGTTGAGATGTTCATTCTGACAGGGATGTCTTTCCATGTGCAGATCGAGACTGACGCTGTAGATGCAGTTAAAGAGTGCTGTGATCGCTACGGCAGGTTGCACAAGATCGACGTGGGGAGAGGTTTGTCATGGTTGACTCTTGGCGCCCACGGACAGAAGTCTTGGGATGATCCTATTCCTGAGAAACATCGAGCATAGTAATGACCAAGAAAACTCGAGAGAAGCTGAAGAAGCGCATTCATGCCCTGGAATCAGTTCTTGAGGCTGCTGTAACAAACTCTTGTCAGTGCAACGGTGGCAAAGTCAACAAGAAGACAGATCACCAATCTGATTGCTGGTGTCATATGAATCATGCTGACTTGATGTTGGTACAGAGTGAGATCGACATCAAACGGCAGATACTTAGGGAGTTGGATAAATGAGTGATGGCACTGTCGGTGAGTGGGAGTTCAAGACACTTAAATTGTTTGTTGAAGCCTCGCAACAAGCTGAGATTCGTCGAATACTCTGCTATAGCAAACCCAATTACAGCGGATTGGAGTTGAAGTCTGTAACTGTCGCTTACACGGCTTTGTTCGTGACGGGTACGACAGCGAACATCTATAAGTACGAGCGAGAGGTTGATGCTAATGGTTTCAAGTGCGACGACTTGTTAGTGAAGAACTACCTGATTGAAATGGGCTTTGTTGTTGACTGTGGAAAGTGGACGAAATTCACAGCTGTTGCTTACCAAGAGGTTTGGAGTTTGATCACAGGAGAGAAAGACGAACTTCTTTTCTTAAAACGGTAAATCAACCACACTCCAACCAGAGGAAGACAATGGCTGATAAAGTCATTCCACTCATCACCAAGTATTCAAAGTTCGGTGCATTCATCTTTGCATGCAAACAGGCAGGTGTGCGTAGGATTCGTCAAGGCACAACTGGATTCATTCTTTCTGACGATGAAGTCAAGGTCGAGTACACAGCTGTTGTTGCTGATTCTAACTCTCTGAACATTCTCAGGTTCTTTAAGATTACGACAGCTGCAGCCTATGCTCGTGATGCTGAATTGGTCTATCAGTTCCTGGTCGAAGAAGGTTTTGTTGTTGCTCGTGGTAGTTGGAATGAGCAGTCTGCATTGGCTTATTATTCAGTTTGGAAGCACATACACGACTCCCAAGAAGTCGGTGAAACCCTTTTCGAACCGAGGTAATTATGAGCGTTGAAAGAAAGATTCTGCCAGAACTAACTGGTGACATTCGAACTGACTTGATCAGGCAGTTCAAAGCAGAGGTTTTATCTGGCAAGTCAGAGCGACTCACCAAAGCCTATAAAGCAAGGCTCAAGCAGGCTCTTGATGAGTCTGGCCAGCTTTATTCCATACTGCTGCAGATACAGGAAGGAACCCGACCAATTCAAGACATGACCAAGGTGCGTAAGCTCCTGGCCAGCGTCACCCGGTGTATCCACGAGGCTTCTGCGTATCATTCAGCAAGCTAAAACGACTAGTCACAAGGGAGTTCGAGTAATGCCTGAACCTAAGTTTGACTATCACATTGTTGTTCCGATCGTAAGTGTTGCAGATATGTATGTCTGTGTTCTATCGTGGCAGCACGAAAGAAAGACGCTCACCGTTCATCTTACCGCTTATGGTACAGCCATTTACCGGTGCGGCCTTTGTAAACCAGCTGCTGGTATTGCTGCTGTAGCAACTTTTGCAGAAGCCTGGGAGTGGTTCTGTGATCTGTCGAAGCTTGAGTTGCCTGAAGACATTGGTGATGCGCATCGAGGAGCCAGAACCTAATTAACTATCAATCTGATTTAGATCTGGAGAAGACTGTGTCATCTAGTCCGGTGAAGCCCAAGCAGGCAGAGAAGATGAAGCTGATCATCAGGGAGATCATCAGCTGGTTGAACAAGAACTCTAATTGCGGGATGGGTTATCCTTTCCCTGCGTACCAAACAAACTACATCACCCCCAAGGATGACTGTCGTGTTGGCTTGTGTCACACTGGAGTGATCATGACTTACGGTGCTAATTCATTCGAGCGCGATTGGTATCAATTCACTGTTAAAGAACTGCAGTTGTTCTTTGCAGCAGCCAAGAAGAAGCGAGAGAAGGAGAAGAAAGCCAATGAAGCTAAAAGACTTGCTGGAAGCCGAAGCAAAGATTAGACGCACCACTTCTGTGAATCTTTACGTTGCTACTTCTGAGATGCTGAAAACTATGAAGGAAAGATTCCCTTACAGTTACGGCGATGGCGCAACTCTTCCATACGCTCGTTTATTTGACATCAGAGTCATTGATGGTGGTTCTGAGGAAGAATGTAAAGCTTTGGCGACTATATTGAACAGCAGGGGAGAAAACGTCAGAGTGTTGACTTTAACTGAGGAGACGAAATGAGCAATATCAAGATCAGCGACACCTCGTTAGTGCCTGAAGGTTCTATGGAATGCCCGGTCTGTAGAGGGCATGGTGCAACTCCTAGAGCCACTACCTGTAACTGTTGCAAAGGTGAAGGTCACATCACTCTGGAGAGAAAAGCGCTTCTCGACAGAGTGTCTACTGACATTCGCAATCGTTACGCAGCGAAGTACGGTGTTTCTCTTGACAGTGTCTTTCCAGAGTTCATTGGTACGCCTCAAGACAAGCTCAATCCACTTACTCAGGCGTTTGACGAAGTTGCCAACCAGGAGACAAAGTGACCACCAACGTCTGGAAGCTTGAGATACTCGTCATTGACCACGAGAATTTCACGAAAGAGATTGTTGAGTCTGTGTTCGAGCAAATTGATTCATTCTCTGTCAGGGTGTTGAAGGCAGAAGTGAGATCGGTTGAGTGGACTGATAATCATCCACTTAATAGTCAGACGAAGTGGGAAGCTGCAGTGAAAGACTTGTTTGGAGCCTAGTTGTGCTTACACCTTATTACATCATGGCTATCGCATTCAAGCGAGCCGGGTTAACTTTCATCAGGAGAAAAGACGTGCCAGATCGATCTGCTTTCTTGTACCGCCACAGACCCATTGTTGTTGAAGCCTTCTGCATGACTGAGGGCAGGAGGACGGATAATAAGGATTGGCCCGAGTGGTTGCACAGGGCTTGGAACATGGACATCGGAGAGATTGGTGCTGTAGGCATCAACCCGAATGACGCCAACAGGTACTTCCTGGTTGTTAGCACTGAGGACGGTAATGAAGCTGTTCATTGGGGCGACTACATCGTCAAAGATGTTGACGACACTCTCAGTGTCTGGCCACCTGCCGAGTTCTCAAAGAGCTTTGAAAGCTACGTTGAGAAGCCCACACCATAAGGAGTAACATGTACGCTTTAGCGATCTACTGCGATAGTGACTGGGGTCGGGAAGCTTATCCACCGAATGGGATGAGATTGTCAACGCAGAGCAATCTGGCAGAGTTGGCTGAGAGTGTTTCTGACTTCATTGAGTCATCCAGTGAAGACTACATTGACATTGAGATTGACGATCAAAGTGAACAGTCGGTTATTCGAGCTTTGGACACTGTTTGCCAGCGAGAAGGATTGGTTTGGGGTTTGTTCCACCACGACCGTGGCTATCTGACCAAGGAGTAGCAATGCTGGATCAACTGAGGAAGGTGATTGAAGACTTACCTTCTCTGATAGATGACAAGTCAAAGTGGGCCGGTGTTCTTATTAATCGTCGAAGCCCAACTACAGTGAGGGCCACTCGTGAGCTTGGAGACATGCGACTTTGCTTGAACAGGTACGACACTTTTAGTCCTCTTGAAGCAAAGATGCACACACACGACCGACCGATGGCTGTTATGCTGATTGAAGGCAGCTACACCATGCAAATTGGTGCTGTTCAGCAGAAGCACGAGAACAACCTGGGGTCTGGGTTTGTTGTTACAACGGTGAATATCGGTAAGGGTGATAGTTATGAAATGATTAATCCGTGGGGGATGCACAGTGTTGCTCCCATCACTCGATTCGTGTACACGATCACTTTATTTGGTAAGTCTTGGCCAAAAGAGATGACATTGGGTGAGACTGAAAAGCCCGCTGATCTGCCTCTAAGCGTGGATGAGTTGCACACGCATCTAAGGTATTTTCGCATGTGGTGTAGAGATAACTGTCGTCATTTGCAGACTTACTACAGTGAAGAACACGATAACTACTATTGCTCGCGCTGCAAGTCAGGCATGGGCAATGAGTACTACGAAAAGATGACTGGTCGAGTTCCTGGGCCACGCTAAAGGAACCCATATGGCTGAGACATTGTACAAGCAGTGCCGACTGGTTAAGACAGTCGGCAGAGATGACTTGCGATCGACATTGACCGAGCGAGCTTGGATACCTCAGCAATTTGCGCAGTTGCTGAAGACTTTGAAGATCAAGAAGCTCGATGGCTCATGGGACGATGGTTGGGTAGTTGATCATGTGGGGACGAAGGTTCTCAAGGATTCTCAACTACCCGATCCTCACCATGAGATCAAATGTCACCGTAAGAACACTGGTGATTCCCTCCGCAAAGAGAAAAGGAAATAGACATGAGTCTGACGCTCGAACAGAAAGCAACGAACTTCGACACTTTCCGTCATATTGAAAGGGTGCGTAACCTGCTCAACCTGATGGCTATTGATCTCATCCGTCGTGGTGAGATACATGATCAATCCAAGCTGGAATCTCCAGAGGTTGAGCTTTTCACTGAGTTCACCCACAAGTTGGCAGCTTCAACCTACGGTAGTGCTGAGTATGAAGGATTCAGGAAGGCCATGGGACCAGCTCTTGATCATCATTATGCCAAGAACTCCCATCACCCCGAGCATTGGCCCAATGGTATCAATGACATGAATCTCCTCGATCTGTTGGAGATGTTCTGCGATTGGAAGGCTGCAGGCGAGAGGCATCACAACGGTAATATCTTGAAGTCGATTGAAGTGAATGCTAATCGCTTCGGTATCAGCCCTCAGCTGGTGAAGATATTCCAGAACACTGCCAAGGTGTTTGATAGCAACCAGGGATAAGGAGCAGTCATGTTGATAGGTATTCTCTTGTTTGTGTCACTGATCCTGTTCCTATTGTCTTTCGTAGTCAAGCCATCTGACCCAAGCTGTTCATCAGTGGTCATTGGTAGATTTCTCTTTTTTCGTGGTCTACTTGTGGCCAGCGCTATCTTGGCGTTGGCCTGTGCCATCACACGAGCAGTCATGCTCTGAAAGGGTATATGAACGAGTTCAAACCGAATGCTGTCCTGCCAGCTGGTGCAGAGCTTCTTGTTGAGCCAGTTGAGAAGCAGCTGGGCAATTACATTCCACTGAAATACGACGCCAAGTGCATCTTCTATGGAATAACTTGGTATCGGGTGTACCGTGGGCTGTCTTACAACAACGACCGGGAAGACTGGGTAGCTGATCTACCTGGTGTTCACTCTTCTATCACTGACTACCAGTGGCGAAGAGAAGGCATGACTTTTCAGAAGTGTCTAAGTCAAGCCATTCGGCAAGCCAGCGAATCGTTGGCCGCAAAGGTAGACAAGCTCATTAAAGACCTGCGTATTTGTACCGAGTCCATGTTTTTATTGACTACTCCAGCCGTGGCAGACCTGAACGTTGAATTGTTGCAGGAGCTTTTCAACCTCCCAGCTGAGAAGCGTAACACCATCTACCTCTGTTCTAATTGTTGCAAAGGCAGACCGCACGGTGGTGAAGTATTGTCAATCATCCCCAAAGGCCAGCATTGCTCATTTTGTGACAATCTGGCCGTGTCAGAGCGTATTGTCATAGAGGAGACCAAGTAGTGTCATGCAAAGTGTGTGGTGAGACGCCCGAGCCACCTGGCCAGAAGTTTCTTTTCACTTCATCCAAGCTCACTTCTTACGGTCAGAGGTACTCGATTGGCTTTGTGAGTTATGAGGCTCTCGAGAACCTCAACCCTAATCAGTGGCCTGAATTGTTTTCGTACCGGGCCAGGAAAGAGGAGATGAGGAAGAAGAACCAGGAGACTACTATCCATGTACGAGAGCTGGCTGATGGAGACGGCCCTGGTGACCGTCCTGAGCGGATTGACTGGGCTACTCCTCTTGATCCTACGGGCAAGTGAAACAATCAAAATCGATGTTTGGTGGTGCGTATCACCATGGATCATCCCAGTCATTTACATTCCTATGACCAGTCTTTTGAACGACTGGCGATATGGCAGAAAGGACAAGTGAGGTTATGGCTAAACGTAACTCCAACGCTTCATCCTGGTTATCTAACCAGAAGAACAAACCATCTATTGCTATTGACCCTCTTTTGCTTGATCAGAATAAGCAGGAGACCAAGCTCAACTACACTGTTCTATCAGACAGCTTGGTAACTCTCGATGAGGAGAAAGCTTCCAGTTACATCGAATTGCCAGTTTTCAAGGCTGAGCGAGACGTGACAGATTCTAATGTTCAGAAGCTGTACGACGAGATGATGAAGGGTCGGTTCAACCCATTGCTGGTGATTCTCTCTTCCTGTGAGTTTCAGGGAGTGGTGTACAAGATCAATGGACAGCACACTTGCTGGGCCAAGTATTATTGTGGTGAAGATTATTGCCCTAAAGTCAGAGAGATTCGTTATCGAGTAGAAACTGAAGAAGATCTTCGTCAGCTCTACGCTACTTATGATCGTAACATGCCACGCAGTGACGCTCATTTGACCATGGTAGAACTGGCCAACAATCACCATTTGCGAGATGTTCCTAACAATGTTATCAAGTTGGTGACTTCCGGTCTCAA
>Ga0075163_10004125_pt1 | contig 19477 bp, 15 predicted proteins | sample JI1023141ADNA_FD_71478 | JGI IMG/M metagenome (GOLD analysis project Ga0075163, IMG submission 71478) | Wastewater effluent complex algal communities from Wisconsin, to seasonally profile nutrient transformation and Carbon sequestration -... | ecosystem: Engineered > WWTP > Effluent > Algae...
TGAAATCCTTTTTTGAAACATATTCCTTTTGGCTAATAATTTATTGATTTCTGGTTGAATAATTGTTCTAATTAGCGCACAATCAACATCTGTCACATAGTTTAAATGACTAATTTGATTTAGTAACTCATCGATTTCTTCGCGTGCTTTTTCGTATGTCGAATTTGTTACTCTATCATTCAGACTTTTATGAAAAACCAAAACCATTTGAATAATTTCGTTCTCCCTTTCAGGATTTTTTTTTATAATACTTTCTAAAGTTTCACCTTCAATAAACTCTTCTAACAAAAAATCGAAGGTAGCGTCCTTATTGTACAGAATAATTTCTGGAATTAAATCTTTGAAATCTTTGGAAATTAATTTATGTTTTTCGACTAACAATTTTAAGTCCTTAGAAATTCGAACAATGTATTTTTTTGCGCTGTTTATCTCAACTATGTATTTCTGCATTTCTCGGTAGTCTTTTCTTAAAAATGCACCTACCATTGGTATGAAACATATTTGATCTTCTGCACCAATGAGTTTTTCTTCTAGTAATTTACTCTTAATTTTTTCTAAATTGTTGTCCATAAAACTTTCCAAAATAACTTTTCTCATTTAAAAATATTACGAATGACTCTAATAAATTTCCGAATAGGATTAGTATATTTCCAGCTTAAAGACTGCTGAATATGATTCAATTTGTTTTCTAAGTTTACAATTGTTGCTTTCAATTCAGAAATTGATGGTCTTTGCACTAAAACTTCTGCGCTAGTATTCAAACTAAAACCCAAAGAATTAAACGTAGAATCATTTATTGCTTGCTCCTTCATTTTAAGGTTTATCATTTCTTCTTCTTCTAACTTTACTAAAAATAAATCTAAAAAAATTCTCTCGATCAATAGTTGATGTGGCATATCAATCTTACCCTTAAAATTCGCGATGCTTGTAATTTTCTTAAAAGATTGTGTTAATCCATGATATATAACTAACCGAAAGTCAATTTGTCCTTTTATACCGGAGCCAATATCTAAAAAATATATACGGCCATCTGAACCACGATAGCTATTCATCGGAGTAAAACTCCAAAACTTGGAATCAATCAACCGATTGATATTTAACTCTTCTAAACCGAAAATTTTTTCCTTCAGAGCTTCTATCCAAGACCTTGACCAATTTACTATTTCTTCTATCGTCCAGTCATTATGATTTAAGATTTGAAGTAATTCAATCCAGAGAGAAATTCTAGAAATATACTTTTCAGGTGAAGAATAATCAATCGTAGCCCCTTCTTTGAAATTCATATCCAGCGGATACGATTTTATTTTTAAAATAGATTCCTCTTCAAATATTTCAACGGCTTTATTAAAACCACTTCCGATATCATCCATAAAATGAAAGGCTGCGATATTTAATGGGACTACACTGGTAGCCAGAGTTGTTTTACTCGCAATCATCAAAAAAGAATTAGCCATATCCGTAGCAAGTCCATTTTTCCAAGTTGTTTGATATGCTTTTTCTAAAGAAAATAAACTATGTGGAGTTGTTTGGGGATCTTGGCATACCGAATCAATCGCAAAATTAGTAAGATCCTGCGAATAACGTTCCCAACCAAGCGGGGTAATAACAGAAACGGGAAGTTTATAATCAGGCAAAGGAACGAACTGCTCTGTAGCATTAAAACCAGATTGGCGAATAAGATCATTTAGCTCTTTCTTTCCCCAAGTTTTAAACTCCCCTTCACGATAAGAATCATTAATTCCGTACATAGGCATACCTGCATGATCCTCTGGCTGACCAGAAAAATACTTAATACCTAATTGGTTTTCAATTGCTAGTATCAATATTCCGCTAGTATGCAATTGCTCGAAACAAGTCTTTAATAAAAGCAAATGACCATTTACTCCTAAAAATTTAGGGGAATATTCTAATACGCCGTTAAGAATAACAACGTCAAATCCCCGTAAGCCGGCAACCAATTCACTAGTAGCAGTAACCACTTCTACATTTTCAAACCCTTTACACCGTTCCCTAGTGATTAAAGCTCGTCTTGGACTTCCTTCAACTGAAATCAGATTTGAGCCAATCTCGGCTAAGTACCTAGATAAAGCGCCACATCCGCACCCAATTTCTAAAACTTTTTTCCCTTTTAAATAGTTGGCAAATGGTCGAATGATATTTGACCTTCTGGAACTCAAGTGGTACAAAGTAGGCCAGTCCTTTATAAAATTACTTAGCTCAGAAGAATAAACAGACTTATCCGCAGACGTGCGAATTGAATTTAAAATGTAATTCTCAGTTTCATCACCATCACTATAGGAGAAATCTTTTTGATTTTTTCCTTTCCAGACACATGTTTCTGAATCTTTTTGAAATCCTAATTGCTTAAGTTGTTCTAACATTGCTTACTACTTCTATTGAAATGCCTGCTTTTAAATCTACGAAACCGGAAAAATGAGCAATATGTTCAATCTGTAAATGAATCGAGTCATATCTACGATCATGCGGTATAATTTCACCGTTAGGCGCTTTACTCGCCAACCCAACCGAAATAAAATAATCACCTGTGAATAGTATCATTGGCATATCAATAGTTACAAACCATTCATCGTAAGAAGACGCTGACTTTACGCCTGTTCTTTCTTGCATATTTGTGTTCGTATTATACAGAGTAACCCCTTCTTTTGTTTTTAAGGCAAAACCAAAGATTGGAATTAAAATTTCTTGGTGGAAAGAAATTCGAAATTCTATTTGAATTTTTTTATCAAGGCACAAGAGAGATGGAAATTTTTTTTGATCTTGGTATAGCACAAAATCAAGAATTTCCGCTGCTCTGTCACCCCATCTATATTCTGCTGGATTATAATAAGGTCTACTTTCGAACGTTGATTGGAGTTCATTATGATGGTGTATTTCTATTATCTCAGGAATTTCTTCGGTAACTATTTTCTTTTCTTCTGGTTCTGATTTTTTACCAAATAATAAATCTAAATAAATATTTACAATTTTCTTAGGCTCGCCCTGCTCTACAATCTTTCCTTGGTTCAAAAGAATTGCATGATCACAATGCGTTGTTATCTGCTCGGTAGAATGCGACACGAATAAAATAGTGGTTCCACGATCAATTAGATCTTTTAATTTGGCAAAGCATTTTGCTTGAAATCTTGCATCGCCTACAGACAAGGCTTCATCAACTATTAAAATTTCGGGGTTAATATTGATTGCACAAGCGAATGCCAGCCGAACAAACATTCCGCTAGAATAGGACTTAACAGGTTGGTAAATAAAATTTCCAATATCGGCAAACGATAATATTGGTTCCACATTCGGTTCCATTTCATTTCTTAATTTTCCGTTAATCATTCCAAAAAAATATATATTCTCCATCCCAGAAAGTTCAGGATTAAAACCTGTGCCGAGTTCTAACAAAGAAGAAATATTTCCGTTCACGGAAACAATTCCAGAGGTCGGAGTCAAAACTCCTGTAATAATTTTTAGGAGCGTCGATTTCCCAGAACCATTCACCCCGACGACTCCAACAGTCTCCCCCTTCTTTACTTCAAAGCTAATGTCGTCTAACGCATAAAAATCCTCATGATATTTCTTTCTAGTTGGGCTTAACGCTTCAAAGAACCTATGTTTCGGAAATCGATACAAGGGATAAATTTTTGTTAAATTTGAAATTTTTATTGCTAAGTCTGACAATTTTTTCTCCAGAAAAAATGAAAAATATTTATACGAATTACAATACGTCCGCAAAATGAGGCTGCAATCTCTTAAACAAGAACGCTCCAAATACTAGAATAAAAAAAGTAGCGATCCAGAAATAGATTGTAAGATAGGGTTTTTCCCAAAACCATACGTTGTATAAAACTGAATCTCGATAACCCTGCACGATATAATAAGCAGGATTTAATTTCAGAAAAGGCAAATATTTCTGCGGCATAATTTTATCTGACCAAAAAATGGGAGTTAGCCAAAAACCAAACTGTAAGAGGATACCAACGATTTGCCCCATATCTTTCATAAATACTACAATAGAAGAAGTAATCCAGCTAATTCCTAATACAAGGATTAAGGTTGCAAATAGGTAATACAAAATCTGAATCCAAATAAGCTTCGGATAAAACCCATAACCCACTAGCATAAGAAATAATAACAATAAAAAAAAACTATGAATAAAAAGTGCAGTGATTAATTTTATTACGGGTAAAGTGCTAACTTTGAAAACTATCTTCTTTACAAGATAGGGTTTATCTATAATAGAACTTGAGCCAGCCGAAATTGATTCTGACAAAAAAAACCAAGGAAACATTCCAGATATAAGCCAGATTATAAATGGAATTCCCTCTGATGGCGCAGAACGAAATCCTATTTGGAAAACAAAGAATAAAATAAAAACTGTTATGAAAGGACTAGCAAATGCCCAAACGATTCCCAGATAATTACCAAGATATCTTTGCTTAAAGTCTTGCACTGCTAATGAAAGTAAGAGACTTTTATTTTTGAATACATCGAAAAAAAAATTCATATTTTTACCTTGCACCAAAACCTGTTAGAATTGTTTTAATTGTCTTGAAAGTTATTAGAGTATCCAACCAAAAAGAAAAATGTTTAATATAATAAAAATCATATTCTAATTTTACTTTCATTCCATCCACTTCTGCCGCATAACCCTGTTCTACCTGTGCCCATCCAGAGATACCGGGACGCACCACATGTCTGTAACTAAAAAATGGTACATCCATTTCATACCACATCGATAATTCTAATGACTCCGGACGTGGACCTATAAAACTCATTTGTCCTAATAAAATATTAAAAATTTGAGGGAGCTCATCTATTCTAAATTTTCGAATAAATTTTCCAATCTTAGTTATCCTAGGATCATCTTCCCCTTGTGTAAACCCTTTTCCCTGCCTATCAATATACATGCTTCTAAACTTATACATTGTAAATGGTCTACCTCGAAATCCCATTCTTCTTTGTAGGAAAAAAATGGGTCCATTGCTTTCTAATTTTATTAAAATGGCAACAATGACTAAAAATGGGAAAAAAATAGGAATAAAAAAAATTGCTGAAAATATATCAATTATACGTTTGAGTTTTTCGTAAAAAGGAGAAGGAAGCAAAGCTCCAAATTCATTTTCTGATAGATAATCAATTTTAACTCTACCTGTTAAGGATTCTTTTACTTGCTTCGTATGATAGACAGGTATGCGGGAAAGCGTGCAATGAGCTAAAAATTTTTGCCACTTAGGACCTAGTTCATTTGATCTTAAATCCGCAATTACAGCATTGAATCTCTGGTTCGTTAAATCCGGGATTTCTAATAAGGAAAACAAGGCACCGTGAGCTGCAGTAAATTCTAAAGCTTCTCCAAAAGGGACTAATGCATAACGAGTCAATCTATAACGATTTCCGATAAAATATCCAACATAGCACCATGATAATGTTGTTGCGTATGCGAGAAGCATTACGTAGTTACTGTACATTAGCCTAACAATAAAAAAGAAAATTATGAGCAACCCGTATGTAAACGTAGTGACTGGTAACACATAAGCAACGGACTGTGCCCCAGGGTAACGTAGTAATTTTCTAAGAGCAAACGATACTATACCAAATACGATCACTGCACCGACAGCCGTGTTGCTACTATTTTGATCAATTTTCTCCCAAAACCGAATTCCCCATACAGGGATAATCGCAGTGCAGATAAACAAGGTTATCCCGATAATAAATTGAAAGGGAAAACTCAAAAGTAGTCTCTCATGTAAACGTGAATGTCGTCTTGTGTAAGAGGGTGGCGGCTGTATTGGATTATTCACAAACTTTCTCTGGCTCTAATTCTGTTTTAATTTTATATTTTCCAGTTTTGAAATGACGAATAAGTATATCTCCTGAAAATCCAGAAATGTACATTTTAGTTTTATTATCCTTGAAATAATTTCGAATTCGAGAACTTCTTTCACTGCACCATAGATGTGCGGGAGCTGGAACAATTCCTATCCTTGCATCAACCATGTCTAAAAATTCATTCACAGCTACTCCCTCAGTTCCATGATGTGGCACTTTCAAAATATCTGCTCGAAAAGATTTATCATCTTTCAAAAAATTACTGAGTGGCTTATTCAAATCTCCTGTGAATAAATAATCTATTTCATTTGTAGTAAGTTTCATAATTAGAGATAAATCATTAGTATCCATATTTCCGAGCTGTGGATGCACTGGAGGGCTGGCATACAAAATGGATAGAACATTATTATCATCCCTATAAGTTATAATTGGTTCTTTAGGATTCATCTGGATAATTTCCTGAAACTGAATTCCTTTTTCTTTCATTAAGCTTTGTAGCTTTAAAAGATCTCCGTAATCGCAACCCCAGGGAATTTCTTTATCACAATTTTCTTTTTTAGGAAGGTTCATCCATACTTTGTGAATTGGAATACCAAATTTTATTAATTCCCAGAGACCATCATAATGATCTTTATGTGGGTGCGTAATAAATATTTCATCGATGCTAAATATTTCATTGATAGCAAGATAATCCAAAAGTTTATCTGCAACTTGTTTTTGCATTCCTACATCAATTAAAATGTTATAAATTTTCCCAGTAGGACTTTTTCTAAACTGCAAAATATGTGCATCTTCTTGTTGATTTGTAAAATTTAGATTAGGACTATGAAATCTAAAATTTTCATTTTCATCCCATGGTAATTCCTTATCAGCCAATACAATACATTTATTTTTGAATTGATTATCGAGGGTAATTGCGAGTTTCTTCCCTCTGTATCCATTGTGTTCATAAAAACGAGAAGTATTACTAATAATCGGATCCCAGTGACCGGTTAATCGTGGAACCCAAGTATCTGAGAATCCTTTCAAATTAACAATGCATATAGAATTTTCATTCATTGCCTCTTTATAAAAGTCAGACAATAAGATACTATATGTTGGTAGAGCGCTATGGAATCTGAATCTCCAAAGATCTTTAATCTTTATTCCGAATGCGGCATACAATGAATACTCGGTAGTAGGATCTGATTTAAATTTAGTATCACTAATTCCTGAAATTTGTGATTTATCCAATGTATTCTGAATATCTATTAAAGGATAAATTGTATTCAATGAAAGGAACTTCAATTTTCCAAAGAATGGACTTCGATTTATAGCAGCCATAAAAAATATTATCAGAATACTAACAAAAAAAATGGATTGCCTTAATAAAAATCTTCTCATTTATTTTTCACCTTTCATTGAAAGGTTTAGTAGTTTTGAAGTCCATTTGGATTCTATTCTAAAAAATATATAACTTATAGAAATCCAGAATTGAGAAAAATAGCAGAATCGCCAAAATACTTCTGTGCTCATATTAATTCCCTTCATCCAAATAACTACATTGAGTGGAATTAGAATTATCCAGAAAGGCAATAATCCAGGGAGCATTGCCAATAAGAAAGTATTTTCCTTTCCGTCCAATACTCGCTTCATTTTTTTTCTTCGAAATATGAAATAAATAAATACAAAGAAAGGGGCAAATCCTAATAAACCGAGAGTATCAAAAACTCTCGGTCCATTTAAATTTCCAAGTATCCAGAAAATCGAGTTAGTAGAAATATGTTCTTTAAGGGAAACTAATCCATTGACCGAAAAAAAGGGATTGTCCATTCCTATTTGATTAAATAATCCAAAAGGGAAAAACAAAACCAAAGCCATTAGAATGATTGATTTCGTTTTATATCGATACAATCCATTTGTAATAGACAAAGACTTTACAATAAAAATACTATAAGCAAGAATATAGACGAAAAGTAAAAAACCTGCTTCTTGTTTATGGTTATAATAAAGAATTGGTGTTAAAAAAAAACCCAACAAAGAAATATACATTATTTTCCAATAATGAAGAATAGTTGTTCTAAAATGAAAGGCTTTTCTAAACATTAAGGAAGAGATAAGCCATATAAAGGATAGGTTTATAGATGTAGGGGCTAATGAGTAATAGCTAATATAGCTAAATTGACTTGTTCCAAAAAATAGAAAAAGAATAAGAATTGAAAATAAAGTCCACTTAACATTTAATCCATAAAGCCTACTCGATACATAACAGGAAATAATCAAAAATAATACACAAACTAAATGAATAGTAAAAATTATATTTATTCGAGATGACCAAGTAATAGGATTTGAAAGAAAAAAAATTGTAGCAAATATTGATTTTGTAATAATCGCTCTATTCTCGATGTCAAAATTGTTAGCTCCTAAATAATCCCACATAAGACCAGAATGAAATATTGGATCAGATGGTGGTTGAAAAAAAGGACCCCGACTTATTGCAAATAAGCAGCATAATAAAATTAGGAAAATAATTGCGTAAAAATCCGTTGAATTTCTTATTTTTAGTTCCAGAAAAGCCAAATAAATAAAATAAAAAAATATAAATAAAATTGTTACGGTAATAAACAAAAAAGACATTGAATTGGCGGAAGAATAAACCTGATTAGCCGGAAAAATACCAATTTTATGAAAGACTCTTAATAAAAAAAGTCCGTATAAAAATAGCGTAAAGGCAGGAATCAATCCGAGTATTAGGTGAATGTAGATTCGACCCTTCAACACCTTACTTGTGAAACTAAAAGAATTTTGCATTTATAGGTTTTTTAATATTGTTTTGCATGCAGCAGAGACAGAGAATTTTTCTCTTAATAATTTCTTAGAATTAATTCCTTTTTCCTTGCGAACCTCGGAATCGAGTAAAGAGATTGCATTTTTAAGAAAAGAATCCTCATCACCAGATATCGACACAAAACCTGCATTAGCCTCTTCAATAACAGATTTCAAATCATTCCCTGGATTTACGCATCCCAATATTGGCATTCCCTGAACCATATATCCCAACACTTTTCCTGGAAAATTGTGAGTTGTGTGATTTTTATGCAAACTAAAGAGTCCAATATCAAATTCTGAAAGTAATTTTTTAAACTCTTCTTGTCCCACTGGCTCTAATAAATCCATGTTCTTGAGCGAATAATCTTTTATTCTTTGTTTTACCAGTTCCACTTCATCACCTACTCCTACTAGGACAAAATGAGCGTCAGGAAAGTTTAACAGGCTTTTAGCGAGTTTTAAAATATTCTCCATGTCTTGTGCATGACCAATATTGCCTCCGTAAAAAAAAACGATTTTATTTTCAATATTCATTTTTTTTCGATACGGATAATTCGCTGTAATCGCCGGTAAATCTGAAGCCCAATTGTATAGTAACTCTATTTTATAATTCGATCCATGACTTTTTTGAAATTGTAAAATATTTGCTGGCGATTGAAGTCCTATTCTATCCGCCGAATTATAGTTTATCTTTTCAAAGATTCTAAAGTATTTTGTGATAATTGATTTTTCTTTCAACATTCCATTATCAACAACCCACTGAGGGAAAAAATCTCTAAGAATGAGGAAACTCCGAGCCTTCCAAAGCTTTTTTAATTTTCTTACAAGAAGTCCCCAAAAAATGGAAGGAGAATAATAAATAATTAAATCTTGCTTTTCATTTAAAAAAAATTTCTTTAAATACCACCAGGCTTTTAAAGAGAGAAGACTCTCATTGATTGCTCTTTTTATTTTTCCTGTGTTTTTTATACTTCCTGATTTGAATCTTAAAATCCGAATTTCATCTAAATATAATAACTCATAGAGCTCTTTAATCTCTGCTAAAGGAGTAATGACAGTAACCACATGTCCATCAGCTTTGAGTTCAATCGCCAATTCATACATCATTTTAGCGGCAACTTTAATACTTAGGGGAAGGTAATCGTCGACAATGATACAAATCTTCAATGATATTCCTTAGTATTTTTTCCAAACAGTGCGATTCACATAGTCTGTATAACTATGTATTATCCGCACAACTTTTTCGGAAACGTTAGGCATACTATAATCATAGACCTGTCGTAAAATCCTAGTTTCACCTGTTGGTTGATCTTTCAATATATCCATTGCCTGCATAACTCGATCCAATTCAAGACCAACCATCATTACACTTGCTTCTTCCATTCCTTCTGGTCTTTCATGAGCCTCTCGAATATTAAGTGCAGGAAAATTTAAAATAGAGGATTCTTCATTGATTGTTCCACTATCTGAAATCGAAGTAAATGCATTAATTTGCAAAAAGTTATAATCAAAAAAACCCATAGGCTTCATTAAGCTAATATTTGTATGCAATTTGGATTCAGTAAGATTGATTTTTTTTTGCGTCCTTGGATGTGTAGAAACAATTAAAGGTAAATTATAAGTTTCCGCAAGCGTATTGAGGATTATAATTAAATTTTTAAAATTTTTCTCAGAATCTATATTTTCTTCTCGGTGAGCGCTCACAATGAAGTATTTCTTAGGACTTAAATTCAATTTTTCTAAAATGTTTGACATCAGAATTTTATCTTTATAAAAATTTAAAACTTCAAACATTGGGCTTCCTGTCTTAATTACAGTATCAGGATGAAGTCCTTCTCTGAGTAAGTATTCTCGCGCAATTGAACTATAGGTTAGATTTATATCCGCAGTATGATCAACAATTCTCCTATTTATTTCTTCTGGAACTCTTTGATCAAAACAACGATTTCCCGCTTCCATGTGGAAAATTGGAATTTTGCGCCTTTTTGCAGGAATCACGGAGAGGCAACTGTTTGTATCCCCTAATACTAAAACTGCATCGGGCGAGATTTCTCCAAGAACGGAATCGACAGAAATAATTACTTTGCCAATGGTCTCAGCTCCAGTTCCTCCCGCAGAGTTTAAAAAGAAGTCTGGCTTTCGAATTTGTAAATCATCAAAGAAAACCTGATTCAATTCATAATCATAATTTTGACCAGTATGAATCAAAACATGCTCGCAATACTCATCTAGTTTTGCAAGAACTCTAGAAAGTCGAATTATTTCTGGTCTTGTTCCAACCACTGTTGCTACTTTTAATTTTTCCATTTTATACCTTTTGCGAATAGGTGTCTGGTTTAGATCTATCAAAGATTTCATTTGCCCAGAGCATTACTACCATCTCATCAGTTCCAATATTTGAGATATCGTGAGTCCAACCAGGGATTGTTTCGACTATTTCAAATTTGTCTCCTGATGTTAGAATTTCATGTCTTTCATTCGTAAGTATATGCCGAAATTGAAATCTTGCTTTACCCTTTATAACAAGAAATTTTTCTGATTTTGAATGATGGTAATGGCTACCTCTCGTTACCCCCGGATGGGCTGTAAAGAAAGAAAATTGTCCGGAGTCTTTTGTTTTCAACATTTCAACAAAGACACCTCTCTCATCTTTGTAACTAGGAACTCCATATACAAATGAATTGGGTTCGAGATAACTCATATAAGTAGAATATAAAGCACGGGTTAGTCCAGTTCCCACTCTCTCAGTAATTAAATTAATTCTAGAATCACGAAAGGAATAGAGAATGTCCGCCAATTCTTTTAAAGTTATTTTATACTTTGGATTAATTTCAACGAAAGTATTTTTACTTTCGACTCCTGAAAGCATATTCCAAAAATGCCCTACAACATCATCAATATAAACAAGCGTTATTTCTGTATTTGGATCATTGATTTGAATCGGGAGAGTGCGAGCGATATTATGGCAGAATGTCGCAACAACTGAATTGTAATTTGGTTTAGTCCATTTACCAAATACATTTGGCATTCGAAAGATATATACGGGAGTATCCACATCTCTAGAATATTTTAAAATCGCTTTTTCAGCATCCGATTTACTTTTTCCATACTCATTTTCTAATTCTGCCTGAGTAGACGAAGAAAATAAAATCGGGATACGTCTATTCGAAGCCTTTGCTAAATTAACAATTTTTTCTGTCAGACCAGTATTTATAGCGGCAAATTCTGATTTATCTTTTGGACGATTTACTCCGGCTAAATGAAATATAAAATCAGAATTTTGAATATGCCCTGCTAATTCTTCATCAGTTGATTCTTTACTATAGGAAAAAATTTCAATGTCTTTTTTTTCACTTAGAAAAGATATCAGATTCTTAGCAATAAATCCGTTTGCACCTGTTACTAAAACTTTCATAGTTTAATCTATAAATTCAACTTGCTTTCCCGCGAGCAAGTCTTTGATAAAATCTAATTTTAAAAGTAATTTTTTCATACCTTCGATATCCAATCTAGTTGTATTATGGGAATTATAATCTTCTGATTGAGAGATTTTCTTTTCCCCTACTTCCACAAACTTTCCATAATTCAAATCTCTTAAATCTGGAGGAATACGGTAGTAATCCCCTTCATCGACTACATTTGCCATTTCTTCTCTACTGAGTAATGTTTCGAAAAGTTTTTCTCCGTGGCGTGTTCCAATGATATCTATCTTATGATCTTTTTTGTTGAATAAATCTAAAATCGATTTTGCTAAAGTTTCGATTGTGGCTGCAGGAGATTTTTGAACAAATATCTCTCCGTTTTTTCCATTTTGGAATGCATAGAGTACTAGCTCAACTGCATCTTCTAGAGTCATCATGAATCTCGTCATGTTTGGATCTGTAATTGTAAATGGCTTTCCATCTTTTAGTTGGTCAATGAAAAGAGGAATGACAGAACCACGGGAAGCCATTACATTTCCGTAGCGAGTGCCACACACTACTAAATCAGTGTTTTCTAATCCTCTCGATTTTGCGACCATTACCTTTTCCATCATAGCTTTTGAAATACCCATTGCGTTGATCGGATACACTGCCTTATCCGTGCTGAGGCAAACAATGCGTTTGACTCCACATTGAATTCCTGCTTCAATTACGTTTTCAGTCCCAAGGACGTTAGTTTTAACAGCTTCCATGGGATGAAATTCGCAAGAAGGAACTTGCTTTAAAGCAGCCGCATGAAATACAAAATCGACTCCCCGAAGCGCACTTCGTATAGAATCAATATCTCGAACATCACCGATGAAAAATTTTAATTTTGGATTATTGTATTTCTTTCTAATATCGTCTTGCTTTTTTTCATCACGGCTAAATATACGAATCTCTTTGATATCACTTGCAAGAAATCGATTTAAAACAGCCTTTCCGAAAGATCCTGTTCCGCCGGTTATTAGTAATATTTTATTATTAAACATTTTTCATTTCCTCCCTTTTTTTTGAATTACATCTTGTAAAAATTGAAATGTATCATTTGCACATTTTTGCCAAGAATATGTTTTGATACTTGCATGAGATTTCTTCGCCATCTTTGTTCTTAATTCCTTTGAATCAATCAGTATCTGAATGGACGATGAAATACTTTCTGAATCTTCTGGATTAAAATATACTCCATTATTTTCCAACACCTCGGGCATCGGACCAAAATCCGAAGAAGCGATTGGTAATCCAGCAACCATTGATTCCATTAGAATAATAGGCATATTCTCGCAACTAGAGGCAAACACAAATAAATCGGCTTTGCTATACCAGTCCTTTAAATCTTTATGCTGAATTTGACCTTGATAAAAAATTGGATAATTATTTAGAGACTCTAAAGATTGATTTAATTTTTTTAGAGCAGGCTTATAAGCCGGACCAATTAAGTCGAGCCTGAGATGAAACCCTTTATTATATAAATTTGCAACGGCTCTGCAAACATTCCATTGATGCTTGTACATATCAATCATAGATACATACAGAAGTCTAAATGGATTTTCTTTAGTATAAAGAATAATGTCCTTCTGTAATTTTACATCCTTTTCGAAATCGAGATTTATTCCGTGAGGTATAATAGTATTTATCCCCGTAGTAGTTCCAATCAAATTTAATATACATTTCTTTGCATAATTCGTAAGAAAAATAACTCCATCAGCCTTTTTAAACGTCGATGACTGAACTATTCGCAATAAAATTAGACGTATTAACTGCCAAGAGAATCCATATCTTTTCATTTCCTTCCATTCAAACGGAAGCAGATTTTGGCTTAATGTAGCATAGGGTCTGAAATTTCCAGAATACGAGCTTCCGGGGATGAATAAAATATCACATGATAACTCAACAGCTCTTTTACTTAAAATAAATTTTTGCCAAAATACTCGATATGGAAGAGATTTATTTAAGAAATTTTCTTCCCTCTTTTGTAACCAATTTCGATCGTCAATGCAATCTAATGTATATTTACCTCCCCAAATATAGACTTTTTCAAAACCATACTGAATTGGGTTGGCAGCTTTAAGTAACTCAACTAAATGAGTTACTCCACCGCCTCCGCGAATATTGGATGCATCAATACCTAAAATCATACCAGTATTTTTTTTCTATTAAGTTTCATTTCTTCATTTCTTTTATCAGCTACCCAAATAGCCAACAAGCATATCCAGAATAAATAATTAACATATAGTGGTGCAGCAAATAAGTAGAGTAAAAAAATAATAAATGCATCAATTTTTTTTCGCAAAGAAGAAAACATTAAAATGAAAAGAAAAGTTAATCCTAATATACCTCTCTCAATTAAGGCAATGAAAAAGCCTGCCGAAAAAGCAGGACCTCCGTATAAATTCTGAAATCCAACTCCATGTCCAAAAAATAAATTCTCATCCGTTGCATTAGATAGAACTTTCACTGCACTCTTTATACGAACTTCTCTATCAGCAAAAGAGGTAAAGTCAAGTATCTGTGCGTTACGAATGGACTCATATTCAATAGTAAAAATGAATACAATCAAAAGAATAATAGAATAAAACAGAACTCTAAAAGGTAAATTAGTAAATGCTATTACACTAATTGGAATGAGTGCTAAAAAAAAAGTCGTTGAAAAAGTCACTGCACCTGCAAGTAGATTTAGCATTACCCAAACTCTCTTATAGGCAAACCTACCAGAATAACTGGCAAGAAGTAAATTCATTGTGAAAAAAAAACCTATGTATTGAGGCTCAATAAAATATCCATAAACCCTTGTTAAAGTAAATGGACCGTAAATTTTATCGAGAGTTATTCCTAATAAATGAAATTTAAAATTGTTTGGACTTAAACTAAATAAAGACTCAATATGAAAGAAATCTCTTTCGACTGGAAAAAATTGGTTTAAGATAAACAAAATAATTGCAGTAATGGAAACAAAATAACCAATTTGAATCCACATCTTGAAAAATATTTTTCGATATAATTCATTTGCTTTTAACACTCTAAAGAGTAAAAAATAAATTAGAATAATGGAAAGATAAGATAACACATTGTTAATCTTACTTTTCCAAAAAAACTCTATTATAAAATTCAAGAATACAAAGAATAAAATAAGTAAATCAGTCTTCTCAATTTTAGAACTCCCTAATATAAGAAAAGCCATACTCAATATTCCTAAGATTCCGCGTGCAGTAGGCGTTGCAAACGCTAGAGTCTCAAATAACATTGGCGAGCTAATTAAAGACAATGCCAATACGAGCAATAATGAAATTCGGATTGTTAAAATTCTAAAAAAATGCTCTGACATTCTTAACTCTTGATTAGCCTTAAAACTTCTCTCGCGCGGGAATCAAAACTATGCTCGCTTAATACTTTTTTCATTCCAGCTTGAATTATTTTTTTCCGTTCTAGTTCATTCTTTAAATAAAAATCAACAAGCCCTGGAATTTCCTTTGAATCGTAAAAATAAACAATTTCTTTCTTGTCTTCAAAAATATTTGAAAATCCTTCTCTATAATCACAAATTTGAAAGCCACCGGAAGCAATAATTTCCAGCATTCGTTGATTAATTCCATCTACTTTGCTATGATTATGATTTAGATTCAAACAAATTCTAGCAGATCGATAAAGACTAGCAGCTTCTGAATTTGGTAAGTTAGTTCCTTTCAGTGCATTTGGATATTGCTTAAAAAAATTTTGAAGTGGAGCTTTTTCCCAGCCAGGACCCCAAATCGAAATATCTAGTTTTTCATTAGTAAGATGCATAAACAGTTCTTCGCGGGGTGGAAAATAGGAAGCAACAAAAGCCAAATCTGTCAGATACTTAGGATTAACCTCTCCCGGATAATAACTAGTAGGACTAAAAGCACAGGGTAGCCAAAAAGCATTCTTTACTCCAACATTTTTTAATTGTGAAATATAAGAACTATCGAATACAAAAAAATAATCATAGTATTTGTGAAGGTCTATATTTGCATCATTGTTAAATGGATCATCAACCCACCAATTTGCTAGAATTGGAACATATTTTTTTAACTCAGAAATAATTTCTTCTTCAATGTCTCCACCCTTTAGAATCAGAACTAAATCATATTTATTTTTTTTAACAACAGAAATCAATTCATTTGCATTATTGAAAATTTTAGAATAAAATCTATCAAATTGCTTATTTTTTCTTCTTAAATAATTTCTTCCTCTGATTAATATATTTCGAGATTCTTCTTTATAAAAAAATATTTCTGCCTGAGAGACTTTAGAAAATCCATCAAGTGTCGCTTCCGTCCACCTACCATGCCAGTTTTTTTCTCCGATAATTAAAACTTTCATTTCACTCTCGTATTTTTTAAATAGCGAGTCCCTTCTTTTACATCAACGGGGTTAATACCGAGTATTCTTTCGATTTTAGAAATATCGTAGGAAGTATTTTTTGGTCTTCTGGCTATGGTAGGAAATGCATCACTTCCTACCGGAGTTAAAAGAGTAGAATCAAAACCAAATTCCTCAGCAATCACTTTTCCAAAATCATAAAAAGTAATCTGCTCCGAGCCTGCTACGTTAAAATCCTCTCCTAGATAGGATAAAGATTTCCAACATACATTAGCACAATCTCTATCGAGTAATGGCATCGTAATAGTATCATTCACAAGTTTCATCGGTTCTTTATTCCCAAGTTTCTTTACAATCCAACTAAACGGATTGTCTCTTCTTCCCTCCTGCGGCCAACCATACATTAAGATGGGGCGAATAATTATAAACCGCTCGGCACTTTGACGAATATACTTTTCCGCCTGAATTTTTAATTCTCCATAATAATTGACAGACTTTTGCTCAGATATTTCGGAATAAGGTGGATTATCCCCTTCATATACAGCATTAGAGGAAATGAATACAGTCGTTGCATGAATCTCATTTAAACTCTTCACTAAGGGAGTTAGAATATCTAAATTTATTTTCTTCGCATACTCTTGGTTATTCTCTGCCTCATCTACACTCCCCATTCCAGCCGTATGAAAAACAACATCCGGCTTAAAATCCTTGACTACTTTTAATAAAGAATCTGGATTATCCAAACTAATTTTATAAGACTCGATTGAATTTAATGCACGAGAGGTAACTTCATGCAAATGAGTGATCGCAATTTTCGTATTTTCAGGTGCCGTTAAGATTAAAGCCTTTCCGAGTAAACCGGTTCCACCTGTGATAAGTATTCTTTTCTCTTCCAATTAGAACTCCTCAATAAGAGTATTAGCAAATTGCTGAATACCTGATTTGTTATTCAATTTAATATCCATTATTGCATCGTATTTAAAAATAATTCCGAATCTCCAACTTCTCCTAGAGAGATACTCTTTAAGATATTTTGAAATTCTAACTTTAATTTTTCTATTTTTTGATTTAACTCAATTTTTTCAAGTGAAGACTTTTTTTGTAAAATTTCAGAGAGTGCATATTTTATATAATTTTCAAGCTCATCTGAAATGGGAAATTCTTGCTTCAATAGCCAGTTAATCATATTCGTATCATATATAAATGCAGTTCTATCAATGAATTCATTTACCTTTAATCCAAAAGTAATGTCCAATCGATTATCTACTAAACCACTTGAAACAGAATTTAGAAATGCAGTTAGCATAGAAGCAAGGGGTCGCATCTCTAAATTCCAATCTGGATCAGCATTGACTTGCGAATATTGATTAATAATCATTCCCGGTTCTTTAGTAAAATCCATCTTTAGTATATCAGATTCTGTTTCTACTTTTATTAATCGTTTCCGTTTATTTCCGTCCCGAGTCAGTTTCAGAAAACAGGGAATATTTCCAAGAAGAAATTCCATTTCCAAATCTGAACCACCATTCGTAAGGGTCATATTTTCAATTTGCTCAGGCAGAGGCAAACAAAGAGTAGCTAGTATAGAAAGAATATGCGGCAATACATCTTTATAAATTGGCAAACTCGAATCATAACTTTTTTGTTCCCCGTGACGAATTTCTGATTTAGCATCCATCCAATGAATTTTAATAGATGTTATAACTTGATTATTCAATGCATGAGAAAAGTTTTCTAAATATCTAGAAAAACGAAATACATGAGCAGCCGTTAATATATTTTTTTTCTCATTGGCTAATTTCATTAACCTCTTAGTAGAATTTATATTTAAAGTTACCGGTTTTTCTACTAAAACAGGTAGTCCATTTTGAATAGCCCACTCTGCTGCTTTTTCATGATCTCTAGCTGCATTTACCACAATAGCCGCTGTAATTTTTTCTATATCTAAATCTAATAAATCTGAAACGATAACAGTTTTTGACTCGATTTTCTTTTCACGAGTCCATACGGACATTGCTTCAGAGTTTTTAGCTGAAAAAATAAATACTTGAGAAGTATCTGGAAGCAAATCTAGAATTACTTCCACGATAACTCTCGCCCATCGACCACCGCCGATGATAAGAACATTTTTATTTTCAAACGAAGAAATCAATGTTGCAAACTAAATTCTACTTTCAATTTTAAGTGAAATCCTCTGGAGTCAAAATATCAATCACTTCTCCAGAATATCCATTTTGCTTTAGATAATTTTTAATTTCATTTGGAATATGCCAAGCAAAGTTGATAATAGGCAGTGATTTATCGGCTAATGCAAATAAATCGTCATCCGATTGAATCGGAATATGCGTGCCAGGTAAATAATTTCCAATTTTTAATGACCCTGGTTTTTCATAGACCGCAGAAATTAAATTTTCATCTAGTTCAAGAAGCTTAACAAGAATGGCGGCTCTACCGGGGAAAGCCTTCGCCCTTAGCTTTCCATGTTTCTTGATTAATTCTTCTATAAAAATTTTCTTGGACTTCTTCCATTTTACTACGTTTTGATTTAATAGTTGAAGTTTCTCAAAGAATTGACTCTCCCGTGAAGTTAATGCCTCTTTGTCGAAAGTCTTTCCTTTAATTTTATGATCGGGTCTTCCCATGAAAATTCGAATATTTCCTCCATAGCGAGATGGAAATTCCACATTTAAGAGTTCCAAATCTAAAGAACGAGCCATATGAACAAAGGAAGTATAGCTGTAGGTTCTCGGATGCTCATGATAAAATGTATCGAATTGATTTCCGTCTAAGACTGAGCCTAGATAGTGATTTTCAATTATAATCACTGTATCCATTGAACTTAGTATTTTTAAAGACTCAATTACTTCTTTTAGATTTTCGATATGTGCAAACACGTTTGTAAATGTAATGTAATCTGGTTTCCCACATTCTTTGACAAATTCTTGTGCAATTGGAGGAGACAAATAGTTATTAACCGTTATATGCCCTTTTTCCTTTGCATCGAGATAAGCATTTGTCGGTTCTATTCC
>Ga0075163_10004126_pt1 | contig 19477 bp, 12 predicted proteins | sample JI1023141ADNA_FD_71478 | JGI IMG/M metagenome (GOLD analysis project Ga0075163, IMG submission 71478) | Wastewater effluent complex algal communities from Wisconsin, to seasonally profile nutrient transformation and Carbon sequestration -... | ecosystem: Engineered > WWTP > Effluent > Algae...
GAGTGGCGCACGGGCCGTTCACCGCGAACGCAACGGTTCGATGGGTAAGCAGATGGGATGCGTTCCCGTTCCATCCGCTCCTCGTTCGGAATCTCAACTCCGCTGCGAACGATAACGGAAGTGACCACGGCCTACCGGTCGGTTCGGCAATGGATCATCTCCCCAGAGCGCCACCACGAAGCGCATCCATGGATGCCCTGCATGTGCGCCTGAATGGCTTTTTGTCGTACCTCTGGCAGCCGCGTAGAAGCCGACCGCTACCGCAGCACTGCGCAGAGAGACGCTGGAAATCGATCGCGAACGGAGTCTCAAGGCTGGGATCTGCTCGCACCCACAGGTACTACTGTGGCATGAGAAGTCGGGAGTTGTGCTGCCACGTAACCGTTTCAGTCGACGCTGGCGCTGGAAGCAGGCGCGACATCAAGCGCTGTGGCGGCAACGCTCGGACACGGAAGTTTTCAGGTCATCGCGAAACAGCATGCTTCGCTAGGGACGGTGGAAAGGATGCGGAGCAAGTCGTGGAAGAGACACTGGGTGGTACGCCTCCCCATGCACGCGATGCGAAGGTTATCTGACACCGATCCGGCTGAGCTGCTGAGTGTAGTGAAACTACTGCCTGCACATCTACGGGCAGAGTTGCGCAAAGCGCTAAAGGAACCACGCGAGCGCTGACTCTGGACACCCTAGATTCGCTATCTCCAGGGATTCCTGACGCAATCGGACGATCACTGCGTCAGCAAACGGGACTCGCAGCGCACCTGGACACGCAGGTATTCCACTAGAACGCTCAGTAGACCAGGGCGTTGGGTTATCACATCGCACTCAATCGATACCGGACGGTTCCTGGCGGTTAGGGATCGTACTTGCAGCGAATCTGCAAGGCGTCAATAACGCTCCCTGCTCGCCCAACCACGCCTGAGAACGAATAGCCAGCCGGACATTCCCAGTAGAACTCGTCGCCACCTCGACCGCCGCGCATTGGTGCCACGCCCATACTCACCATGCCGTTTGTGCAGATTAAGCCCAAGGCGTCCACATAAGAACCGGCACGGCCATAGAGTCCTGATGGATGGAATCCTCGCGGGCAAGTGAGTCCCACCGGAGTGCTCCACTTCCCGCCAACGTGTGGAGTCTGCCCGACCCAACTACCCCGGCTATCGAGACATTCGAGGGCCAACCCTTCGACATAGTTCCCAATGTCCGTCACGACGCCGCCGACGTACTCACAGCGAAGATCGAACATGCTGCCCCCCACAGCCCCCCCACCCCCGCCAAACCAAGGTGAGAGCTGATCTGGTGGCACAGGTGGTGGAAACTTGTCGGCGTCGCGGCCGCCACCATGGGCTTCGGTGGCTGGTTCGACTGCACGAGCATCCATGCTGCCTGTTGCGATCAACGCCAGCGCGACAAAGGACATAGAACGAATGACAGAACCTCGCATACGATACCTCCTCCGGGAATGGTGATTGCGCCAGGGATCCCGGACTCATCCCTTCGCGCGGTGCATGGCTCTCCCGCCTTGGTGTGTTTATGTGAATCTCATCAGTGACTCGTTCATGCGGGAGCGATCTGAGTCGTTATCAAGAGTTGTGCCAATGCGGCTGCTCTCGATCCGAGTCTGTGGTGCGGAGGTGAGTGGCTTCTCGGATGCTACGTTGTTCCATATGAGGACTCAGTCCTCGGTTGACAGTCCATCACCGCTTCATGCGTCTGGTTAGACGCGAGCGTGTGCTGTGTGACGGTTCACTCGTCTGTCAGAGACCCATTAGCTACAGGACGAGTGGGACGAGTGGGACGAGTGGGACGAGTGGGACGAGTGGGACGAGTGGGACGAGTGGGACGAGTGGGATGAGTGGGATGAGCGAGACGAGTGGGATGAGTGGGATGAGTGGGACGAGTGGGACGAGTGGGATGAGTGGGATGAGTGGGATGAGTGGGACGAGTGGGACGAACAAGACGAGTGGGATGAACAGGACGAGGACCCTTAGGCGGATCGTTATTGGGGCAGTGTTCGAAAATCGTCGACGTTGATGCCGTATGTCACTATCCACTTCGAAACGGTCTTGCGGGCTACGTTGAACGCGTCTGCGACCGGCGACACATTACCGTGGTGCGTCTGTAGCAAGGAGATGATTTCTTCCTTACTCGGTTTCCGATAGGTATGGGAACGTTCCAGAACTCGCTGTTGCCTGGGTTGAGTTATCGACGATGAAAGGAGATGCTGCGCCGGGACTTGTTCATCGGTCACCGAGATGCTACCTCGCTTCAATTCCTCGCGCAGTGGTTCCGAATATCCTTCGATCAGGAGACGCTCTTTGATGGCAACTAGCTCCCGGACGTTCCAGGGCCAATCATATAGGAGCAGATCTTGGACGAGGTCAGGGGTGAGGGGAACACTGGTCTGTGGCTTGACTGCGCGTAGGAGCAACAAGATATCCTCCCGGCGCGCACGCAGTGTTGGAAGCTTCAGTTGAAAATGGGCCAACCTCGCAAGTAGGTCTTCGCGAAACGTCTCCTTTTCTACGGAACGCCTCAGATCCTTGTTTGTGGCTGCGATGACCCGCACATCTACGTGGGTCGATCGATCGCTCCCAACAGACGTGACGACACCGTCTTCCAGCACACGAAGTAGCTTGCTTTGCAGCTCGATCGGCATGTCACCGATCTCGTCCAAGAACACTGTTCCTCGATCAGCGCTCTTGAATGAACCTTGTCTCGTCCGGGCACCAGTGAACGCGCCTTGCGCATGGCCAAAAAACTCGCTTTCTGCCAAATTTGTTGGAATCGCGGCGGTGTTGAGCGGGACGAAGGCTCCCGACCTTCGACTGAGTGCATGCAAAGCCCTTGCTACGGCCTCTTTGCCAGTCCCTGTTTCACCGGACAGTAGGACTGGAGCAGCATGTGCAGCCATCCGAGCGATCCCGGCGCGAAGCTCACGAATTGCCGGAGAAATTCCAACGATTGCAGATATCTCAGCATCCGGAGTCTGCGACAGTTCGAAGCGAAGCAAGAAGAACGTTTCGCCGATGCGAACCAGATCTCCATCCTCTACGGGGTGCCACGTCTTCGGTTCGCTGAGCCGATGGTCCCCCAACCACGTTCCATTTTTGCTACGCCAGTCGGCGATTTTCACAACAGGGTCACTGTGAGAGACCTCGATGAGCGCATGTACCCCCGACATCCGTGCGTCTCCAGTGACCAACACGCCCGGATGTTCCGGCGGCAGTTCTCGACCGAGCCATGTCTGACCTGCCAACAAACTGTAGACGCGGTTTTGCACGATCCCCTCTGCAGGGGTGTACAGGAGGCGTAGTCTAGGTAACTTGCGCTTCAGCGGCGCAGTCATCGATGATTTTGGCAGGGTGATGGTGTTTGCCATGCAGCGGCAGTATCTAAGGCAAGCATCGCCCTGCGCAAGAAACTGACAGCCGACAACTATCCGTGACGCCCAAGCAGCATGGCTGGCCAAGACGCGGTACTCGGTCGCACCTTTTCTGCCAATTGGCTGCTCCCTCATCAACCCCGCGGGGACAGATGGTTTGGCAACGGCAGATGTGTTGCTACGGTTGCGACCAACTCGTGGGCGGACGCAGCGGTCCATCGCTTCCGATCACCAGGAACGGCGCCCAGTAGTACGGATGCTTGTACTCCTCACGCATTTCTTTCATCGCTTCCTGCATTCCTTCAAGTCTGCCCTTCTTTTCCTTCAGCAGCTTCTCGTAGTACCTCTGCATCAGCTTTCCTGTCGCAGTGTCGCTTACTTGCCACAGGCTCGTGACCAGCGTCTCTGCTCCCGCCACAAGGAACGCTCGGCGCAGTCCGTACACTCCTTGGCCGACCGACAGTTCGCCCCGGCCCGTGTCACAAGCGGACAGCACCACCAGCTGCGTTCCGAACAGATCCAGACTTCGAGCTTCCTCTGCAGTCAGCAGGCCGTCTTCCGCTGTTGATTTCGCTTTCGCTCCCGCCGCCGCATCTGCTAGTACCAGCGCAGAGCGACTTAGTGATTCGCTGTCTCCGTACATTTCCATCGGTACACTTGCAAAACTCTCAACGAGCAAGCCCTTTCTCTCAGAAAACGAACTCCCAAACGGCGCGCCTCCTCGTCCTCCGCTGCGCGGCAACTCTCTTCCACTCAGGAACAGTCCGTGCGACGCGATGTGCAGCACCCACGGCGCCTGCGTCGCTCTCACGACAGGTTCCTTCGCTCCTGTTCCTACCAGCGGAGTGACTCGCAGCATATGTCCAATCTGCTTCGCTTCCTCCTGTGCTCCCGATAGCCGGTTGAGCCCCGCTAGCCTCCGATAGAACGTCTCTGCTCCGATGTTCGGAGATTCCTTCGCGGCAGTTCCAAAGTCCGGATCGGCGAGCACCAGGGCGGCTTGCTTCGACGACTCCGCATCAAGTCGCAGCAAATCTCGTCCACTGGTCAGATAGTGAAAGATCCTGCGTCCTTGCAAATAGTCGGAGCCATCGTGCAGCGCGTCGAATGGAATCAAGTTCAGCGCGCCGTCTAGCGACAGGTACACATGCTGGGCCGATTCCGGTAGCACCGGTTTGAGGACTTGCTCGTACAGTGCCTTGGCGCTCTGGACCGGATCAGATGCAGGTGTACGCAGCGCAGAAAGCAGGTTCTGAACTTGGCCGTCCACCGTCGCAGCGTCACCCAAGTCTCTGACCACGATCTGCTGGTCATCCGTCATCACCAGCGCCATGTAGTGCGGCGCTTTCCAAGGATTCTCTGTTCCCTTGGCTTGGAAGTTGTATGGCTCGGTTCGCATTAGTTCGAACAACATCCCCCTCTTGGGCAGTCGCGCTGCCACTGCTGCCAGGATCTCGTCGAACTTCGGCGGTTGCAGCATCCTTAGCTCCGGCATCACCGCAGCAAGCTCGCTCTCCAACTCATCGGCTTGCATGCTTAGTTCTCTCAGGCGTGTCTGATATCCCACAGGTGATAGGTTGCCCCCTCCTCCGTACACCAGTGCTTCTCTCTGTTGCCTCACCTGCTGCCACTGCTCATACCTCTGCTTCGTTTCTGGTTTGCTTCGGCTCTGCTGCAGCACTCGATTCGCCATTGTCCCGGCATCGGACGCTCTCCCTTTGCGGAGCAGAGCGGTGGTCATCGCCAGTCGCTTCAGAGTCTGGTCATGAGGAGTCTCCATCAGCAGTCCGTACACCACATCCTCGGTTCCTCGAACCCGGCCCAATGCCGACCTCATTCTCGTCTCGCTTGAGGTTGCCCGCAGCACCGACTCTTCTATTTGCGCCGCCTTTGTGAGCAGTGGCACTGCGGTTGAAAACTGCTCGCGGCGGATGAACACGGTGGCCAGGTTGCTGAGGCATACAGCGACATCCGGGTGCTCGGCTCCCAGCAGCTTTTGTCTCATCTCCAGCGCCTGTCGAAACAGAGTCTCGGCTCCCTCGTACTTTCCCTGGAGTTCAAGCACACCGGCCAGGTTGTTGAGGCTTTTAGCCACATCCGGGCACTCGGTTCCCAGCAACCTTTGTCTCATCGCCAGCGCCTGCCGAAACAGAGTCTCGGCTCCCTCGTACTTTCCCTGGCTAGCAAGAACCAACGCCAGGTTGCTGAGGCTTGCAGCGACATCCGGGTGCTCGGCTCCCAGCAGCTTTTGCCTCATCGCCAGCGCCTGTCTGTGTAGAGTCTCGGCTGCCTCGTGTTTTCCCTGGCGATAGAGCGAAGAGCCCAGGTTGCTGAGGCTTGCAGCGACATCCGGATGCTCGGCTCCCAGCCGTCTTTTTCTCGTCTCCAGCGCCTGCAAATATTGAGACTCGGAGTCCTGGTACTTACCCTGGCTAGAGAGCACCCAGGCCAGAGTAGTGAGGCTTACAGCGACATCCAGGTGCTCGGCTCCCAGCAGCCTTTTCTTCATCACAAGCGCCTGCCGAGCCAGAGTCTCGGCAGCCTCGTACTTTCCCTGACTAGAGAACACATTGGCCAAGTTGTTCAGGCTTACAGCGACATCTGGGTGCTCGGTTCCCAGCAGCTTTTGCCTCATCTCCAGAGCTTGCCGAAAAAGCGCCTCGGCAGCCTCGTACTTTCCCTGGCGAAAGAGCACGCTGGCCAGGTTATTGAGGCTTCTCGCGACATCTGGGTGTTCGGCTCCCAGCAGCTTTTTCGCCATGGCAAGCGCTTGCCTATTTAGAGTCTCGGCTGCCTCGTACTTTCCTTGGCGAGTGAGCACACCGGCCAGGTTGTTAAGGCTTAAAGCCACATCCGGGTGCTCGGTTCCCAGCAGCTTTTGTCTCATCTCTAGCGCTTGCCTATGTAGCATCTCGGCAGCCTCGTACTTTCCTTGGCTAGAGAGCACACTAGCCAGGTTATTTGTGCTTGCCGCGACATCCGGGTGCTCGGCTCCCAGCAGCTTTTTCGCCATTACAAGCGCTTGCCTATGTAGCATCTCGGCAGCCTGATACTTTCCCTGGCGTTCGAGCACACTGGCCAGGTTGCTGATGCTTGCCGCGACATCCGGGTGCTCGGCTCCCAGCAGCTTTTGTCTCATCTCCAGCGCTTGCTCAAACAGAGACTCGGCAGCCTGGTACTTTCCCTGCAACTCGAGCACACCTGCCAGGCTGTTGAGGCTTTGAGCCACATCGATGTGCTCGGTTCCCAGCAGCCTTTTCTTCATCACAAGAGCCTGCCTAGTCAGAGTCTCGGAAGCCCCGTACTTTCCCTGAGCTGAGAGCACAATGGCTAGGTTGTTGAGACTCACAGCGACATCCGGGTGCTCGGCTCCCTGCTGCTTTTGCCTCATCTCGAGAGCCTGCCGGAACAGAGTCTCAGCAGCCTCGTACTTTCCCTGGCGAGAAAGCAGACTGGCCAGGTTGCTGAGGCTCATCGCGACATCCGGGTGCTCGGCTCCTAGCAGGCTTTTCTTCATCACAAGCGCCTGTCGAAACAGGGTCTCGGCAGCCGCGTACTTGCCCTGACTAGAAAGTACAGTGGCCAGGTTGTTGAGGCTTTGAGCCACATCTGGGTGCACAGAACCATGCAGCTGATAGTCTAGCGCAAGCTTCTCTCGGTAGTGCCCTTCTGAGAGGGCGTATCGACCCAATTGATATTCACATCGTGCAATGTCACTCAACGCTCGATGGTGGACCGCATCGACTTTGGGATCCGATAGGATCCGCGCTTGCATGGCGAGCACTCGCTGGCACGCCGGCAGCGCTGCCTCACACTGCGCGGGCGTCTGCGCTTTGAGGCATTGCTCGTGATCTTGTTTGGGATCTGACTGCGCTTGGGCCAGCGGTAACGGACCCATCAGCATCCATACCACCGCTTGGGCTACGAGTTTTGGAATCGCTCGGCTCCTCATTGATGCTCTCCCCGGTACAGCTTTTCTATCTCTGCATTCCGTGCCGATGCAGCTTTCGGGCCAACGATCCGTGGTAGTGCGCGTTGACGGATTCTGATCTTTCCTCGCCGATCGAGCCAGCCGGTCCACAGGACCCTGCAATACTCGCGCTGACGACAACGGAGCTGGCACCCACTATTGCTGCGACCAGTTCGCTGGCGGACGTAGCGGTCCATCGCTCCCGATCACCAGAAACGGAGCCCAGTAGTACGGATGCTTGTACTTGTCCCGCATCTCTTTCATCGCTTCCTGCATGCCTTCCAGTCTCCCCTTCTTTTCCTTCAGCAGCTTCTCGTAGTACTTCAGCATCAACTTTCCTGTCGCAGCGTCGCTCACTTGCCACAGGCTTGTTACCAGCGTCTCTGTTCCCGCCACAAGAAACGCTCTGCGCAGTCCGTACACACCTTGGCCTACCGAGAGATCCCCCTGTCCAGTATCACACGCAGACAGTACCACGAGTTGCGTTCCGAACAGACTGAGACTCCGCGACTCGTCTGCGGTCAGCAGGCCGTCTTCTGCTGCTGACTTCGCTGCGTCTCCAAGGGCAGCATCCGCAAGCACCAATGCCGAGCGGCTTAGGGCGTCTGTATCCCCCTTCGGTACCATAGGTTCGCCTCCGAAGTTTCCAAACAGCACACCCTTTCTTTCGTCAAACGGGATCGCGCCGCGACCGTCGCTACCGGGGACGAGTTGTCCCCTCAGGTACAACCCATGCGACGCAATGTGTAGCACCCAAGGCGCTTCCGCGGCTCGCACCACCGATTCCTTTGCATCTTTACCCACGATGGGGGAGACGTGAAGTAATGACGAAATCTGGTTGGCTTCTTCTTCGGCACCAGGCAGCCGCTGAAGCCTCGCCAGCCGTCGATAGAATGTCTCCTCTCCGCTGTCTTGTGGGTCCTTCCTTGCCTGTCCAAAGTCCGGGTCCCCAAGCACCAGCGCCGCCTGTCTAGGCGACGCCACATTGGTGCGCAGCAAATCTCGCCCGCTGGTCAGGTAGTGAAAGGTCTTGCGTCCCAGCAGATAATCTGCCCCGTCGTGCAGAGCGTCGAAAGGAATCAAGTTCAGCGTTCCGTCTAGCGACAGATACACATGATTGGCCGATGCAGGCAGGACCGGCTTGAGGACTTGCTCGTACAGTGCCTTGGCACGCTGGGCCGGATCGGATGCCGGTGTACGCAGCGCGGAGAGCAGGTCCTGAACATGACTTTCCAATGTCGCCGCTTCGCCCAAATCGCGGGTCACAATGCGCTGGTCCTGCGTCATCACCAGTGCAAGGTAGTGCGGTGTCTTCCACCGCGCTTCCGTTCCCTTCGCGGTGAAGTTGTACGGTCGTATCCGAAGGACTTCGATTAGTGCTCCATCTTTAGGCAATCGCGCAGCCACCGAAGATAGAATTTCGTCGAACTTCGGTGGCTGGAACTGTACCAATTCCGGAACGAGCATCACGAGTTGTCCTTCCAGCTCATCGGCCTGCAGACTTAGTTCTTTGAGTCGTTCACGATAGGTGTCCAGCGATAGCTTACCGATGCCGCCAAATAGCAATGCTTCCCGTTGCTGCCGCACCTGCTGCCACAGCTCAAACATCGCTTTTGTCTTAGTGTTGCCGAGGCGTTGGTGCAGCAGTCGATTGGCCGTTGCACCCGCCTCCGCTGTCCGTCCTTTGCGCAACAGCGCCATGGTCAACACGAGGCGATTCAGTCCCTCAGCATGGCGTTGCTCCAGAAGCAGTCCGAACAGGGCATCCTCCGCGGCTCGAACCTTGCCCAGCGCCAACTTCATTCTGGTCTCACTCGAGGTCACCCGCAGCACAGACTCCGCAATTTCCGCTGCCTTTGCGAACAGATGCTGCGCGGTTGGAGACTGCTCGCGTCGGACGAGCACAACTGCCAAGTTGTTGAGGCTTTGAGCGACATCGGGATGCTCGGTGCCCAGCAACTGTTGTCTCAACGCCAGCGCCTGCCAATTCAGTGTCTCCGATTCCTCGTACTTTCCTTGGGTAGCAAGCACTGCGGCCAGGTTGTTGAGGCTTTGAGCGACATCAGGGTGCTTGCTACCCAACAGCTTTTGCCTCATCGCCAACACCTGGCGATGCAGAGTCTCAGCTGCCTCGTACTTAGCTTGTCCAGTGAGCACAGCGGCCAGGTTGTTAAGGCTTTGAGCGACATCGGGGTGCTCGCTGCCCAACAGCTTTTGCCTCATCGCCAACACCTGGCGATGCAGAGTCTCGGCTGCCTCGTACTTTCCCTGGCATTGAAGCGATCCTCCCAGACTATTGAGGCTTTGAGCGACATCGGGGTGCTCCGCTCCCAGCAGCTTTTGCCTCATCGCCAGCGCCTGCCGAGACACTGTCTCACCTGCCTCGCACCTTCCCTGGTAACAGAGCACCACGGCTAGGCCATCGAGGCTGGTCGCAACATCGACGTGCTCGGTGCCCAACAGCTTTTGCCTCATCGCCAACGCTTGGCGATACAGAGACTCGGATCCCGAGTACCTTCCTTGCTGCTTGAGCAAAGCGGCCAGGTGGGTGAGGATTTGAGCGACATCGGGATGCTCGGCTCCTTGTAGCTTTTGCATCATCGCCAGCGCCTGACGAAACAGAGGCTCCGCGGCCTCAATCACGCCCTGGCTAGAGAGCATCACGGCGACGTTGTGAATGCTGCCCGCGACATCCGGGTGCTCGGCTCCCAGTAGCCTTAACCTCATCGCTAGCGCCTGGCGAAACAGAAGCTCCGCGGCCTCATATTTTCCTTGCCCAGAGAGTGCAAACGCCACGTTGTCTAGACTTTCAGCGACAACTTGGTGCTCGGCCCCTTTGCGTCGCTGATCGATCACCAGCGCAGCGCGGAAGTCGAGTTCTGCATTGGCGTAGCCACCGACTTGGAGTTCACAATCACCAGCGGCAGTTAGCGAGCTTCGGTAATCCTCATCTCGCTTGGGGTCTTCTGGGGCCATTGAGAGAGCTGCGATCGCCCGCACGCAAGCCGGTAGCGCCGCTTTGCAGTGCTTTGGTGTGTGGGCACTGTGACACTGCTCAAGGTCCTTCTTGATATCATCCTGTGCTCCTGCGTTCCTGGTTGATACCAGTATGAGCGTGGCTAGGAGCAGTCTCCCTGTTTGTCGTCGCATTTCACTCTCACCTCCTGATCCAATGCTGTGGTCGTCACCCCCCACGCATCTAGTGCGCTCGAAAATGTTGCTTCCCTTCGCTCCCCCAGCATCGCCTGGGTCAAAAGTCGCGCCAGGGGAGCAAGACTGACCGGAACAGCACTCAGTTTCTGCTCTAGTGGTATACGGGCTGGTCCGCGATTTTGAATCGGGGATTTGGACAGCTCGTAGGCTTGCTGTATCAGCGGACTCAGGTCGATTGGTTGCGTAGTTGCGATGACCTTGAACATCGAGCGTTCAAAGGTTTGGCCAGGCGCAAGCTGAACTTTGTACAAATAGGGCGTTCGCACCCGAACGGTCTCCCCATACTTAATCAGGTGCTCACTCGAAAGTCGCGGATGCGGAAACGATGGCTCAATGCTGCCATCTGCCGATAGCTGCAGTACGGTGACCCACAGATCGTTGCGCGTAGAATTGCGCAGTTCGATCTGGAAGCAGTCATCTTCGACGAGTCGCAGTATCGCTTGCTTCGGTAGGTCGGTTCGTTCTGGCAGAATTTGTCCAATGGCTGCAGGTCCTGCTGGGCACTGCACCGGGACAAGTCGTAAGTGTACTTGGGCAGCTGGATCATCTGCCCGCAGCGTTGCGACGGTCCTCCAGCGCCACTCTCCCCGCAGCAGCGTGTCGAGAGCTGCGACTGCCCCGGTATCCAGCGCCGTTTGGGCGAAGGCTTCAGTGGATTCGGCTCGAATCAGACGAATTTCCTGGTGATTGGCGCGAACCTCCACGTCGTACTGGGGCTCGGTCGCCTGCTGAACGCTTATCACCGGAATCGCACGCAGTGCTTTTTCCAACTCGGCAGGCAACCCGGAAAGACGCACGCGCAGCGGACTATTCACATAGCAGTGCTCCGATTCGATCACATGTGACTGGAGCAGCAGCCTGCGCGCCGATTCATTGCCGGGTTTCGTCAGTCCCTTGCGCAGCTTCAGCACGCTCTGCACCGTGTCCACTGATATCACTTCCGCATCCCCAAGCTTGTGGTTGTCGTCCAACTTTGTGGAGTCCGTGCGATGCACCTCGTAGATCGAACCCAGAGTCACCAGGTGTAGCGACCCTGCAGCGATGGTAAGCCGATCACCATTGACCGCCAGGACTCGCGTCGTGCGTTCGGCCTTCCGTGCTTCCCCACGAAACAAGAGCAGGTCTCCGTCTCCCTCCAGTCCGGGCGTTTGATCACGAATTCCACTCAGGGCTAGCTCATATTCAATGTCATCCATCAGCGCCCGATACGTCGTCCGACTGTCGGCCCGCAGCAAGGCGCGGGAGAGAGCACGGGAGAACACCCCCATCCCGTCTCGCTCCTTCGCCGTCTGCGTGCTCAGTCCCGCCGATAAGACCTGCGCCTGTATCTGTCTGTCTAGGAAGGACTCAAGAAGCCGACCACTTCGCTGGATATCCCGCCTTGGTGGCGTTGGTCCATCGATTTCTAGATCCCAACCATGTCCACGCTCCCCCAGGCCGCTGCGGGTCGTAGACCCACTAAAACAGCTATCCAGCGTGACGGTCACGCTTCCCAGTTGCTTCCCATCTGCGCCACGCAGCTTTTCCCCCAACGTCGCCAACCAAGCGCCGATTTCGTCGTCGCGCAGGTTTGTCTTGGCTCCTTCCGCGGCATTCTGCTCGGTCGCATCGACAGGAACGAGGGTCTCATCCAGTCCATCGAGTTCATCACCGTTGTCATCGATCACCTGCTGTCCGTGCCCTGAGAAATGGAAGAACAGCGTGTCTCCCGGCTTTGCTGGCGCGATGAGGTGCGTTTTGAAGGCAGCACGGATTCCTTTTGCAGTGGCTGCGTCATCTTCTAAGACCAGGATATCGTCCCCCAAAAAACCATGAGCCTTGAGCGCCTCCTTGATTTGCACCACGTCTTGATGCGTGCTCAATCGTCGCCATGGCTTCTTGCCTGTCTGCGGATACTTACTGATTCCCACCAGCAACGCCCTCTTCTTTGCGGGAGCCTTCGCTTCCGGTCGGCCTGCGTTGGCCGGCATCCCGCCATCCCAGGTGCAGAGCGATAAAAGCGCCGACAAAGTCAGGTGGCACAATCTCTGCATAAGGCTGAATGGATGCAGTTGCGAGCCCAACGAGAACCTCATGTTCGACACCTTGTTCAAGCCATCCTCCGATGGTTGTACCCCATGCTTTCCGGTTCGGGGGGGGCAGCAGTTTCATCGGATACTATTCCTCTCTGCATCTCACTGCAGAATTCGTGCCAGCGCTGGTTGAAAACGAAGGGCGTAACTTGCGAGTTGTCATGCTCGGTTTCTCCGCCGGCCCACGCTTCCTTCAAGGCAGACTCAGAAACCCTGCGATTGTGAGCCAATCCTCACAGTCCATCGCGCTCGACTACGCTGGTGGGGGTTCTATATAGTGCATTCATCATGCAGACAGGCCAGCCAATCACTTCGATGCATCGGGAAGCATCCCCCGTCGCCGAGGGACAGAACGAAATGCCTGTGAGCGCAGGTCCATCGGATTTAGACCGCCGACTGATTGGCACGTCGGTGGGTAATTTCACAATTCGGCAACGGATCGGGCAGGGCGGCATGGGCGCAGTGTACATGGCAGAACATGCTACCTTGGGCACGAAGGTCGCGCTCAAGGTTCTGCTGCCATCTGCGCCATCCACCCCTCATGCGGAGAAAATCGTTCGACGTTTTGTCGAGGAAGCGAAATCTCTCGCAAGAGTCAAGCATCTCGGGCTGGTCCAAGTACAGGACGCCGGGATTTTACCTGACGGGACTCCATTCATTCAGACAGAGTATCTGGAGGGAGAAACGCTACGCGAGCGAGTCTTGCGAGAAGGAAGACTGCCGATCCGATACGTGCTCACCCTTGGCAGTCAGCTTGCGTCCGCGCTATCCGTGGTGCACCAGGCCGGATTGGTGCACTGCGACGTCAAACCAGGGAATGTGTTTCTGGTATCCGATCCTGAAATAGAGGGACACATTCGCGCCACACTGCTCGACTTTGGTTTGGCGCAAACGCAGAGAAACGCCGAATTGGCATCGATAGGTGATGGCTCAGCATCTCAGTCCGGCGGGGTTCAGGGAACGGCCCGCTATATGTCCCCAGAACAGTGTGAAGGTTCGCGCCAACTCGATGGAACATGCGATGTTTACGCGCTCGGACTGGTTCTGTTTGAAGCAATCACGGGGACCTCTCCATACGGACTTACGGATGCGGAGCCACTGCAGTGGATGTTTGCGAACCACGCGAGTCAGCCACGCCGCCTGAAGGAACTGTACCCCACAGCCCCTGACTCTCTTGATGCATTGATCGATCACATGCTCCAGAAACTTCCTGACCAAAGGCCCAGCATTCGCGAAGTCGAGAGACGACTCCGGTTGATGCTTGATGGAAGCCGCCCTCAATCCGGGAGCATGGGAATCAGACAGGTTGCTCTGCTCGGACTCCTCGGGCTGGCTCTCAGTGGCGGCCTCTGGGTATCTTACACAGGAACCGTTTCAAGATCTTTCAGGTGGCTGTTTGATCGGACTATGTCTTCCCCTGCCATCACGGGCCGTTCCTTGCAGCTTGATACACAAGCTCTGCAAGCGCCTGAAGGAATGGTCCTGATTCCTGGTGCAACATTCATAATGGGTAGCACGTCCGATGATGCAGAGGCCGCCCTCCGGCTCTGCCAACAACACTCGAGCGATTGTTCCCGCGAAGAGTTTCAGCGCGAGGCCAAGCTTCGCCGTGTCACAGTGGGTTCGTTCTACCTGGACCGAACCGAAGTCACCAATGAAACCTACGTCGCTTGGCTGAACAAGCCGCTGCGGCCGTTGAGGATCGACGCCGGTCGCATCGTATATACGGAAAACACCAAACTGCTCGACCTCGACGAAGCGGCCAGCGGTATCCTCGTCCGTGATGGGCACTATGTGCCCCGCGCGGGACAGGAAAGGAAGCCTGTCGTCCAGGTGACCTGGCACGGTGCGACGCTGTATTGTGCCAGCGATGGGAAGCGCTTGCCGACGGAAGCGGAGTGGGAACTTGCGGCCCATGGGGCCCAGCCGAGCACTGCACCGACACCGTGGCCGTGGGGAACAGAACTACCGGTCTGCGAAAGAGTCACAACCGAGAGAGAGGCGGGCGGACGTTGTCAGCACCTTGGAATGGGCCCGCTTGCTGTAGGACGCTCGTTAGGAGATGTCACTCCTCATGGGGTCTTTGATCTAGGCGGAAACGTACGAGAGTGGGTTATCGATCGATTCGCGGTTCCATATCCAGACTGCCAGGACTGCATCGATCCGGTGGTCACCTCTCCCCTGGGTGCTGGCCCTCAAATCAGGGTCGTCCGTGGCGGAAACTGGCTCCAAGATCAAACGGCCGCCCGTTCCACTTGGCGGTCTCGCTATCAAGAGGACCAGGTGACCACTGCCCTGGGTTTCCGTTGCGCCTCACCCGTCAAAGGCTGAAGAGAAGCCATTTCCAGATAGCATGTATCGATAGACGAGGAGCCTAACAATGAAATCCATACCCCTTTTTGCGTTATTGGTACCACTGCTTGCGAGTTGTGTGCACGGGGGCCCCGGCACCACCTCACAAGTCATCGAGCCCAAGCTGTTGATTACTGGTGTTGAGGTTGAAGACGGTGGGCAGGGAAAGCAGATCTCTGCAGACAGCAAGATTGCCCCTGGACAAGGCTTCGCCATCCAGCTTCGTGTTCAGGGATTTCTCCAGGCGGTCGAGGAAAGGAGCGATGGTACTGCATCATTCCTTGTCCGAGCCGACCTAACTACCGCTGCCAGATCGGTGCGCATTCCGCAAAGCGGATTTCTTCGCAGCACTACGTCTCCTCATTCGGTCTGCATCGTGGCAAGCAACCAAGCCCTCGCGATCCCGAGTTGTTCGGACGATGAAGGCCGCGGAGAAGATCGGGCACCACCACCGCCACCACCGCCCAAAGAAGACAAAGCGGCCCCACCCCCACCCGCACGCGATGACAACAGCACTCGCAGCAAGGACCTGATCCGCATCGTCCGCAGACTCCTCATCGGTACCTAGCTCCCGCTCCAAAACTAGAGTTGGATGGTCGAGCCCGGACGTCCTGAACACGAAATGAGTAGGGTGTGCGTTAGGCACCAATGACTCAAGCGCCCATCCTTGCACCAATCACATTCCCCCGTTCCACACCTTTTCTTCACCGATTCCAAACCTACGGAATTCCGACGGTTTTAGACTCAGTACAATCCCGGTGCAGGATGCCGCGGCGGTTCAGTCTCGTCGAGAGCGAAGATTTTACTTTTCCCCGTTGAAGACATCCCGACGGAAAATTGGAGGAAAGTCATGCTGCCATGTTGCGAAAAACGACGGAGTCCAGGTGCGGCGTGAATCAACGCAGATGGTGACATCTTCTCTATCTTGGGCTATAAGAAGATCGACGATTTTTGTGTTTCGTCCACGTGCGTCTATCGGTGAGAGGCTTGCTCGGTTGAAATGATCTGCTTCACCTGTGGCACCTCGGCGTCGTTGGGATAGCTCTGCTTGCAGGTTGGCTAACAAAATCACTTTTGAGGGAGCGTTCCCATGAGAGTCCGAGAGTCCATCGCATGGAGAGATAACTCGCACATTGAGTTCGGCACGAGTTCGTGGGACGACACCAGGGAATCCATCAGGCTCCGATGGGATCGACCCGATGGCGGTTACGATCCCATCTCTTCATCTGAGTTGCCAGCATGGGCATTGCCAGATTTAGTGGTCGAATCAGCCAGACGGAATCTCATCTCAGTACAGGACATTGGACGCATGCTTGAAGCATTGGGTAGTAGTCTGAGACAGCAGAGTGGTGCACCGCAGAGCGACGTTAATCCGACAGACAACAGAGGTTAACCGCGCTTACTCTCCTGGCGACGAATTTGAGGCGTAGTTGTAGCTGGCTCGATAATCGTAAAGGAGGTTCAGGGACACATGGGTTCATGCTCTCCATTTGGCAACGCCAAGACGGCCCCCATCTGGATCATCGGCCATGATCCCCGTCTCAGGAACAGCATGGCTGAGGCTGAAACGTGCTTCTTTTTTGATCTCAATACAGAGCCGGCCGGAACACGGGCGAGAACATCAGAGCGAGCCCTTGCCCAAGCTGTCTGGGCTTACGTATCGATGCTCGTCGGGCGTCAGGTGGCACTTGATGAACTGTACATCACCAACCTGTGCAACTACTTTCTGCCACCCCCACCGAAAAATGCTGTTGTTTTGATTCCTCAGGTCCAAGCAGACAACGGTCTCAGGGAGCTGACCTCGGCACTTGCCAGTCGGCTCGCTCCTCCGCGCTTAATCATCGCAATGTCACAACAGGTACTGTTCCATTTTGTGCGGACGAAATTCCTCGCTCCCTCATCAGGGCTCGACGAGTTCCTCCACAACTCTGCGCCCAGCCCGAGGATTGCTCAGGCTGGGGGATATCGGGCCCGCAAGAACGCCGCATTCCTATCTGTCTGCGGCAAAGTCTTCCAGCATGATGGCGTTCCTGTTGTGCCAGTCCTTCATATTTCCTCTGCGCAGCGAAAACCGCCTCGGTATCGGGAATCCATGATTCTTGCCGGTAAGAACATCCAAGAACTAATCAAGGACGCTTGAGGGGATTGGTGGGCGACAAACCGGTGTAGGAGAAAGCGGTGGCTGCTCCCTGAGCTGGGAAACATCGCGATATTGTTTCCGCCTACTGGGCCGGAGCTGTGTCTGGACACTCTTACGTATCCGCCAGCGCCTTAAACGCAGCCTGCGCCGGGTCGGAGAAAAACTCGACGCGCAGCTTGTCAAGGAGGTCCGTCGGGATGCTGCCGAAGTCGGGAGCATTGGCGGTGGGGATCATCACCTGGCGGGCTCCGGCATCCATCGCGACGCGAAGGCGGTCGGCGAGGTTTTCGACGCGGCTGAGTACGCCGTGGATGGTCATCTGGCCCAGCACGACGAGGCCGGCGATCATAGGACGGCCAAGAACGGCGGACAGGATGGAGATGAAGAAGGCCATTCCCAGGTCTTCGGTATCCCGGCCTTGTGTGGGGCTCATCACCTGGATGTTGAAGTCGTAGCTGGAAAAGTCGCGGTCAAGGCTGATGCGCTTGGCGCTGCCGCGCAGGTAGTCGAAGGCCATGCGGGCTGACTCGCGGATGGATTTGGACGTAACGCCGACGAGCTGAAACTTTCCCGAGCCGGGCAGTGCGGCGACTTGGATGCGAAACAAACAGACTCGCTCGCCAGAAGGATCGTAACCGACGCTGAAGATGTCGCCCGGAGGCAACGGGCCGTCGGGAATCAGCTTCGTTGCTCCCAGCTCTTTGCACTCGGCCACCATTTCATCGCTGGTCTCGCGATCGATGAAAGACAGACTGACGCGCGAGAACTCGATGGGGTTGATGCGCTTGAGCTGCTCTTTGACGCGGCGGCGCATTTCCAGGGCGAACGACACGTACTCTGTCATCTCTTCCTTGGTGCATTTGCCGTCCGGGTGAAGCAGCTTCATAAGCCCAGAAACGGTACGCACCGCCGCCTTGCGGTCGCGCTGGCCGACGTGACTACCTAAGGCGAAGTACGCCTCCGCAGTGTCGGTGAAGTTTCGCGGTCGCAGCTCGTTGTGGAAGATCTCCGCGATGTAGTCGGCAATGAATCCGAGGTGGCTGGTGAAGTGCTCTGGCTTGAGCTTGGCTACTTCCCAGCCAGGCAAGTAGGCGTGCCAGCGGTCGTGGAACGCGGTGTCGTTGCGGATGCTCTCGGGCAGGCTGGCGAACAGGTGGCTGGTGCGCGCCATCGACTCGACATCGCCGTCGATGTTGCCGTTGAAGACAACCCCTGCGTCCGCTGATACGGTGCCTTTGTCGTCCCCGCGCGAGAACGAGCCTTGCTCCATGTAGCCCTTGTACATCTGCTTGTCCGCTTCGTTCTTAAAATGCGAACCGGCTACCTCATCGAACGCAACCAGATCGTAGCGGACCACCAGACCGGGTTTGTCTTTGCGGTTCTTCCACCCGAAGAGATCTGCCACCGACCCTTGACCGCCAGAGAGCAGGATCGTGTACGGCGATATCTCGCGAAAGATGAACGACTTGCCAGTCTCGCGCGGGCCAAGCTCGATCAGATTGAAGTTCTTCTCCACCATAGGAACCAGGCGCAACAGATAGAGGAGCTTGCGACGCCAGGTGAAGTCGGGGTGAGTTGGTTCGTAGCCAAGGGTGCGGAGCAGCACGTCCGCCCACTCATCGCGTGTGAAGCGCTGCCGAGCGGCGATGAACTCGTCCGCACGGGCGCTGGCGATTTGAATGGGCTGCATGCGCGAAATGACAAAGGGGCGGGTCACGCCTCCGTGGACCATTCCCTCGTCATAGGTCAGCTCGATGTTGGCCCAGACACCGCCCGTCAGCAGGCGCTCATACTGGAACACGAGCTTGTTGTCGATGTGGACGCGGTCGAGGCCCGCCGTAACCAGACGCGCCCAGAACTTGCCGCCCATGTCTTTTTCATCGAAGGTCACGGTGACCAGATCAATGAGCTTCATGGAGCCGGTAGAGTGAAGGCGTGCCTTCAGCGTGGTCTGACTGGCTAGAAAACGGCGGCGGGAACTCAGGAAGTGCCGGTCTGTTTTGACCGCTCGATGAAAGGAGATCGGGCTTATCGTACCGTTCGGCGATGCTGCTCTGGGAGTGACTCACAGCCCATGCAACGCGAACGCAACGGTTCGATGGGCAAGCAGGTGGGATGCGTTCCCGTTCCATCCGCTCCTCGTTCGGACTCTCAAGTCCGCTACGAACGATAACGGAAGTGACCACCGCCTACCCATCGGTTCGGCAATGGATCATCCCCCCAGAACGCCACCACGAAGCGCATCCTGGGATGCCTTGCATGTGCGCCTGAATGGCCTCTTGTAGTACCTCTGGCAGCCGCTTAGCAGCCGACCGCTACCGCAGCACTGCGCAGAGACACGCTGGAAG
>Ga0075163_10004127_pt1 | contig 19472 bp, 18 predicted proteins | sample JI1023141ADNA_FD_71478 | JGI IMG/M metagenome (GOLD analysis project Ga0075163, IMG submission 71478) | Wastewater effluent complex algal communities from Wisconsin, to seasonally profile nutrient transformation and Carbon sequestration -... | ecosystem: Engineered > WWTP > Effluent > Algae...
CCAGCTGTCCATGGCGCTCCGCCGCGCTGTTTACATCGCAGCACGCTAACAGATCGCCGGCCCGCGCGAATCCCCATCAGCCGCGGCTTTCTGACTCAGTAAGACTAGCAGGCTGCTGAAAAACTGTTTTGTTCACGGAACGTATCGGAATCAGAACGAGTCCAAAGCCGATTCAAACCGGGTACGTCGAAGACTTCTTCAGCAGCCTGCTAGCGCATTGATTTCACGCAAGTACTTCTCATCGGAGTTTCCCCGATTCCGCATCTCGAGTTGGGGTGCAACCGAGTCTCTGGTCCAACTTCCGTGGGGCGCAGCCGAAAAACGCTTCAATAAGGCTGGGGCGGTTTCCTCCCCCGGAACGCGCAACCGGAACGATCCTGCCCCCTGGCTTCGCCTGACATATGGGCCCGCCTGTGCCTGGTCGTCTCCGGAATCCGGCCGGCCTGCAACGGCAGTCGAGAATTCCTATGCTCCGATCGGCTGGAACAACGACGCAAGGTCGGCCTCGGTCAGCGCGAGCGGGCCCTCGCTGGAGTCCTCAAACAGGGCGTCGGCCAGCGCCTGCTTTCTTGCCTGCAGCGCGGCGATCGCTTGCTCGACCGAACCCTCGGCGACGAGCCGATAGACAAATACGGCGCGATCCTGTCCGATGCGGTGAACGCGGTCCATGGCCTGACGCTCGACGGCCGGATTCCACCAAGGGTCATAGAGGATCACCGTGTCGGCCGCAGTCAGGGTGAGACCGACGCCGCCCGCCTTGAGGCTGATGAGAAACAGCGGCGCTCGCCCCGTCTGGAAACCCGAGATCACCTCTTCGCGGTTGCGCGTCTCGCCGGTCAGCCAAGCATAGTCCCAGCCGCGCGCCTTCACGTCGGTCTCGATCATCCGCAGCATGGTAACGAACTGCGAGAACACCAGCACGCGCCGGCCCTCGGCGATCAGTTGCTCCAGCATCTCGATCAGCCGCGCGCGCTTGGCGCTCTCGGAAACCGGCCTTGCGCCGGCCTGCGGGACCAGTTCTGGGTCGCAGCAAACCTGGCGCAGCTTCAGCAGCGCGTCGAGGATGGTGATGCGGCTCGCCGCCAGCCCCTTCCTTGCGATCGCATCGCGAACGCGGGCGTCCATCATCACGCGAATGGACTCGTAGAGGCCCCGCTGGGCCTCGCCAAGCGGAACGAGCTCAGTGATCTCGGTCTTTTCTGGCAAGTCCGCCGCGACATCGGCCTTGGTCCGGCGCAGCAGGAATGGACGAACGCGGGCGTTGAGCACCACCTGGGTCGCCACGTCGCCCAGCTTTTCGATCGGTGTGCGGAAGCGGGCAGTGAACGCCTTGCGGTCGCCAAGGAGGCCGGGGATCAACCAGTCGAACAGCGTCCAGAGATCGAGCAGGCTGTTCTCCATCGGCGTGCCGGTTAGCGCCAATCGAGTGCGCGCCCGGATCGCGCGGATGTGCTTCGCAATGCTCGAGGCAGGGTTCTTCACGGCCTGCGCCTCGTCGAGGATGGCGAGTTCCCAATCCAGCGCGAACAGTTTCGCGTGGTCGCGGTGAATCAGCGGATAGGTGGTGATCACCAGGTGATGCGCGGAGATCCGGTCGAACAGCGCGTGGCGGTCGGGGCCGTGCAGCACCAGCACTCGGAGCCCCGGTGCGAAACGCTCGGCCTCGCGCCGCCAGGTTCCGACAAGGCTCGTCGGCAGGATCAAGAGGCTCGGCCGGTCGGACCCGCGCGCAAGGTGGCGTTCTGCCAGGAGCGCCAGCGTCTGCATCGTCTTCCCGAGCCCCATATCGTCGGCGAGCACGCCGCCGAAGCTCGTCTCCGCGAGCGCGCTCAGCCAGCCATACCCGGTCTTCTGATAGGGCCTGAGCTCCGCCGCGAGCGCCGCAGGCGGCTCGGCCATCGGGGCCGAAGTCAATGCACGCAGCTTCCGGCCAAGCTCGATCAGCGCGGCTCCGCCGTCGAACGGCACGCCGCAGCCGTCGAGCGCCTCGGCAAGTTCCGGCAGTCGCCCGGCCTCGGCACGGTGAAAGCCGTTGAGGAGCCCGCGCACCGCATTGACCAACGGCGCCAGCTCTGCCGCGCGCAGGGCGACATGCGTTCCATCGGCAAGACGCTGGTAGAGCACCAGATCCTCGAGAAATTCGTCGAGGTCCAAGCCCGCTTCCGGCGCGCCTTCGGCGTCGAGCGGCAAGGCGGAGATGATCGAACCGACAAGCGGGGCGAGATCGAGACGCTGGTCGCCAGCCTCGAGGGTCAGGCCGAGCGAAAACCAGTCTCCGCCCTCCTGCTTCAGCGCAGCGCGCAACTGCACGGGGCCGTCATGGAGGCGATAGGGCCAGTTGGGATCGATCTCGATGCGCCAGCCCTCGGCGCGGAGCTTCGGGACCGCCTCGGCTACAAACGTTAGCGCGTCGCTCTCGCCCGCGAAAATGCCCTCCGTTGCATCTTCGGCAAAGACCAGATCGAGCGGTTTCGCGTCGGGCCCGAACTTCATGTCGAGATGATCGACCGGCAGCGCGCCGAGCGCGGCGAGGCGGTCGAACGCCCGGTCCTCAAGGCCCCGATTGCGGCGGAGCGTCACGACAGTGTCGCCATCACGATACTTCGGATCGTGCGGCGAGCCGGCCAGGACGGAAAAGCCGCGATAGTCGAAGGCGAGCCGCAGCGCCGGCAGGTCAACCGGGGCGCCAGGCGGTCCCCACCGCCGCTGTGGCCGCGCGCGCAGGACAAACACGCGCAGAATCGGAGTCGGCTGGTTCCCGGCCCGTGTCTCGGCCCTGATCCGGCGCGGAGCGGGCATTCCGGCACCGACCTTCCCCAATGCATCCGCGACCGCATCGGTGGCTTCGGGCGGAATGTCGGGCGCCGCGAGCACTGCCAGCATCAGCTTCGCCGGGAAATCGAAGGAGATCGGCCCGAAGGTCCCAGTCGCGGGATCGAGATAGGCTGGCGGGTCGCTGGCGATGAGGGTCAGCTCCCGATCGTCGCCGTCGGCCACGCGGGGCTTCTGGCAGCCATCCGGCTGCGCGGTCCAGGACAGCCGTCCCATCCGCGCGCCGCCTTCGCGCAGCACCGGCCCCTGGACTCCGCTCACTCGTCCCCGGCCTGTTGCCCCGATCAGCGAGAGCGCCTCGATCATCTCTCCGGGTTCCGGCGCGCTGCGGGAAACAGTAAAGCTCGACTGGTTCAGACCGAGGAAGTCGAGCTTGCGCAGGATACGAAGGTCCTCGGCGCAAACGAATTTCGGCGCTGCCTGCCAAGCCAGCCGCGAAGCATCGAAACGCCGCGCCGTCTTGGCGAGGGTGCCGTCCTTGCGTAGCGAGACCTTCATCGGGGCGATTGTCGGACCGCCCGAGGCGGAGACCTCCACGACATAGATCAGCCTGTCGCGCACGCTGTCCGGATAGGCGTCACCGCCTTCATCCGGCCGGTCGGGCTCGGGCGTGTCCGCCGCCTGCACGCGCGCAAGCCAGACCTCCAGCGCCGGAGGCAGCCGCGAAGGTGGGCTCAGTGCGGGCAACGATGCCGAGGCCTCACGCGTCGCCAGGGTGATCAGCGCCGCTGCGGCATGTTTGCAGTTGTGGCCGACGGGGCAGTCGCAGACGGCGCGCAGCGAGATCAGCGTCCCCCGGGGATCGAGATCGAGCGCAATCTGTTGTCTGTAAGGTGTTCTTGCCGAGCCTTGCACGGATGCGAGGATCACACCATCCTCGGCTCGTTTCACCAGCTTCAGCACCCGGCCCGCTCGATTGTAGTCGAGACCGCGCGAAAAGGCCGGCTCGCCGATCAGTTTCCGTATGCGCTCGATCGTTATAGAAATGGCGGCCCCCTTGTCGCCTGACAGACATAGCCGGATGCCTTCGGGCGCGGCAACAGCGTGGCTAGGGATCGGCGCACTCCGACGCCGCCTTTGCCGATGGGGTGCGGGAGAGCTGGCCGGTGAAGGCCGATCTCGTTCGCGCCTTCACCATGGCGTTGTCGACGCGCGGCCGCGGCGCCCACTCGGCACCGTCGGGCGTCACCACCAGCTTTCGCCGGCCGCGCTTTCGGAACGAAGCGGGATGTGGAGGGTGATCGTGTCCCCGTCGGCCGATACCGTCGCCCGCGTCACGCCGCTTCCCTCCTGCTGCCGGCCACCGCTCGCACCAGCCCCGCGAGCCCGTTTGGCCGCATCCGCACTTCCGCGCCGTGCATCCGCACGTCGACTCGCCCGACCAACAGCTGCACGATCCGCGCCTGCTCGGCCGGGAACGGCTCGTCCCACAGCTGATCGAGTTGCAGCACCTCGTCCTCGAGCGACCCGCCGACCTCCGGGGATGGCGAGCAGTCCAGTCGCTTGAACCTCCGCGCAGCTCCCCAGCCGGGCGTCAGCCCCGGCCGCGATAGGGAGCGACGCCCTGGTCGGGTACCCGACGCCGTCGGGGACGCTCCCCACCTGCCAGAAAACGTCGATGGGAATTCCGCCACGCGGATACCAGTAGCCGCCGATCTGGAGCCAGCGGGGCGCGAGGAGCTCGAGCAGCCGCTTACCAATGTAGACGGTGCAGTCCTCGTGGAAGGCGCCGTGGTTGCGGAAGGAGATGAGGAAGAGCTTCAGCGACTTCGACTCCACGAGCCAGTCGCCCGGCACGTAGTCGATCACCAGATGGGCGAAGTCGGGCTGCCCGGTGATCGGGCAAAGCGAGGTGAACTCGGGCGCGGTGAAGCGCACGACATAGGCGGCGTCGGGATGCGGGTTCGACACGCGCTCGAGCACGGCCGCCTCGGGCGAGACGGCCGGCGCGGCCGGGCGTCCGAGCTGCGAGAGCGGCGGGTTCTTCTCGCTCATCCTGCGACTCCCGCCGGAGCGAGCCCCAGCCGTTCGTCGCGCCGGCGGAGGAGAGCGATCAACGGGACGGATGCCAGCACGATCCACCCCTTGCCGATCACCTGGCCCCAGAAGAGGGCGAGATCGCCGAAGGCGAGGTAGAGAAAGAGCGCGGAGTCGACCGCGATGCCGACGATGCTCGAGAGCACCACGGCGGAGACGAGGCCGTGCTTCTGGAGCAGGGTGAAGACCGCCAGGTCGGCGCACTCGGAGAAAAGGAAGGCCGTGACGGAGGCCACGATCAGCGCGGGCGGCGCCACCGCCCAGGAGAGCGCGCCGCCGATCAGAATGGCGCCCACGGCCCAGCCAAGCCGAGCCGCCGCTGGACGAGGTCGCGCATGACGAGCGCGAGGCCGACCATGAGAACGCCGCTCGGCGCGGCGACGCCTGGCGCGACGGGGATGAGGCAAGGGCCGCCGGGCGTGCAGGACGTGCCGACATTGCCGATCATCCAGTTGGCCGCGGGGATGGAGGCCGCGAAGGCGGCCATGAAGAGAAGGCCTTCCAACCGTCGTCGGATGGTCAATGCGTGCATGATGGTCCCTTTCGTGCAGACAGGCTGGACATACCTGCGCAGGGTGACCCGTAGGGCCTCTCGGCCGCAGCGACAACGGCAGCCTCAAGATGCGAAGCGCCAAGCCGTCGGCGAGCTCTCCACGTCAGGCGCGGCCTTCGGCAAGCGCCACGGCGGCTTCGGGTTAGTTTCCGGAGGTGATGGCGCTGTGAGTCAGCTCTTGAGTCCGGATGTGGTAGTTGGCGCGCTGTCCCTTCCACTCTACCGGAAACCCCCCAGCAGATGGTCCAGCTACATCTCGACCGGCTGCCGCCCGTCAAGGATCGCCACGACGATCTCAGGGCTCCGAATCCAAGTCATTTGGAGTGTGAGGAGAGGGCGCGTTACACGCTACGATTGTCTTTCACCTGGGCGGAGTGGCCGAAAAGCGCGGTAAGGCGCGATCTCGGGGCGAGGATTTCGGTGGAAAGGGTCGTGGCACAGCTCCGAATGGGAAGCTCTGCATCGGTCCTCCCGATCCGCTTGGCCTTTGCCAAATCGTCGAGGTCCCGTACACGCCCTGGTCCAACATCTCCCGCCACCGGAACGCCAGCGCCTTGATCATGGCATTGTCGACGCGCGGCCGCGGCGCCCATGTCGCGCCGTCCGGCGTCACCACCAGCTTCCTCCCTCGTCCTTAGGGAATGTGAAAGCTGATCTTCCCCGTCCACCGGCACCGTCGCCTGCATCACGCGGCTGCTCTCCTGCTTCTCCCACTAACCGCGGTTCAGGCGCAAGATCGCCGGCCGACAAGCCGCGGGACGAATGCGGCGAGCCGGACTACCACGATCCGCAAGGCCTCGAGCCGCCCGAGGGCCAAGGCTTTCGGCGCTTCAAGCGCGCCGTGGTTGCAGGGTTCACGCCACTTCGGGCCCTGGTCGAGCGACAAGATTGAGAGAGGTGTCAGCAGCATCTCGGCGGCTCCTCGTTGGGTTGTCGTCCTCCCGTGAAGATGCCGGATGCGCCCGTTTCATGTCCTTTGGTGGGTGGTGAAAAGACCGGAGCCGACCTGCGCGAGAGATCGGCCGAGTTCCTGCGCGAGCATTTCGGGAAGTCGGGCGAGTGGTATTTCCGCATCGCGCGGGGAGTCGACCATCGCCCTGTCGAGCCGCACCGCGCGCGCAAGTCGATAGGCGCCGAGGACACCTTCTCCGAGGACATCTTCACCATCGATCCGGCCAGGCGCGAGATCGCCGCGCTGTCGGCCAAGATCTGGCGGAGCTGCACGGCGAAGGCGCTGACCGGCCGCACGGTGACGCTGAAGGTCAAGTATGCCGATTTCCAGCAGATCACGCGCAGCCGCACCATGGAGCGGGCGGTACGGGCAGCCGAGGACCTGACGGAGATCGCCTCGGGGCTTCTCGAGCCGCTGTTTCCGCCCGAGAAGGGCGCATACGGCTTCTTGGCGTAACGCTCTTCTCACTGGAGCCGGAAGGAGAGGCGGATGCCGACCGGCAGCTCAGCCTTAACCTGCCGGACCTGGGGGCGATGGACCGGGGGGAGAGATGAAGCGGAGGGACGAGGATGGCGACGCGGCCGTCGTCGAGAAAGAGGGTGAAGCTGGCCCAGCGGTTCAGGGCGTAGCGCATGGCCTTGGCGAGATCGCCCTTGCCGGGGATCAGGGTCAGCTGGCGCTCGCACCACTGGCCGAAAGCCTCGACCTTCGGGCGGCTCCGTTTCTGGCGCACGGCATGGCGGATGTCGCGCGGCTGGCCGTTGATGGCAGCTTCGACGTCGTAGAGCGCGCCGATCCGCTCCAGCGCCTCGCGGGCGATGGGGCTGTCGGTCGCCTTCCAGACATCGTGGAAGTCGCGCCTCAGGTGCGCCCAGCACGCCGCCTCGCGCACGCGCGCCACGCCGTCGGGGCCCGGCTCGTAAAGCGCCTTGTAGCCCTTGTAGGCGTCGGCCTGCAGGATGCCATGGAAGTCGGCGAGGTGCTCGCGGGGGTGTTCGTGTAAATGCCGATCTGAATCTCCCCAGAAGTGCCGAGGCAAAATTCCTCACCTCGGCGGTCGGTGATCAGCCGGTCAGTGATCCATCGCTCCGTTCTTCGGCGGCCTGCCGCGGCGCTTTGGCGGCGGTGGCGGCATGATGGCGGCGTGGGCCCGGGTGTGCTCCGGGATGAGATCGGCGTGGGCGCGGAGGCGGTAGCTGGCGCCCTCGATCTGGACGACGACGGCGTGGTGCAGGAGCCGGTCGAGGAGCGCGGTGGCGACGACGGGATCGCCGAAGACCTCGCCCCACTCGGCGAAGCCGCGGTTGGAGGTGAGGATCATGGCGCCCTTCTCGTAGCGGGCGTTGACGAGCTGGAAGAAGAGATTGGCGCCGCCGGAGGTGATCGGCAGGTAGCCGATCTCGTCGACGATGAGCAGGCTCGCGCGGCTGTAGAAGCGGAGCTTCTCGGTGAGCCGGCCTTCACGCTCGGCGCGGCCGAGCGCCTCGATCAGCTCGGCGAGGGTGCAGCGGTAGACGGCCTTTCCGGCCTTCACCGCGGCGACGCCGAGGGCGGTGGCGAGGTGGCTCTTGCCGGTGCCGGGCGGACCGAGGAAGTGCAGGACCTCGGCGCGGGCGACGAAGTGGAGCTCGGCGAGCGCGAGGATGCGGTTGCGGTCGAGGGAGGGCTGGAAGGAGAAGTCGAAGCCCTCGAGCGTCTTCGGCGGATTGAGCCGCGCGGTCTTCAGCGCGACGGCGATGCGGCGGGTCTCGCGGTTGGCGTGCTCCTCGGCGAGGAGCCCGTCGATCGCCTCGATGGCGGAGAGCTCGCCGCGCTCGAGGCGGCGGAGCGTATGGTCGAGCGCCTCGAGCGCGCGAGGCATGCGCAGCCCGACCAGGCTGGTGCGGATGCGATCGAGCAACTCGGTCATGATGCGGCTCCGCCGGCCAGGCGTCGCCCCACGGCGTCATAGAAGGCGAGCGGGCGGCGGCCGACGCCCTAGTCGACAGGATCGGTCTGCCGCACGGGGACGGGGCTTGCGATGCGCCGGATCGGTGCGGCGCTGGTTGCGGCCTTCGAGCAGCGGATGGCTGGCGATCAGCCGGCCGTCCTCGAAGATCCGCACCTCCCGCGGGTGGTTCTGGACCTCGACGACGCGCTTCCGGGTGGCGTCCGGGACGCTGTAGAGATTGCCGCCGACCGAGACCATGCCCTCGTGGCTGATCCGCCGCTCGACGGTGAGCACGGCGCTGTACGGAATGGCGGGGTGGGCGATCAGCGCACGCTGCTCCTCGGCGAAGTGCTGCTCGACGACCCGCCGGGTGGTGGCATGCACGCGGGCGTTGGCGATCTCGACCCGCCACGCCTCGAACTGCCGGTTCAGGTCGTCGAGGTCGCGGAAGCTCCGGCCGAGGAAGAAGTCCTGCCGGATGTAGCGATAGGGCCGCTCGACCTTGCCCTTGGTCTTGGCGCGGTAGGGCCGGCACGCGCGCGGCAGCGCGCCGTAGTGGCTGAGCAGCGCCACCAGCGAGACGTTGTAGGTGACCAGGCCGTCGGCGTCCTCGCCGATCACCGCGGTCTTCATCCGGTCGTAGAGCAGCTCGCCCGGCGCGCCCGCCATCGCGTCGAAGGCCTCGATATGACAGCGCAGCACGGTCTGCAGGTCCTGCGCGGCGCAGAAGCGGCCCCAGAGCCAGCGGCTGTGGCCGAGTACCATCGTGAACAGCCAGACCTTGCGCACGACGCCCGGCGCGTCGGCGAATTCTACCTTGAACTCGGCGAAGTCGACCTGGCCCTGCCGGCCCGGCGGCGTCTCGAACCGGCGCTCGAAGACCGGCCGCCGCGGCGGGCGCACCTCGCGCAGGAAGTCGGTCAGCCGGGTGTAGCCGCCGGCGTAGCCCATCTCGCGGATCTCGCGCAGCAGGCGCTTGCCCGAGAGCTCCGGGTAGGCCGCGACGCGAGCGGCCAGGTACTCCCAGAAGGGCTCGATCAGCGTCGGCTGCGGCGCCCGCGGCCCGTATACCGGTGCTTCGAGGCCCCGCTCCAGGTGCCGCCGCACGGTCTTGCGGTCGAGCCCGAGCTGCCGGGCGATGGCCGAGACCGACAGCCCCTGCCGCTTCAAGTCATGGATCAAGACGATCTCCCCAAGTCTGATCACCTGCGCCTTCCCTCGTTCTTCGGGGCACAGGTGGAACGCTTCGGCCGCCGCCGTCATCCGGGGGCATGCCCCCGGATGACGGCGCTCCAGCCCTCAAAACTGGGGAATTTTCAAACGGCACTTCTGGGGAGAATACGGCCGGCACTCACAGTTCGCCCTTGTGATCGGGGGAGAACCAGTAGGCGGCGGCGGGCGGATCGGAGCCCGCCCAGGGGCGGTCGTCCCTGACGTAGACCCAGACGTGGCCTTCCTTCACCCCGCGCGCCAGCCCCTCCACCCGCTTCTTCCTGGGGTCGAGCACCGGGATGGGCGTGTCGTCGGTGTGGATGCGGTCCGAGGCCACGACCACGTCGCGGATCAGGTCGGCCAGCGGCCGCAGCGCGCCGGTGGCCTGGCCGCACCAGTCGATCAGCGTGGAGCGGGGGATGTCGGCGCCCATGCGGGCAAAGATCTCGCCCTGCCGGTAGAGCGGCAGGTGATCGTCGTACTTGGCGACCAGGATGTGGGCGAGCAGCGCCGGGCCCGCCATGCCGCGCGGGATCGGGCGTGGCGGCGCGGGGGTCTGGACCATGCGCTCGCAGTCCCGGCAGGACTTCTTCGGGCGATGGACCTCCACGACCTTCAGCTTGGCCGCGATGAAGTCGAGGATCTCGGCGACGTCCTCGCCGACGAGGCGGAGCGTGCCGCCGCAATCGGGGCAGCGCTCGCCAGGATCGAGCACGATGCTCTCGCGCGGCGCGTCGGGCGCGATGCGGGGTGCTCCACGGCGGCGGGGCGGGAGACGCTCCACGCCGGAGTTCGTGCTGGCCCCGCCCAGCTACACCACGCCAAGGGGCACGACAGGCGCAGGCTCCGCCCGCCCTTGACCATGATCTCCACGACCGCATCCGTCACCGACGATGCCGTCACCTCAGCCGAAGGCAGAGCACCCCCATTATTCGCGGCCGCAGCGATGACCTCGACGAACGCGGCAGACACCTCCAGGCCCGCGAATTCCCCGCGCCGAGCTGCCCCCCGCCAGTCGTAGACCTGCTGCCGGGTTACCCCGAACCGCCGCGCCACATCCGCCACGCAGGCCCCCGGCTCCCAAGACGCCCGCGCTATCCGCGCCTTCTCCTCTACCGACCACCGCTGTCGACGCTCGACATCCGAAAGAAGCTCACCCCGCATCGGACCTCCGCCTACGAGACGTCCATGACGACGTCCTCAGAGACGTCTCATCGCAAATCAGCCGAGAGCCGGGCAGGCGGCCATGAGCGGCCGGTTACGAAGCACCTGATGGAGCCGGAGTTGTTCAAGGAGTTCTGCGACGAGTTCACCAGGGAGGTAAACCGCCTCCGGATCGAGCGCGGTGCCGACCTTGAGGGATGGAGACGCGAACTGGAGCGCACGGACCGCGAGCTCGACAAGGCGATCGACGCCATCCCGCAGGGCGTCCGCCGCTGAAGCTGAAGGAGAAGATCGAGAAGCTGGAAGCGCGCAAGGCGGAGCTTGCTGAGAAGCTGGCCAGTTCCGAAGAGCCGCCGCCCCTGCTGCATCCCAACATGGCCGCTCTGTACCATCAGCGGATCGCGAGCTCCATGACAGCCTTCAGCGCGAGGACGGTCGCTCTCGAGCGGCCGAGGTGCTCCGGTCACTGGTCGACCAGGTGACGCTCGTGCCGGACGGAGGCGAGCTGGCCATCGTTCTGCGTGGTGACCTGGGCGCGATCCTGCGCTTCACCGCCCGCAAGCAGAACCCCGATCTCCAGATGGATGCGGAGGCGCTGGACAACCTGATGGGGCGAGCAGCTGCAGATCGACGTCCGGGGCGATCTGGCGGGGATTCTTGCCATCTCGGCGGACAGCAAAAGGCCCGCCTTTGGGGCGGGCCGATCGCAATTTGAGATGGTTGCGGGGGCGCGCAATCAGCGGTTTCTGCGAATGCTGGCCGTTGCCTGACGGGCTATGCGCATCCCTCTTCTTCGTCGACGGACCGATCCGACAGATGAATGCTCACGCATGCCGGGAATAGCGAGGCAACTCGCTCTTGACCACGGCGACGACACGGTCTCGGGTCTCGTCACGGATGTCCCTTGGCCAGACGATATGCAAGGGCAGGCGGTGAACGCCCGGCAACTCGGCTAGGGCGATCTCCAGGGGAACCACGCCGGCGGGCGCGATGTTCGACCACCAGCGCGGGGCGATCGCACCACCGATGCCGGCGGCGACCATGTTCAGCATGGTCTGCTTCTCGTCGGCGTTCTGGATGATCTTCGGAACCACATCGACGGCATCGAACAGCCGGAGCACGAGATCGTGGCTGTGCGGTCGCGAACGGCGATCCGGCACGATCATCGGCGTCCCGGCGAGATCGGCGATCCGAACGACTGTCTCACCGGCAAGCGGGTGCGTTGCGGGTAGCAGCAATATCGGGGTTTCGTAGAGCAGGAAGTCCGCCCGAAGCCGGCGGTGGAACGGTCGAAGCCCGGGCCGAACGAACGCGAGATCGAGACTGCCGGCGAGAAGCTTCGGGATCAGCCGGATCGAGCGGTCCTCGACGAGCTGGACTCGCAGATCGGGCTCCAGACGGGCGAGGTCGGCGAGCAGCGCGGGCACGAGGCCGCTCGCCGCGCTGTCCATCGCACCGAGGCGCAGAAGCTTGCCGCCCTTGCGGCCGAGCTTCCGCCACCGACGCTCGGCCTCCTCTGCCTCGTCGAGGAGCTGCCGCGCCTCGCGCAGGATGCGCCCGCCCTCGGGCGTGATCGCCACGGAACGGGTGGTCCGCTCGAACAGGGCGACCCCCAGTCCGTCCTCGAGCTGGCGAATGGCCCGGCCGAGCGCGGCGGGCTGCATCTCCAGGCGCGCGGCGGCGCGACCGAAGTGCATCTCTTCGGCCGCGACGACCGCGCATCTGAGCTGGCGAAGATTCACGGGGTGCCTCCAATTATGTCTCTCAATTATATAATCGAACGAGCATAGGGGGAACCCGGATGCGTCGGCTATCCTGCGGGCAAGTCAGAATACAACAATCTGCACAACCCCGGAGGAAAATCGTGGAAAGCGCGCTTGAAACGCGCGTCATGAACAAAGTATCATGGCGTATAATCCCCTTCATAATGATCCTGTATTTTGTCGCGTTCCTGGATCGCGTGAACATCGGCTTCGCCGCGATCCACATGAACGAGGACATCGGCCTCGACCCGGCGATCTTCGGGCTCGGTGCCGGCCTGTTCTTCGTCGGATACTTCCTCTTCGAAGTGCCGTCGAATCTTGCGCTCGAAAAGTTCGGCGCACGGCTCTGGATCGCCCGGGTGATGGTCACCTGGGGGCTGATCTCCGGGGCGATGGCCTTCGTTCAGGGGCCGCACAGCTTCTATATCCTGCGCTTCCTGCTCGGCGTCGCCGAGGCGGGCTTCTTTCCAGGCATCATCCTCTACCTCAGCTACTGGTTTCCCGCGAAAAGGCGCGCGGTCGTCACCGCCTTCTTCATGGCCGCGGCGCCAATCTCCGTCGCCCTCGGCTCACCGGTCTCCGGCGCCCTACTTGAGATGGACGGCCTCTTCGGGCTGCATGGCTGGCAGTGGATGTTCCTGATCGAGGCCGGCCCCGCGCTCTTCCTTGGCGTCGTCGTCCTCTTCTACATGACCGACCGGCCGGAGAAGGCGAAGTGGCTGGAACCCGAGGAACGCGAGTGGCTCGCGGCTACGATGAACGCCGAGCGCGCCGCGAAGGACAAGGCCGGTGCCAGGCACGGGATCCTCACGGGCATGACCGATCCGCGGGTGCTGGCGCTGTCGCTGGTCTACTTCGGCACCTCGGCCGGGCTCTACACCCTCGGGATCTGGGCGCCGCAGGTGCTGCACGGCTTCGGGCTAACCTCCTTCCAGACCGGCCTCGTCAACGCCATTCCCCCGATCCTCTCCGTCGTCGCCATGTACTTCTGGTCGCGGAACTCGGACCGGACCGGCGAGCGTACCTGGCACGTCACCATCGCCTGTGCCGTTGCCGCGGTCGGCCTGTTCTTTGCCGGCTTTGCCACCTCGCTCGTCGCGGTGTTGCTGGCACTCATCGTGGTGAACGCCGGCGTGAGCTCGGCCAAACCTCCGCTCTGGGCCATGCCGACGCTCTTCCTCTCCGGCTCGGCCGCGGCGACGGGCATTGCCACGATCAACTCGATCGGCAACCTCGGCGGCTTCGCCGGCCCCTACGCGATCGGGCTCATCAAGCAGGCGACCGGCAGCTTCGAATGGGGTCTCTACTTCGTTGCCGCGCTGCTCCTCATCTCGGCAATCACCACGCTGGCGATCGCCGGAACCTCGGCCCGCAAAGCCGCGGCCGCCATCGACGCTGCCGAGGCCGAAGTCTCCCACTCCTGAAACCAACCAAGCTCAAAGGGAAGAAACAATGAATACCTACAAGATCGCCGCGATCCCCGCCGACGGTATCGGCCCGGAAGTCATCGCCGCCGGCCTGCAAGCCCTGGAAGCGCTGGAGCGCCGCGACGGGAGCTTCAAGATCGAGGTCACTTCGTTCGACTGGGGCTCGGACTACTACAAGAAGAACGGCGTGATGATGCCCGAGAACGGCTCCGAGCAGCTCAAGCCCTTCGACGCCATCTTCTTCGGCGCCGTCGGCGCGCCGGACGTGCCCGACCACGTGACGCTCTGGGGCCTGCGCCTGCCGATCTGCCAGGGCTTCGACCAGTACGCCAATGTCCGGCCGACGAAGATCCTGCCGGGCATCCAGTCGCCCCTCGCCGGCGTCGGCCCGGGCGATCTCGACTGGGTCATCATCCGCGAAAACTCGGAAGGTGAGTACTCCGGCCACGGTGGGCGTGCGCACCGCGGCCTGCCGGAGGAAGTTGGCACCGAGGTCTCGATCTTCACCCGCACCGGCGTCACCCGGATCATGCGCTATGCCTTCAAGCTGGCGCAGTCGCGGCCGCGGAAACTCCTCACAGTCGTCACCAAGTCGAACGCCCAGCGCCACGGCATGGTGATGTGGGATGAGATCGCCGCCGAAGTGGCGCAGGAGTTCCCGGACGTGACCTGGGACAAGATGCTGGTTGATGCCATGACCGTGCGGATGGTGAAGAACCCGCGGAGCCTCGACACCATCGTCGCGACCAACCTGCACGCCGACATCCTCTCCGACCTTGCCGGCGCCCTCGCTGGCTCGCTCGGGGTGGCGCCGACCGGCAACATCGACCCGGAGCGGCGCTTCCCGTCGATGTTCGAGCCGATCCACGGCTCGGCCTTCGACATCACCGGCAAGGGCATCGCCAACCCGGTCGCGACCTTCTGGACCGCGGCGCAGATGCTCGACCATCTCGGCGAGCGGAAGGCGGCGGACCGGCTGATGCGGGCGGTGGAGCAGGTTTGCGCCGACGGGGTGATGACCCCGGACGTGGGCGGCAAGGCGACGACGCAGGAAGTCACCGACGCCGTCTGCGAGGCGATCCGCCAGTCGAACGTCTGAGGCCGGGCGACCGGCCATCGGCGAGGCCCGTTACGGGGCTCGCCACACCAAACAAGAAACGCGGAGGAACCCCCCACATGTCATGCATCACCCCGCCCTCCGACGCCGCGCCTGCGGCATTGCTGCGCCGGATGTTCGACGCGGCCGTCGCCGCGGCGCTGCCCGTGGGCATCGTCGCGGGGCACCTGCCGGCGCGGCCCCGGGGACGGACTATCGTGCTCGGCGCGGGCAAGGCTTCCGCCGCGATGGCGAAGGCGGTCGAGGACGCCTGGGACGGCCCGCTCGAAGGTCTCGTCGTCACCCGCTACGGCCACGGCGTGCCCTGCGAGCGGATCGAGATCGTCGAGGCAGCGCACCCGGTTCCCGACGCTGCCGGCCACGCCGCCGCTGCGCGGATGCTGGAGCTTGCCCGCTCCGCCGGGCCGGACGACCTCGTCCTCTGCCTGATCTCCGGCGGCGGCTCGGCGCTCCTTGCGCTGCCCGCCGAGGGCATCCCCTTCGCGGACAAGCAGGCGGTGAACGCGGCGCTCCTCCGCAGCGGTGCCGACATTGCCCAGATGAACACCGTCCGCCGTCACCTGTCGGCGGTCAAGGGCGGTCGGCTCGCCGCCGCCGCCCATCCCGCCCGCGTCGTCAGCCTGATCATTTCCGACGTACCCGGCGACGATCCGGCGGCGATCGCCTCCGGCCCGACCGTCGCCGATCCCACGACCTTCGCCGACGCCGAGGCTGTCCTCGCCCGCTACGGCATCGACGCGCCCGCCTCGGTGAAGGCGCACCTTGCCGCCGCGCGGAAGGAGACGCCGAAGCCCGGCGATCCGCGACTCGCGACCGTCGAGACGCGGATGATCGCGACGCCGCGGCTTTCGCTGGAGGCCGCGGCCGGAGTCGCCCGCGCCGCGGGCGTCACGCCGCTGATCCTCGGCGACGCGCTCGAGGGCGCGGCGGCTGAGGTCGGCAAGGTCATGGCCGGGATCGCCCGCGCTGCCGCGACCACGGGCCATCCGCTGCCGGCGCCCTGCGTGCTGCTCTCGGGCGGCGAGACCACGGTGACGGTGCGCGGCCGGGGCCGCGGCGGGCGTAACGTCGAGTTCCTGCTCGCGCTCGCCATCGCATTGAACGGCCTGCCGGGCGTCCGGGCGCTGGCCGGGGACACCGACGGCATCGACGGCGGCGGCCCGGCGGCCGGGGCGCTCGTCACCCCGGACAGCCTCGCCCGCGCCCTCGCCCTCGGCCTCGATCCGCGGGCCAGCCTCGCGAACAACGACGCCCATCCCCTGTTCGAGGCCCTCGGTGACGCGATCGTCACCGGACCCACCCTCACCAACGTCAACGATTTCCGCGCCATCCTGGTCACCGGCTCCTCCGGCGACGTGGCGCCCCGGGAGGTCTGATCCATGACCCGCGACTGCCGCGCCAAGATCGTCGCCACCATTGGCCCTGCCAGCTCGGACCCGGCCACCATCGCCGCGCTGGTGGAGGCCGGCGCCGATGTCTTCCGCCTCAACTTCAGCCACGGCACCCACGAGGACCATCGCGCGCGCTACGACATCATCCGGGCGCTCGAGTCGACCACCGGCCGGCCGATCGGCATTCTCGCCGACCTCCAGGGGCCAAAGCTCCGCGTCGGCCAGGTGCCCGGTGGCCCGCGCGACCTCGCGAGCGGGGACCGCGTTCGGTTCGCCCTCGAGGCCGGGGACGACGCGGTGCCGCTGCCCCACCCCGAGGTCTTTGCCGCGCTCGCCGCCGGGGTCGAGCTGCTGATCGACGACGGCAAGCTTCGCCTCGTCGTCGAGGAGGCGAGCCCGGGCGGCGCCGTCGCCCGTGTCGAGACCGGCGGGCGCCTCCTCGACCGCAAGGGCGTCAGCATCGTCGGCGCCGTGCTTCCCGTCTCCGCGCTCACCGACAAGGACCGCGCCGATCTCGCCTTCGCGCTCGGACTGGGCGTCGACTGGATCGCGCTTTCCTTCGTCCAGCGCCCCGAAGACGTCGACGAGGTCCGGGCGCTGGCCGGCGGCCGCGCCCGAATCATGGCCAAGCTGGAGAAGCCCTCGGCGATCGACCATCTCGAAGCGATTGTCGAGCGCGCCGATGCGGTGATGGTCGCCCGCGGCGACCTCGGCGTCGAGATGCCGGCCGAGCTGGTCCCGACCATCCAGCGCCGGATCCTGCGGGCGGCCCGGGCCGCCGGCAAGCCGGTGGTCGTCGCGACGCAGATGCTCGAGAGCATGACCGAGACGCCGACCCCCACCCGCGCCGAGGCGTCCGACGTGGCGACCGCGGTCTATGGCGGCGCCGACGCGGTGATGCTCTCGGCCGAGAGCGCCTCCGGCAAGCACCCGGTCGCGGCGGTGCGGATGATGGACCGGATCATCGCCGCGGTGGAGGCCGATCCAACGTATCGCCAGACGCTCGACGCCACGAACCCGGCGCCGCAGCCGACTATCGCCGACACCATCTGCCACGCGCTCGGACAGGCGGCCGCCGTCCTGCCCGTCAAGGCGCTCGTCACCTACACGGACTCCGGCGCGACCAGCATGCGCACGGCGCGCATGCGTCCCGCGGCGCCGATCCTCGCGCTGACGCCGAGCCTCGCGGGCGCCCGCCAGCTCACATTGCTCTGGGGCACGTATCCGGTCGTCACCGAGGCGGCGGAAGGTGTCGCCCGGATCGTCGACATGGCCTGCGCCGCGGTCGCCGGTCGTGGCTTCGCCGATGCAGGAGACATCATCGCCATCGCCGCCGGTATGCCCTTCGGCATCGCCGGCACCACCAATCTTCTCCGCATCGAACGGCTGCCGGCGGACACCGCCTGACCAGGAATGCCGACGGACTGCCCCCTAAGCCACGACAGATAAGTCATGAGCCCACCCGGCAAGCCCATGCCGGCGAGGCAAACCAGCTTGAAACCAAGGAGTATCCAGCGATGCCCTTCATTCGCAAAGTTGTCGGTCGGGAGATTCTCGACAGCCGGGGCAACCCGACGGTGGAAGTGGACGTCCTGCTCGAGGACGGCGCCATGGGCCGGGCGGGGGTGCCGTCAGGCGCCTCGACCGGCGCGCACGAGGCGGTGGAGCTTCGCGACGGCGACGCCGGCCGCTACGGCGGCAAGGGGGTGCGCCGCGCCGTCGAGGCGGTGAACGGGCCGATCTGCGACGCGCTCACCGGGCTTCGCGCCACCGACCAGACCGGTATCGACCGCACGCTGATCGAGCTCGACGGCACGCCGAACAAGGGCCGCCTCGGCGCCAACGCCATCCTCGGCGCCAGCCTCGCCGCGGCGAAGGCCGCCGCCTCGAGCCTCGGCACGCCGCTCTATCGCTATGTCGGCGGGATCTCGGCCCATGTGCTGCCGGTGCCGATGATGAACATCATCAACGGCGGCGCCCATGCCGACAACCCGATCGACATCCAGGAATTCATGATCATGCCCGTCGGGGCCGCGTCGATCGCCGAGGCGGTGCGGACGGGCTCCGAGGTGTTCCAGGCGCTGAAGAAGGCGCTGTCGAAGGCCGGGCACAACACCAACGTCGGCGACGAGGGCGGCTTCGCCCCGAGCCTCGGCTCCACCACCGAGGCGCTGGACTTCGTCGTGAAGGCGATCGAGGCCGCCGGCTACCGGCCGGGCGAGGACGTGTGCCTCGCGCTCGACTGCGCCTCGACGGAATACTTCAAGGACGGGGTCTATGACCTTGCCGGCGAAGGGAAGAAGCTCTCGGCGGCGCAGAACGTCGACTATCTCCGGGCGCTCGTCGATGCCTATCCGATCATCTCGGTCGAGGACGGCATGGCCGAGGACGACTGGGAGGGGTGGAAGCTCCTGACCGACGCGCTCGGCGGCCGGGTGCAGCTCGTGGGCGACGACCTCTTCGTCACCAACACCGAGCGGCTGGCCGAGGGGATCGAGAAGGGCATCGCCAACTCGATCCTCGTGAAGGTGAACCAGATCGGCACGCTCACCGAGACGCTCGCCGCCGTCGACATGGCGCACCGCGCGAGCTACACGGCGGTGATGTCGCACCGCTCCGGCGAGACCGAGGACGCGACGATCGCCGACCTCGCCGTGGCGACGAACTGCGGGCAGATCAAGACCGGCTCGCTCTCGCGCTCCGACCGCCTCGCCAAGTACAACCAACTCATCCGCATCGAGGAGGATCTCGGCTCGAACGCGGTCTATGCCGGGCGAGAAATTCTGCGCCGCTGAGCACGTTCGATGGCGGAGGGTACTCCCGCTTTCCGCCTCAATCATGCCAGATTCCGGAAGTGTAGGGAGACTGAATCTCCAAGGGCTCCCGTCACGCTCGAGGCACCGAAAGGCCGACATTCAAGCTAATACCAGCCGCCCGAACTTCTGACTCACGAGGGATTCCCATAGGTTGCCGATGGTCGTGTCCCCGCGGGTGGTGTAGCTCGACGGTAGCGTCGGCGGTTGCCTGCGCGGATTGACGCGCTGGCAGGCAGCCGCCGACGCGGTGGTCATCGCGCGGTCTTCGGTGATGGTCG
>Ga0075163_10004128_pt1 | contig 19471 bp, 13 predicted proteins | sample JI1023141ADNA_FD_71478 | JGI IMG/M metagenome (GOLD analysis project Ga0075163, IMG submission 71478) | Wastewater effluent complex algal communities from Wisconsin, to seasonally profile nutrient transformation and Carbon sequestration -... | ecosystem: Engineered > WWTP > Effluent > Algae...
CTATAAAAATGAGAGATCGATTCATCTTTTTTGCATTTACAATTATATAAAAATATCTAAAATCAAAACACCTATCAGACCAACGATGGAAATAATAGACTCCATGATCGTCCAAGATAATAAGGTTTGTTTGAGCGAAAGATTAAAAAATTCTTTAAACATCCAAAAGCCAGAATCATTGATGTGCGAGCCAAAAACACTTCCTGCACCTACGGAAAGCACCATCAGTTCAGGACTAACAGCGCCTACAATCAATGGCGAAACAATGCCTGCTGCGGTAATACCTGCTACCGTTGCCGATCCAATGGTAATTCTAAGCAAAGCCGTGATCACCCAAGCAAATAAAATGGGTGACATATTCCACTCTGATGAAAATGCTGCTATATAATCGCTCGATCCACTATCGGTCAATACTTGTTTGAATACACCACCTGCTGTGATGATCAAAATGATGACAGCAATACCCGAAATGGCATCGTGTACCCATTTCATTTGTGTCTCTAGGTCTATTTTATTCCTGATTCCAAAATAATATAATGCTGTCAATACAGAAAGTAATAAAGCGATAGTGGAATCGCCAATAAATGTAAAAATGGATCTAAAAACAGATGTTTCAGGCAGAAAGGCATTGGCCAAAACAGCCGTAGCAATCAAAATAACTGGTAGTAAGGCAACTAAAAAACTAGGTAATGCTGGAGGCAAAGTCGCAAAGTTTTTATGATCAAAATTACCAAAGATGGGATTGTCTTCTACTTGGAAATTGCGTAGAAACTTACTGAAGATAGGTCCTGCCATGATCACTGCGGGTATAGCCAATAATATACCATACATCAATGTTTTGCCCATGTCTGCTTGGAAGGCATTGACCAAAACCACCGGTCCGGGATGTGGTGGCAAAAAACAATGAGTCGTAGAAAGTGATGCCGCCATCGGTATGGCAATATATAATAAAGGCAGTTTTGTTTTGCGTGCCAGGTTAAAAACCAAAGGGACTAAAATGACAAATCCAGCATTGTAGTACAAAGGAATCCCTATCAGAAAACCCGTCAATAAGACCGACCATTGAATATTTTTTTCACCAAAACTATCTATTAAAGTCGTAGATATCCTTTCTGCTGCACCACTCACTTCCAGGATTTTTCCCAAAGCTGCTCCCAAACAAATGATGAGTGCCAAGCCGCCCAATGTGCTTCCCACACCTTTCTCTATGGATGCCAAGAGCGATTTTACATCCATTCCCAAGAGCAATCCTGCCGTAATCGCTACGATCAAAAGCGATAGGAATGGACTTACTTTTTTGGTAGTCAGAAATACCTGAAAAGCTATACAAAATAATAGAATTAAGACGATCATAAAGCTACATTTTTTCTGTTTTGACTGTGTTGATTAAGGTGCCAATGCCATCTATAGCAATGTGGACAATATCTCCTTGTTGCAAGGTGAAATCATTGGGTGGAACGATGCCTGTACCCGTCATAATGAAGCAACCAAAAGGAAATCTACATTCTTTATACACATAAGAGACCAATTCTTCTGCCTGTCTTTTCATTTGTGACAATTCCACTTCTCCAGTAAAAACGGATAAATCATTTCTTACGATTTCCAAATGAATTTTGGTATTTGTATCATCAAAAGGATTGGTCAGCGATAAACAAGGACCTAAGGCTGCACAAGCATCATATATTTTTGCTTGCGGTAGATACAATGGATTTTCTCCTTCGATACTTCGGCTGCTCAAATCGTTTCCGATGGTATAAGCGATGATTTTTCCTGATGGAGAAACAACGAGCGTCAATTCGGGTTCGGGTACATCCCAAGTAGAGTCTTGTCTAATTCTAATGCTTTCCTGATGACCTACGATACGAAATGGATTTGCTTTGAAAAATACTTCGGGTCTATCTGCATGATATACTTTTTCATAAAAATCGCTGCCACCACTCGTTTTGCTTTCTTCTTGTCTGCCTATTTTGCTACGCAAGTAAGTAACGCCACAAGCCCAAAGTTCTTGATTATCGCCAATGGGTTTTAATATCTTGTGATCAAGTAATTGAGTAGGTTGACCTTCACTTAAAAGATCAGTCAAATAAGTACGCAGATCATCCTGAATAAGTAAAACATTCCAATCTAAATGGATGAGATGATATGTATTTCCATCAAAAATTACGGCGCCATTGTTTACTTTGTATATCTTCATGGAAAGGTTTAATGTGGAATTGTTTAGGGTGGAACTGTTTAAGGTTTAATGTGGAATTGTTTAATGTTGAATTACTTAAGGTCTAACGTTGAAAGGTATAATCGCAGGTGAACGCTGTCTATCTCTTAACATCAATCTCATATTTCATAACTCATCTCTTATATCTCATAACTCATCTCTCCTTAATGCGAATCCCTGGTGACTTTACTACCAGAATTACCTTGAAGAAAATCTAGGTCTGCACCTTGGTCCGCTCCCATCACATGATTTATATACAAATGTACATATCCACGATTGGCAGCAGGCGTTGGTGGTGTCCAAGCCTTTCTTCTTTCGGCTAATGTTTCATCACTGACATGGAGATGAAGCAATCGTTGATCGACGTCTAGCTCGATGATATCACCATTCTGCACCAATGCTAGATTGCCACCAATGGCAGATTCTGGAGAGACATGCAAAACAGCTGTGCCATAAGCCGTACCACTCATCCTACCATCTGAAATACGAACCATATCTCTAATTCCTTTTTGCAACAACTTCTTCGGAAGCGCCATATTGCCCACTTCTGGCATACCAGGATAACCTACTGGACCTACATATTTCAACACCATCACACAAGATTCGTCTATATCCAAATCAGGGTCATCGATTCTAGCATTGTAATCTTCAATACTTTCAAAAACAACTGCTCTTCCTTTGTGTTTCATGAGTGCTGGCGTAGCGGCAGATGGTTTTAGTACAGCTCCATTTAAAGCAAGATTTCCTCTGACAACCACACATCCTGCTTCTGCAATCAATGGATTCTCAATAGGTGCGATGACATCTTCGTTGTAACAAGTGGTAGATCCTTGGATATTGTCATGGTGATTTTTGCCTGTGACCGTGATAACCTTTTTATGTAAAAGCGCTTGTAACTGATCCAAAACGACAGGTAGGCCGCCTGCATAATAAAAGTCTTCCATGAGATATTTTCCAGAAGGCATGAGATTCAAAAGCAAAGGAATTTTACTGCCTATCGTATCAAAGTCATCTAGTTTAAGGTCCACTCCTATCCTTCCTGCAATGGCAGTGAGATGAATGATAAAATTGGATGATCCACCTACGGCAGCATTGACTTTGATGGCATTTTCAAATGCTTCTCTGGTCAGGATTTTATCGATCGTTAAATCATCTTTTACCATATCCACGATGCGTCTTCCGCTGAGTTGAGCCAAAACTTTTTTGCGAGAGTCAGCTGCAGGAATAGCAGAAGCTCCCGATAAGGTAAGTCCTAAAGATTCGACCATACATGCCATGGTAGATGCTGTACCCATGGTCATACAATGTCCGATGCTACGACTCATACAACTCTCAGCAAATTCGCATTCTTCTTGTGTCATTTTGCCAGTCTTCATATCTTCATCAAATTTCCACACGTGCGTGCCTGAACCTATGGTTTGTCCTTTGTATCTACCATTTAGCATTGGTCCACCAGGTACTACTATCGTTGGAAGGCCTACACTTGCTGCACCCATGACGGTAGAAGGTGTCGTTTTATCGCATCCTGTGAGTAAGACTACACCATCTATCGGATTGCCACGGATCGATTCTTCTGCATCCATACTAGCGAGATTTCTGAAAAGCATGGCGGTAGGTTTGAGCAATGTTTCACCCAAACTCATGATCGGAAATTCTACTGGAAAACCACCTGCTTCGAGTACCCCTTTTTTGACACTCTCCGCAATATCTCTAAAATGTGCATTACAAGGCGTCAACTCGCTGAAAGTATTACAAATACCGATTACAGGACGACCGTCAAACATATCGGTAGGCATACCTTGGTTTTTCATCCAAGAACGGTAGATGATACCATCTTTATCTTTTTTGCCAAACCAGCCTTGCGATCTCATTTCTTTGCTCATTTGCATTATGTTTTAAAAGTGATTTATCAATTAAAAATAACTACTAAGATTTATATATTTCAAATTCAATTTTGACACAATTTTTGCAACTTACAGGCAACCTGTGTGGCGCTTTTGCGTTAAATAGCGCCAAAAACTAGCATTTACACCATTGTGCAATGGGTTTCATTCATATCTGTAAACATTTTGCCCCTACAAAGCTACGTCCTTATACAAAAAACAGATTGCATCATACATTACTCATATCTCGTCACTTATATCTACAAATACATATTAATCAGCTGCTCGTAACGCTCTTGTTTTCCGCTTATCAGATTTGGTTCGCCAATTTCAGTACCCAATTTTGCAAGGTCTTCTAAAGTCAATTTCCCATTCGCAAATAGAGCACCATTGCCTGAATCGAAACTGCTGTAACGATCCTTTTTCATTTGGCTGTATGGCGAGTCTTTAATGATATTGTCAGCAATAATCAATGCTCTTGCAAATGCATCCATTCCGCTGATGTGTGCTATGAATAAATCTTCGAGATCCGTGGAGTTTCTTCTGATTTTTGCATCAAAATTGATACCACCGGTTTGGAAACCATCACTTTCTAAAAATACCAACATCATTTGAGTTAACGCATAAATATCTATCGGAAATTGATCAGTGTCCCATCCATTTTGATAGTCACCTCTATTAGCATCTAAACTTCCAAGCATGCCTGCATTGGCAGCAATGGTCATCTCATGTTCCATGGTGTGACCTGCTAAAGTTGCGTGATTGACTTCGAGATTTAATGCAAAATCATCCATGAGATCATATTCTCTTAAGAATCCGATTACCGTCGCCGCATCAAAATCATATTGATGCTTGGATGGTTCCATTGGTTTGGGTTCGATAAGGAACTTTCCGGTAAATCCATTTTTACGACCATAATCTCTAGACATGGTCAAAAATCTAGCTAAGTGATCCAATTCCTTCTTTACATCTGTATTGATCAATGAAATATACCCTTCACGTCCTCCCCAAAACACGTAATTTTGCCCACCTAATTTGATGGTCGCATCCAAGGCATTTTTGATTTGTACGCTGGCTCTTGCCACGACGTTAAAATCAGGATTGGTAGATGCGCCATTCATATATCTAGGGTGAGAAAATAAATTTGCAGTACCCCAAAGCAGTCGTATGCCGCTTTCATTTTGTTTTTCGAGTGCATAATCTGTGATGACCTGCATTCTTTTTTCGTACTCTGCTACAGAATCTCCTTCATCTATTAAGTCGATATCATGAAAACAGTAATACGGTACACCCAATTTTGAAATAAATTCAAATGCAGCGTCCATCTTGTCTTTTGCTTGTTGGATAGGATCATTAGAAGCTAACCAAGGCATAGGTCTTGTAGGACTGCCGAAGGGATCTGAACCACCACCACATAGGCTATGCCAATAAGCTACGGCAAATCTAAAATGATCTTTCAGGCTTTTTCCATTGATCATTTGATTTTCATCATACCATCTGAAAGCCATTGGATTTTTAGAATCACGACCTTCAAATTTTATTTTTTGGATGTTGTTAAAGAAAGTACTCACGGTATTTATGATTTTTATATTTTAATTACTTAATTAAATTGATTAGTTGTTGTGACCAGTGTCCATAAGCTTCTAAATATTGGCTATTGTCTGATTTATATTCCGTCACTTTAATGGGTTTTAACTCATCGATAGCTTCATCAATGTTGCTGTAGATTCCAATAGCTACTGTACTTGCCTTTGCCGCACCTACTGCACCTGTGGTCTCGTACATCTCAATATTACATTGTAATAAATTGGCCATGGAAGATGAAAAAGTATCAGAAAGAAATAAATTGTCATTACCAACTTTGATGGTAGATGGTTTAATGCCAATAGATTGCAAAATTTCCATACCATAAGCAAATGAAAATACGATTCCTTCCAGAGCTGCTCGGAAAAGATGCGATTGAGTATGTCTATTAAATTGTAGATTATCTATTCGAGCGCCCATCATTTTATCATTCAGTATCCTTTCACTGCCATTGCCAAAAGGTAAGATTAACAGTCCTTCTGAACCTACAGGTATAGCATTTATTTGCTTTTCCATAGTTTGATAGGTCTGTCCTAAAGCAGCAACTTGTTTTCGCATCCAAGCGTACAAAATACCACAACCATTGATACACAATAATTGGCCAATGCTGTTTTGGTCTGTTGTATGATTTATATGTGCAAATCCGTTGACTCTAGATTGAGCATCATAATCCAATTTATCAGTCACGGCATACACTACGCCTGAAGTACCACCAGTAGCAGCGATATCTCCCGGGTGCAATACTTTTAAAGCCATAGCATTGTTTGGTTGATCTCCAGCTCGATAAGTGACAGGTGTACCAGCAATTAATCCACTACTTTCGGCAGCATCAGCACTGACGCGACCGTGAATAGAGAAGGTATCCACCAAATCAGGCATCATATCCTTGGGAATACCATAATAATTTAAAAGATGGTCAGCGGTACTATTTTGTTTGAAATCCCAAAACATACCTTCAGAATATCCAGAAACAGTGCTATTGATTTCATTGGTAAATTTCATGGCAATATAATCTCCAGGCAGCATCCATTTATACACTTTTGCGAAAAGTTCAGGTTCATTATCTTTCACCCATTTGAGTTTAGATGCTGTAAAATTTCCTGGTGAATTAAGCAAATGTCCCAAACAATAAACGCTGCCTAGATCACTGAATGCTTTTTCCCCGATTTGAGTCGCTCTGCTATCGCACCAAATAATTGAAGGTCTCACTACTTTATGATTTTTATCTACCAAAACCAATCCATGCATTTGATAACCGATACCTATTGACAATATTTGTTTGGCGTCTATATTTTTTTCTGATAACAATGTTTTAGTCAAAATACATATACTTTCCCACCACAACTCAGGATCTTGTTCTGCCCATCCTTGTTTTTTTGCATCCATGTGCATTTCAGATTCTGGATATTTTCCGATTGCTACGACTTTTCCTGAATCTATTTTGACGATAGATGCTTTTACTGATGAACTTCCTATATCATATCCAATTGCGTACATTTGACAAAGATAAAAATTAATGATTTAAATTATACGGCCCAAGATAAGAATTCATTTTGTCATCTTTATTAGTGAATTTCTTGTTAATGATAACAATAAGGGTTAGATATAAATTCGCAATTGAATCTTGCCCTTTATTGCGCCTAAAAATAATGTACCGAATTACAAATTTATCATAGTACCAAAGTAGCTCCTTTTTTAGAGTTTATAGTTTTAAACACATGATGATATGGCTATTTGCAATATGCTGTAAATAATTGTGATTATTTTGAAACCCATAACAAAAATGAATACATTTAAAATATCCCAAAGTCTATCAATACTACTAAATAAATAGAAGACTAAGAAATCCCACAAGATAGTATGGCATAAACTATTAAATAAGGGATTAATTCATTTAGAAACTATAACAATCAAAGATTTTTAAGTAGCTCAAATATTAGAAAAACTTGATACATTAATAAATCAGAGACCAACTTTCCATACAGTTAAATTTAAAAACTACTTTTGCACTTCATTAAATGATAAATGGAATGAGAATCATATTTATGGGTACACCAGAATTTGCTGTAGCAAGTCTTGATATTCTTGTTAGAAACAATTATGATGTGGTGGCTGTGGTTACAAGCGTAGATAGTTATGGTGGTCGTGGTGGCAAACAATTACTAGAATCTGCTGTAAAGAAATACGCTGTTTCAAAAAACATACCTGTACTCCAACCTACAAATCTAAAATCAACTGAATTCATAAATACACTTAGCACTTACAAAGCAGATATACAGATTGTCGTCGCTTTTAGAATGTTGCCAGAAGTAGTATGGAATATGCCGCCATTAGGAACATTTAACTTGCATGGAAGCCTTTTGCCAAAATATCGTGGTGCCGCCCCTATTCATCATGCCGTTATGAATGGAGAAATAGAAACTGGCGTGACAAGTTTCAAACTAAAACATGAGATAGACACAGGTGATATATTGATTAGAAGATCAATGCCTATCGGACCTGAAGAAAATACTGGAATTGTACATGACCGTATGATGCTGCTCGGCGCTGAAGTAATATTAGATACTGTACGAATGATCGAATCAGGATCATATAATTTTATCAAACAAGAAGATAGTGAAGCCACAAAAGCACCCAAACTATTTCATACTACCTGCCAAATCGATTTTGATCAATCTGTACATAAAGTATACAACTTCATCAGAGGACTCAGTACATACCCTGCTGCATGGTGCGTTATTGATGATAAAGAAGTCAAGGTACTCGAAGCAAAAAAAGAAGTAATCGACGATGAAATTTTAATAGGCCAAATTGTGACAGATCAAAAAAAATATTTAAAAATTAAATGCCTAGACGGTTACATATCTATAATTCAGATCAAACCAGAAGGAAATAAGTTGATGCCAATAACAGATTATTTGAATGGTCACAAAATTGAATCACTTAAGGTATCTTTTAAATAATTGTTCTCAATTTCTAGTTTTTCCATGGCTACAAACAACAATATTAAATAAAAATATTATGTAAGTAATTTTACATTCAACATAATATAATTAGCAAGACTGTGAGCGATATCAATAAAAACAGAATAATAGTCAAGCAATTATCTGTCTTGCCAAATATTTTTACAATTTCATAGAATATCATTAATTGTAAACATTTTGTTAAATTTAAAATATTATATACTTTTGGCACTGCTCAAGACAATGAGGGCAACATTTATCAAAACAATCGTATATTATGCATTTACACAAGACAGTTTTAATCTATTTATTTCTTTTGATTAGTAATTTTGTCATCGCACAAGTTGATACTACAAGTACAGCACAAGAAGCACCTGACTTAATTACATCTTCAAACGAAGTAGGTCTTGATGAAAGGATCAATCAAGCGTTTACACCATTTGCAAACTTTATTGAATCCGTTGTCCTTTACTCGTTTAGAGCATTTGATACAGATATACCACTTATAGTAATTGTACTAAGTTTAGGTGGTTTGTTTTTTTCATTTTATTTCGGATTCCCAAGTATTAGAAAATTTGGATTGGCTATTAGAGTGGTACAAGGAAAATATGATGATATTGAAAATGCGGATACTCCTGAAGTTAAAACAAATAATTTAAATACATCTCACGGAGATATTGTAGATACAATAAGAGACGAAAGTCACCATGGAGAAGTAAGTCATTTTCAAGCTTTAGCTACAGCTGTGTCTGGAACAGTAGGACTTGGTAACATTGCGGGTGTAACTATTGCCATTTCATTAGGCGGACCTGGAGCCACTTTCTGGATGATTGTGAGTGGATTACTTGGTATGACACTAAAATTTGTAGAGTGTACACTCGGTGTTCAGTACCGAGATATAGATAAAAATGGCGTCGTTTACGGTGGTCCTATGTATTATTTATCAAAAGGCTTAAAAGAAAAAGGATATACTAACTTAGGTAAAGCTTTGGCTGTAGTATTTGCAGTTTTATGTATTGGTGGTTCTTTTGGCGGAGGTAATGCAGCACAATCTAATCAAGCGGCTGCACAAATTGCATCTCTATTTGGCATGACTGGTGGTAGTTCTGGATTTATAATAGGTATAGGAATAGCTATATTAGTAGGAATTACCATTATTGGTGGTATTAAAAGAATTGCAACAGTTACTGAAATGTTAGTACCATTTATGGCTGTCATATACATTTTAGCATGTTTAATTGTCATTGGATCAAACTTTTCATATCTAGGTACCGCTTTTAGTCAAATATTTACACAAGCATTTTCACCGCAAGCTGGATTAGGTGGTTTAGTGGGCGTTTTGGTGATAGGATTTAGACGGGCAGCGTTTTCAAACGAAGCTGGTGCAGGGTCAGCATCGATAGCACACTCAGCTGTTAGAACAAAATATTCTGCATCTGAAGGATTAGTAGCTTTGTTAGAACCATTTATAGATACAATCGTAATATGTACGATGACAGCCTTAGTAATTATCATATTTAATGGTACAGATCCTTTTGCTTACGGTACCCAAGCGGTTACTTTGAGTGATGGTAATATTTACCAAGGTGCAACACTTACTTCAAAAGCTTTTGAATCTTCCATCTCTTGGTTTCCTATTGTTCTGACAATTGCCATCTTCTTATTTGCAGTTTCAACCATGATATCGTGGTCATATTATGGCCAACAAGCATGGATGTACTTATTTGGTAGAAGTAAAGCAATGGAAATGACGTATAAAATATTATTTTTAATGTTTATCGTTATTGGTGCTTCAGCAAATATGAGCGCAGTTTGGGGATTCTCGGATGCTATGATATTGGCCATGGTCTTCCCGAATATGATAGGACTTTTATTCCTATTCCCAGTAGTCAAAAATCAATTAACAAGATTTGAAAATGATATTAAAGGAAAGTAACAAACAATAGCCACATTTTTTTATTAAAAAGTCGCCTGCTTCATTCTGTTGTGGGCGGTTTTTTTTTATTTTCCAACGTCAAAATTTAATAATAAAATGCATACTTACTATCTACATCTAGGTTCAAATAAAGGCGATAGAACTTCTTATCTTTCTAATGCCATAAAACAAATTACGGCTAAAATAGGACAAGTAACAGACCAATCAGCCATATATCAAACCGAGCCTTGGGGTAAAAAAGATCAAGATGATTTTCTAAATATGGCTATCAAAGTGGAAAGCAACCTAGTACCAGAAGATGCCCTAAATGCTGCAAAAAAAATAGAAACAGATATGGGAAGTGAGAAAAAGGAAAAATGGGGACCTAGGATTATTGATATTGACATCTTATACTGTAATGATTTAATTATGGAAAAGGATAATTTAGTAATTCCACATCCACATATTTATGAAAGAAATTTTGTGCTCATACCTCTTATGGAAATAGCCGGTGACTTCATAGATCCCGTGAAAGAAATGAGTATAGAAGATATTTTTGACCTATGTAAAGATGAAAGTGAAGTTCTCTTATTTGAAGAATAAATTCCAATAATTTTAAATTTTATTGACATCGAAAAGACTCCATAATAAAGATATTAAATATTGAGTCTACTCCGTAAACACAAATCGAATGATAATCAACCGTTTTCACCCTGACCCCGAAGGGAAACGTCTGATTATCAATGTAGTAGAAATCAATATTTTTCCATTTTATTTGAAATAAAGACTTTTCGGAGTAAACTCAATATTTTAAACATAAATAATTTAATATTGTGGTAAGAATTATGGTTTTAAATCATACTTTTGTCATCACAAAATAATCACATATCGCACTCCAGTTTCCATATAATTATATTTGCATAGAAGGCAACATCGGTGCTGGCAAAACTACTTTTTGTAATTTATTAAAGGACGAATATAACTGTACGTTGATATTAGAAGAATTTGACGACAATCCATTTTTACCTTTATTTTATAAAGAGCCTGAACGATTTGCCTTTACTGTTGAGTTGTTTTTCATGACAGAACGATACAAACAGCTTCAAAAAAGCCTTTTAAACCAAGACATGTTTAGGTCATTTACAGTATCTGATTACGCTTTTGTGAAAACTTTACTTTTCGCAAGTAAAAACTTACCTGATGATGAATTAAGACTATTCCAAAAAATGTTCACTGTCTTGAACCAATCTTTTCCAAAACCTGACTTGCTTGTTTATTTTCACAGAAACGTAGATATCCTACAACAAAATATAAAAGGAAGGGGCAGGACATATGAAAAGGATATTACAAATGACTACCTCACAAGCATACAAGTGGCCTATTTTGAGTATTTTCGCAATATCCTTTCCTACCCTATTCTTATAATTGATTTAAACACAGTGGACTTCAAACATAATAAAGACCACTATGAACATGTTAAGTATTTGATATCAAAATCTTATAATCCCGGTGTACATCGAGTCAGTCTTGTTGTCTGATTTGTATTACTCACCACCTTCTGCTGCTTCTGCTGCTACAACAGCAAGATTTATCTTTTCTACTTCTTTGTCAATATAATAAAGACTTTGACCACCTTGGCCTATAACTTTTATCCTATCAAGAATAGTACGTATCACAGCTTCTTCTTCTCTTTGTTCGTCAACATACCACTGAAGGAAATTCTGTGTATTAAAATCATTTTCTTCGTAAGACAACTTCAGTAAGTTATGAATAGAAGCTGTCACACTTCTTTCTTGTTCAAATACTTTCTGAAAAACTTCCTGTATACTTGCAAATTCGATGGGTGGTTGCTCTACAGCAGGAGTAATAGGACGTACACCTGAGTCGCTCATATACTCATAGATTTTGAGCATGTGCATACGTTCTTCATCAGATTGTCTAAGAAAAAACTTCTTACAACCCTGCAAAGCCTGATCATCACACCAGTAAGCTAATGAAAGATAAAATGAAGATGCGTAACCTTCGCAGCTGATTTGATTATTTAATGCGTCAATTATTTTTGGACTTAAATCGATCATATGTTTTAATTATTGATTATTGAAAATAACTAATAAAAATTGGAATGGTTTACAAGATGCGGGTTTCTAAATCAATTTAGATTTAGTCTATGAATCTAAAACAGAGCTGGCTTAAAATTCTACCTTTTATTTCTAAATGATGTATACTTGAAAAATAAAAGAACTTATCACCCATTATCCGCACTCCTAAATCCAATAACCTTTTTCTGGATTTGTTCGTTTTCAGATGACTTTGCGCTGCCTAAGACATCTTCTACAGATATGGCATTGATCATATTTTTCTTACGTTCCGAAAGTGGTGTATCGGCTATTCTTAGGTTTTGGTTTTTAATGATATCCATGACCAATTTTCTTACTGTCCTTGCATTTCCGAAGAATTTATCTCTTTTTTGGAAGATCGCCAACATATGGGTTTGTAATGCTGCAAGTGGTTTACCAGAAATTTTATAACCTTCATCGTCAAACATCTTGATGGCTATATCTTCTAACTGTTGTGGTGTATAGTCTTCAAATTTTAAAGTTTTGTCAAACCTTGAATTTAAACCTGGATTGGCTTTTAAGAATGTCTCCATATTGTCGGGATATCCTGCTACAAAGACAAAAAACTGACCTCGCAGATCTTCCATTCTCTTCAATATGGTCTGTATGGCTTCATTTCCGAAATCACCTTGCATTCCATTAAAATTACTCAAGGCGTAAGCCTCATCAATAAACAATACACCACCTAGAGCTTCATCTATTTTTTCACTTGTTTTAATAGCAGTTTGACCTACAAAACCAGCTACAAGTCCTTGTCTATCAGTCTCTACAATGTGTCCACGCTCCAGAATGCCGAGTGCTTTATATATCTTCGCCAATATTCTAGCTACAGTCGTTTTTCCAGTACCAGGATTGCCCACAAAAACGGTATGAAGTGAAAAATTTGCCAATACATTTTTGCCCGTCTCTCGATAATATCTCACCACATTGACCATTTCATTGATCTGTGTTTTGATATTGTCTATACCTACTAGTTGATTGAGTTCTTTTAATGTTTCATTCAGCAAGGCATGATCAACTGGTATTTCTGGTAGACGTTTTAAAGTTTTCGGTCTTAATGATATGACATCGACCATTTGAATTTCTGCAAGGTCTTGTTTAGAAACTTTAGACGGATTTTTGCGTGCCATAATACGCAAAGCCATATTCATCTTTGCCTTATCCATCAGGTCTTGTACATATCTAGCATTACCAAACGCTCTATCTCTTTCGCGATAAGCGGATGTAATGATTTCCTTTAGTAAATCAAAACTTTCTGTTGTAAAATTGATTTCTTTTGACTGAGACAACAATCTAGCAATTTCGATGAGTTCTTGTGGTAGATAGTCCGTGAATTCAAAAAAATGTTTAAACCTAGATTTTAAACCCGGATTAGATTGGATAAAATGATTCATTTCTTTAGGATATCCAGCTACAATGACGGCTAAATCTCCTTTACCATTTGACATTTCTTTGACCAATATCTCGATAACTTCTCTTCCGAAATCCTTAGAATCATCATTACTTCTAGCTAATGCATATGCCTCATCTATAAATAAAACACCACCTCGGGCTTTTTCTATAACTTCTTTTACCTTAGGTGCAGTCTGACCAATATATTCGCCTACAAGGTCTACTCGATCGACTTCTATGACATGACCTTTTGACAATAAACCGATCTTTTTATACAACAAACCCATCATTTTGGCCACTGTTGTTTTGCCAGTTCCTGGATTGCCTGTAAATACGGAATGGATATTGATTTGCTCAGATTCTTTAAATCCTTTGATCTTTCTGAGTTTTAGAAACTCGATATATTGTGCGTGCTCTTTTACTTTCTGTTTTATGTCAGATAGACCGACCAATGCATTTAACCTATCGAATACATCTTCAAATGACTCTTCATCCGTATCAGTAGTCGTAAAGGGAACAGTTTTGTTTGGCAAAGTCACAATTGAAGTCCCTTCCAAAAACTCATCACCCACTTCGAAGTAAACGACTGCAAGCAATTTATCCATAAAAACAACTTCAATACTGTATTGACCTTGTTTCCAAGATCCCTTTGTATTGGCGCCCCAACCAGCTGTAACTTTGATGATTTTATCTTCCTTCCTGACATTATGGAGCCTCACTACTTGACCTTTGAGTTCTCTACTTTCATTATAGAATTTGACAAACAACTCGCAATGCCAGTTATCTTCTAAGATTTTGTTGTCAAGTTTTATTTCAGTGTATATATAGCGTGACTCTTCACTAGAAAAAGCGATCATATAGCTTCTATCTTCTTCTAGAACATCATCATATTGACCTTCATAAAGTTTGAGCGAATGTAATGAAACATAAGGATTACTATCTTCCAATAATGAAAAATCACCCACATCTTCTACGTAAAAGTATTTGGTAGTCACCTTTTCTCCATCTATCCAAGCTTCCCAGTAGTAAGTGCCTTTTTTCCAGAAGGAACCTTCTTTTTTGTTGCCCCATCCTTCTCTGACATAAACAACATTATCAAATTTGCTTACTTGTTTTTTGAAGGTCAGATTACACAATTGTTTTTTATTGTTTTTTATTTCAAAACACTTAAGTTCGATATCGACTTCCCAAATATCAGTGTCAAATAACTTGTTGTAAAATGATAGTTCAGCATAAATATAGGATGTTTCATAGCGGTCAAAAACCTGACGATACTTCTTCCTATTGTCAGCTAGCCACTCTGTGGACGAATAAACCCTAAGTTCTTTAAACTTAAAATTTTTATCTTCAGTACCTTGAATTTGATCTTCCATCTATTATTACGATTTATGGGAAAACGAAAATAGCGATTAAAACTGAAATGATCAAATATTCATAGAGAAAACTTTATAAAATGGTATGATTTTAAGATGAGCCTAAACGCCAACAATTTTTCAATTTGTTCCATAAATAAAAAAGGCCCACCAAATGAATCATCTAGTAGGCCTATATATTTATACAAAAACTATTATTTCTTGATAGAAAACTCCTTCTTGATCTTATCTACATAATCCAATTTCTCCCATGTGAAAGTCTCCACTTTTAAAGTCTTCGTTGTGCCAGAACCATCTTTGAAACTGACTTCTTTTACTTCTGATGTACGTCCCATATGACCATAAGCAGCTGCTTCTGAATAAATAGGTGTACGAAGTTTAAGACGTTTTTCGATCGCATATGGTCTCATGTCAAAAATCTTATAGATCTTTTCAGCTATTTCACCATCTTTCAAAGCGACTTTGGCAGTTCCATAAGTGTTTACATAGATATTTGTAGGCTGAGCGACACCAATCGCATAAGAAACTTGCACCAACACTTCATCACAAAGTCCCGCTGCAACCATATTTTTAGCTATATGTCTAGTAGCATAAGCAGCAGACCTATCTACTTTACTTGGATCTTTACCAGAAAATGCTCCACCACCATGCGCACCTTTACCTCCGTATGTATCTACGATTATTTTCCTTCCAGTCAATCCTGTGTCACCATGAGGACCGCCTATTACAAACTTTCCTGTTGGGTTAATATGGTAAGTGATATCGTCATTAAAGAGTTTTTGAAGCTCTTTCTTAAGTGATTTTTTCACTATAGGAATGACAATATTGATCACATCTTGACGAATAAGACCTAACATTTTCTCATCTTCATCAAAATCATCATGTTGTGTAGACACTACAATACTATCTATTCTGATCGGTTGGTTGTCATCAGAATATTCAATCGTAACCTGTGATTTAGAGTCAGGTCTAAGGTATTTCATTTTTTTACCTTCCTTACGAATATCTGCCAAAACCTGAAGAATCTTATGAGAAAGATCTAGTGCCAAAGGCATATAATTGTCCGTTTCGTGGGATGCATAACCGAACATCATACCTTGATCTCCTGCACCTTGGTCTTCTTTATTGGCACGTTCTACACCTTGATTGATATCAGGTGATTGTTCGTGAATAGCTGACAAAATACCACATGAATTTGCTTCAAACATGTATTCAGATTTGGTATACCCAATTCTTTTGATGACATCTCTAGCAATCTGTTGGACATCAAGATATGTTTTTGATTTTACTTCACCTGCGAGTACAACTTGACCGGTGGTCACTAATGTTTCACAAGCTACTTTCGATGATGGATCAAACGCTAAAAAGTGATCGACCAACGCATCAGATATTTGATCTGCAACTTTGTCAGGGTGTCCTTCTGATACAGACTCAGACGTAAATAAATATGGCATAATTTAAGTTTTAGATTGATAAGATCATTATACACGGGCAAAAGTAATTAATATCTTACGCTTTCACCAAGTTATAATTGATTTATTTTATACGTTTTTGTGGTTTAACAGAAGTTTTTATTTTACATGTGAATTTTATCCTATTATTATCCAATAAAATATGGAGTTCTACGATTAGCCATTATTTAATTTTGCATTCAAGCATTTTCTGCCCTTCTAGGTATCCTTCCAAAGTATCTCCTATCGCAATGGGACCTACACCTGCAGGAGTACCAGTAAAAATATAATCTCCTTGTTGTAAAGTAAAAAATTTAGAAACATAAGAAATCAAGAAGTCAAAATCAAAGATTAAATCGGCAGTATTGCCATCTTGTACCACTACCCCATTCTTCTGCAATTGAAACTTTATAGCACTTCGATCATATTTATCTAGATCCACAAAAGGACTGATGACCGCTGAATGGTCGAATGCTTTTGCAATTTCCCATGGGTGACCTTTTTCTTTGCACTGATCCTGAAGGTCACGAGCTGTAAAATCTATACCAAGTCCTATTTGGTCATAATAAGAAGATGCAAAAGGTGGCTGTATCGCCTTCCCATTTTTTTTAATGCGAAGCACCACTTCCAATTCGTAATGAATATCAGTACTAAAGTCAGGATGATAAAAGGGTTTATTGTCAGTAAGCAAGGCAGAAGGCGGCTTCATAAATACTAACGGTGACTTAGGCACAGGGTTATTGAGTTCCTTGGCGTGGTCTACATAATTACGACCTATGCATATGATCTTCATGATGATTCTTATTTAGAAAGCGAATATTCCTTTTAACTGATAAAATGCAAAAGTAACTTTTATCTTTATTTATCTATAAATCTCCACTGTATTTTCGATAGTAATAACACCTGAAGTAGTATTTAACAAAGAACTACCTATGGTTGGGTGACCAATATCATCATTCAGATTTACATCATCCAAGGTCAGAGAACCACTATTTACAAGACACCTTCCATCTGAATTTCCTTGAGCACAAGATATCTTGAATCCATTCATGGTAACCGATTTACCAGTTGCTATACTAAATACACTTCCAGAAAAATCTGAGCCACTTATCGTTACATTCTTGGAAGGGAAACCTGTGATGGATATATTTTTATCAATATTAATTGGACTAGTTAGTGTGATGGTTTGGTTGTAAACAGGAAATTCTATCAGGACTTCATCACCATCAGAAGCACATTCGATGGCATCACGTAGCGAGTGCAATCCTGCATTTGCAGTCACACGCACATCTGTACATACATCTACCTGAAAGTTTGTAAATATTAGCATTTCAGAAGGTTGTAAGAAGTAAGTACCGCCTGTATTTGAAACAGTATATGAAGTACCATCTACACCAATTACGCCATTGTACCTATACCAAGTGCCTGTAACGTCAAAATTAGGAACAACATCGTGACCAGCATTTGGATCTAGATTTGCGACCACTATCACATGCTTTGCACTTGCACCTATACCTGATGAAAAACGCATCACTCTAGGTGTGGTGATGTTGCCTGCACCTAGTCCAATATTGCCATAATCTGGCGTAGTCGCATAAATATTATGTCTATTTCTTATTTTAAGTATCCGAGACATCAGGGTATAAAGTTCTTTTCTCTTGGCATCATCAAAGTATTCCCATCTAACTGGTTTTTCTCCTGTGCGTCCATTAAAGTTTATACTGACATCATAGCCTAGTTCTTGAAACTGCCACAACATTCTTGGTCCTGGAAGCAGAAGATTAAACCCCGCAGCTATCTTGAGTCTATCTACTATATTATCAGTTGTTTTAGAGCCATTAAAAAACTGTGTGACTTCGTAGCCCAATCTTTCTTCATCATGACTTTCGCCGTAACTCATCCAATTGGCAAAAGTAAAGTCTCTCCCACTTGCATTAAATACACCTGAATCGTAAATATTTGTATTGTCTCCGTTATAACCTAAAATAAATCCTTTTAATTCATTATGATGTCCTACACCACTCCACATAAGAATACCTTGATCCGCCAATACCTTATCCTCAGATGCCCAAGCCAAATGCTCAAATATAACCACTGATCCAGGATTTCTGCTTTTCATACCATCCACAATTCTTTCTAATAGATCTATCCTGTCTTGATCAAATGAACTTGCCCATGGGTCGCCTGGATCTTGCGCTGTCTGACCGATACCTTTGGTAAAATCAAACCTAAACCCATCAAACTTAAACTCTTGTAGCCAATAATCAAGAATTCTGTCCATCATTTTTTGTGTATGTTCGCTTTCATGATTCCAATCTGCGCCCCACCATCCTGCAGGATCAGCAACCATTCTGTGGTCAGCATTGAACCAAGGATTATCATTAGCAGGTTTGTTGTCTACACTATTCCAATACATTCTAGCCATAACGTTTGAGTAAAAGGCATGATTCAAAACTAAGTCATTAAATACTTGAATTTTTCTTTTGTGGCACTCATCAATAAACTTCTTCAGATCATCTTCACGGCCATACGCTTTGTCAGCTGCAAAATAAAAATTTGGATTGTAGCCCCAACTACTATT
>Ga0075163_10004130_pt1 | contig 19470 bp, 17 predicted proteins | sample JI1023141ADNA_FD_71478 | JGI IMG/M metagenome (GOLD analysis project Ga0075163, IMG submission 71478) | Wastewater effluent complex algal communities from Wisconsin, to seasonally profile nutrient transformation and Carbon sequestration -... | ecosystem: Engineered > WWTP > Effluent > Algae...
CTAACGGAGGCAGGTTATCGTAATCAAAGCGTTCATACTTTTCTTTTTTATCGGGCCTTTCTTTGGTGGTTCTGATCATGTATACCGGCCAGGCATTTAATTGTTCCGGCGGAATTTCATACGCCAGTAGTTCCGAAATTTCTTCATCGGTCAAATCCGCCTTTATCCATTTCTCTGCTTCAACCGGATTCATGAATACCGGCATCCTGTGTTTATTGGCTCCTTCATTGTGAATTTTTTTCATGAGCTCATTGGCCTCCCTGGTGAGGATGGTGAACGTGCCTTTCATTTCTCCTGTTTCCGGATCGGGTATTGGTGAATAATTATACAGCCCCGGTAAAAGCAGCGGCTCTCCGCTTTTGAGGCTGATATAATAAGGGATCTTGTTTTTTATACCGGTTACGGATCGGTGTTCGTAGATACCATCTACAGCTACCAGGCATCGTTGTTTCCGCAGCCGGTACCAGGCCGATTTCTTATCCAGGATTGTTTCACTTCTTGCATTGGCCATTTGTATCCTGTATTTTTTGATCAGCTCGGGCGTATTCATATAGTTGGCGATCAATCCCCACTCGAACAGGTTCAGGTGTTCGGTACCGTTAGTATCGTAGATCACCACGCATTTTCTATGACTCATCGATAATACGTGGGAAGTGAGCATGAAGTCGAGATCGATCTGACGGTCGAAAACAATATCGGGCAACAGTTCATGAATGAACTCTACGGTGTTAGCGCTGAAAGAGAGATCGTGGCACATCAGGATTGTTGTTCTATTTCCTCAAAAGTAATTTTTAGTTGCTGTCCTGCAAAACCTAGGCTGATGTACAATGCGCCAAATTGCAAAAAAAAATCAATGTGTACTGTTTCTCCCCTTCCTGGTTTCCAGTTTGTATACCGGAATATGTACTGGTTGATCTTTTGTTTGATGTTGGCCGTTACCAGCTTTTTATAATCGGGTAAAAAATAAGCGCTAAAGATCTTATAGCCTTCGGGATGATTTGCCGCGATGCGTAATTTTTCCTGGTCAGCCGCAACCTGCCAGTTGTATAATTTGCGGTATGGGTCCTGGCTTATGCTGTTGTAATGCGCTTCGGCTTTTGAGAGATCGTTGTAATGTGTGAATAGAAAATAGCCTTTGATATGATCCTGGAAATGATCGAAAGCGGGAGGATAAGTATTGCGGACAAAATAATAACAGCCCCTGGCAACAGTTGCTAAAAGTACTTCTGTGGTGAAGGGAAATAATGGATTGAACATATTGCGATCCTAAAAAGTTAATTCATGCCGGGCATAACTGATAAAATCATCTTCAAACTCACGACTATGTATATGCAGGAAAAAATAACATTTTTCCAGGCCCTGCCGGTACCAGGAACGCAGCGTCTTTTTCCATTCATCGATCCTGAACAAGTCGAGTTCATGATCGCCCTGTGCATTGAAACGAATGAAAGCCGTAGCATTGGATAACTGCATGTGAACTGCGTCTCTTCGTCCGGGTGAGTCGGTGATCACTAATCCTTTTCCCAGGCTATTGAGTGATTTTACCAGTGAGGAAAATCTTGCCTGGTCCGCAAACCAGCCTGCATTCCGGAGTTCGATCGACAGATCCAGTGGGGCAGGCAATGATCTTAAAAAACGAAGCAGGTCTTCTGCATCTTCAACAGGCGATTGATCGGGCACCTGCAGGAAACCGGTACCAAGTTTTTCTTTGAAAGATTCCATCGACTGGAGAAACTGTTTGGCAAGACCTGTTTTATGCAGATCTACTTTGCCCGCATGTGAAATGCCTTTATACCATTTCGGACAAAATTGAAAATTGCTATCTTCTACTGATTGTCTCCATTTCGTGATCTTATCTGCTGAAGGAATTTCATAATGGGTTGCATTTAATTCTATTGCGTTGAAATGTTTAGCATAGTATGGTAGAGTGCCAGGCTGAGGGTATGGACTGTTCTTTTTCTTCTCCTCTTCTTTATAGGTCCACTTCGATAAGCCTAAATAGAATAAGGGCGCATTGTTTTTATTTCCAGGTAAAAAAGGCTGCTCCGTTTCGGGCAACATAAAATCTTCCTTTGTTAACCCATCATATGGGATCATACCAAATTCCATAATCGATTTTTAGTGTGCAATGTATGCCGGTAAACAGTATCAGTCACTAATTTTTGATACATAGCACCTGCCTGATATCGGTTGTATAGCATGGAGACAGGTTATGTTGCCGTAATTTCCACTTTTTACTATATCCCTGCACGGCAAACCTGATCTTTCCTTTCTCGTACCGGTTGTTTATCTGGTCGAAAACTTTCATCAGCTCAGCGCTTTTTTGGTGATCATAAAGATCAAACATTCCCATTTGTGTTTCTGAATCTGCCACTAGCTCTAATGCCATGATGCCAACCTTTTTAAAATTAAACCCTTTCCGGTAAATAATATCCAATCCTTTTAATGCGGCTGCAATGATGGTGCTGCTATCGTTGCTGGCAACCGGCAACGGTATGTTGACGGATCGAAAATATTGTTTGTCCTGTGTACGGTGTGTATTGGTTTGTATGAACACCTGTATCATGCAGGCCTGCGATCGTTGCTGCCTTAGTTTCACCGCACAGTCATTGGCATAGTTGGCAAGCGCCTCTTTGATGTCTTCTTTTTTAGTGAGCAATTGTCCGAATGACCTGGCGATGCAAATCCCTTTTTTGGGAGGCGGTATATCTTCCCAGTCCACGCTGACAATGCCTTTCAATTCATTTACCATTCGAAGACCGGTGACGGTCAGGTTTTTCCTGATCCAGGGTTCGGGAAGTTTCAGCAGGTCGGCCGCGGTAAGGATATTTTGCTGTGTGAGTCGTTTTTGGTGTTGGCTGCCAATGCCCCAGATATCGTCAATGGCCGTGTTTTGAAGAAGGGTTTGAACCTGGGATGGGGATGATGCTACAAAGATGCCCTTGTTTGTTTTTTCTTTTTTTGCATAGCGGTTGGCCATCTTGGCCAGTGTTTTCGTGGGTGCTATGCCGATACTAACGGGAATGCCTACCTGTGAACCGATGTGATTGCTGATGAGGGCAGCCAATTGATCAAGTGCTTCTGCAGATGAAACCTGCAGTTGCAGGAAGGCTTCATCAATGGAATAAGTTTCCACCTGCGGAGAAAAAACATGCAGCGCCTGCATCACGCGGTTACTGATGCTTCCATAGAGGGTATAGTTTGATGAGAAAACATAAATATTGTGCAGTTGCAGGAAGGCATCCATCATGAAGGCGGGTTCGCCCATGCGGATGCCGAGGGCTTTGGCTTCGTTGCTGCGGGAGATCACGCAACCGTCATTGTTGCTGAGTACCACGAGAGGCTTTCCTTCAAGCGATGGATTGAATAACCTTTCGCAGGAAGCATAAAAATTATTACAATCCACCAGGGCGATCATGGTTAAACTTTTAATCCATTGATGATTATCTGCGTAACCACGCCCCAAACTTTGAATTCCATATCGGCGGTGATGGGGATGGGTTGCCACCTTACATTTTTACTATCCGGCATCAGGCGGATGCCGCTGCTGTTTTTGATAAAACGCTTTACAGTGAATTCATTGTTGATTACAGCAACAATTACCATATTGGTTACCGGGCTAATGGAACGATCAACCACGAGCAGCGAATCTTCCGGGATACACGCATTGTTCATAGAATCGCCGGTGACTCTTACAATATAGGTCGAGGTGGGTCTCGGGCAGAGATATTTATTGAGGTCAATGTCTTCCACCAGGTAATCGGCTGCGGGAGAAGGGAAGCCGGCCGGGATACAGCCATCATAATACCTTGTGAGCACCGGGTTTACTGATGCGCAATGTAAGATCTCCACTTCCGGCCTGTTAATAGAAGTATTCATTGCTAATATTTTTAGCAAATTGAGAAAAAAAGACCAGAATATGAAATAAATGTTTGGAAAACTTTCCGGGCACAAATTGACAGCTGTATAAGATCTGATTGTTGTCATACCCGGATAAGGCAGCATACAATATGCTTAACTTTAGATACCTTTTATAACAGGTGGGTATGAACAGACGAAAATTCATTACGATCGCCGGGGGGTCGATAGCAATCGGGGCGGCTGCCGCTTACCTGCTGAGTGATAAGCATAACCTGGTAAGAGCAGCTCAAGATCATCAGGATTCAAGCAAAATATTACTCCGACCGGATGAAAGAGAAATTTTATACCTCGCTTCACTGGCCCCCAGTGGCCACAATACCCAACCATGGTTTGTACGATATATTGAACCTTATCACTGGATCATCGGAAATGATAAAAGCCGTTGGCTTCCTGCTGTGGATCCAACACAAAGAGAAACCATACTATCCATCGGCACTTTTCTTCAGAACCTGGAATATGCGGCCGGCAGCCTTGGTTATGATTGCGTGTTTACTTTATTAGCAGGGAGCAACCAGGATGAAAATGTAATGGATGTTATCCTCAGGCGAACAGGAAAGACCAGCAATCCCGTTATTAAAAAAATACAACTACGCAGAACCGTTAGGTCCAATTATTTGAATGATGTTTTAAAGGAGCAGGATAAAATTTTTCTCACCGCGGAGGATTCCGGGTTCATTCACTACATCCCCAATACCGCGAAGGAGCACCAGTGGCTCAATGAACAAACGATTGAATCGAACAGGATACAGGCCTACCGTGAGGCTGCACAAACAGAACTGGCAAATTGGATCCGATTTTCGAGCAAAGATGCGGCTGCTCATTTGGATGGATTAACACTTGCAGGAATGGAGATCGAGGGCATACCCGGCTGGTACCTGCGTAACTTTTATGGCAAAGAACAGGTGATGAAAAAAAGTTTCCGGGAACAAAGTATTGATAAAGTGGTGAAGCAGGTTTCCCAATCGGCGGGATGGTTATTGATCACGAGCAAAGATCAATCACTCATCAGCTTACTGGAAACAGGCAAACGCATGCAACGGCTTTTTTTAAAAATACGCGAAAGAAATATTGCGATTCATCCCATGACGCAAATATTAGAAGAGGCCGCCACTAACCAATCATTAAACCGATCCATTGGCATAAACGAACCGGTTCAATTTATCCTGCGAACAGGTTATCTAAAGGAATATCCCAAACCGGTTACTTTAAGACGGCCGGTGGAAGGGTTCCTGGTAAGATAAAATAATGAATGCAAGTATGTGCATTATAAACTAATTGACGAACAAGCTCAAAGACATTTTTATTGAATAAAATGACATCAAATCTTCTCAGGATTAAGATCATTCATACGATCATCTGGATTTTTTTCAACGTTGTATTGGGCTATATGGCTTATGCGGTCATCATAGATCAAATTGATATTTATGTATGGCTTGGTGTTGCTGCCATTATCGGGGAAGGGATCGTGTTACTAATGTTTAAAAAGATGTGCCCGCTGACCATCATGGCCCGCAAATATTCCGATTCGACGAAAGACAACTTTGACATTTTTCTGCCCAACTGGCTGGCGAGGAACAACAAACTTATTTACACAAGCTTTTTTGTCATCATTCTTTGCGGTATTCTTTATAGAATGTTAAGTTGATCAAATGGAGTGATCAGCAATGTCTTATTATAATTGAGCAGCTCAAAAGCAAAACCCCTGTAAGCAATAAACTTACAGGGGCTTTTTGTGGTGTGGGCCGGGATTGAACCGGCGACACATGGATTTTCAGTCCATTGCTCTACCAACTGAGCTACCGCACCTTCCTTCCCTTTTGGGGCAGCAAAAATACGGGGATTTTGGTGAATAAGAAAGTTTTTTAGAAAAGATATATGGATCAGTTAAACAAAAAACATGATTTCTTGCATTCCTTACCATAAATCTATTCTCTGAATTAATCTTTCAGGCTGGCTATATCTATTACAAACCTATACTTAACGTCGCCTTTCATGATCCTGTCGTATGCCTCGTTTATTTGACTCATCGGGATGATCTCTACATCACTGGTGATATTGTGTTCGGCACAGAAATCAAGCATTTCCTGTGTTTCGCGGATGCCACCGATCAATGAACCGGCGATCGTGCGACGTTGCATTATCAGGTTAAAACCGGTTATCGCAGATGGTTCTGGTGGAGCTCCTACCAGTACCATGGCGCCATCTGTTTTCAGCAATGGCAAAAACTGGTCGTAACTGTTAGGCGCAGAAACGGTATTGAGGATAAAGTCGAAGCGATTTTTAAGCGCATCCATACTACCTTCTTTTTTTGTATTCACGAAATGCGTTGCACCAAGTCTTTTTGAATCGGCTTCTTTACTATCGGAAGTACTTAACACGGTTACCTCTGCTCCCATGGCAGCAGCCAGCTTAACACCCATGTGGCCTAAACCACCCAGCCCTACAATGGCAACCTGTTGTCCTTTGCTCACTTTCCAATGACGCAATGGCGAATATGTGGTGATGCCTGCGCACAATAATGGTGCTACACCTTTCAGGTCCAGTTTTTCAGAAACATGTAAAGTGTATTTTTCATCTACAACTACCTGTGTTGAATATCCGCCGTAAGTTGGTAACCCATCTTTACCAATGCTGTTATAAGTGCCGGTCATTCCATTTTCGCAATATTGTTCTTCGCCTGCTGAACACTGGCTGCAGGTGCGACAAGAATCTACTATGCAACCAACACCGGCCAGTTCACCAACCTTAAAATTTTTCACATGATCACCAATGGCTGTTACCCTTCCTACAATTTCATGGCCAGGTACCATGGGATAGATGGAGTTGCCCCACTCATTGCGGGCCTGGTGAATATCGGAATGGCAAACTCCACAGTACAGAATTTCTATCTGAACATCATGTGGGCCGGGGTTGCGGCGTTCTATCTGGAAGGGGGCCAGGTCTGCATCGGGTGCAGGCGTAGCAAATGCTTTTGTTGCTATCATTAGGAATTTATTTTTGAGATGAGTAACAAATGTATGCAAGGATTGTTGGGTAAGGATATTAAATTATTATAATGAAAAAAGCCTTCTGTGTAAGAAGGCGTGTATTCATGACCGTAAAGGCTGTTATTAATTTCCAAACTCGCAGAGGAATTTGATCCGCATCAGTTTTAATTGTTCCCAATTGAAATTACTATCGGCCAGTTCTTCCTGGGCTACTTGTAAGGATGATGTTTCGCAGCTTTTGAAATAATCGATGATCTCTTCCTGCTCGTATTCATCCACCATATCATTGATGGCATAATTAAGGTTGAGTTTGGTACCGCTGGCCACAATGGTTTCCATTTCTTCCAGCAGCTCATCTATTTTAAGGTCTTTATTTTTTGCAATGGTTTCCAATGGTATCTTCTTATCTACATTCTGAATGATGAAGATCTTGTTATTGTTCCTGTTCAATACACTCTTCATTACAAAATCATCGGGACGAATCACATCATTTTCTTCCACGTAAGCCGTGATCACATCCAAAAAAGGTTTGCCATACCGTGTGGCCTTACCCTTGCTCACGCCACTGATCTTTTCCAGTTCGGTCATGGTGGTGGGATACATCGTGGCCATATCTTCCAGAGAACTTTCCAGGAAGATGACAAATGGTGGCAGGTTTTTTTCTTTCGAAACTTTTTTGCGCAGGTCTTTCAGCAGCTCCAGCAATTTTTCATCGGTGGCGCCTGCGGCAGATTCTGCACTCTCGCTTTCATCATCGTCGGCATTGGCTTCTTCAAATAAGTTGTTCAGGATGATCTTGAACGAAGTTGGTTTTTTGAGGAATGCCGTAGCTTTCTTGGTGAATTTCAACACACCATATTCAACAATATCTTTTTCCAATAGTCCATGCAGTAACATCTGGCGAATAAGGCTGCTCCAGTAATGTGCCTCCTGGTCGTTGCCGCTGGCAAAAACATCCAGTGCATCGTGTCGGTACATCTGTACCTGGGTGGTAGCCTTTCCCGTTAGTATAAGGATGAGGTATTCGAGATTGAAATGTTCACCCAGTGCTTTAACTGCATTGAGTACGGTGATCACGCCGTCTTTCGCTTCTATCTTTTCTTTTGGATTCAGGCAATTGTCGCAATGACCGCAACTCTTGTCATCATCATATGGTTCTCCAAAATAATAAAGCAATGTTTTGCGGCGACAGATGCTGCTTTCAGCATATGAAACGGTTTCATTGATCAGCTGTGCACCAACCTCCCGTTCGCTAAGCGGTTTATCCCGCATGAGGTGCTCGAGTTTGGCCACATCTTTATGAGAATAATAAAGAATACATTTTCCTTCAAGTCCATCCCTGCCAGCTCTTCCTGTTTCCTGGTAATAATTTTCAATCGATTTGGGAATGTTATAATGTATTACGAAACGAACATCGGGTTTATCGATCCCCATTCCAAAAGCGATGGTAGCAACGATCACATGTACATCTTCATTCAAGAACTGGTCTTGGCGGTCGGCCCTTAACTTACTGTCGAGCCCTGCATGATAAGCCACCGCCTTGATGCCATTTGCCATCAGCATCTTGGCCAGCTCTTCCGTTGTTTTGCGGTTGAGGGTATAGATGATGCCGCTTTTATTTTTATGAAGCTGTATAAAACGAACGATGCTTTTATTGGTTTGTTCGAGATTTATTTTGGGTTGGATCTCGTAATATAAATTGGGGCGGTTAAACGAAGAAATGAAAACAGCCGGCTTTCGAAGTCCGAGGTTTTTTAGGATATCGCTCTGCACTTTTGGGGTAGCGGTAGCCGTTAGTCCAATGATGGGTACATCGGGATTGATAAGGTCCATCATTTCTTTCAGCCTCCTGTATTCTGGTCGGAAATCGTGGCCCCACTCAGAAATACAATGCGCTTCATCAACGGCAAAAAAAGAAATCGTCAGTGATTTGAAGAATTCAATATTATCTTCTTTCGTTAATGTTTCAGGGGCTACATACAGCATTTTTGTTTTGCCGCTCGTAAGGTCGTCCTTCACCATCTTCTGCTGCCCTTTGTTAAGGGTGCTGTTGAGGAAGTGGGCCACATCATCTTTGCTGCTGTAACTGCGAACCAGGTCGACCTGGTTTTTCATGAGGGCAATAAGTGGTGAAACGATGATGGCAACGCCCTGGCTGATCATGGCCGGCAATTGGTAACAGAGGCTTTTTCCTCCGCCCGTGGGCATGATCACGAAGGTATCCCTGCCGCTGAGCAAAGTATTGATGATCTCTTCCTGGGGTCCTTTGAATCCATCGAAACCGAAATGTTGTTGCAATTGGGTTGCCAGGTCGTGGGTATTTGCAGGATTTGAATTTTTTATAGAAGGGCTTTTGCCGGGTGTTTTTTTGCTTGTAGTGGAACTTGTTCTAGCCATATCGAATATTTTCTCTCTCCAGGAATGGTCCTTTGAATTTGAATAAATCTATTGAAACATTTTTTTCATGAAGGGCAGCGAAGTTAATTCAATCGTGTTGCAATTACAAACCAATGGCGGGTAATTGGCACATCTTAACAGATTTTTTAATCGCCTATTAAGATAATCAATTTTCCGGTAAACAGGCATTAAAATATAGCTTTTTAAACCGGCCCGGTTCCCGATAAACTATGACTTCAATTCTTTGCATTCTGCCTTAATTAAAGTAGGTTTGCGGCTCAATAATGAACAGCGAAATTATTATACCGGTTGCCTTGCGTACGCTGCAGTTACAGGCCGCTTCTATCAATGATCTGCAGGCTTTTATAGATGCAGATTTTGTAAAAGCGGTAGAACAGATCGCCTATTGTAAAGGGCGCCTGGTTGTGAGCGGGATTGGCAAAAGTGCCATCATTGCCCAAAAGATCGTGGCCACATTGAATAGTACCGGAACGGCGGCCATGTTCATGCATGCTGCCGATGCCATTCATGGTGATTTAGGCATGATCCGCGAAGATGACATCGTGATGCTGATAAGTAAAAGCGGCGACAGTCCCGAGATCAAAGTATTGGTCCCCCTGCTCAGGAATTTTGGCAATACCCTCATTGGTATGGCGGGAAACATCAAATCGTACCTGGCCACCAACTGCGACATTCTCTTAAACACAACCGTTTTACAGGAAGCCTGTCCTAATAACCTGGCTCCTACTACAAGTACCACGGCGCAATTGGTGATGGGCGACGCCCTGGCCGTATGCCTGATGGAAATGAAAGGATTCAACAGCGATGATTTTGCGAAATTTCACCCTGGAGGCACGCTGGGCAAGAAATTATATTTACGGGTATCCGATCTTATTCTTCAAAATCCTAAACCGTCTGTTCAACCAACGACACCGGTGAAGCAGGTGATCATGGAAATTACCCGCAACAGGCTCGGGGCAGCGGCGGTATTGGATGAAGCGGGTAAAATAACAGGGATCGTTACTGACGGTGACCTGAGGAGAATGCTGGAAAGATCGGAATCGATAGATGTGTTGTCTGCAAAAGACATCATGAGCAGCGCTCCCAAATCAATAACATCAGATGCGTTGGCAGTAGAAGCGCTCGAACTCATGCGAAGCAAAAACATCAGCCAGTTACTGGTAACAGAGCATGAAAAATATGCAGGTATCGTACACCTGCACGATCTTATAAGGGAAGGAATCATATAAACCACTTCAGCGCAATTATGAACAAGAATCATTATGTAGCAATCATGGCCGGGGGAATCGGCAGCAGGTTTTGGCCGATGAGCAGAACAGATTACCCGAAACAATTCCTTGATATCCTGAATACAGGTAAAACCCTCATACAGTCTACATTTGACAGGTTTGCCCAATTCATTCCCGTTGAAAATATTTATGTGGTAACGGCCGATAGTTATAAAAGCATTGTACAAACGCAATTGCCCGAAATACCTGAAGCCAATATACTTTGCGAGCCTTCCCGTAAGAACACTGCACCTTGTATTGCCTATATCTCTTACAAGCTTTTGCAAAAAAATCCCAATGCAAATTTGATTTGCGCACCGGCCGATCACCTTATCACCGACCAGGAGTCGTTTATGAAAATCTGCCAGGACGCACTGCATTTTACGTCTCATATAAAAGCGTTGCTTACCCTGGGTATCAAACCCACCAATCCCAATACCGGTTACGGGTACATTCAATATGAGCCTTATGCAGTAAGTGAAAATATCTTCAAGGTTAAAACCTTTACCGAAAAGCCCGATAAAGAACTAGCCAAAACCTTCATAGCCAGTGGCGATTTTTTATGGAACGCTGGCATCTTCGTTTGGGAAGTAAAAAACATTGTAAAAGCCTTTGAGAAACTGCTTCCGGAAATGCACGAAGTTTTTGATGCAGAAAAAGCAAGTTTCAATACAGACAAGGAAGATGAGGCCATTGAAAGAATATATCCCCAATGTGTAAATATTTCCATTGATTATGGTGTGATGGAAAAGGCTGATAATGTTTATGTGATGCCTTCTTCTTTTGGCTGGAGTGACCTCGGTACCTGGGCCAGTGCATATGAAACACTCGACAAAGATTACCTCGACAATGCCGTTGCCGGCGACCAGGTAATGATCATCGACTCCACAAAAAACATGGTGCATGCCGACAATAAAAAATTGATCGTATTGCAGGGTATGGAAGATTTCGTGATCGTAGATACAAAGGATGTGCTGTTGATCTGTAAAAAAGAGAAAGAGCAGGAGATCAAGGAATATGTGGCCGAGATCAAGCGAAACAAGGGCGATAAATATCTATAGTAAGCTTACCGGAGGGTTTTTATCACAATAATCCCAACATCATCACGTTATTGATTCAAGAGGCAGCCTGGTGATCACCGGGTGGCAGCCTTTATTTATCAAACCGCAACCATTCCTGTGATGAAGAAAACCATTTTGATTGCATTGGCAATATTACTGGCGGCGCCCAATTTCATCAACATGGACATCAATGGCATCAGCGAATACGATCACAAAGAACGATACAATCCTGCACTATCTTCCATCAACAGCATCGACAAACTCGAGCAATATGTTGATAGATGTGCTGAACTGAAAAAAATCCCTCCTCATTCCGACGAATATACAGCCCTGCTGGCTTATGTTATATCATGCAGATTTTATCACGGCTTTTCGCACTGGAAACTCAGTGAGAACTGGATTGCTGCAATCGGGCAGAAAATAACAGGCATGGGGCTCGCCTGTAAAGTGAAGCCAAATGATATCATGAAGCATCCCTATGCCGCCTGTTCACAACAGGCTCTTGTGATGATGGACATTTTGCGCAGGAAACAAATAGACTACCGCAAAGCCGGCTTCCCTCATCATTATGCACTGGAAGTAAAACACAACGGCCATTGGTATTTCTTCGATCCCAACATGGAGCCTACCATTACCCTTGCCCAGCGCATGCATGAAAGCTGGAAAGGAGAGAACGACAACCTGAAAAAATATTATGACCCATCCATCCATCCCATGCTTTCCTACCAGTTTGGCAATAAGCAACGGGTAGATCTTGGACCAGTCAACGAAATTCCTGCCAAGAATGCAACCCTTTTCCAGGGAGCAACTTCCCTCCTCTCGAAAACCTTGTTTTGCATTCCCCTGTTCCTGTTATTGTGGAATGCTGCAAGGAGGAAATCGATGTATGCCGTGAAACCAACCAATAACCGCTATACCCCGCAAAATCTTACCCCGTCGTTTTACGCTTAAATACTATTTTTGAACGGGCATAAAACAACCCGTTACATTTCTTGATCACATCCATACAAAGCAAACTGCCCGCGGCAGGCACTACCATTTTTACCGTAATGAGCGCCCTGGCGGTTAAGCACAATGCCATCAACCTGGGCCAGGGTTTTCCCGACTTCCCGATGAATGAAGAATTGGTTTCGCTGGTAACCGAAGCCATGAAGAACGGGCATAATCAATACGTGCATATGTGCGGATTGCCTTTATTACGGGAACGATTAGCCGAAAAAGTAGAAGGGTTGTATGGTCAGCAAATAAATCCCGATACAGACATCACCATCACACCGGGCGGAACCTATGCCATCTACACAGCACTTACCACTATATTACAGCCAGGCGACGAGGTGATCCTGTTTGAACCGGCCTACGACAGTTATGTGCCAAACATTGAGATCAATGGAGCCATTGCTGTTCCGATTCCGCTGGTATTTCCTGATTATGCCATCGACTGGAATGTAGTGAGGTCAAAGATTACGCCCCGTACAAAAGCCATCATACTCAATTCGCCACACAACCCCACCGGGAGTGTATTAAGTGAAACAGACATTGAACAACTGCGTTTAACCGTAAAGGATACCAACATCATTATCATAAGTGATGAAGTGTATGAACACCTGATCTTCGATCAGAAAAAACACCTGTCGATCCTGCGATATCCCGATCTCATGGAGCGTAGTTTTGTATGTTTTTCATTCGGAAAAGTATATCACTGCACCGGGTGGAAACTCGGCTATTGCATTGCTGCGGCCCCGTTGATGAAGGAATTTAGAAAAGTTCACCAGTTCAATTGTTTTACCTGTAACAGTCCGATGCAGGTTGCCCTGGCAGCTTTTTTAACAAAGAAAGCCCCTTACCTGGAACTCGGAAATTTCCTGCAGCAGAAGCGGGATTATTTTGCAGGACTGATGAAACAAACACCATTTGAACCATTGCCCTCTTATGGAAGTTATTTTCAATTGTATTCGTATAAAAATATAAGCGATCTGCCCGAGCAGGCATTTGCGGAATGGCTGACCGAAAAAGGCGGCGTAGCTACCATACCCGTTTCAGCTTTTTATAAAGAGCCGGTTGAGAACCAGGTGGTGCGTTTTTGTTTTGCCAAGAAAGAATCTACACTGGATGCAGCCGTACAAAAGTTGCTCGCCATTTCATAAACACATTATGTATCGATATATTATTATCAGCCTGCTGCTGTTTTCCTGCCAGGAAGGATCTCATTCCAAACAAGAAACGAAAGCCGTTCCGACATCAGGTAGTTTGACGAAGGAAGCGGTAAAAGATACAACAGCTGCTGTACCGGATGAAACCATCAACAGCCAGTCGCAGCCAATAAAACTCATCAGCCATCCTGTACAATTGCAGACTGGAGACAGCTTCAACCTGCAGATACCGGAAGGATACCGGTTAAGCATAGCCGCACAAGGATTGAAGCGGTTGAGGTTTCTTGCGATGAGTCCTGATAATCGTTTGTTTGCAACGGATATGTACGACCGCAGTGATAACCATAAAGGTCGCGTGCTCATCTTTGAGAACTGGGATGATTCCACTAAAAGTTTCCGGAAGATCAGTACGTACCTGGATGGATTGCACAATCCAAACCAGGTTGCTTTCTATAAAAATTACCTTTATGTGGCAGAAACGGATAGGCTTAGCCGTTATGTTTACCACCCGGGCTTAATCCTGCCTACCGATACCGGAGCAGTGATAGCCCGTTTCCCTGCCTATGGCCTGGGATATAAATACGGCGGCTGGCATCTTACACGTAGCCTGGCTTTTCACAATGATAAACTATATGTAAGTGTCGGCAGTAGTTGTAACGCCTGCGTAGAAACAGAAGAGATCAGGGCCTCGATCCTGGAGATGGATCTGGATGGCGGAAATATCACAACTTATGCCCGTGGACTCAGAAATTCAGTGGGCATTCAATGGATCGGCAATAAGCTATGGGTAACAGGCATGGGCCGCGACCTGATTGGTCCCGATAAGCCTGAAGATCTTTTTCAGCAGGTTGAAAAAGATGGATATTATGGATGGCCATATTATTTTCAGTACCAAGGAAAGATATATCCTGATACCCAGTTTGCTGATTCTGCAAAACCATCCTGGGTGAAAGAACCACCTGTAGCGTTTTGTGGATTTAAAGCGCATAGCGCCCCATTGGGATTTGCTTTTCTGAAAAATTTTGAAGACCCGGTATTGCGAAATAGTGTGTTGGTATGTTTGCATGGCAGCACAAGTGTATGGCGGGAACGGGGAAACGCGGTTGTAAAAGTAGAAGCTGATAACAAGTATACCAATATTGTAACCGGATTTTTAACCGGGAAAACCGATGCCGACCGTCATGGCCGTCCCTGTGATGTGCTCATGAAAGATGAGCATTCTTTTTTTGTAACCGATGATCTGAAAGGCGTTCTCTATTATATCTATAAATGATCAAACACCAAACTGGCGAAGGTGATGATCGATGTGTTTATACATGCTCATGCCCCATTGATCGGGGGTAAATGTTCCAAACATCGGGTGAGGAAATTTGCTGATGCCATCCGGACCAGCTTTATAAAACTGGTTGATCAACGCGATCAACTCTGTTTTTTCATGCTCAACATTCCGTTCATCTTTAATGATAAAGTTGGGGGCTGTAGGTAGGTTTTGTTTCCAGGGACTGTCGTTGTATAATTTAGATTTGAACATCCAGCCAAGGAGCCGGCCAATGAACATCCGGGGAAGTTTTTTTTCACTGAGCGGCACACTAAAAGCAACCTTGCAATGCGCCAGCATCTGGCCTGCATTCATTTTACCCCAAAGTGGTTTTTGTTTTGGATCAAGCTTGTTGAGCCTGTTGAGTACTTCGGTATAAGTGGTTTGATCAAACAGAGATTTCATGATCGTTGTTTTAATACTATTAAAATCACTCAGTAATACTTGCTAAATATTGTTCGGCCCGGGCCAGGTCTTCGGGAACATCGATCTTAACGCCGGCATGTTCAGTTTGTATCATTCTTAACTGGATGCCATTTTCCAGGTAACGAAGGCATTCAATTTTTTCAAGGCTTTCCAAAGGCGTCATTTCCCAAAGGGTAAATTGTAATAGGGCTTTTTTGCGGAATGCATATACGCCGATGTGTTCGTAATAAACAACCTGGAGGCTGGTATCCCGGTGATATGGAATTACACTGCGGCTGAAAAGAAGGGAGTTCATTTTTTTATCAACCGTAACTTTTACATAATTGGGGTTTGCTACCAACGACATATCTGTAAATGGTTTCATGAGCGAAGCTACCTGTACCGATTCATCCTCAAAAGCGTTTAATAGTTTCCGTAAGGCTCCTGCATCAATGAAAGGTTCATCGCCCTGCACGTTCAGGATAATATCTACTTCCATGGCAGCAGCAGCTTCGGCAATGCGATCGCTTCCGCTTTCATGAGGATGTTTACTCATCACAGCATGACCGCCATTGTCAACAATTTCTTTGAAAATGATCTCGCTGTCGGTGACCACCAGAACTTCATCAAAAAGGCCTGTAGCAACCGTGTTGTCGTAGGTATGCCGGATCACGGTTTTATTACCGAGTGGTTGCATCAGCTTAAACGGAAACCTGGTGGCGGCATAGCGGGCCGGTATCATGGCAATTTTTTTCATCTGTCAACTTTACAATATAAAATTAATGGATTGATCAAAGGCGGGCATTTTATTTAATTGAGTTCCGTAATATTTTCGGGAAGTGTTTTGCTTTCATACCCGCATTGACGGCATTGATAAACCTGTTGCACCGAAACAGCATAGCTGCTAAACATCCAGGTTAGTATGGCGGTGAGTATATTTCCGGGAGCTCTCTTCGGAACCTGCATGAAATCATGTGCATTGCAAACTGGACATTGCGCAGATTGAAGGTATTCGTCCTCAAATTGCCGAAGCATTTTTTCAGCAACATCTGCATCTTCTATGTTTACCTGTAATTTGATACCACCGATGGCATTGCTAAGAATGGGATCGATGGTAACCGTATATTCATCTTTGAGGAAGCAATGAACGCCGGCATCCTGGAGCCTTGTAAGGATGATATTGGCGGAAAAATAATTATCAAATGTCTTAATGGTGACTGTTTCCATGCCATGAAGTTATTGCATTGGCAGCTGGCGTAGCAGGTACATTTATTTTGCATCCAGGATGATGGGGCTATTTCCTTTGCCCATAACGATCACTTTGGCATTGGTACTGAGTGCCAGTTCTTTCATAGCCTTGATCTGTTCGTATTGAAGCTGTTGATCGGTGAGCCCGGTATTGATGATGCGCTGGTAATCGGCAATACCCTGGGCTTCTACCCTTTTGCGTTCTGCTTCCTGTTTTTCTTTCAGCAAAACAAACTCCATTTTTTTAGCATCCTGTTCTGCATTGATCTTCGATTCAATAGACGCTTTTACCGAATTGGGCAACGTGATGTTTCTTACCAGCAGTTGTTCCAGCATCAATCCTCTTTTTTTAAAATCATCTTCAATGCTTTTGTAAATGCGTTGTTGAAATTCATCGCGTTTATTGCCAAACAGGTCTACCGCCTGGTAATAAACAGCATTGTCACGGATCTTGGTTCGAGTGATGGGGCGCACGATCTTATCCCTAAAGTCAGAACCCGTTTCCCTGAGCAGGCGGGGCGCATCGGCAGAAACCACCCGGTACAAAGCGGTGAGGTCGATGGTTACTTCAAGTCCATCGCTGGTTAATACCCGTATCGCATCATCACCTACCTGTGTGCCTTCATCATGAAGACCGCTCATGGTATAATTCTGTGTCTTCACATCCAGTTTTTTTATTTCCAGCAAAGGGTTTACCAGGTGCAGGCCACTCCCTAATACATCATTCTGTATACTGCCAAACAGGATCTTGATACCTATCTCTCCAGGGTTGATCTGTACGATGCAGCTGCTGGCAAAACCAAGAATGATCAATAAAAGGCCAACGATACGGCCAAGTCCCCTGAATTTTTGCCAGGCGGGCGTTCTGGACATTACGGTTATTGAAATGATGATGATGATAAAACCCAATAGAATCAAAAACATACCGATATATTTAGACTAACAAGTTCATTAAAACAATTTACAATTGAGAGATTCATTATGCACATCTTGTAAGTGCTTTTTCCAATGATTTGAAGCATTTATTAATCTGAAAGAGTCCTTTTCGTTCAAAAGCAGCTTTTTTTACAAAAAAAGGGTCTGAAAAACAGATTAGTTTTTGGCAGCATTAGGAATTAGTATATCTTAGTTTGCCTAAAAAATCCCCCGTATTCTTACACACTTTTTCCCTAAACGGCGGCAGCATGAAAATGCTTTTCGCACCAAAAATTAAATTATTATGAAGAAAATCTACCTGCTATTACTTACAGTGATCATTAGCGCAGGAACTTTTGCTCAAACCGTTGACATTGTTGGAAATCCCGGCACCAGCGGAAATGTGGTGATTGGTTTATCTAACTATCATGTAAGCGAGTCTATTTATACCGAAGCCGAGATAGGCGCTGGTAATTTCATTACTGCCGGTACGGCCATTCAACAGGTTAATTTCTTTGCAAGTACCCTGGGTACACCCACCAACATCACCAACTTCAGGCTCTACATGAGGAATGTGCCTGCCGGAACAACTACTTTTGCAACAGGTGCTTACAGTACAGCGGGATATACCCAGGTGTTCAATGGTACATTTAATGCTACCCCATTGGGCATAGTTGGAGTAACCCTAACAACTCCATTTGTTCGTACGGCCGGCAACAACCTGCAAGTGCTGATTGAGCGGGTAGACAATGTTATTCACGGTACCTATGTATTTAACTGTGCGGTAGGAAATGCTATCGATGAAGCAGCGAACAGTACCCGCAGGTATAATGCTGCCGGTGCACCTGTTTCAGGGGTAACCAGTCTTACTGCATCTATTTTCAGGCCGGCGATCCAATTCAAACATGTATTCGCAGTTGATGCTGGTGTAGCCGATATCGTTTTTCCTAATCCATCCTGCTTCAGCAGTCCGCAAACGATTTCGGTTATTGTGGCCAATGAGGGTACATCAAATATTGCAGCCGGTGCAGCTTCTGCCACTATTCGTGTTCGTGGAGCCAATAACTTTACCGGATCGGCCAGCAATGCAGCCATCATTGCTCCAGGCGGAACATCCACCATTTCTTTCGCAGGCGTTAACCTCAATAATCCTGGGTTTACTATTGATACTGCATTTGTTACCCTGGCTGGTGATGGAACGACCTTTAATGACACTTTGGTAACGCTCAACTCAACAGCCAGCACACTTAATGCGTTCCCGCAGGTTGAAGATGTAGAAGCTGATTTACCGGTATTCCCATTTGCAAGTACAATATCTGGTGGACAACTTTGGGGACTACAAGACGGTGATTATTTCAATACAGATCAAACATTGCCTTTGGTGGCCCGTGCACCAGGAACGTTCTCTTTTCTATTTGACAGTTATAGCGGAGCAAGCTCCCTCGGATTTTCGAGCAGGTTATACAGCAACTGTATTTCTTTGCCACCAGCTTCTACCCCTAAGATCAGTTTCTGGATGAGCCATGATAATATTTTCCCGACTGACCTGGATAGTTTATACCTGTCGGTTTCAACTGATAAAGGAGTAACGTGGACCCGTTTGTTACCAGGATATCAACGCCCTGATGCAGCAGCCACAACACCCGTTTGGAGGCAGGAAAATGTGAGCCTGGCTGCATATGTTGGACAAACGATCCAGATCGGTTTTGAAGGGGTGAGCAAATATGGTAATGCGTTTTCAATAGATGATATCATCATTACCGCATCTAATGCAGATGC
>Ga0075163_10004131_pt1 | contig 19467 bp, 10 predicted proteins | sample JI1023141ADNA_FD_71478 | JGI IMG/M metagenome (GOLD analysis project Ga0075163, IMG submission 71478) | Wastewater effluent complex algal communities from Wisconsin, to seasonally profile nutrient transformation and Carbon sequestration -... | ecosystem: Engineered > WWTP > Effluent > Algae...
TCTTCGGACAGCGTGTTGACATGGACGCACAGATGCACGAGCTCAATCAGAAACTTGTAGGCATAAATCACCGCCCCCATCACCAGACCGAGATACATCGGGGCCTGGAACCAGCGGCTCTCAAAGTCAGCTGCAAAAACCTCAACAATTTCAGGCACTTCCGACGGAGGCGGAAAAATCACCAACCGGGCGATGGCCCGTCGCGACGGGCGCCTACACCCCGTTATGGGATCACCATGGGATCACCTGCGCGTGGTACGATGAAGGCGAGGTGGCCCGTGGGTGAAGTCTTGAAGCGCTATAAGGGAGGTAAGTTTTTAGGCTACTACGTGCGCTATTACGAGAACGGCAAGCGCAAGGTCCTGGCCACCAAACAGGCCACGCACGCCGAAGCGCGACGCATGCTGCAAGCTATTGAGGGACGCATCGCCCGCGGCCTCGCGGGCCTGGACGAACCCGCGCCGCCAGCGCCGATTCTGCAAGAGCTTGTCGACCGATTTCTCGTTGAGTACAGCCGTCCCAAGATGCACGATCTTGCAGACTATCGGCGGCATGCGCGAAGTGCGCTCTTGCGGGTGTTGCCCCTGATTGGAAAGAGGCCGGCGGACGGCATCCGGTCGCTCGACATTGCCAAGGTGCGCGATGAGCTCGGCCAGCACTATGCGGCTGCGAGTGTCCGGTTGAGTCTCACGTTCTTGCGGGCGGTGTTCTCATGGGCGATCAAGATCGGCGTCCTGACCGGGCAGAACCCATGTCGCGGCGTCGAGATGCCCAAGGGCCGAGCGCTGCTTGAGTATCTGAGTCAGGAAGAGGCGTCGCAGCTTCTGACCTATGCGCAAGAGCATGCGCCGGATCTCTACCCGATGATCGCGATGGCTCTGCTTACCGGACTGCGCAAGGGCGAGCTGTTCGGACTGCGCTGGCGCGACATCGACTTCAAGGGCAGACGCATCGATGTAGAGCGCAGCTACTGCAACGTGACCAAGGGCGGCACTGCCCGCCATCTGCGCCTGCCAGCCGCGCTGGAGCCCATCCTGGTCGCTTGGCGCAAGCGCTGTCCCTCAACGTCTGAAGCGCTGGTGTTTCCCGTCGTGCGGCGTGGAGGCATCATCAACATGGGGCGCGAGCAGGACATGCTGGGCCTGCCCCAGCTTATCGCAGCTGCGGGCTGCCCCGCACTTGAGCGAGCGTGGCATGCGCTGCGGCATACCTTCGCATCTCACTTCGTCATGAGCGGAGGCAGCATCCTGGCGCTACAGAAGATCCTGGGCCACAGCGATATCAAGATGACGATCGTGTATGCCCACCTGGCACCTGATTATCTGGGCACGGAGATGGATCGGGTGAGGTTCGGGGTGTCCAAGCACTAGCAAAGTTCCCATCCACAAACTCAACTTCGCCCCCAAGAACCAAATTTCCCCGAAGGGGAAATTTAAAATCCCCCCATTTGGGGGGATTTTTTGGGGTTTATGGATAGAAACTAAGCTAGAGGCCCAGAAAGAGCGCGACCATGAGCGACCTGCCCATCATCAAGTTCAGCCGCAAGCTATCCCGGCGCTACTGGATCGCGTGGGGCTCATCTATTGGGACGGCCAGCGCTCCACGACCGAGGCCGTGATCGAGATTGTCGATCGCCTGGATGTAGCCGTGCGGTCGGTGTCAGCGACGGTGTGGTGCGGGCGTTGGGTGGGTGTAGTCCGCGGGGGGGGGGCGCGGTCCGGAAGTGGGAGGCTGCGGGGCGAGGTGCGATAAAAAAGAGCGGCGGACGCTCAGTTGGGCTTGCTGAGGTGGCCGCTGCTGTCTTGGGTGGCGCCGTACGCGGTGCAGGTGGTGTAGATCTCTGCGCGCGCCCGGCGGTTGAGGGGCGTGTCTTCCTTGACGTGGTCGAGCGCCTGGTTGGCGAGCTTCATGTTGCTATCCTGGCAGGCGTACTGGCCGACGATCGTCCAGGCGGCGGGATGCTCGGATCTGCGCGCCGCGCCGCGCGCAAGTTTGAGAGCCCCGGTCAGATCGCCGGCATCGTCCAGCTTCTTTGCATTGGCCAGGACGTCGGCGATGTCGCTGGGCAGGGGCGGACCGGGCGGCTCTTCGGGCGCGGGCGGGGCCTTGGGCGGCGCCGGAGTCGGCGTATGCGGCGGGACCGCAGGGCTGGATGAGTCCGAAGAGGCGGGGGCCGAAGGCTGCCAGGCCAAAAGCACGATCACGCAGACGATGATCGCAACCACCACGGCAACCGTTCCGACGATGAAGGCGACGCGGCGGTTCGAGGTGCGAGTTCCCGACGGCGTGCTGCGCTGATCCACTACCGGCAGACCGAGCAGAACAAAGATCCGCTTCTTCAGCCGAAAGCGAATGCGCCGCAGCTGTTTGCTAAACGAGCGACCGCGCCGCTCCGAGTCCTCGATGTGCAGGCTCTCGGGATCGAGGTTGCCGATCGCTGCGGCCTGCGACACGACCACCGGCTGCCAGTCCGGAGGCAGCGCACCCGAGCCGGTCGCCGCGCGCACCGCTGGCAGCGGCGTAGGCAGCGGCAGCGAGCTGGCGCCAATCAGCGCCGTCGCATCATCGGGACCGGAGTGGTTTCTGGCTCCGCGCCGCTCCTCGATGCGGGGCAGGATCTGGGGCGTCGGCAGATCAGGTGCGCCCCCCGGAGCGCCGGGCCGGCTGGACGGGCTGGGCGGGGCCTGCGCACCAGGTGGCAAGAGAGACGGCGTGAAGCGCGGCGGCGCCTCGTCGGGAATCGTCGGTGGATCGAGCGGACCGACGCCAGCCGGCAGCGGCGTGCGCCCCTGGATCCGCAGCGGTGTCATCTGCGGTGCAGCGCCTTGCTGATTGGGCTGCTGGTTTATGGGGGGCACCACGGGCGGCACCAGGATAGGCTTCAGATCGCCGGAGAATTTCCGCGGCGGTTGGATCCGCTTGATGACCTGCGTCTCGACGTCAGAGCCCTCGGCCAGAGCGTGCACCGAGACCACATCGCTGCTGAAGTTGCCCAGCTCTTTGAGCACGCGCGCAACCACGAGCATCGCGGGCCGCGCCTGCGGATCCTTGAGCAGCATCGAATCGACAAGCCGCAGCAGCGCGGGCGTTGCCGTGGGCAGGAGCGAGCCGAGCGGCGGCGGCGGCTGAAACAGATGCATCCCGATGTACTCGCCCGGCTCCTCGGCGACAAACGGCGGCCGGCCGGTGAGCATCTCGAACAGGATGACGCCGAGCGCATACACATCGGCGCGATCGTCGACGTGCTTGCCGCCCTTGCACTGCTCGGGCGACATGTAGATGGGCGTGCCCATGACGACGTTGGTCTGGGTGCGCACCGAGCCGGTGTGTTCGCGGGCGAGCTTCGCGATTCCAAAGTCGAGGATCTTGGCGCGCTCGCCGCTCGGTGCTTCGGCGTCGGGAACAATGAAGATGTTTTCGGGCTTGAGGTCACGATGGATGACCTGCTTGGCATGCGCGGCCGACAGCGCGGTCGCCATCTGACGGCCAAGTCGGATGGTGTCGGCCTCGCTGATGCGTCGCTCGCGCCCGATGCGTCCGTGCAGCGACTCGCCGCTCAGGTACTCCATGGCCAAAAATGCTGCGCCATTTGGCAGCTGGCCATAGTCGAAGATCTTGACGATGCCGGCGTTGTCGATGAGGTTGGCCGCGCGCGCCTCGTTGAAAAACCGCGCCGCGGTCTCGGGATGCAGAGCGAACTCGGGACGCAGAACCTTGATCGCCGCGCGGCCGCCGATGTCGTCGCGGACCGCTTCGTACACCACGCCCATGCCCCCTTCGCCGAGCTGGCGGATGACGCGGTAGTTACCGATGCGTTGACCAACCATGGTGAGCTTAACTGTCTATTCCGTCAGCAAGGCAGCCCAGGACGACGGCGATGAAGGCGACGGAGCCGCCATATTATCGCACACAATCGCGTCGCTTGGCCCGTTAAAGTTTGGTGACCTCGTACATGTCGGGACTCCTGCCACAGCGACGGTGAAGCGCAGGTATGCGCATGGAACATAGGCCTGCTTAAGGGCCACTTCTGACAGGTTCTATTTTGCCCGATTCGCATCATTCAGCGCCTCCACGATCTCCGCCGCAGTAGGGCGCTTCGTAGGATCAGCGGCGAGACAGCGCTCGACCAGCGCCACCAGCGCCGGCGGAATGTTGGGTCCGTGGCTGCTCAAGGGCACGACCTGCAGCGGCTCGCCGTGCGCCTGCGTTGCCACGGGCGGAACGGTAAACGGCATCTCGCCGCTCAGCAGCTCGTAAGCGATGACGCCGAGGCTGAAGATGTCCGAGGGGGGCCGAGCCTTGCGCGAGCCCTCGACCAGCTCGGGCGCCAGATACATCGGCGTCCCGACCAGGATGCCAGCGCCGGTCACGCTGCCCACGAGCTGGCTGCTGCCCGGCACAGCCAGGTTTCCCGAGCGCTCGATTGTAAGGGGGGAAAAGGAGGCGGTGCTGCTGCCGCTGTCCAGCGTCGACTTCAGCGTGGTGGGCACCAGCGTCGAGAAACCGAAGTCGAGGAGCTTGATGGCAAGCTCGGTGCCGCTGTCGGTTTTTCGCTCTGCAATGAGCACATTTCCGGGCTTTAAGTCTCGGTGGATGATGCCGTGCGCATGCACAGCCTGAAGTCCAGCCGCGATCTGCGCTAGAACCTGCTGCGCCCACAGAATATCGCCGTAGCGATCCTGACAGCGACTAAGTGGCGTGCCGCGCACGAGCTCGATGACCATCAGGAGCTCGCCGCCAGCGGTCACATCGACATCGGCAATCGAGACAATGTTGGGATGGGTCAGGCGGGCGAGAATGCGCGCCTCGCGTGCAAAGCGCAGCGACACCGCCTGATCCATGCGACCGCGCAGGATCTTCGCGGCCAGATGCTGGCCATCTGTCGTACGCTCGACCTCATACACCGAGCCGCTGGCCCCCTCCCCAAGCAGCGCGACCACGCGATAGTGATCTCCAACGAGATCGCCCGGCTTGAGTGCTGCTGCCGACGGACCGGGACTGCCATCAGGTGCCGCGCCCAGCTGCTTGCGCTGCGCGGCATCCACAACCCTGCCAAGGCGCATGTCGATGTGATGGCGCAGCTCCAGGTTCAGCTTTTGCACGGCGCTGCTGGTCGCTTCCATCTGGCGGATCTTGGCCAGCAGATCCTGCCGCATGCGATCCAGCGCCTGCCCCAGCGGCGCCAGCTCATTGGCCTCTGGAATTGCGATGGGAGACTGCAGGTCGCCGCCCGCCATGCGGGCCGCAGCGTCGAGGAGTGCGCCCTGCTCTTTCAGCCGCTTCTGGGCGCGGGCACTCTCGGTTTCCAGCCGCACGGCGCGCGTGGTCATGAGCGTCAGCGCGACCTGACTGGCCAGTCCGACCAGGATCTCGACATCTTCGCGACCGAACGTCCGCCGCGCCAGATCCGCTTCCAGATAGAGCACGCCCAGCAGCTGTCCGCGCGCCATGAGCGGAGCCGCAAGCGCGCTGCGCCGCTCGGGCCGACCATCAATTTTAGTTGTCTCCAGCGTAAACCCGCGCACCAGCGGTCGGCGCTTTTTCAGCACACCCTCGACGAGCTTCTGATCGTGACTACCCTGCGTCGCGGGATCGAGCATCACGGTGCCATCGCTGTCGCGGCCCGCCACAAGCTCGAGCTCGCTGCTGTCGGGTTTGCACAAAAAGAGCAGCGAACGCTCGGCCTGCAGCATGCGCAGAAGCTCGGCCAGCGCCAGCTGCGCGTGCTCGCCCGGTGCCAGATCGTGCGCGGCCGAAAAGCTCAGCTGAAGCACGGTCGAGTAATCGGCCAGCCGCTTGTTCAGCGTCCGGAAGCGGCGGGCCAGCACCAGACCCAGCGCTGAGATGAAGAGCAGCGAGGCATAGTGCCGCGTGTCGATGTGGTCGTTCAGGATCTCCAGGCTGTTCAAGACATTGTGCAGCGCCACAAGGGCCGTGATGAGCAGCCCGCCGGCCAGAAGCCGCGCATCGGGATTGCCGCGCCAGGCCTGCACAGCGACGGCGCCAAGCTCTATCACCATGAACGGAATCCACAGATACAGGAGCAGCCGCAGCGTGTTTTCGATGTGCACGACTCCGGTCGCAATGAGGATTGCGTTCACCACCAAATAGGCGAAAAAGGTGCGGCTCAGCCACCACAGAATCCCCACCGGACCGCTTCCCAGGATGCGCGCCAGAAACGCTGAAATCAGCGCGGGAAGCAGGCTCAGACACGACACCTCCAGGCTGCGCCACAGCAGTGGATCGGACAGAAGAAACGCGCGCATGGACGAGCGCGCAAACATGTACAGGCCCATCGTCAGCGTCAGAAGTCCGTAAAGCAGATAGGCATCTTCGCTGCGCTGGAGCGCGTAGAGTCCCAGCGCGCCGATTCCCAACGCCAGCAGCAGTCCGCCGAAGATCACGAACCACATGCCGGACTGCACGCTGAACACAATCAGGCCGGCGCGATCTCCGATCCGCGGCACGCCGTCCATTCCAATAAAAGGACCGGGCGAGTAGATGCGCATCACCAGCGTGGCGCCGGCGCGGTTTTCCCCAAGCGGAATATAGAGCGGTCGGACTCCGAACTGGCTACGCGCGCTCACAGACTCCATGGCGCCAACCTGCTCGACGAGCTGACCATCGAGATAGGCCTCGCAGCCAATATGGACGCCAGAGACGAACAGGCGCGCATCGGCCAGCGCTGGTCCTCGAAGCCGCGTGCGCAGCCAGAGGTAGCTGTGCCCGCCGCGCCCGGGTGGATCGCGCAGCGATCTGGTTGGCCGCCAATCTGGATCGCGATTTCCGGAATCGGCCCACTCCAGCGCGCCATCAAAGCGGCGCGGCGAGTCGCCGTAGCGATATTCCCAGGTGCCGCGATAGACCTCCACATGCTCGGTCGAGGGCAACTCCTGGCGATCGCGCGGCGAAGCGCAGGCCACCGCCAGCAGCACCGCCAGCAGCGCGCAGAAGGCCCGCGCTGGCCTGCAGCTGGCGATGGCACGAGCTCCGCGATTCGCGCCGGTGGTGCTGTGGCACAGCTTGCCTGTCATGGCCCAGCTTATCGTACACGACCCCGCCTAAATGGAGATAGCCAGAAGCAGCGCTCGCGCCGTTCCGAATCGGATCGGAGTCTGCCGAATTCGCGGGTCACATTGGCCTTGATACCAGCGTAACTGCCAGGTGAAGATGGAGTGGCGGTGCACTGAGCCCGCCTGATAAACCCGCGTCCCGGAGAGGCCAACGGCTGCCATGGTCGGCCAATATATCGGCAACTATCGCATAGTGCGGCAGCTCGGTGAGGGAGGCATGGGAGTCGTCTATGAGGCCGTGCGCGACGACATCGCAGGCCGCGCCGCCATCAAGGTGCTCAAGCCCGAGTACGCCCGCAACGCCGATGTGTCCGGCCGCTTCTTCAACGAAGCGCGCGCGGCCAACATGGTGGAGCATCCGAGCATCGTTCGGGTCTTTGACTATGGGCATACGCCCGGGGGCGCCGCCTATCTGGCGATGGAGTACCTGGACGGCGAGTCGCTGCGGCAGCGGCTGGAGCGCGAGTCGCGGCTAAACGAAGTGCAGACCATGCGCATCGGCCGGCAGGTGGCATCGGCGCTGGCCATCGCGCATTCGGCCAAGATCGTCCATCGCGATCTCAAGCCGGAAAACGTGATGATGATCGCCGACGCGGAGGCGCCGGGGGGCGAGCGCGTCAAGATCCTCGACTTCGGAATCGCCAAGCTGGCGACGGGCACGCAGGGCTCGGTGCGAACGCACGCCAATGCGGTGATGGGCACACCGGCCTACATGTCGCCCGAGCAGTGCCGCGGTCCAAAAAACGTGGACGATCGCACGGATGTATATGCGCTCGGCGTGATGCTGTTCGAGATGATGGCCGGGCGACCGCCGTTCTGGGCCGAGCTGCCCGGCGATGTCATCGCGATGCACATGTATGAGCGGCCCCCCGAGCTGCGCACGTTCGTGCCGGATGTGGATCCGAAGCTGTACCAGATCATCTACGCGATGCTCAGCAAAGATGCTGGAGCGCGGCCGCCGATGGTCGAGGTCGCGCGCGTGCTCAAGTACCTGGGCAACCTGACGAGCGATGTGCTCTCGGTGCACCGGGATCGCCGCTCTGCGGAAGATCTGCCGCGCACACCAGCGCTTGTGCCGCCGCCAGCTCAGCTGCCAGTGGCTTCACAAGCTCCGGCGCCGCCGGTGGTAAATGGGACCCGTGCCGCCGTGCTCTCAGGGCCCGACTCGGCGACGATGCAGCCGGTGTACGCAAGGCCGCTGCCAGCCGACTTGCCGCCAACTGTGCCGATGCCCGTCGCCCCCGCCGGGGCGATTGCGGCCCTCGCAGCCAGCGGCCCCAGCGATGCCACCGAGATCATGTCGGCCTCGCGCCTCCCCGCGCCTGCGCCCGCGGCTGGGTGGCAGTCGGTACAGCGCATCAACTCGGGCAAGAATCGCCAGCTTGCCAAGTCGGCGGGCGCGGACGTACAACCCAGCGCTGCGCAGCCCAAGAAGGGCTCTGGCATCGTGCTCATCTTCATCTGTCTGCTGATCTCGATCGTGCTGGCAGGGCTCGTGCTCTCTGGCTGCCCCTATCGGGGTGGTGCCGGAGGATGAGGCAGGGACAGAGGACGCTGCGTGCCCGTCTCTGGGTCGCGCAGCTGCTGATCCTGACTGCCCTGAGTCTGGGGCTGGGCGGCTGCGAGCGGGTCGGTGAGCTGGCGCCGCTCTCCGAGCCCGTGGTCCATTATGACGGCGCCTGGGAGTATCGCTACGGCGAGTCGCCGCGCTTGAGCGATGGCCGCTGGGCCTGGGCGATGCCGGATCACAACGACGGCGGCTGGCAGCCGACAAAAATTGTGCATAAGCCGCCCGGACGCAAAAAGGACGAGCCTTTATGGCTGCGCAGCCGCGTGCTCAGTCCGCCGATCAAGGACGCAGTCTTCTACGTGCGCAGCGTCGACGAAGACTACGAAGGTTACTTCGATGGCCGGCCGCTCGGAGTCGTGGGGCGCTTCAAGCGCGATCGCAGCACGCTGAGCTCCACCAAGCCCATGTTTCTGCGCCTGGGCGACAATCCGGCGGGCAAGATGCTCGTGATACGCCTCTATTCACCCACGCGCCTCATCGGGCTTTCTGATACGGGCCAGTACGCGATCGGCGGCCGCGCAGAGCTCATCAACTACCTCTATGTCAAAGGGCTGCGCCGCATCTTCATCGGCACCTTTTTGCTGACGACCGGGCTGTTTACGGTGGCGCTGTTTTTTCTGCGCCGCCAGGAGACCAACTACCTCTACTACAGCTGCTTCTCATTCTTCCTGGGCGTGTATCTAATCTGCCGCACCGAGCTGCGCCATCTCATCTATGAAAATCCCAACTTCTGGTGGGTACTGGACATCTCCAGCCTGTGTCTGGTGGTCATGTTTCTGGGCTATTTCTACAACGCGATCTTCGGCTCCGGATATCGGCAGATCCGTCGTTGGGTTCCGCACATGTTCCTGCTCTATTTCATCGCTGCGAGCATCCTCGTGGCGGCGCGGCTCGTGCCGCTCATGTGGTTTCTGTTTCCACTTCAGGTTCTCATCCTGATCGAACTCGTCGTCCTGACCTCGTCCGCTGTGTTCATCGCGCTCAAGGGCAACAGCGACGCCACCCTCATCGCCGTCGGCTGGGTCCTGGCATCGATGCCAGCGACCTACGAGCTCCTCGGGGGTCTCGGCATCATCCGCAAGGACATCAACACGATCGAGTTCAGCTCGGTGCTGTTTGTCTTTTCTTTAGGCATCGTGCTGGCCAAGCGCTTTGTGCTCCTGCACAGGCGCATGCGCGACCACTCGGCCATGATGCAGCTCAGCCTTGCCTCGACGAGCGCCCTGGATGCGACCGAGCACGCCCGCGCTGCGTTGGAGCAGGTGCTGAAGCTCCTGCGCGGAGAGCGCGCACTGCTCTTTCTGGTGCGCGCCGGTGGCGAGCTGCTCGAACTTTTCGTCGGCCTGGATGACCGCGGCAACACCAGCAGCACCTGGCAGGACTACGACTCGCCGATTGTGGATTCCGTAAAGCAGCGCTATCAGGCGCGCCTGGCAACCCGGATCCGGCCGCGGCCCCAGCCTCGCATCGGCACCGATGGCGACGCCGATGGCGAAGATGCTGAACAGATCATCGTGGCGATGCCCATGCTCGCGCAGCAGCAGTTTCTGGGCGTCATCTATCTTGAAGTCGATCCCAAGAAGCGCAGCTTCACGCGCGAAGACATCGAGGTGCTGGCCGCTCTGACCAACCAGATTGCCATGAGCCTCTTGTCCACCCGCGCTTTGCGCCTGGAGGTCGAGACCACGATGGCGCAGCGGCGCCTGGCCGAGCAGGGCGCGCTGCTGGATGCCGCGGCGCGCATGGCCCGCGGAGATCTCACATCGACGATCACTGTCCCCGAGGGCAGCGAGCTGGCGCAGCTGGCGCAGGCGCTCGATGCCATGCGCAGAGATCTTCAGTCCAAGCTTCATGAGCTCGAAACCTCGCACGCCGAGGTGCAGGAGCTGAACGTGGAGCTGCGGCGCCAGATCGAGCAGCGCTCGCGACATGTGCTGGAGCTGGCACTCAAGAGCGATCAGGCCCCTGCCGCACGCTCCTTTTTCGATCCTGGTGCCATGCTCGGCGAGCACTACCGCGTCATCCGCCTGCTCGGTCAAGGAGCCATGGGCAGCGTCTTTGAAGTCGAGCGCACCACCGACGGTCGCCACCTGGCCGCCAAGGTGCTCGCCGCGCGCGCCGACAAGACGACCAAGATGCGCTTTGCGCGTGAAGCGCAGCTGCTGGCTCGACTCAAGCATCCAAGCCTCATCTCCATTGTCGATGTCGACATGACCGCGACCGGGGTCCTGTATCTGGTCATGGAGCTGGTGCGCGGTACGACGCTCAAGCTCTGTCAGGAGCGCTATGGCGACGCCCGCTTCGCGTTTCCGGTGCTACGCCAGATCGCCGAAGGGCTCGCTGCCATTCACAGCGCCGGCATCATCCATCGCGATCTCAAGCCCGCCAACGTGCTCATCGCCGAAGCAGGAGGCAGCGCGACGCCAGTGGTCAAGCTGGTGGACTTTGGCCTGTCAACGCTCTCGCAAGCGGGCGCGAATCGGGAAGATAGCATCGAGATGCGCATCAACAAAGATGGGCCGCCCGAAGATCCGAAAGACGACAAGAAAGACGAGCAGGTCCGGAGTGGCTTTGTGGTCGGCACGCCGATGTACATGGCGCCCGAGTGCAGCGATCGCGTCCGCAGCGCCCGCCCTCCCACCGATATCTACAGCTTCGGCCTCATCGCCTACGAGCTCCTGACCGGAGAGCTGCCATTCGAGCGCCCCCCGATCGCGCTCGCACTCAAGGGCGAACCCCTTGTCTTCACCGCGCTGCGCAGCGCCCGCTCCGATCTGCCCGCGGAGCTGACCAGGCTCATCGACAGCTGCCTCGCCGAAGATCCCAGCGCTCGCCCCGACGCGAACAGCCTCGCCGCCCGACTGGCGAGCCTGCTCCGCCTCAGTTAGGCCGCGGCGCAGCGCCCGGCGCTTTTCCGTTTTACTTGAAAGGAATGAGTGCCACGCGCGGGCGAGATTGGGTAATCTGATAGGGTTAGCCCAGATCTGCCCGACGGTAACAAAGTACCGATCACGTGCCATGCGGGCATGGCTAGCACGGACAGCTCTCTCATGGATCTTGGCCCCTATCAGGTCGAAAAACCGCTTGCCCAGAGCCCGATCAGCTCGCTCTATCAGGGAATCCATCGAGAGAGCCGAAGCTGGGTCGCACTGCTGCACATCGTACCGGGAGCTGGCGCGGGCTCGATGGGCGACCGTACGCTGGTCGCACGTCTGCGCAGCCAGGTCAACCTGCTCGCACAACATCGCACACCTGGTATCCCACTGGTGCTCGACATCGAGCGGCTGCCCGACGGCAGCGTCTACATGCTCAGCGAGACCTTCAGCGGCACCACGCTGGCGTCTCTGCAGAAGCATCAGACCCGACTGCCGCTCATGCGCGTGCTCGACATCGGCATGCAGCTCGCGCGCAGCCTCAGCCTGGCGCATCAGCATGGCATCTATCACCTGAACCTGACGCCGGATCAGATCCTGATCAAGAGCGATGGCACGCCGCCGCGCGATGTCACGCGAGTGTTCGGAATCGGACTGGCCAGCCTGCTCGGACTGCCGCACGCCGGCACCTGGCCCGCCGAGCTTCTGGTGTATGCAGCGCCCGAGCTCAAGGTCGCAGAGCACGGCGCCGCGGACGAGATCGTGCTTGATCGCGCCGATGTCTTTTCGCTGGGCGTAATCCTGGGACAGCTGCTCACCGGACAGCCGCTCGGCGGCAGCAGCGGCGCCATGGCTGAGCTGCGCGCAGCCGCGTTTCCACCGAGCCTGATCGATCTGCTGCTCAAGATGACGGCCAGCGCGACCAGCGAGCGGCCCGCCATGGAGCAGGTTGTGAAGCAGCTGGAAGCGCTGCACGGTAACCTGCTCGATGAGGCGGATGTATCGACGGTACCGCTCTCCAGGGTCGACTTGGATCCACCGACCGCGCTGGCAACTTCGGCCGCGCCCAGGCCAGGCATGGCAACGCAGATCTCGGATCTGCGCATCGGCCAGCTCATCGGAAATTTCCGCGTGCTGCGTAAGGTCGGCCAAGGCGGCATGGGCGTTGTTTACGAGGCTGAGCATCAAAAAATCGGCCGTCGCGCCGCTATCAAGCTTCTGCATCGCAGCCTTACCGATAACGCCGAGTACGCAAAGCGCTTCCTCAATGAAGCGCGCGCGGTGAACCTCATCCGCCACCGCTGTCTGGTCGAGATCTTCGAGTTCGGACAGCTTCCGGATGGGACTCTCTTTTACATCATGGAGTACCTGGACGGGGAGTCGCTGTTTCAGCGCATCACCAAGCGGAACGCTCCATTTTCCGATTCCGAGGTGCTGGGCCTGGCGCTCCAGATTGCCCGCGCGCTCGACGCTGCGCACCAGGCTGGCATCGTTCACCGCGATCTGAAACCGGAAAACATCATGCTGGTTCCCGAGCCAGTGACCGCCGGCCTGGACTGGGTCAAGGTCCTCGACTTCGGAATCGCCAAGGTCAGCGCGAAGAAAAACGGCACGCTCGATCCCGGCCGCAGCGCCATGGATACGCACCTCGGGGCGGTGATGGGCACGCCACTTTATATGGCGCCAGAGCAGCACGGGCAGGCCGAGCAGGTGGACGGCCGCGCCGATGTCTTCTCGCTCGGCGTCATCCTGTACGAGCTCCTCACCGGCAAACAGCCGTTTCAGAGCAGCTCGCTCTCGCTTCTGTCCAGCGCGCCGCCGCCGATTGCCAAGCTCAACCCGGCGGTCTCGCCGCAGCTGGCGGCGCTGGTACAGCGCATGATGATCCCCGCCGCGAGCGAGCGGCCGACCATGGCGCAGGTCGAAAAGGAGCTGGTCGCGCTGAAGGATCGCAGGCCAGCCGTGCTCAGCCGGCGCGTGGTCGCAGCTGGACTTGGCGTCGGTGCGCTGCTTATCGTGGCGCTCATATTTCTCATCGCGCGCTCATCGGGCAAGCCCTCAAGCGCTGAACTCAAGCGGCGCGCGACCGCCCTGCTTGGCAGCCTGTTGACCGACAAGGATGTGCCCACACGACTGCGCGCCGTGCACGCCTTTGGCCAGAGCCGAGATCTCGATCAGCGCGAGGAGCTGGAGCCGCTGCTGCGCGATAAAAGCCAGCCGCCGACCGTTGTGGCTGAGGTCGCGCATGCGCTGGGCGAGATCGGCGCCATCGATGCGCAGCCGCTGCTGCTCGCCCTGCTCAACCGGCAGCCGCCACCCGCCGTGCTGGTTGAAGTCGCGGGAACGCTGACGCAGTTTCAGCACCCGCGTGGCCTCGAACTGCTCAAGCAGCTGCTGACTGAGGGCGATGACGACACCAAGTCAAAGGTCGCCCTGCGGCTGCTCGAGCGCGGCGATTTTACCGGCGCGCAGCTGCTGTGGAATGGCATCGAGCAGGGCACCTTCAGCGATGAGTCTCGCGTGCGCATGCTCGGCCGGCTGGCGCTCTCTGGTGATGCCCGCGCCCAGGATCTGCTGGGCGCGGATTTGGGTCACCTGCCGCGTGGTGCTGCCCGAACCTATGTTGCCTTTAGCCTGGCGCGCACCGGCGACGACAGCGGCTGGACGACCCTGCGCCAAGTCGCGACCCAGACCGGCCCAGAACAGCTCCTGGCCCTGCGCCTGCTGGCTGCGCTCGGCGAGCCCATGGGGCGCGAGCAGTTCCTGAAGCTCGCCGAGACGCGGAGTCAGCCCGACGCTGTGCGCGAGCTCGCCATCGCGGGCCTGGCCGATAGCAACAGCGAAGATGCGCTGCCGGCACTGGCCGCGGCCATGGAGGACAGCAGCGCCAGTGTTCGCCTGCGCGCAGCCGCGGCCGGTGCCATCTTGCAGATCACGGCCGGCGAGCGCGCCAAGCTGGCCGAGCAGAGCTTGAGCTGGGCCAGCGCCGCACTCGGCAGCGACAGCGTCACCGCTCGCGAGCTCGGCGTCGCAGCGCTGGGTCAGCTCGACTCTGAGCGCACCATTCCACCGCTCGCGCAGGCGCTCAAAGACAAGGAGCGAGAGATCCGCAAAGGTGCGGCACGCGCACTCGGTCGCAAGAATGCACGCGCGGCCGTCACTGCGCTGACCGATGCGCTGGCCGACGCGGATCCCGATGTGCGCACCACCAGCATGCAGGCAATCGGACAAGTGGTCTCCGTGCTCAAGCGCAAGGGCGATCGCGATGCCGACAAGCTGGTCATCGCGCAGCTCGATCACATGGCCAGCAGCAGCGATGAGTCGGATCGCATCGTCGCCAGCGGCATCTTGCTGAATCTTGGCGATACCAGCCGCCGCAGCACGCTTCAGAGCGGACTAACCAGCAAGGACTCGCTGGTGCGCCGCCTGGCAGTAGAGCTGGCAGAACCCGACAGCCAGCTGTTCGCAAGAGCTCTGCAAGATGCGGATCGCGGCGTGCGATTTGCGGCAGCGCGGCGGCTGGCAGCGCAGGACTCGCGCGAAGGGCTGAACGTCCTGCGCGAGGTCGCTTCTGCGGGTGACAGCGACGGTCTTATCGCCTACGGTCTGCTGCGCAAGCTCGGGGAATCGGTGCCGCAGCCACCGGGACTTGCGGGGCTCTTGACCAGCGCCAGCCTGCCCACGCGCTCATCGATCGTGGACATGCTGGCGGACATGGAGCCAGGCGATGCGCAGAAGCTGCTTCAGATTGCGCTCCTTGATCCGTCCTCTGTGATCCGTCGCCAGGCAGTGGCAGTTGCCGCAGATTTCTATCAAAAAACCGGCACTCCGCGCTTCCTGCAGATGGTCCGCAGACTGCTCAACGATCCCGATGTCATCGTCCGCTCGCGCGCCATGGTCGCCAACGCCGAGCTCTCCGCGCTGCCGTCCCAAGCAGAAAAGAGTTCGGCGAAGCAGACTCCCACTAGCGCCGCCTCCAAGGATCTTTCAGCAACGACAGATTCGCCGATTCAGCTCCCCCCTGCAGCCGCGGTGGGCAGCGGCTCGGTGCTGCTTGAGGGCGAGGAACTCATCCGCGTGCAGATTGATAAAGGCGCGCCGATCCAGATCTCGGGCAAGCCGGTGCCAGTGCCTGCGGGACGTCATCGGCTGCGCTATGTCGGCGGCGCGCAGGACATCCAGGTGCAGGTCGGACAGACGCTGAAGGTGCACATTCCGGTCACGCTGGCCGAGCAGTATCTGCAAGACAGCAAGGATGCCTTTGCGCGCAAGGAGTTCGCCCGCGCCCAGGAGTATCTGGATCGCGTGCGGCGCCTGCTCCTGCGCGGCAAGGCCAGCACCGCGCTTCAGGCCGAGCTGGCATTTCAGCAGGCGCTGCTTTTCGAGAAAAAAGGCATGCTCCGCGAGGCGCTGGCCGAATACAATCGCTGCCTGAGCATTCCCGAATCGCAGCGCCGCGCCGCCATGAACGCAGCCCTTCAGGCAACGCTCAAGCGGCTCACCGGGCAGGCAGGCCGCATCCAGATCTTCACCGGCCCCGCCAATAACTGCGTGATGACTCGCGAGATCCTCTCGCCGCCCGGCGAACAGATCATCAGCCTGGGCAAGGGCGTGACCCGCAAGGTCTACAGCCGCACCGGAAGCACGACCCAGGTTAAGGCATGCCAATGATCAGAAGTGCGCTCCCTGCGCTGCTTGTTTCATCTGCTTTGCTGTGCGCTTCGTGTCTGTCGCTCTGGGATCCGTGGCTGCAAAATCCATCGGATGGATCGGTGTACCAGGGCGATATGGCCGGCCAGACTGACCGTGGCGACATGGCGACCGCCAGCTGTAACCCACCGCAAGTAAACGGCAATCCGCCGATGCTTGCGCCCGAAAATCCCGCGCCAATCAGCAGCGCCCTGCACGGCGTGTGGGCGAACAGCGCGTGTGATGTATGGGCCGTGGGCGATAACGGCGCCACGATTCACTGGGATGGCACCGCGTGGACCAATCGCACCGGCGCCACCAGCCTGACCCTGACGCGCCTCTGGGCGCCCGATGCCCAGACCCTGTGGGCTATTGGCACCGACGGTGGCAACAGCGCCGCGATCTTTCACTGGAGCGGCACGGGCTGGGTCAAGGACGGCCCGGGAATCGCAGCCGAGGCGCTCAACGGAATCTGGGGCGCAGGACCAGGCGACATCTGGACCGTGGCCGGAACCTTCTCGCTGACCAGCACCGGAAAGATCTTGCACTATGACGGCACCAGCTGGACGGTCACGCCCACCGACTATTCCGGACAGCTGCCCGGACTCTTCGGAGTCTGGGGCCGCTCTGCAAACGATGTCTGGGCCGTGGGCGGCAACGGCGTCATCCTGCACTGGACCGGCACCGGTACGTGGACGACGGTGCGCACGCAGGCGTTTCAGGCGTTTCGCGAGGTCTGGGGCGGCAGCAGCGGACCCGTCTGGGCTGCGGGCTCCGTCGGATTTCCACCCATGAACCGGCTCCTCTTCAAGTGGGACGGCAGCACCTGGACCGATGCGACCACCGGCCCCGCCTCGACCAGCTATTACGCAGTGTGGGGCACGGCTCCAGACAATGCCTGGGTTGTCGGTGCATCCGGTACTGTCATCCACTGGAACGGCAGCAGCTGGAGCCAGGTTGCAGGCAACACAGCAGCCACGCTCTTCGGTGCCGGCGGCGACGCTGCCAACCACCTCTTCTTCGTCGGCGACAGCGGCACGGTCTTGAGATCGAAATGACGGTCCGGCCCCTCCTTTTTCTGATCTTTCTTCTGCTCCTCGTCGCAGCTGGCACCGCCACCGCGCAGACCGCCGCCGATCAGGCCGAGCTTTCGGTCAACGGTCCGGATGGGGCGCAGCTCTTCGTGGATGGAAAGCCCGCGGGCACGCTTCCCATTTCTGAAAATCTGGTCCTGCCGGCCGGCGCGCATCGATTCCGCCTGGAAAAAGGAACGCTCAAGGCCGAGAGCGATGTGCTCTCGCTTCAGGGCAATCGACACGCAGAGCTCAACCTGACGATGACCGGGCGCAACCTGGTCGCGGTGCTCTACATCACGCCGGGGCTGCTGCTGCACCTGCAGCCGTCGGGGCTGCCGCCCGAGCTGGTCGCCAGGCTGACGCAGGCTGTGGGCGCGGCGGCCAGGCAGGGCCATGCTGTGCTCATCTCGGGCGCCAAGGAGGCCGCGCTGCTACGGCGCGAGTCCGAGCTCGAGCGCTGCCTGACCGGCGGCGCCTGCGACGCGCTGTTTGGTCAGGATAGCGACGTCGCATATGTGCTGTCGGTGCGGCTGGAGCGCGAGCCCGCAACCCAGGCGATCTCGCGACTCGGCATCGATCTGCTGGATGTGCGCACCAATGACTTCAGCGCCCGCGCCGCGGAACCCGTCGGAGTAGCCCGAACAGACGCGCTTGCGGGGCAGCTCAAGCAGCTTGCCACGCGGCTCTTGCAAGAGACCGAGCAGCGCCCTCGCACCACGCTGGCCGCGAGCTCGACTCCGGAGGGCGCACAGGTCATCCTCGACGGCAGGCTCCTAGGCAAGACGCCGCTTGAGCACGAGATCTTCGTTGGCGCGCGCAGCATCGTGATCCAGCGCGAGGGCTACGAGCCAGCCACCGAGTCTGTGCTAGCGGAGATCGGCCAGCAGGCCACGATCAAAGCCGAGCTTCATCCCGCGCCGCAGAAAGCCGCGCCGCAAAAGCCGCCTGCCGGCCGGCCGCTGTGGCGCCTGGTCACAGGCGGAGCTGCCGTCGGTGCGGGACTGCTGCTGATCGGCTTTGGCGGCTCGGCGCTGGCCAGCAACGGCCGCTGTCAGGACGGCAGCGACAACACCGGCGCCTGCCCTTTTTACAGCACGCTGACCGTCGGCGGCGGACTGGTCGGTGCCGGCGCCGCGCTGACCATCGGCGGCGCAATCTTGTTGGCGCTGCCCGGCCTCTAACCAGAAACTCCCCCGTGAGTAGGCGGATCAAGGGGCTTGGTGAACGAGCTGGACCTGGAAGCCGAGAGCCTGGACCCGGCGGATGAGGCGCCCTGCGGCGCTGACTTTGTTGCGGCGGTCGCGGAAGTCGGCACCGAGTTCGCGATAAGATTCTCCGCGTTTGAGCATATAGTAAGCCGAGGTCAGCATCGCCGCCGCGACGGCGATGATGGCCTTTTCGCTGGAGCTGGAGGCGCGTTTGACCGAGGCGTAAAGGGAGCGGTAGTAGCTGTCCTTGGGACGGATGGCGGCCCAGGCGGCCTGAACCAGAGTGACCTTGAGCCAGGGGTCGCCTTTGCGAATGCGGGTACTGCTCGCCAGCAGCGCGGGGGTTATTTTCCAAAGCCAGCTCAAGGGGAGCACCTAGAATGCCGCATCCACGGTGCTAAAGCGACGCTCGCGATGATAGTAGCGGGCATCACTCGGAGAATAGAGCTGCATCGCGCTCCTCTTGAAGTCGCCCGGCACCTTGGCCAGCACATATTCCGAAAGACCCACCGCACTGGGCCAGATCAAGCTCTGCAGCTGCTGATAAATGGCCAGCGCCTCTTCTCCAGCAGCGACGATATCTTCCGGCTTGTATTCCTGCGGAGGCTTGCCCGAGTTGCCCGCAGCTTTGGCCAGCACAGCCTCCAGCTGCGCCAGCAGCTCCTGGCACCTGGCCTGCGGGCTCGACTCGGTGCTGATGGCCTTCCACAGCGACGCTTCGACATAGTGCGGACCATTCGGCGAGCGCCGACCACCATGTCTACCTCTCCCCCAACCTCCCACCCCTAGCAACAGGATCACAATGGGATCACCACGCCCCGCCCAGCCATGCTATACGACGGCACATGCGTGAACCTTCTGGAACCAGCGGCTCCAGAAGATTACGCCTTCTAGCGCTCGCTCGACGACGTTGTCTCCTGCGGCCGCTTTTTCATTCTCTTTCGCCATTGCTAGATCCTCATCACAGAAGGTTTCGGT
>Ga0075163_10004132_pt1 | contig 19467 bp, 17 predicted proteins | sample JI1023141ADNA_FD_71478 | JGI IMG/M metagenome (GOLD analysis project Ga0075163, IMG submission 71478) | Wastewater effluent complex algal communities from Wisconsin, to seasonally profile nutrient transformation and Carbon sequestration -... | ecosystem: Engineered > WWTP > Effluent > Algae...
GGCACCGACATGGGCGCGGTCCGCGTCCACACCGACAGCCAGTCGGCGGCGATGGCCGAGTCGAAGGGCTTCCAGGCCTTCTCCTACGGCGGCGACGTCTTCGGCACGTCGAGCGCCCTCGACACCAGCACCGGCCACGGCCAGCACGTCATGATGCACGAGCTGGCCCACGTCGCCCAGACCGGCGGCCAGCGCGCCGGCGGCGTCCACGGCAAGGTCGACGTCGGCACCGCCACCGACGCGAGCGACGCGCTCGAGGTCGACGCCGACAAGGGCGCCGCCGCGGCCGTCGCCGGCGGCAGCTACAGCGTCCAGCGCGCGCCGCTCGCGGTCCGCGGCTTCGGCGCCACCGCGGGCCGCGACGCCCACGGCGTGCGCAACCAGCGCGACATCGTCCACGAGAACCAGACGCTGCACGGCGCGCAGGCCGCCGGGTTCTCGGCGGCCGAGGGCGACATGATGTACTCGGGCAACTGGAACCGGGACATGAACCAGCTCCTGATCCCGAAGCTGCGGCAGGGGCATCCGGTGCTGTTCACGGCCATGGACCTGTTGCACACGCTGCACTTCGGGTTCCCGATCGGCGGTCAAGCCGGCGCGGCGCCCGGCGCCGGCCCCGGCCGCGCCGCGGTGCGCGAGTTCGGCAGCTACGATCCGGTCGAGCACATCGACAACCCCGGCGGCCTGACCGGCGCCGACGTCAACGCCCAGGGCGGCCACGCCGACGCCAGCGCCAACGCCGGCGGCGGCACCCAGGCCTACGCCGAGGTCGATCCGCGGTACCAGCAGCAGCTGCAGAGCGTCCAGGCCCGGGCCGCGGCCGGCGACGCCAGCGCGCGCATCATCAACCCGGAGGAGCCCAACGCGGCGTTCCGCGTCGACGAGTCGGGCATCCCGATCTACCTGCAGACCAGCCGGACCCAGCTGATCGGCCACCTGCAGGACGGCCTCGACCAGGCGGCGCGCGGCAGCACCGACGCCGAGAAGCAGGCCAGCTACGATCGCGCGCTGCGCTACGCCGGCGAGTCGCTGCACATCATGCAGGACTACTACGCGCACTCGAACTTCTGCGAGATCGCGATGAACCTGCTCATCGACTCGCACTTCACCGAGGACGGCCAGGTCGCGGCCGAGGGCCAGGGCGGCCGCTCGTTCGTCGAGGCGCTCAACCTGGCCGAGTTCAACCGCGACCTGCCCCAGACCCCGCAGCACCTGAACACCTACGTGCACCGCCGCGGCGCCAACGGCAGCGTCGACGGCAACAACATGACGACCCGCCCCGGCGGGCGAGGCCGCGAGGTGATGGCGACCGGCACCTTCACGCTCGAGGACACCATCCACTCGCTCAAGGAGAAGATGGGCATCGCGCTCAACGGGCTCAACCCGTTCGAGCACGGCGCCAGCGAGAAGGGCCGGCGGCTGATGACCTGGCTGCAGTCCAACCCGACCTACTTCCCGTTCCAGCCCACCGACGCGGCGCAGTGGGTCGGCGAGCGCATGGCGTCGGTGGTCCCGGCGATCAACGCGATGGGGCGCGGCACCAACGTCTTGCTCGAGGGCCACGGCCGCGCGTCGGCCGCGATCGAGGAGGGCTGGGGCCGCGCCCGCGGCGCGTGGCACTCGATGCTGGGCGACCGCGCGCAGGCCCAGGCCGACGTGGCCGCCGGCGACCACCGCGCCGAGGAGACCCGCAACGAGTCGGCGGCGCGACAGGCGGCGGTGACCCGCTTCGCCACCGAGTGGGATCGCACCGCGGCGGCGCTGTCGACCGGCAACCTGGTGTCGCTGTTCGAGTTCGTCACCGGGCCCGGCGCCGGCCCGCGGCTGTCGCAGCTGGCGCGGATGATCCCGATCGTCGGCGACAACGCCGCCGAGCTGGTCGAGCGCACGGTGCAGTCGATCAAGGAGTGGCTGCGGCAGCGGCTCGAGGCGGCGTGGCACGTCGCGATGAACCAGCTCACCGCCGAGATCAACGCGGCGCTGGCCCAGGCGCTGGGCTCGTCGGAGGTCCACGACGAGACCGGCGCGCGCGGCATGACCCAGCCGACGCACACCGACATCGCCAAGGACTTCGACGCCGGCCAGAACGGCAGCGAGGATCGCTTCAGCGTGGTCGAGGAGGTCGGCGAGTTCCTGCAGCGGATCGGCGGCGCGCGGCGCGCCAGCGCGACGGTGATCGCGCGTGCGCGGGCGCGCTTCGACGCGGTGATGAGCCAGCGCACCGGCGTGGTCGAGGGGCTGCGCGGCGCGGGGCAGGACATCGCCGCCGAGCTCCAGGCCGGCGAGCGCGAGGAGGGCGGCCACGCCCACCAGCACCGCCACGCCGGCGCCTGGCTGGCGCCGCTGGCCGACGGGCTGGCGCGCGGCGCGTCGGCGGCGATCCTGCAAGCCTACCGGCCGCTGCTCGAGCGCGCGCGCACCGGCGCGCGGGTCGACGTCGGGCCCGCCGCGGCGGTGGTCGGCCAGTGGTACGCGCACCCGGCGGACTGCCGCGGCCTGTGGGAGGGCTCGTTCACCTCGCTGCTCGCCGGCTCGGGGCGCGACTCGGCCACCGGCCGCGAGATCCGCGCGGTGCTGGCGCGGCGGATCGCGCTGCCGCCGACCGCGCAGACGCCCAACGATCAGTCGACGATCGGCGGCGTCAACCGCCACGGCGGCCACGACCACGGCGACAACGATCACGGCACCGGCGAGGCCGGGCAGCGGTTCAACCGCGACCACGAGTTCCCCGGCGAGCGCGCGGGCGCCGAGGACGAACACGAGCACCACGACCACCACTGACGTTTGTGGCGCCGACCGGCGGCGACGCCGGCGCCGGTGGTCGTACAATCGTCGGCGATGTCGATCGTCGCGGTGCCGACCGCGGATGGCCACGTCGCGGTGCTCAGCGACGGCCGGCTGGCGTTGTACGAGCTGGAGCGCGGCCAGCGGGTCGCGCAGGTCGAGGTGGTGGGCGATCGGGTGGTGCCGTGCGGCGCCTACCTGCTGGTCCACGCGCACGACAACCTGGCCAGCCTGCTGACCTTGTTCTCGACGCCCGACCTGACCGCGGTGGCGTGCGTCGAGCTGGCCGCGCCGACGCGGCTGCTGGCGGCGACCGGCAGCTACGCGCTGGTCGATCGCGGCGACCAGGCGTTCATCGCGCAGGTGAGCGGCGGCAACCTCGCGGTGGTGCCGCTGCGACCGCCGGCGACCTTCGAGCACGCCTACGGGCTCGACGGCGGCGCGTTCCTCACGTTCGGTCGCCGCGGCGCCGAGACCTGGGACGCGGGCCAGCGGACCCCGACCGCCCGGCTGGCCCTGGCGCTGCCCGACGACACCAAGGAGTCGGGCGTGACGCTGCGCAGCTCGAGCCTGTGGATCGCGACCGGCCAGGCCGCGCTCGTCACGATGCGCCTGTCCGACGGGCGCGCCAGCCTGCTCCGCCTCGACGCCGCGCCCCGGCGGATCCACAGCCACGCCGCGGTGGGCTGGGTCGCGGCGCAGATCGGCGCCGACGACGTCGCGATCAACCTGGCGATGCGCGTGCTCGAGCCGCTCGATCGCCGCCGCGGGCCGGTGATCGGCGTGGCGCCGGTGCGCGACCGCGAGGCCTGCGCGCTGGTGCTGTGGCTCGACGGCGATCGCGTGCACAGCCAGCTGCTCGGTGGCGAAGCCGCCCGCGCATGGAGCCCCGCGGTCGCCACGACGATCGACGATCCGGCGCGGACCGCCGCGCCACCGCCGCCGGCCGAACCGCCACCGCCGCCGGCGCCGCCGCCCAGCGAGCCGACCGCCGCGCCCCGCGCGCAGACCGTGAGCGAACGCCTGGCCGCCCGCCTGGGACGCGCGCCCGGCGCCTCGACCCCACACGCCGCCCCGCCCGCCCCCGTCGCGGCCCCGCCTCCCGCTCCCATCCCGGCGCCCGCTCCCGTCCCCGCTCCCGTCCCGGCGCCCGCTCCCGTCGCCGTCCACGCGCCGGTTCCCGTCCCTGCGCCGGTTCCCGTCCCCGTTCCCGTCTCGGCGTCCGCTCCCGTTCCCGTTCCCGTTCCCGTCCCCGTTCCCGTCCCCGTCCCGTTCGCCACGCCGTCTTCCGCCACCTGGCGCGACGCGCTCCTCGCGTGGGCGACCGCCCCGACCACGCCACCGCCGCCGCTCGACGGCACGCCGCTCGCGGCCCTCGCCGCTCGGCTCGCCAGCCCCGCAGCCTGGCCGGTGCTGTGCTTGCTGTACGCCGCGTGGCTGCGCGGCGACACCGACGCCGGCACGCCGATCGCGACGCTGGCCGCGCCCGCCACGCACGCCCCCGACGACGCGACGCGCTGGCGCGAGGCGCTCGGCACCGGCGCGCTCGGCGAGTGGGTGCTCGCGCGCTGGGAGCGCGGGCGCGCGCGGCTGGCCGCCGCGGTCGGCGCGTTCCTCGACGGCCACGCGCCGCGCGAGCTCGAGCTCTTGACCGGCGGGCCGCCGCAGGTCGCGCTGCCCGGGCTGTTCCGCGTCGACCTCGACGCCGCGACGACGCCGCGCATGGCGGCCTTCACCGTGCTCGATCAGCTCGGCGTGGCGGCCTGGGTCAACCCGGCCCGCGATCGCGCGCGCGCCGGCCTCGCTCAGGCGCGCCTCGAGGCCTGGCTGCGCGGCCTCGCGGTGGTGACGCCGTACGATCTCTCGGGCGCCGAGCTACGCCCCGGCGAGTGCGTGATCTGGCTGGCGCGACCGGGCACCGCCGATCACCCGGCCGCGCCCCCGCCCTGGCCGTTCCGCTAGCGACGCCGCGCGCTCAGGCGTGGGCGCCCTCGAGGTAGACCCGCCCGCTGGTCGCGGCCTCCTCGGCGGCGGCCGCGGTCAGGTGGCGCATGCGGATCTCGGTCTGCTCGCGCGCCGCGGCGTAGGCCGCGCGCAGGACCGAGTTCTTGATCTCGCCGCCCGAAAGGTCGAGCTTGGCCAGCCGCTCGTAGTCGATGCGCTCGCCGGTCGGCACCGACGGCGGCAACATCAGCCGCCAGATCTGGACGCGCTCGTCGGCGTCGGGCCGCTCGAAGTGCACCTTGAAGGTGATGCGGCGCTCGAACGCGGTGTCGAGGCCCTTCTTCAGGTTGGTGGTCAGGACCGCCGTGCCCTCGAAGCGCTCGATGAGCTGGAGCAGCACGTTGACGTTCATGTTCGAGAAGCGATCGGAGGCGTGCTGGACCTCGGTGCGCTTGGTGAACAGCGAGTCGGCCTCGTCGAACAACAGCATCGTCGTGTCGGGGCGCGCCTGCTCGAAGATCCGGGTCAGGTTCTTCTCGGTCTCGCCGATGTACTTGTCGACGATGCTCGCGACGTTGATGCGCAAGAGCGTCAGGCCCAGCTCGTGGGCGATCACCTCGGCGGCCAGGGTCTTGCCGGTGCCGGGGGTGCCGTCGAACAGACAGCTGATCGACAGGCCGCGCTTGATCGTCCGGCGCAGGCCCCAGCGGCGCAGCACCAGGTCGCGGTTGCGAGCGGCGCTGATGATCTGCTCGAGCTGCGCCCGGGTGTCGGGCCGCAAGATCAGATCGTCGAGCGACACCGTCGACGACGACATCTCGGCGAGGCCGCCGATGCCCTGGGTGATCTGGGCCCGGGCGGCGGCGTCGAGCACCGGCCAGGTGAGCGGCTGCCCCGGCCCGGCCACCGCCACCGCGGCGCGCCCGGCGGCGCTGACCTGCGCCGGGGTCAGGTGGATCGACCGCGCGAAGGTCTCGAGGTCGAGCTCGCCGTCGAGCTCAGCCGCCGACGGCAGGTTGAGCAGCCACAGGTGGCTGGCGTCGACCGCCTGCGGGCGCAGGTGGTGCTGGTGGCGGAACACCACGACCCGCTCGAGCTCGGGCGCCAGCGGGGCGTCGTCGATCACCATCAGCACCGCGATCACGCCGTGGCCGGCCAGCGCCCGGCCGATGACCGCGGAGATCGCCGTCCCGCCGCCCGCGGCGGCGTTGACCCACTCGTGGGCGTTGGCGATCACCAGCCACTCGTCGCAGGCCGCGGCCTCGGCGGCGGCGCTGTCGACGGCGTCGGCGATCAGCGCCAGGCTGGCGCCGCGCAGCCGGGCGGCGTCGAGCACCAGCAGCCGCTGCCCGAGCTGCCCGGCCAGCGCCCGCACCAGCACGCCGCGTCCGGATCCCGGACGTCCCTCGACGACCACCGCGACGCCGCGCGGGTGATCGAGGCCGGCGGCGCCGAACCGCGGCTCGGGCGCGGCGATCGTCAGGCCGCGCAGCACCGTGGCCAGCTCGTCGGCGCGGGCCGGCAGCGGCACGTCGGCGGGCGTGATGCTGGGGCTGACCAGCGTCGCGACGCCGTCGAGCCGGCCGCCGAGCGCGCGCTGGCCGCGCAGCGCCGCCGGCAGCCAGGTGGCGGGCATGAGCTCGCGCCGCGCCAGCGGCTCGCCAGCCGCCGCGCGCACCAGCTGGGCGACGCGCAGCGGCGCGCCCGGCTCGAGGTCGGCGTAGACCGCCAGCCGCCCGGCCCGGCTCGCGGCCAGCGCCCGCGCCGCGATCACCGGATCGACCCAGTCGCGCGGCCCGCCCTCGAACCGCCGCAGCAGCGCGCCGACGGTCGGATCGATCGCCGGCGCGCAGATCAGCCACAGCAGATCGAGCGTCGGTGGCGCCAGGTGGTAGCGCCGCGCGAGCTGCTGATCGGGCAACAGCACGCCGGCCGCCGCCGCCGCCGCCGCGGCCTCGGCCAGCGGGCGCGTCGGATCGGCGATGTGGTCGCCCTTGCCGTCAAGCGTCCGCACCAGCATCGCCTCGGCTTGCGCCATCCGCGCGTCGAGGTAGGCGGCGACCAGCGGCAGGTGGACGGCGGCAGGCGGGGCGATGACGGCCATCGCCGCCGATAGTACGCCCGGGCCGATCAGAACTCGGATCCCCGAACCGGATCTCGCGTTTCGGGTGGGGGCCGTCCCCGCCAAACGGCGGAGTACAAGCCGCCCGCAGCGCCACCTGCCTCCACCTGGGTCTTTGCGAAAGACCCTCTCAAGGTCTCAGCGGAACACGCGGCCGCGCAGCTCGGGCGCCGGCTGGGCGATCCGCTCGAGCTCGACCAGCCGATCGCCGGCCGCCGCCGCCGCCGCCGCCGCCGCCGCGTCGACCGCGTCGAGGTCGCCGGTCATCGTGAAGTACGCCTTGCCGGCGAGGTCGACGGCGAGCCGGACGTCCTGGACCACGACGTCGGCGGCCTTGCACGCCGCGTCGGCGGCGGCGATCGCGGCGCACACCGTCCGGGTCTCGACGATCGCCAGCGCCTCGGCGGCGGCGTCATCGGCCCAGTCGGCCGGCACCACGACGCCGGCGCGCGCCAGCATCGGCCACACCTGGGCGTCGGCGTAGGCCAGCTCGACGCGATCGTGCAGCCGATCGCCCGCGGCCTGCCGGCCCGCGGCCATGGCCTCCTCGACCTCGGCGACGCCGCCCGCCAGCACCACCAGGTGCTTGCCGCCCGACAGCGTGCGCGACGCGACCAGCACCGCCGGCGCGCGCTTGAGCGCGGCGTCGGCCACGACCACGCCGCGCGCGATCGTGGTCAGCTCGAGCAGCCCCAGCGCCGGCCCGTCGGCGGCGGTCGGCCCGTCCGCGTGCGGCGCCGCCGGGCTCACACGAACCGGAACGCTTCCTTCAGCGTGCAGCGGCGCTCGCGGGTGAAATGCACCGCGGTGGTCAGGCCCTCGCCGGTCGGGCTGGCGATCGTGAACGAGGTGTAGCCCTCGCCGCCCAGGCCCAGGCCGGCGTACGAGGCGTCGTTCTTGACGAAGATGGAGCAGTTGCAGACCCGCGCCATCGCCGCCATGTGATCGACGTTGGTCGACTGCATCGTCGCGGTGTGGTGGAAGCCGTGCTCGACCCGCAGCGCCATCGCGATCGCGTCGGCGGTGTCGCGGGCGCGGACCAGGCCGATCACCGGGGTCAGGAGCTCGTGCTGGACGAACGGGTGCTGCTCGTCGACCTCGGCCAGCAAGATCTTGAGGTCGTGGCCGTGGCCGCGGATGCCCGCCGCCGCGGCGATGACGCCGGCGTCCTTGCCGACCCAGTCCTTGTTGACGTGGTCGCCGTCGAGCACGACCTTCTCGACGTCCTTGACCTGGCGCGCGTCGAGGAGCAGCGCGCCGTGGCGCTGCAGCTCGCGGACGAGGTCCTTGGCGATCGCGTCGACCGCGATGATCTCTTTCTCGGCGATGCAGACGATGTTGTTGTCGAGCGAGGCGCCGCGGACGATCGCGTCGGCGGCCTTGGCCAGGTTGGCGGTCTCGTCGACCACGGCCGGCGGGTTGCCGGGGCCGGCCGCGACGACCTTCTTGCCCGACGCCATCGCCTGCTTGACCACCGCCGGGCCGCCGGTGACGACCACCAGCCGCACCAGCGGGTGCTTCATCAGGATCTGCGCGCTGTCGATGGTCGGCTGCTCGACCGAGGTGATCACGTCGCGCGGCCCGCCCGCCCCGACGATCGCCTCGTTGAGCAGGTGCACGAACCAGTTCGACGTGCGGCCGGCCGACGGGTGGACGTTGAACACCACCGCGTTGCCACCGGCGATCATGCCGATGGCGTTGCACAGGATGGTCTCGGTCGGGTTGGTCGTCGGCGTGACCGCGAGGATGACGCCGTACGGCGCCCGCTCGGTGATCATCAGCCCGTCGTCGCCGGTGTACGCCTGCGGGCGCAGGATCTCGACGCCCGGCGTCTTCTCGGCGACCAGCCGGTTCTTGTTGAGCTTGTCCTCGTAGCGCCCCAGGCCGGTCTCCTCGACCGCGTAGCGGGCGAGCAGCTCGTTGTTGGCGAGCGTGACCGCGCGCATCGCCGCGATCATCTTGGCCCGCACCTGCACCGGCAGCCGCTCGTTGGCCTCGAAGCCCTTGCGCGCGGCCTTCACCGCGGCATCGGCGTCGGCGTAGACGCCGAGCGTGCCGCGCGGGATGTTGGGCCCGGCCTTCTTGCCCGGCTCGGGGACCGCCAGGCCCGGACGCGCTGGCGCGGCGCTGGGCCCGGCGCCGAGGCGCTCGACCACCTTGCGGACGATCTCCTCGATGCGCGCGTCGTCGAGCATCGCCATCGCGGCTAGGCCTTCACGTAGCGACGATCGTCACCGACCGTCACCTGATCGACGATGGCCATGATCGTCGCGTCGACCGGCCGGTTCTGCGTGACCTGGGTCTGGCGGGCCGAGCTGCCGGAGCAGTACAGCACCACCTCGCCCACGCCGGCGCCGACCGCGTCGACCGCGATCACGATCGCCCCCTTGGGGTTGTCGTTGCCATCGACGTCGCACGCGCGCACGACCAGGAGCTTCACGCCCTCGAGCGTGGGCTCCTTCTTCGACGCGACCAGCGTGCCGATGACCTTGCCGAGGACCATGGGCGGGTCCTACTTGGTCGGGGCGCCGGCGCGGCCGAGCGGCAGCACCGCGTCGACGTTGGCGTGCGGGCGCGGGATGACGTGCACCGACACCACCTCGCCGACGCGCTCGGCGGCGCGCTGGCCGGCCTCGGTCGCGGCCTTCACCGCGGCGACGTCGCCACGGACGATCGCCGTGACGTAGCCGCCGCCGGTCTTCTCGAACCCGACGAGCTCGACCTTGGCGGCCTTGACCATCGCGTCGGCGGCCTCGACCATGCCGACGAAGCCTTTGACTTCGATCATTCCCAGAGCGTCAGCCATCGTTGTCTCCTGAGCGGCGCTGCGCGGCTCGCGCGCGGTGTGTCAGTCTCGGTTGCTTGGCTCCGACGCCGGGCGTCGGATGAAGGACAGGGTGGACGTCGGTCGACGCGGCCAGCGGCCGCGCCCTCACCGATCGACGAACTTCTCCGGGGCCTTGCCGGTGACGCTGTTGATCGCGCCGATCGCGGCGGCCGCGGCGGCGTCGATCTCGGCCTCGGGGCCCGACATGTACAGGCGGCCGAAGGCGCCGTACGGCGTGACGTTGACCAGCGACACCTGCGCGGCCTTCTCGGCCTCGTTGGCGGCCAGCACGATGTAGCCGGCGGGCTCGCACTCGAGGATGAACAGCGACTGGCCGGGGAGGATCATCATGCCCTGCGAGGTGCGGTTGATGATCTGCGTCTGGTAGGCCTCGACGCCGCGGATGATCTGGTTGGTCAGGACCTTCGGCTTGAGCCGGTCGCCCTCGCCGACGCCGAGGTGCTTGAGCACCGTGGCGCCGGCCGACAGCACCTCGCCCTGATCGTGATCGTGGATCTCGAGCAGGCCGTAGGCGCGCTCGACGACCTGGACCGCGGGCTGGACCCGGGTGGCCTTGAGCGCGGCGTCGGTGACCTGGTTGATGGCGATGCCGGGGGCGATCTCGACCCACAGCGACGCCTGGCCAGGCACCGGCAAGAAGCCGCGCGCGGTCTTGGCGATGAAGGTCGCCAGTTGCGGCTGCAGCGAGTCGAGGAAGCAGTAGGTGCGGAGGACCGTCGCCATCGCGTCGTGCGACCCTACCACGCGGGTTTGGCGCAATTCCACGCGGCGGACCGAATTCAAGTCGGCCGCGGTGCGCGGAACAGCCGCAGCCCGCCCGCGGTTGACACCCCACCGATGCCCACCCATGGTAGCGCCCGCATGCTCCGCCGCGCCGTCACGGCCCTGGTCGTCTGCAGCGCCGCCTCGGCGACGGCCGACCCTCTCAGCGTCGCGCTCCACATCGCGGCGGCCGACGACGCCGGCGGCGGCACGCCGACCGTGTCGCCGCTGATCGGCGCGGTCACCGGCCCGGCCGAGCCCGCGGCGCTGGCGACGCTGCTCCAGCAGGCCATCCGCACCGATCCCGATCTGGCGCGGGTGACGATCGATCTCGAGATCGCCGCGGCGTCGATCGACAGCGCCCGGGCCTGGGACGACTGGCAGGTCGGCGCCGGCCTCAGCACCGGCACCAGCGTCGCGGCGACCGCGGTCGGCGACGCCCGGCTGTGGAACGCCAGCCTGAGCGGCGACCTGACCCGGCGGCTGTCGACGGGCGGCGTGGCCGGCGTCGAGGTGCTCGGCCGCTGGTCGGACTCGTCGCGCTCGGCCAGCCAGTACACCGAGGCGATCACCGCGACCTTGACCCAGCCGCTGTTGCGCGGCCGCGGCGAGGAGCTGGTGCGCGCCGCCGAGCGCGCGGCGCAGATCGATCGCGACGCCGCGGCGCTGGCCGGCGACGCCGCGGCGGTGACCGTGGTCGAGGACGTGGTGCTGGCGTACTTCAACCTGGTCGCCGCCGAGCGCGAGCTGGCGATCCGCCAGGCCAGCCTCGAGCTGGCGCGCGAGCGGCTGCGGGTGACCCAGGCCGGCATCACCGCCGGCGGCGTGGCCCCGGCCGAGCGCATCTCGGTCGAGCAGGCGATCGCGACGCGCGAGGAGGACATCCTGGCCGGCGAGGTGTCGGTGATCGAGGCGTCGCTGGCGCTGCGGCGCGCGGCCGGGCTGCCGATCGGCGCCGGCCAGATGCTCCTGACCACCGACGTGGCGCTGGCGATCGCGCCGCGCACCTGGGACGTCGGCGCGATCCTCGCGGCGACGATCGCCTACAGCCCCGAGGCCGCGCAGCTGCGCGCGCTCGAGGCCGGCGCGACGATCGACGTCGAGGTCGGCGAGCGCGGCGTGCTGCCGGCGCTCGACCTGGCGCTGTCGCTCGGGCCGTCGGGCACCGCCGACGATCCCGGCGAGGCGGCGCTCGACGTGGTGACGTTCCAGGAGTTCGCCGCGGCGCTGTCCTTGACGTATCGCACGACGGTCGGCGAGGTCGCGGCGCGGTCCACCGCGCGCGCCGCCCGGGCGCGGCGGCAGCGGGTGCGCATCGACGCCGGCGATCTCGAGAAGCAGCTCGCGCTGGCGGTGACCCGCGCGGTGGTCGCGGTGACCGCGGCCGAGCGTCGCCACGCGCTGGCGGTGCGCACGATCGGCCTGGCCGAGCAGGCGCTGACCGCCGAGCAGGCGCGGCTGGCCAGCGGCAAGTCGCGCAACGTCGACGTGCTGGCCCGCCAGGACGAGCTGCGCGCGGCGCAGCTCCGGCAGATCCGCGCGATCGTCGAGTGGCACCGCGCCGCGACGACGATCGCCGCGCTGACCGGCGAGCTCCTGCCCAGCTACGGCGTCACCGTCGCGCGGCGCTGAGCCGCGGGCGCCCCGCCACCCCCGACGATCAGCGCGAGCAGCGCCGCCAGCAACACGGCGACGTACTCCCAGCCGCCGCCGGGGTTGGTGAACATCCAGCCGTTGCCGACGTGGGGCTTGAGCGCGCCGACCAGCACCGGCACCAGCGCCGCCGCGACCGCGCGGGTGCGCCAGCCGACCACCAGCGCCAGGCCGCCGAGCAGCTCGGCGGTGAACACCGGGTACGCGGTCCACCCAGGGAAGCCGTGGGCGGCGAAGTACGCCTCGGTGCCGGCGAAGGTGAAGACCCGCGCCTTGGCGTAGGCGTGGGCCAGGAACACCAGCCCGACGGCGATCCGCAGGATGGCGGGGCCGAGGGCGGCGCGGGGCGCGAGCAGTCGATCGAGAGCGGCGAGCATGGCGGAGTCCTTTCGTTGGATGGGCCCTGGATACGACCTGCGTTCGCGCACCGGAAGTCGGGACTCGTGCAGTGCTAGGCTGCAAGAATGCACATCCGCGACTGGGCCGATCTGCGCTACGTGCTGGCGGTGGCCGACGGCGGCTCGCTGGCCGCGGCCGCGCGCGCGCTGGGCGTCGACCACACCACCGTGCTGCGCCGGCTGGCCGGCTTCGAGCGCGCGCTCGGGGCGCGGCTGTTCGAGCGGCGCCCGAGCGGCTACGTGCCGACGCCGGCCGGCGAGGCGCTGGCCGCGACCGCGCGGCAGATCCGCGACGAGGTGGCGGCGGTCGAGCGCCGGGTGCTCGGGGCCGATCTGCAGCTCACCGGCACCGTGCGCATCACGACCACCGACACCCTCGCCCACTCGCTGCTGCCCGCGGCGCTGGCCGGCCTCGCGGCGACGCACCCGACGGTCGGGCTCGAGCTGACCACCACCAACGCGCTCCTCAGCCTGACCCACCGCGACGCCGACGTGGCGGTGCGGCCGAGCGCGCAGCCGCCGCCCAACCTGGTCGGCCACAAGATCGCGACGCTCGGGTTCGCGCCCTACGCCGCGCCGCGGTACCTGCGCGCGCACCCGGCGCGCCGCGACCTCGCCGCCCACCGCTGGATCGGCCCCGACGACGGCCTGGCCGGCACCGCGGTCGGGCGCTGGATGCGCCGGACGCTCCCCGCGGCGCCGCTCGCGGCCCGCGCCGACAGCTTCACGACGCTGGCGCGCCTGGCCGCGGCCGGGCTCGGGGTCGCGGCGCTGCCGTGCTACCTCGGCGATGGCTGGCCGGGGCTGCGGCGCGTGCGCGGCCGGCTCGCCGACGTGACGACCGAGCTGTGGGTGCTGACCCACGCCGACCTGCGGCGCACCGCGCGGGTCCACGCGGTGATGGAGCACCTGACCGCGGCGCTGACCGCGCAGCGGGCCCGGCTCGAGGGCCGGCCGTGATCAGCGCGCCAGGCCGATGAAGCCCATCAGGATGCCGCCGGCCTGGCCGTCGCGGCGATACGAGTAGAAGCGCTCGGCCTCGCAGCGCGTGCACGGCGGCGCGGCGTCGATGTGCGCGGGCGCGACGCCGACCGCCGTGAGCCCGGCGGTGAGCGCGACCCGCAGATCGACGTGGTCCTTGTGCGGGCCGCGCACGACCATGCCGGGCACGTCGCCGAACGCGGCGCGGAACGCCTCGACGACCTCGGGCCCGACCTCGAAGCAGCACGGCCCGATCGACGGGCCCAGCGCGACCCGGACGTCGGCCGGCCGCGCGCCCAGCTCGCCCATCCGCGCGACGACGCGCGGCGCGACGCCGGCGACCGTGCCGCGCCAGCCGGCGTGGGCCGAGCCGCACACCCGCGCGACCGGATCGGCGAACAGGAGCGGCACGCAGTCGGCCGCGAACGTCGTGAGGACCGGGCCGACCTGATCGGTGACCAGGCCGTCGAACTCGGCGGGCTCGGGCAGCGGCTCGCCGACGCGCCACACGTTGGTGCCGTGGACGTGGCGCATCATCTGTAGATCGTCGACGTCGAAGCCGGCGTGGGCCGCGAGCAGCGCGCGGTTGCGATCGACCAGCTCGGGGTCGTCGCCCCAGCGCTTGCCGAGGTTGAGCGACGCCCGGGCGCCGGTCGAGACGCCGCCGGTCCGCTCGGGGAAGCCGTGGACGAAGCCGGCCGGGATCACCGGCGAGCGCAGCACGCGGATCGGCGTGGTCATCGCGGCTGTCTTAGCGTGGCCGCGCCGCGATCACCAGCCGACGCCGACCTCGAACGACGCGAACGGCTGGAGCTGATCGCGCGGCAACACCAGCGCGGGCGCGCCGTCGATGTAGGCGCTGCCGACCGTGAACGTCGCGACCGCGTCGACGGCGCCGGCCAGCCCGCGGGTCCACTGCGCCGAGATCGACGCCTCGGGGCCGGCCGCCGACGCGCCGGTGGCGTCGGGGTCGCCGAACTGGAAGCCGACCTGATCGGCCGCGACCGACAGCTCGGCGAAGCCGACGCCGGCGCGCAGGCCGAGCCGGCCGCCGCCGAGCGGCCGCCGCACCACCTCGAACGTCGAGCGCAGGTGCATCATCTCGGCGCCGCCCTCGTCGTGCCAGGCCTGGGCGCCGGTGCCGCAGCCCTCGACCGCGAGCCCGCCCCACAGCCGCGCCTCGCCGCACACCGTGGGCATGCCGTTGCGATCGGTCGACGCGCCGCCGATGCGCAGGTTGATGCGGTACGGCGGGTCGTGGGTGATGGGCGCGGGCGCGCCGCCGCGATCATCGCCGTCGCCGTCGGCGCGGGCGCTGCCGGCGAGCGCCGCGAGGATCATCGGGGGGAGCAGGGCACGCACGCGCGCAGGCTACCGCGAGCCCGCCCCGCCGCCACCGTGTTATCGTGCGCGCATGATCGCCTACGCCGACCTCGCCGCCGCGCTCGATCGCTGGCGCGCCCGCAACGGGCTGCCGATCACCAGCAGCGCCCCGCCCGCGCCGGTCGCCAACGTCGCGGCGGTGCTGCCGCCGACCCGCCCGGCTCCCGCGCCCGTCGCGGCGCCGACGCCACCCCCGCCCGCGCGCACCACCCCGCCGTCGCCGCCGCCCGCGGCCGCCGCGGTGGTGGTCGACGACGAGGTCGACGCCGACATGCTCGAGGCCGCCGACGAGTACGACAACGAGGGCCAGGACTTCGCGATGTCGTTCGGCGGCCCGCCGGCCGCGGCCAGCGGCAGCATCGGCGGGACGATCGGCGACGACGAGGTCGAGGAGTCGACCCACATCGGCGCGGCGGTCGGCGGCGACGAGGCGTTCGGCGCCGCGCCCACCACCGCGGTGCCGCCGCCGTCGCAGTGGCCGGAGGCCAAGGAGTGGCCGGCCGAGGCGACCTCGGCCGCGGCCTACGGCTGGGGCCAGAGCCACCGCCCCGACGCGGGCGGCGGCGAAGACGACTCGACGATCGTCGGCGGCGGCAAGAAGCGCTGATGGCGACCGCGTGGCGGCGTGAGCGCGATGGGCGCCTCACGCCGAGCGAGCTGAGCGCGGCCGAGCCCGGCCCCGGGCGGGTGGCGATCGCCGTCGAGGCGGTCGCGATCGATCGGCTCGACGCGACCCCGCCGGGGCGCGTGCCGGGCGCCGCGGCGGTCGGCGTGGTCACCGCGGTCGGCGTCGCGGCCGACGAGTGGCTGGGCGCGCGCGTGCTGGTGCCGACGGTGGACGCCTGCGGCGAGTGCGATCGCTGTCGCCGCGGCGGGGCCGCGCTGTGCGCCACCGGCGGTCGCCTCGGGGTGACCGCGCCCGGCGCGCTGGCCACGACGATCACCGCGGCGGCGCGCTGGCTGGTGCGCCTCGACGGCGCGCTGGCGTTGCCGACGCCGCACGCCGCGGCGCTGGGCGGCGAGCTGGCCCGCGCCTACGCGCTGTACGCGCGCGCCGGCGTCGGGCCGCGCGACCCGGTGATCGTGCTCGGCGGCGGCCCGCTGGCGCGCGCGACCGTCGAGATCTTGCTGCAGAAGGGCGCGGCCCCGGTGTGCGCCACCGACGACGCCGCGACGATCGCCGCGCTGGGCGAGCGCGCCGCGGTGACCGCCATCCACACCGCGGCGATCGAGGACGCGCTCGGCAGCGCCGGCCCCCGGCCGCGCCGCGTGATCGTCACCGACGCCGCGCTGCTCGAGGCCGGGCTGCGGGTCGCGGGGCCGCGGGCGACGGTGGTCGTCGCCGCGGGCGACGCCGAGGTCGCGCCGCCGCTGGCGATCGCGCTCGCCGAAGAGGTCACGCTCACCGGCGTCCTCGACTGCCACCCGGATCTGGTCCCGGAGCTGGCGGCGCTGGTGGCCCGCGGCGACCTCAGCCTCGACGCGCTGGTCGAGGTGGTGCCGGTGGCGACGCTCGCCGACCGGCTCGCCGAGCGCGCGCGCACCCGGCCGGCGACCGCGCTGGTCGCCACCGTCGCGTAGCCCGCGCCGCGCGTCAGCGCTACAGCGCGAACATCGCGACGATCACCGCGATCGCGACGACGCCGACGCCGATCGCGATGAACACCTTGGTGCGCCCGCCCTTCATCTCGCCGATCAGATCGCGCTCGGACACCGACGAGCCGGCGCCGGGCTGATCGCGCATCGCCGGCATCGACGACGTCTGCCCGGTGCGCAGGCTGTAGCGCTCGGCGTCGGTCGACGTCAGCGTGCCGTCGTCCTTGTAGCGATCCTCCATCGGCATCATGTCGGCCTTGTCCTGGGCCGCGCCGTCGCCCGAGCGCGCCGCCTCCTCCGCCGCCACCGCGTCGAGCTCGCCCTTCTTGAACCACAGCGTCTCGCGGAACTGGCCCTTCTTCTTGGCGTCCTTGCGCTTGTTCTTGTCCTTGCCGGCCATCGACTGCGCCGCCGCAGCGGGTGGCACCGACGGCGCGGCCGGCGCCGGCGCGGCCGCCGGCAGCACCGGCGCGGCGGGCACCGGCGCGGGCGCGGCCTGCGGCAGCGGCATCGTCGCGACCGCGCTCGGGGGCGGGGCTGCGGCGATCGCGCCGAGCGCCGGCGCGGCGGCGGCGACCGCCTGCACGGCCGGGGTCATCGGACCCGGCGTCGCCGGCGCGGGCGCGGCCCACGGCGACGGCGCCGGCTCGGCGATCGCCTGCGGGATCGGCTGCGACGGCACGGCCGCCACCGCGACCGGCGGCGCGACCACGACCGGCGGCGCGACCGCGATCGGCGGCGCGGTCGGCGGCGCCGGCGGCACCACGGTCTCGAGCGCCGCGGCCTCGCGCAGCGCCTCGACCGGGATCTGCACGTCCATCTGCCGGGTCTTGGCCTCGCCGGGGTTCGCGGCCCCGCCGATCGGCGCGACGCCGAGCATCGTCGACGCCAGCTCCTTGGGCTTGCCGACCCGGCCGAACGGCGCCGTCGACGACGGCGACGGCTCGCCGCCCTTGCGCACGCGCTCGATGTCGTCGAGGAACTGCTTGAGCGTCAGGTGGCGCTTGGCCGGGTTGCGGTCCATCGCGCGGCCGATGACCTGATCGACCTCGGGCGCCAGCGGCGCGCGCCGCGACGGCGGCGGGATCGTGCCGGTCAGCTGCTGGTTGGCGATGCTGGCGGCGTCGCCGTCGAACGGGGGCGCGCCGGTCACCGCCGCGTAGTAGATCGCGGCGAGGCTGTAGGTCGCCGAGCGCTGATCGATGGGCTTGCCCTCGATCGCCTCGGGCGGCACGTAGCCGGGCACGCCAGCGTAGCGCTCGCCGGGGATGGGCAGCGAGAAGTTGATGACCTTGACGGTCTCGCCGGCGACCAGCACGTTCTTGGGGGCGAGGTCGCGGTGGACGACGCCGACCTTGGCGGCGTCGAGCAAGGCGCCGCCGACCGCGGTCACGATCGTCGCGGCGCGGTCGCTGTCGATCGGCCCGTGGCCGAGGCTGGCGGCCAGCGGGGCGGCGCCGTCGATCCACTCGGTCGCGACCCACAGCTGCTCGCCGTGCTTGCCCGAGGCCAGCACCTTGACCGCCGCCGGGTGGGCCACGCGCTCGAGCAGCTTGAGCTCGCGCTCGATGCGCTGGGCGCTGGCCGGCTGCGCGGTCAGGCTCGGGGCGATCAACTTCACCGCCACCGCCGCCTGGGTCTGTCGGTCGAGCGCGCGGTGGACCGCGCCGGTCACGCCGCCGCCGATCCGCTCACCGAGCTCGAAGCGTCCACCGATCACGTTGGCGGCCGGCGCCGCCGGAGCCGCCGCCGCCGTCGGGGCGCTGGCGGCCATCGCGATCAAGCGTCCGGCGTCGTTGGTGCAAAAGTTCGCGTCGTCGCCGTATTGCTTGCCGCACTTCGGACAAACTTTCATGGGCCTGGCCTATCTTGCAATGCAGCGGATCGTAAGAACATCCTCCGCTGAAAGCAACCGGAGCAACCATGCGCCTCGTGACCCTGGCCTTTGCGACCGCCGACGACTTCCTCGCTGCCTACCACCCGGCCGACGGCGGCACGCTGTCGACGCGCACCCGCACCGACGGGGCGATCGGCGAGCGGGTGCTGCTCGAGGTGTCGTTCCCTGGCCTGCCCAACCGCGCCCTCGTGCGCGCCGACGTCAGCGGCATCGCCCACGAGCACGGGCTGCGCTTCGCGATCGCCAGCGACGACGCGTCGACGCGCGACTTCCTGGTGGCGATCGCCCACGGCGAGGTGCGCGTCGAGGCGGTGCACCGCGGCCACGCCCGGTTCCCGGCGGCGCTGTCGGCGACGTGGCAGACCGGCGGCGATCGGCTGCCGACCACCGTCGAGGACCTGTCGGCGGGCGGCGCGTTCCTGCGCACCGACACGCCGCCGCCGCTCGGCACCGAGGTCGCGGTGACGATCGCCGCGCCGGGCGGCGAGCCGCTGGCGCTCGCCGGCCACGTCGCGTGGATCCGCCAGGGCAAGCTGCCGGGCTTCGGCGTCGACTTCGTGCCGGCGGTGGGCGACGACGGCCGCCGCCTGCGCGCGCTGCTCCGCCACGCCTCCGAGTCCGCCACGGTCGAGCTCGGCACGGCCGACGATTGACAGCCGGCGCGCCGCCGGCTAATAACGCCCGCTCTCTTCAACCGGACCAACGCACATGGCCTCGAATACCGCCGCCTCCGAGAACAAGCGCAAGCGCAACCACAAGAACATGGGCCGCAAGCGCAAGAACAAGCTGGCGCGCCGCTCGACGGTGTCGGCCACCGAGCTGTTCGCCGCCCTCGGCGAGCCCGGCAAGCCGGCGCCGAAGGCCAAGTAGCTCCGGCTACCAAGAGGGGCTTTCGATAAGCCCCTCCCCCGGCATTCGCCGGGGCCCCCCACCCGAAACGGCCCGGACCTGCCTCGCAGGTCAGCGCTCAACAACGTGGGGCCACGAACGACTCGACGGCGCCGCGGTTGACCCCGCCGGCGCCGAAGCCGATCACGGTGACCGCCAGCCCGCCCGCGGTCGGCTGCACCAGGCTCCAGGCTCCGTCCCCGTCCCCGTC
>Ga0075163_10004133_pt1 | contig 19466 bp, 17 predicted proteins | sample JI1023141ADNA_FD_71478 | JGI IMG/M metagenome (GOLD analysis project Ga0075163, IMG submission 71478) | Wastewater effluent complex algal communities from Wisconsin, to seasonally profile nutrient transformation and Carbon sequestration -... | ecosystem: Engineered > WWTP > Effluent > Algae...
CGTGCGTTGGCGGTGCGTTGGTTCTCGCGGTGTTGCTGCATCGCCGCCTGCACGACCTGATCAACCTTGCCCGCAGGCGCGGTGAGGTCGACGACGTAGCCACCCGTGACCTGCCGGACCTTGGCCTTGACCCCCACGACCCCAAAGACGCCGTTGCCCTTCGCGAGGTCGCAGCCGACGATCCGTTCCACGAACGCCTGCGAGACCCCGAGCTCCGCCGGGATGAGCAGTGAAACCCCAGCCTTGACGTCGAAGAAGATCTTGCCGACCTGACGCTGCGTCCTCAGCTCGTGCACGCTCGCGACCTGCAGCGGACCGCTCCCGATGCTGGCCCGGCCCTCGCCGCCGCGACACACCTCGGGCGTTGCCGCCAGCGCCGCTGACGATCCAGCAAACAAGCATCCCAGGACGAGCGCACTCGCGAAACCGATCTTCTTCGTGGGCATGGGGGTTCTATTGATGGCCACCGACTCTGCCGACGACATGGGAGGAACACCCTAGATCCTCCCCAAAGATCGCCTCATTCCTCGGGTGGCCGCTGCGAGGCCAGGTTGTTACCCTCATCGTCAGTCCATGGCGTCTCCCCTCGACCCAGCCATCCAGACCCGTCGCGCGGCTGTCGTCGAGGACCAAACCATCGTCTGCGAGCTCCTCGCCGATTTTCTGACCAACGAGGTGGGGCTCACCGTGGCCATCAAGGCGAACCGAGGCCAGGCGTTCCTCACGGCGCTCGAGACGTGCCGGATCGATCTCGCCATCCTGGACATCGCGCTGCCCGACATGAGCGGCCTCGAGATTCTCGCGCGACTCAAGAGGAACGACCGGCGCGTCAAGACCATCATGATCTCGGCGACCGACCGGGGACTTCCGCTCCGCGAGGCCCTTCAGCTGGGCGCGGATGGCGTGGTGAGCAAGGCCGCTCCGCTGGAACACCTACGCACGGCCGTGCACACCGTCCTGGCGGGTGGCATCTTCGTCGATCCGAACGCCGGCGCGGTGCTGTCGCAGCACGAGCCAAGCGTGGGCGCGGTCTTGACCAGCCGGGAACGGGAGGTCGCGATCCTGGTGGCGAAGGGATTCTCGAGCAAGGCGATCGCTCGACAGCTCGGGATCAGCGAGAAGACGGTGACCAATCACCGCACCTCGATGATGAAGAAGCTCGGCGCGCACAACACGGCTGACATCACGCGGCACGTCACCGATCAGCGATGGATCTAGGGTGAGCTCGGAGGAAGACTCGATCTTTCGGGAGATCGCGGACTACACCTACGATCTCGAGAGCTGGATAGGTCCCGACGGCCGCACCCGCTGGATCAACCCCGCCGTCGAGCGGATCACGGGATACACCGTCGACGAATGCTTGGGCCGCGACGACTATCCATTGTTCCTCGTCCACCCGGACGATCGCGAGCGGATTGCCATCGCCCTCGAACACGCGCGGCGACACCTCACCGGTAACGATGTCGAGTTCCGCATCGTGCGGAAGGATGGCGAGATCCGCTGGGGCGCCGTGTCCTGGCAGGACCTGTGCGATCGCGAAGGCCGGTATCGCGGCTACCGGACCAGCGTCCGCGACATCACCTCGCGAAAGCTGAGCGAGAGCGAGCTGCTGGCATCGCGAGACGAGGCGCATCGCGCGAGCCAGGCGAAGAGCGAGTTCCTCGCGACGATGAGCCACGAGATCCGGACGCCCATCCAGAACGTGCTCGGGTACGCGCAGCTGCTGCGCAGAACGCCGCTCCTCCCACTACAAGAACGCTACCTGGGGATCCTCGCCGATCAAGGCGAGGTGCTCTTGCGGATCGTGGATGACATCCTGGACTTCACGGCCCTGCAGTCAGTCTCGATTCGCATGGAACAAGTGCCATTCGAGCTCGGGGACTGTGTCGCGTCCGTGCTCGAGAGTGCGCGGCCCGCCGCAGCGCAGAAGGGGTTGGCAACCCGACTCGCAGGTACGTCGGAGGACATCTGGGTCATCGGCGATCCGCATCGGCTGAGGCAGATCCTCAGCAACCTCGTCAGCAATGCCGTCAAGTTCACGGACGCGGGTGGGGTTCAGGTCCGGGTGGATGCGAGCCCTGCTACCGGACCCGACCAGGTCGCGTTGCAGATCGCGGTCGAGGATTCAGGAGTCGGCATGACGCGAGAGCAGATCGCCGACTTGTTTCAGCCCTTCACCCAGGCCGATGCATCGATCTCGCGCCGCTACGGCGGTAGTGGGCTCGGTCTGAACATCTGCAAGCGCCTCGTCGAGCTCATGAAGGGCGAGATCGCGATCGACAGTGTTCCGGGCAAGGGCTCGGTCGTTACGTTGCAGCTCGTGTTGCCGCGAGGAACCGGCGAGCGTGCTGCGGAGCCGCTCCGAGGTTCGAGCAGCCCCCAAGAAACCGACATGCCCGTCCTCGAGATCCTCGTCGTCGACGACACAGCCGTCGCCCGGCAGATGACGGTCGAGTTGCTCGAGGCGGTGGGGCAAGTCACCCACGCGGTCAGCAACGGCAAGGCGGCCCTCGCCGCGTTGCGGGCGTTCCCCTTCGATCTCGTGCTGATGGACAAGCGAATGCCGGATCTCGATGGCCTGCAGCTGACCCGACTGATTCGCAGCGACACGTCCATCCGACAGCCCTACATCGCGGCGGTCACGGCGAACGTCCTGCAGTCGTCGCGACAGGCATGCCTCGATTCGGGCATGGACGCCTTCCTCGGCAAGCCGGTCCGGATCGCCGACCTGGAACGAGTTGTTCGAGATGCCGATGCCCGGACCTCGGAGCCGAAGCGGGACCAGACGCGTGCGAGCTGGTTCGACCCGCTGGTGCTGCAACCTTTGATGCAGGTCAGCGCGAGCGGCACGTCCCTGTTGCAACGGCAACTCCCGACCATCGAGCGCGAGCTCTCCGGCGATGAAGCCTTGTTTCGGACGCGACTCGAGGAAGGACGATTCGACGACGTCATCCCGAGGGCCCATGCGGTGCGCGGCAGCCTCCTCGCGATCGGCGCCGTGCGCGCAGCGGAGATCGCGCTCGCGCTCGAGGACGCGTCCGACCCCCAAGCACGATGGGCGCTTACCCTCGCGCTCTGCTTGGCGCTGGCCCGCACCCGGAGACTGTTGCCGGGTTGTGGCACCTGAGGCGCGCTTCGTTACTGCAACACGCCGAGGCAGAGGCCCGGCGGTCCGCCCTGACACGTCACGCCGACATCCGCGCCGCAGCAATCGGCGGTGGTGTCGCAACCCTGCCCGTACTCCGAGCAGCCTTGCGGCGCGCTACACGATCCGTTGACGCAGGCCGAGCCGTCGCAGCAGTCCGTCGACGTCGTGCACGCGTTGCCCGGGTTGACGCACGCGCCACCACAGACCAGCGTGCCGAGCTCGTCGCCGCTCGGGACGCACGGCGCGCCATCGCAGCAGTCCGCGCTCGACGCGCACTGCATGCCGGTCATCACGCAGTTGTCGCCACCGCCGCCGCCCTCCGAGATCGCGCAGCGCGGGATCCCGAGGCTGTCCTGGATGCAGGTGTCGTTCTGCAGCACGTTGCCCGAACAACAGTTCGCGTTCGCGTTGCACTGGTTGCTCTGCAGCCGGCAGATCGCGCCGGCGGGCGAGCACGAGTTGCCGTTGTCGCAGCGACCGACGGTGTTCGCGCCCTCCTTGCGGCACGTCACGTTCGAGTCGCTGTCGGGCTGCCCGGGCCCGCCGCAGCAGTCCGAGTCCTCCGAGCAGATCTCACCGGTCGGCTTGCACCCGCTCGGCGGCTGGCAGACCAGCGCGCCGCTCGGACCGTACGGGAAGCACGCACGGCTGCAGCACTCGCCACCGCAGATATCGAGCGGCTCGCCGTTGTAGCTCGCGCCTTGTTCGCACAGCTCGCCGGCAGGGGTACAGCCGGTGACACCCGGTGCCGACACCGTGAGGCAGGTGCCGAGCAGCGCGCCTTCGCTGATGTTGCAGAGGCCGCCGCAGCACTCGACGTCGGTGGTGCAGGTATCGCCGGTCTGCACGCAGAACGACACCGCGTTGTCGCAGACGCCGTTCGCGTTGCAGAGGCCCGAGCAGCACTCGCCGTTGCCGGTGCACGCGTTGCCCGACGTCGCACACGCGACGTTGAGTGGGGTGCACGTGCCGTCCGTGCCGCACAGCCCACCGCAACACTCGCCGTCGTCGGTGCAGGCCTCGCCATCGGAGGTGCACTGATCGCCGTTGCAGAAGAAGTCGACGCACGAGAACGAGCAGCAGTCGGGACCGGCGCCGCACGCCTCACCCGCTGCGACGCACGCCCCCGCCACGCGCGCGCAGATCCCGGTGATGTCGTCGCAGTTGCCGACGCAGCACTCGTCGTCGGTGGTGCAGGCGACGCCGGTCTCGACACAGGTCGGGTTGTCGGGCGGCGTATCGTCGTCGCCGCCGTTGTCACCACACGCCGCGACCAGCGCGAGCACGCACAGGATTCTCCTCATCGGACCTGTAGTGGGAGCGCCCCGTCGCGAGGTCGCAGAAATTTCAGGCCCACCTTGCGCACATCCCGCCATACTGCTCGGATGTGCTGTTTCACCGTGGCGACGCCGCTCTCCCTCGTCGGGCGGCTGTTCGCGCGGCGCGTGCACGTGTCGAACACCCACGTGTTCGCGCGGATGCTCCGGCCCGGCGTCCAGGGGCTCGCCTACGGCATGAACCTCGAGACGTCGCAGGAGATCGCGATGGTGCTGCCGCTACCGGTGACCCCGAACGGCGGCGACGACGCGGTGACGTTCGTCGATCTGTCGGCGCACGCGTCGATGTTCTCCGACTTTCACGCGCTGTTCGAGATGCCGGTGAGCCGGGCGAAGGGCGGCCTCTCGCTCGCGCGCTCGCACCGCACGCTCGTCGTCCACGACATCGGTTCGTTCATCGCCTCGTACGTGCCGAGCCGGCGCGACTTCACGCGTCTCGATGCTCGGTTCCGGCTGCCCGACGTGCTGTTCGAGGCGGTGCCGCACTACGCCGACTACGGCTTCGCCGTGTTCCAGCTCAAACCCGGCAAGGTCACCGTGCACCCGATGGGGCTGGTGTTCCCGACCCGCGACGAGCGGTTGTTCTTCCCGACGGTGCACGTCCACGACGGACGGTTCCACGCGCGGGCCAGGTTCGATCACGCGCTGTACTACCAGCTGCCTCGCGTCACCGCGATCGGGCACCCCGACGGGGACGTCAGCTACCAGCTCCCGAGCAGGTCGTACGAGGGGCTGGTCGACGAGACGCTGCCGCTGGTGCGCCGGGTCCTGCGCGGCTCGCTGCCGAACGCAGACACCTGGGTGGCGTGACGCTCAGTCCACCTTGATCGTCGACAGCGCGCGCAGATCGCCGGCGTACTGCCAGCCCTCGCCTTGCTTCTTGAGCATGCGGAACCGCAGCGAGCCCTGGCGGTTCAGCTTGATGAACGGGATCGTGGTCTTGTCGTCGAAGTCCTTCTTCTCGATCGTCAGCGCGGTGCCGGCGGCGTCGATCAGCACGAGCTTGGTGAACTTCGTGACATCGGCGGCGGCGAGCAGCTTGCTGAGCGGCCAGCCCTTGGTGTCCGGGCTCCCCGGCATCGGCTCGCGCGGGATCGCGAGGATCTTCTCGCCGGACAGCGGGTGCTCCTTGCCACCGACGATGACCTTGAGCACGAGCTTGAGCGGATCCTCGGCCGCGCCACCACCTTGGTGATCGCCGCCGCGCTCGCTCTTGCCGCGAACGATCCGGATCTCGCGCAGCTCGTCCTGCCGCAGCCCGGGCTTGCCGTGCTTGGCGAGCTCGACCGGATCGAACATGCCGAACGCCGGCTGGCCGTCGTCCGCGGGGAACAGCGCACCGACCAGCTCGGGATATGTCGATGACGGCTGGTTGATCTCGGCGGGCTTGGGACCCGAGCCCCGCAAATACACCGTCTTCCAGGTACCGAGCCGGCGGGCGTCCTCGGGCACCAGCGTGTCCAGCCGCGGCCACTTCGCGATCTGATCCTTGCCGACCTTCGCGACACTGACCTCGTCGACGAAGACCTCGACCGTTCCCGGGGCAGCGACGGCGACCTGCGGAGCCGCGCTCCCGCTGCTGCCGGTGCCCGTCCCGCTGCCGGTGGGCGTGTTACTGGAATCCTTCGAGCACGCAACGATCCCGAGCCAGAGCGAGAACGTGCCGATCGACCGCATCCGCATTTCGTCCCGACGGTAGCACGTAGTAACGTCCGCACGATGTCGGCAGGCAAGCGGCGCACGCGGACCCTCGCGGTCGTGGTGCTGATCGAGCTCGCCATCGGCGCGGCGATCTGGTTCTCGAGCATGCCCTCCGATGCCGAGGCCCAACCCCCCAGCGCCACGGTGGCACCTTCGAGCGCACCGGCCCCCGAGAAGAAGGAGTGCGCACCGCCGCCGAAGCTGTGGAAGACCAATAACAGCGTCACCCACAAGACGTTCGGTAGCGGCAAGGTGATCTCGCAGATCGGTGCCGGGCGAGATGCGCAGGTGGTCGTCGAGTTCGACGACGGCCAGCAGACGGTCGCGGCGAAGACACTCAAGGCGACCAAGCGCAGCCTGATGGATGACCTGCTGCCGATCGGCATCCTGATCGTCGTGATCGCGATCGTGATCATCCGCCTGCCCAAGGTGCAGCTCGGCCACACCACCGCGTTCCGCCATCGCCGGCTGCTCAACTGGTTGCCGCTCGGGCTCGCGTACTCGTTCCTGTATTTCGGTCGCTACAACATCAAGCAGTTCCAGGGCGAGTTCGACGGCGGGCTGACCGCCGCGCAGTACGGCACCGTGTTCGGCATCGGCTCGGCGGTGTACGGCCTCGCGTTCCTGTTGAACGGTCCACTCACCGATCGCTGGGGCGGTCGCCGCACGATCCTGATCGCCACCGCAGGCTCGGGCGTCGCGAACGTCCTGATGGGCTACATGGCGATCACCGGCAAGACGTTCGGGATGTCGCCCACCGCCGCGTACGCCACCGCGTTCGCGATGAACATGTACTTCCAGAGCTTCGGCGCGGTGTCGATCGTCAAGGTCAACGCCGCGTGGTTCCACCTCCGCGAGCGCGGCACGTTCGGCGGCATCTTCGGAATTCTGATCAGCCTCGGGCTCTACTTCGCGTACGACGTCGGCAAGCGCATCGTCGAGTTGACGGTCACCGAGAAGGGCGATACCGCGCACTGGCTGTTCTGGATCCCCGCGATGATCCTCGGCCTGTTCTTCGTCCTCTGTTACATCTTCGTCCGCAACTCGCCGTCGGACACCGGCCACCCCGACTTCGATCTCGGCGACGCCACCAAGGCCGACGAGCCATCGCTCACCGTCAAGCAGGTGTTCATCAAGCTGCTGACGCACCCGGTGATCCTGATCATCTCGTTCGTCGAGCTGTGCTCGGGGTTCCTCCGTCAGGCGATCCTCCAGTGGGGCGTCGACTTCGGGAAGGCGCTCAACCTGTCCGACGACAGCAACGGCTGGTTCGACAGCTTCGTGTTCCAGAACTGGGGCATGGTGTCGTGCATCGCGGGCATCACCGGCGGCATCTTCGCGGGGGCGATCAGCGACCACCTGTTCCAGTCGCGGCGTAGCCCGGTGTCGGCGGTGCTCTACGGGATCATGCTGATCGGGGCGATCGCGATCGTGCCGCTGCTGACGGCGGAGCCAGGTGCGATCGGCTGGGTCGTCGCGCTGATGTCGATGGCGATCATCGGCGTCCACGGCATGCTCACCGCCACCGCGTCCGCCGACTTCGCCGGCAAGAAGAACACCGGCATGGCGGTCGGCATCATCGACGGGTTCGTCTACGTCGGCTCCACCATCCAGTCGTTCCTCTACGGCGCGATGCTCCCGTCGGGGAAGATCGATGGCCCCGATGGCTGCCCGATGGTCAACCCGGCGGCGAGCGACGGGACGAACTGGTACGTGTGGCCGGTCGCGATGATCCCGGTGGCCCTGATCGGGTTCGCGCTCACGCTCAAGATCTGGAACGCCAAGCCGGGTACCCGAAGCAGCAGCGGTCACTAGCAGTCGATGCCGGGAAGTAAGTCGTCCAGCGCCACGGGACTGCGGCGCGATCTGATCGATGCAGTCGCCTCGTTGCTCGGGCAGGCGCGCAGCGCGCTGTTCATCACCGGCCCGTCGCTGTCGCAGGACTCCGGCCTGCCGAGCTATCGCGGCATCCCCGGGCTCGCGCGGCGCAAGCCCACCGACGGCAAGCAGTTCGAGGCGGCGCTGTCGGCCGACATGATCGCGACCAAGCCCGAGGTGACGTGGAAGTACCTGCTGCAGATCGACGCCGCGGTCCGCCACACCAAGCCGAACAAGGGCCACGAGGTGCTGGTCGCGTTCGAGAAGTTGCTCGCGCGCTCGACGATCATGACGATCAACGTCGATCGCCTGCACCAGCGCGCGGGCTCGCGCAACGTGATCGAGATGCACGGCGCGCTGCACGACCTGGTGTGCAAGCGCTGCGAGCTGAGCTCGCGCCACGAGCGCTACGACCAGCTGCCGATCCCTCCGCGCTGCGCCGTCTGCAAGAGCGTGCTCCGCCCCGACATGCCGCTGTTCGGCGAGGCGCTGCCGGTGGATCCGTTCACGCGGCTACAGTCCGAGCTCGATGCCGGCTTCGACATCGTGTTCGCGATCGGGGTCGGCAAGATGTACTCGTATCTCGCGCGGCCGCTGCTGCTCGCGAAGTCGGAGGGCATCCCCACCGTCGAGATCGGCGCCGAGCACACCGACCTCTCCGACGTCGTCGACTTCCGATTCCGCGGCTCCCCGATGCGCGTGCTCGACCTGATCGGCATGAGCTGCACGCAGCTCGGCAGGCTCAGCCACGAGAATCTCCGACGATGAATGACATTCGAGTCCTGTAGATTTTCGGGCTCTCATCGTCGAGCAGATCGGTAATCGAGATCGCGCTCGTCGGTGTTCGACTAACGGTTCTCCGTCGAGGAACCGCCCTCGAAGATTCGCTGAGTCTCGTAAGTGTGCCCAGTTGTGGGACATAAACCACAGCGATCTGAACGGGCGTCTTTGTTACTCCGAGCGGTAATGGCACGTAGCGCACTTGGTTCTGTCCTCCTCACGGCGCTGGTTCTCGCAGCGGGCGCGTGCGGCAGCGACCCGGTTGGTCCCGACTTCAACGGCCCGGGGATCGACCCCGATGACGACAACACCGAGCCGACGTTCCCGACCGAGCATCCGCGGATCTACCTGACGCCGAACCGCGCACGCCTCGAGGCGGCGCTGGAAGCCAACACCCCGGCGGCCGCGCGCTATCGCGCGAAGGTCGACCAGTGGGTCAACGGGTCGGACATCTGGGGCTACAACGCGTGGAACGCGGCGCTGCTCGGCCAGCTGACCGGCGAGGCCAAGTACTGCGAGAAGTCCGTGGCGACGGTCGAGGAGCAAGTGGTCGCGGCCGAGGCGAAGATCGCCGCGGGCCAGGCCCCCGCGGTCGCGAACGACAGCTACCTCGAGATCGGCGAGCTCGTCGGCGATCTCGCGCTGGTCTACGACTGGTGCTTCGAGAGCCTCTCCGAGTCGCAGCGCACGCGCTGGCTGGCCTACGCGAACCAGGCGATCTGGAACGTGTGGAACCCGAGCGAGGCCGAGTGGGGCGGCTCCAAGATCTCGTGGAGCGGGTGGTCGGTCGACAACCCGTCGAACAACTACTACTACTCGTTCCTCCGCGCGACGATGCTCGTCGGGCTCGCGAGCAAGGGCGAGAACGATCAGGCCGATACCTGGATCGCGCGCTTCCGCGACGACAAGATCATGGGCGAGCTGGTCCCGACGTTCGAGGAGGATCTCGACGGCGGCGGCTCGCGTGAAGGCACCGGCTACGGCGTGTCGATGCGCCGGCTGTTCGAGCTCTACGACATGTGGAAGGCGACGACCGGCGAGTCGCTCGCGACCAAGACCACGCACACGCGTGCGTCGCTCCGGGCCTTCGTGCACCAGATCGTGCCGACGCTGGACCGCGTCGCTCCCACGGGTGATCACGCGCGCGACTCGACCGGTGCGTTCTTCGATTACCACCGCGATTACCTGCAGCAGCTGATCACGCTGTTCCCGAATGACCCGGTCGCCGCCTCCGCGAACACGCTGCTCGCCGAGTCGAGCGTCGAGGAGATGGGGCAGGGCTTCATGCTCGCCTACGACTTCCTCCACGAGGGCGTTGGCGAACAGGCGCCGCTCACCGAGCTCGCGACCGACTATCACGCGCCCGGCATCGGCGAGGTCTACTCGCGCTCGGCGTGGGACAAGGGCGCCACCTGGGTCAACCTGATCGCCGGCCCGTACACCGAGTCGCACGCCCATCAGGATCAGGGCTCGCTGATGATCTACAAGGGCGGCTGGCTGGCGTACGACGCCAACGTCAGCTCGCGCTCGGGCCTGACCCAGGACACCACCGCGCACTCCGTGATCCGGCTGAGCAAGGACGGCTCGACGATCAAGCAGGTCGCGTCGACGACGTCGTCGCTGGTCGCCCTCCACCAGGGCGCGGGCTACCTGCACGTCGCCGCCGACGTCACCCCCGCCTACAAGAACAACGCGTCGGTGCAGCTGGTGCAGCGCGAGCTGCTCTACCTCAAGCCCGACGTGATCGTGGTCTACGACCGCGTCAAGACGTCGTCGGGGACGACCCAGACCTGGCAGCTGCCCACCCCGGTCCAGCCGGCGATCTCCGGCTCGAGCGCGACGATCTCGTCGTCGGGGCACTCGCTCAAGGTCCAGCGCCTGCAGCCGGCCGATGCCGCGATGTCGACGTTCTCGTACGCGTCGGGCTCGGACTTCACCGGTGGCTTCCGGCTCGACCAGCAGGTCGCCGGCGGCGATCAGCGGTTCCTGCACGTGCTGTCGCTCGACAACGCGGCGGCGACGGTCACCGCCTCGGGCGCCAACGGCGTGACGGTCAGCTTCGGTGGCCACACGGCGACCGTGACGTTCAACCGCGACACCGCCGGCGCGACCCTCGTTCTCGACGGCGCGAGCACGACGCTCGGCGCCACGGTAGACGCGCTCGCCGAATAAGGTGTAAGCCGTCGTCGTGCCGCGCTGGCTGACGACCGTGTTGAGGCTGTTCCCGATCGTCGGTGGCGCCTCGCTGGTCAGCATCGTCGGTCTGATCGCGTGGCGCGCGATCGGTCCGACGGACACGCTCCACGCCGCGACCAACGAGATCGGCAACTACCTGCAGACCGTGGGTGCCGTGTACTCGGTGCTGCTGGCGTTCATCGTCTACGTGGTGTGGGGGCAGTTCAACGAGGCGCGCGTCTACATCGAGCGCGAGGCCACGGCGCTGGTCGACCTGTATCGCACCGCGACCGGCCTACCGAGCGGCGCACGCAACTCGATCCAGCGTAGCCTCGGCGAGTACGTCGATGCGGTGATCGGGGCCGAGTGGCATGCGATGGCGAAGCACGACGAGGCGGCGATCGAGCACGTCGGGCTCAAGCTCGACGAGGTCTGGGTGGCGATCCACCGCTGCCAGCCGGTCGGCGTCTGCCAGGAGCTGATGTACAGCGAGGCGCTGTCGCGCTTCAACGACGTCAACGACCTCCGGACCAACCGGCTGACCTCCGCCCGGTTCCGGATCCCGCTGACGCTCAAGTTCTTGCTCTACAACGGCGCGGTGATCCTGGTCGGCTCGATGTTCCTCGTCCACATCGAGAGCCTGTGGCTGCACTGCGTGGTCACCTCGTCGCTGACCGGCGCGCTCGCGCACATCCTGTATCTGATCCACGACCTCGACGATGCGTTCACGGGCAACCTGCAGGTCGGCCCCGCGCCGTTCGAGCGCGCGCGCGACAGCTTCGGCCGCGTGGCCAGGCTGCTCGCATCGGAACAGGCGACTGGATAGGATGGGGCCTGTGACCGCTCGGCTTGCCGACCTCCGTGAACGGATGCTGCTGCTCGCCGCGATCGACCCGGAGCACCAGATCTTCGGCGCGGCGCGCCACGGGTACGAGCTGGGCGAGCCACTGGACGCCGATGGGCTTCACTCACTCGAGGCGCAGTTCGGCGCGCTGCCCGAGGACTACACGGCGCTGCTCCGCGCGTTCGGCACGCCGTGCGCCGGGCCGTACTACGGGCTCGAAGCCCCACATGTACCGGAGGATCCGCAGCACGCCTTGCAGCCCGATCCGTGGCGCGCGTTTCCCGCGGAGACCGCGTGGGATGCGCGGCTGGACGACGGCGCGTCGGTGCTCGACGGAACGATCCAGCTCGCCGATCAAGGGTGCGGCGGACGCTCGCTCCTCGTGCTGCGCGGGCCGCACGCCGGCGAGGTGTGGAGCGACTGGACGGCGGAGCAGGGGACCATGGCCCTCGAGGCCACGACGGTGTTCTCCTGGTACGCGCAGTGGATCGATCGCGCGCTGCTCGACTGGATCGAGCGACAGGCGCCGCGGATCGCGCTCGACGGTGCGGCCTCGGCGAACGAGCTCGAGGGCGTCGCGCTCGCCTACGAGATCGTCGAGCGCACGGTCACCGCGGCTCCCCAGTACCTCCGCACCTTCGGATATCTCCACCTGCGCGAGGAGCGCTGGACCGACGCGGATGCGCGGTTCGTCGCCGCGTCGCAGGTGCCGGCGGCGGAGGAGCCCACCGCGCGGCTCGCCCTCGATCGCGCGCGGATCGCGCTCAAGCGCGGTCACTTCGAGGATGCGATCGCGGCGGTGCGGCTCGGGCTGACCGACGCGGGGCTGTGGTACTCGACGCGCGACGATCTGCGCGACACGCTCGAGCGCGCGTTCATCGGCGCCGGTCGCAAGGACGAGGCGCTCGCGGTCCTCGACCTCCGCGCGCAGGAGCGCAACTTCTCGCTCGACCTCCATCACCGGCTCGCCCGCGAGCGGCTCGCGCGCAACGATGTCGGCAAGGCCGGCGCCGCGCTCGAACGCGCCTCGCGCCTGCCGAGCGTGCTCGGCAAGCCGCACCCGATCGAGGTGCGCGTGCCGGCGAGCTTCGACCCGATCATCGCCGAGCTCCGCGCGGCGGGCCGCACCGTCGACGCCGAAGCGTTGGCTGCGCGAGCGACGCTGATCCTCGACGCCAACTGACCACACGATCTGACCGGCATTGTGCAGGCGCCGCCGCACTTCGCCGACCTCCGTTCGCGTACTTGCACGACCGTGTGCTGTCGCCGGTGTACCTGCGACCACGCCCGCGCGCGGCACGTCCGTTGCCTAGGGAAGCCTCGCAACCCGAACAGGACCAATGATGAAAGCTCATTCGCTAGTAGTAGCCGCCGTCCTCGCTCTTACTCCCAGGCTCGCGAGCGCGGCGATCGATGACAACCCGCAAGAAGATCCAACCCCGGATCCCGGACCGTCGACACCGCCGCCGCCGTCGGGACCGCAACCGACGTTCGTCAAGACGCTGAACGCGATGAGCTGCTTGCCGAGTTGCACCGCGGACTGGGGCGCGGGGTACTCGATCGGCGCGAAGCTCGCGGCGACCCCGGCAGGCGCGGGCGTGCCCAAGGACAAGCTCGAGGGTTGGGGGGAGCTCGACGGCTTCGCGCGGATCAACGGTGGCCGGTATTCGCTGTTCAAGGTGCGCGTCACGGGCCTCGCCGAAGCGCGGACTCGCACCGACCTCAGCCTGACTGCCTATGTGGCAGGCGCGGCCGTGCGCACGGTTCCGTTCGTCGCCCAGACCGGCACGTACACCCCCTTGTTCTACGGCGAGGCATGGTCGAAGACCTTCTTCGATCGCTCGGTGACGGTCGGTGTGGGCCCGATCCCGGTGACGTTCACCGCGAAGGCGACGGGGGAGCTCGGGGCGAGCCTGACCGGTAGGATCTCGAACGTCGGCTTCGAGGCGTCCACCGGCCCGTGGGGCAAGGCGTCGCTGTTCGCGTCCGCGGCGGTCGGCGGTCAGTACTGTGTCGACTATCTCGGCTGCATCGGCGCGAGAGCCGGCCTCTCGGTCAACGTGACGTTGCTCGAGGCGACGGCGCCGTTCAACACGAACCTGACGTGGTCGCTCGTCAACCGCGGGTGGGGCGCGCAGCTCAACTACAACCTGACCTCGACGCTGACCTTCAAGTCGCTCGATGGCTGGCTCAAGGTGTTCGCCTCGGCCTGTCTGGGTGGCTGTCTTGATTGGGATCGCAAGCTGATCAACTTCACGGGCTTCGCCACGACGGGGACGCTGTTCAACGTCGCCGGCAAGTACTGTCTCTCCGGCGAATGCTCTCCGACCGTGGTCGACGTCCTCCAATGAGGCGCGCCCTCGCAAGCGCCGCGTTGCTCACCGCGGGCGTCGTCGGCTTCGCCGTCACGCGTGAGGCGGACGACTCCTCCTCGGCGGCCGGTGAGACCGGGCGTCGCGGGGGACTGCCCGTGGGATCGGGAAGGAGCAGCGGCGTCCTCGCGGCAGGCGTCGAACATCGCTACGCGATCTCGATGGACCATCGAAGTACGCCGGCGCAAGGCGAGGCCTTCGCGCTTGCCGTGGACGGGGAGTGGACACTCGGCGTGGTGGCGACCGGCGATTCGAGGATCACCACGATCCGTGCGGAGCTCCACGACCCACGGATCCGGTTGCGAGGTGTCGCGACCGCTGCCCCGAGGCTGGCGGTGCCGTACACGTTCACGCTCGGGAGCGACGGGCGCTTGCTCGCGCTGCAGTTCCCGCGCGCGCTCGACGCCGATTCGCGCATGGTGCTCACGGCCCTCGCGGCGACGGCTCAGATCTCCGACGGGGGCACGGCCGCGGCGTGGAGCGCGGTCGAGACCGACTCGCTCGGCACGTACGAGGCGAGGTACGCGCGCACCGGCGCCGCGATCACGAAGACCAAGCTCGCGTACAACAAGGTGGGCGACGAGCCGATCGCGATCCGCGTCGCGACGAGCTCGACGGCGATCGCGATGCGCGAGGATGGCTGGGCGGAGTCGATCGAACAACGCGAGACCCTCGATGTCGGCTTCGACAAGATCTCGGTGTCGGTAACGGGCACGACCGTCCTGCGGCACGTCGGCGACCGCCGGCTGATCTCGCTCGCCCCGCACGGGTTGGAGACCTCGGCGGTCGATGCGATCTCGACCGCGGCACGCGATCTCGATGATCGCGAGATGCTCGACGGCGCGACGCTCGCCGACCTGGTCCTCGTGCTGGGCAGCGTCCGCAGCGATAGCAACGCCTCGGCGCACACCTATCTGCGGATGGTCGCCTTGTTCAGGCTCGACGCCGACGCGGCGCGCGGCGCAGGCGAGCAGCTGCTCGCAGGCAAGCTCGATCCACGCGATGCGCAGGCGGTGCTCGGTGCACTCGGCGAGGCAGGCACGCCGGCCGCTCAGCAGGCGCTGGCGAAGGTGGTCGACGCCACGGCGGTTGCGGAGACGCAACGCATCGCGGGCGCGCTCTCGCTGGGCCTGACCACCACGCCGGCGCCGTCGACGATCGAGACGCTACAGGCTGCCGCGAGATCGCCCGACCTGGATCTGTCCAGCACCGCGACCCTTGCACTCGGGAACGCGGCGCTGCGGCTGGCGAACAGCGATGCCGCGGCGGCAACGCGACTGGTGGACGAGCTGCTCGCTCGCCTCGACAGGGCCAGCGAGATCTCGGACCGCATCACGCTCCTGCGCGCGCTCGGCAATACCGGCGATCCGCGGATCCTCCCCGCGTTGGAGCTCGCCCTCGGGTCGCCGAGCGATCTGGTGCGCGCGGCGGCCGCCGAGTCACTGCGGTTGATCCCCGATGGGCGCGCCGATGCGCTGATCGTCGCGATGCTCGACGATGTCTCGCCGATCGTCCGGACCTCGTCGGTGTTCGCCGCGACCAATCGGCGGCTCGATCCGGTCGCACCGGCACTGGCCAGCCATGCGCGCGATGACAAGGATCCCGCGGTGCGGCGGGCGATCGTCGAGCTCGCCGGTCAGCGGATGAGCGAGCTGCCGTTGCTGCTGCGGCCGATCGTCGTGCACGCGGCAGAGCGAGACGTCGATGCGGACGTGCGCGAGATCGCGAAGAAGTTCCTCGTCTAGAGGCGTTCGATCAGCTTGGTCGCGATCAGGTACGCGTCGCCGGGCCAGCGCGCCGACACGTACCGGCCGTCCTCGACGACGAACGCGTGCTGATGATCGTCGCGCGTGCCGCGCTTGAGGCCCTTCGGCCCGCGCTCGAAGTCCTCGGGCTTCGCGAGCGCCGCGCGCACCTCGTCCTCGACGTAGGCGGGATACGTCCGGTAGTACTTGCCGCGCCGCCAGAACGTGGCGAAGTACGCGGCGCGCTCCATGTGCTTGGGCAAGCAGGTGGTGCGGACGCCGTGCAGGACGGACTGGCCATCGGCGCGCTTGGCTCGCGCGGCGACCAGCACGCCATGACAGATCGCGCCGATCGGCTTGGTGGTCGCGAAGAACGCCGCGGTCATCCGCTGCACGACATCGGAGCCGAGGTACTGGCGCATGCCCTTCGCGTGGCCGCCGGCGAGGAACAGCGCCTGGAAGGCGGTGGGATCGACCGCGCTCCAGGCCACGGGTTGCTGGAACGCCGGATCCGCTTCGAGCTCGCGATAGAACGCGATCGGCTCCGGTCGCGCGCCGAGCGCACCGAACACCACGCCGGTGATCAACAACGGATCGCACACGGGAGTCGCGCCGGCCTCGGTGGCGAACGTGACTCGGTGGCCCGCCTCGGTCAGGAGCTTCCAGGGCACGGCGACCTCGGTGACGTCGAAGTCGCGATCCGGGAGCGGGAACACCACGTTCGCCATGCGTCACGATCCCGCGGCCTACGTAGGATTACCAACGTCCCGGCGTACATCTTGCTGACCCTCCGCGGGCGAAGGAGGAACCAGATGCCCCGCAAACAACGTTTCAAGCCATCCCGTAAGCCGAAGCCGCCAGTTGTCGAAGGATTTCCGCAGGACCAGGTGCCGCATCCGAGCACACAGGACAGCGTGTCATCGCAGCCCACCCGCCAGACGGGAAATCACTCCACGATCACGGAGTGAGCGGCGCGGCAGAGCCGCACACTGCGCGACTCGGCGCGCGCGCGGTCAGGGACGAGCTCGCCTCGCGAGGATCGTCTCGAAACTCTCTCCCCAGGTATCGAGCTCGCGAGCGCGTTGCATGGCGAAGGGATGATCGCGGAACAGGGTGAGCAGCACCTTGTACGCGCGATCGAGCGTGGTGCGATCGACGTCCTCGAACTCGCGCACCTGGCGAAGGAAGTCGTCGCGATCCATCTCGCCCGCGAGGCGCGTGGTGCCGCCGGCGAGCTTCATGAAGGTGTCGCGCGCGGGCTCGAGGTCCTGCACGCAGAGCAAGGCCGCGCGATCCGCGGTCAGCTCGGCGCACCGGTACCACTCGTAGAGCGCGACCACGAGGCCCTGGCCGAGGATCGCGCCGAACCCGAGCGTCGCCTGCCCGAGGATCGTCACGATCGTCGAGATGCTGCGCGCCATCGTGCCGTACAGCACGTGGCCGGACTTGATGTGGCCGACCTCGTGGCTGATCACGAAGAACAGCTCCTCGTCGGACATCATGTCGATGATGCCGCTGGTCAGCTGGATGAACGGCTTGGTGTGCCCGTAGGTGAACGCGTTCGGTTTCGGATCCACCGTCACGTACATCTCGGGCTCGGGGACCTCGAGGATCTTGCAGGCCCAGGTCAGGCTGCGATGCAGCCGCGGGAACATCTTCGGCGTGACCCGCAGGTTCGACGAGATGTTCTCCACGTAGTACAGCCGCTCGAGGCCGTACTCCATGACCTTCTTGATCAGGGTGTCGAAGCCGGGAATCTTCTTGAGCGCGTCGGTGGCGCGGGCGTCGTTGGGATGACGAAACTCCTCGACGTCCAGCCCGGGCAGGGGCCGCAGCTTGCGCTTCTTCGCCTTCGGTTCGTCGTTGCCAGTTGTCTCGTCCGCCACCCCGGTATCATCACACGGTGATCTGCATCGTCGATGTCCACTACGAACCCGATCGCGTCACCGCGGCGGCGGTCGGCGCCGCGTGGGGCGACGAGGTCCCGACGATCGAGATCGTGCTCCGCACCCCCGGTCCTGCGGCCGACTACAGCCCCGGCGCGTTCTACGAGCGCGAGCTGCCCTACCTGCTCGCGATCCTCGAGCGGATGCCGCCGGTCGACGTGGTCGTGGTGGACGGCTACGTCTGGCTCGGGGCCGACCACCCGGGCCTCGGCTGGCACCTCCACCGCGTCCGTGGCGGGCCGGTGATCGGCATCGCGAAGACCCAGTTCGCGGGCGCGCCGTCGAACGACATCATCCGCGGCGATAGCGGCAAGCCCCTCCACATCACCACCATCGACTACGACGCCACGCTCGCGGCGGAGCAGGTCCGCACGATGCACGGCGAGTATCGGATCCCGACCTTGGTCCGGCGCGCGGACGCGCTGGCCCGTGGCCACTGAGTTACTCCCGCAAAGTCCTGCGGTTGAGACACACCCGAGGGCGATTCTGTGTATGTTCGAAGGCTGGTGTGGACGCGCCGATGGCGCACGTGACTCAAGGACGGACAGATGATGGCGACTGAGAACCGAACCACTGCAGCAGGCCTCAAGACGCTCGCGATCGATATCGGCGGCACCGGCCTCAAGGCCCTGATCCTCGACATCGGCGGCAACCCGCTCAGCGAGCGCGCACGTGTCGACACGCCGCAGCCGGCGACGCCCGACGCGGTGCTGTCCACGCTGTGGACGATGATCGACACGCTCGGCGAGTTCGACCGCGTCAGCGTCGGCTTCCCGGGCGTGGTGGTCGAGGGCGTGATCTCGACGGCGCCGAACCTCGGCACCAAGGAGTGGAAGGGCTTCGACCTCGCGAAGGCGATCACCGAGAAGACCCGCCGTCCCGCGCGCGTGCTCAACGACGCCGGCGTCCAGGGCTACGGCGTGATCGAGGGCCGTGGCGTCGAGATGATCCTGACGCTCGGCACCGGCCTCGGCTGCGCGCTGTACTCGGACGGCAAGTACGTGCCGAACCTCGAGCTCGCGCACCACCCGTTCGCGAAGGGCAAGACCTACGAGCAGTGGGTGGGCAAGAAGGCGCTCGAGAAGATCGGCAAGAAGAAGTGGAACAGCCGGGTCACGGAGGTCATCGAGCAGGTGCTGCCGATCTTCAACCCGCGCAAGCTCTACCTCGGCGGCGGCAACGCGAAGAAGCTCAAGATCAAGCTGCCCGAGAACGTCGTGATCACCGAGAACGTGGCCGGCCTGCTCGGCGGGATCGCGCTCTGGCACGACTCCAAGAACGGCAAGAACAGCTAAGCTGCGCGCGTGAAGCGCGCGATATTCGTCGGTGTGGTGGTGGCGTGCGGCTCGACTCCGCCGCCTTCCAAGGTCTCGGTGGCGCCGCCGCCGTCGGACGCAACGGTGAAGGTGGCAGAGCCGACCCCCGATCCGGCGCCGCCGGAGCTGCGGTTGCCGGCGACGATCAAGCCGACCCGCCACGACGTCACGCTGACGATCGATCCGTCGTCGGCGGACTTCACCGGCACGATCACGATCGAGCT
>Ga0075163_10004134_pt1 | contig 19465 bp, 21 predicted proteins | sample JI1023141ADNA_FD_71478 | JGI IMG/M metagenome (GOLD analysis project Ga0075163, IMG submission 71478) | Wastewater effluent complex algal communities from Wisconsin, to seasonally profile nutrient transformation and Carbon sequestration -... | ecosystem: Engineered > WWTP > Effluent > Algae...
GCGCTGGCGTCGGCCAGCGATTCGCGCGTCCGGCTGACGCCGGCCTTGATCATGCGCCCGAAGAACAGGCCGATCGCGCCGATCACGATCGCCACCAGCGCCGCCAGCAACAGCGCGGCCGCACCGCGCGAGTCGCGACCGCGCCCACCGTAGAGCAGGATCTTGCGGCCGATGATGCCGAGCATGAGGATGCCGAACAGCACGCCGATCAGGCGGATGTTCAGGCGCATGTCGCCATTCAAGATATGGCTGAACTCGTGCGCGATGACACCCTGCAGCTCGTCGCGGTTGAGACGATCCAGCGCGCCGCGGGTGACCGCGACCACCGCGTCGGAGGGCGAATAACCGGCAGCGAAGGCGTTGATGCCGGCCTCGTGCTCGAGCACGTACAGCCGCGGCACCGGCACGCCGGAGGCGATCGCGATTTCCTCGACCACGTTGCGCAGGCGGCGCAGGCTGGGATCGGTCGTGTCCTCGGGCACCGGCACGCCGCCCATCTGCAGCGCCACCGGTTCGCCGCCGCCGCGCAGTGATGCGATGCGGTACAGCGAACCGAAGCCGATCGTCGCCAGCGTGGCGAGGCTGAAGAACGCCAGCGCGCCGGTGGAACGCGTGGCGATCCATGCGATCGCGTCGACCGCCAGCACGATGCCCGCGACCGCCAGGGCGAACAGCACGATCAGGCGCATCGATGCGCGCCGGGCCGCGGCCTGGTGTTCGAAGAAGTTCATTGAAGTGCCGGAGCTGGGGACTGGGATCTGGGGACTGGATTCGATGCGCACTGGTTGAACATGTTGCCTGCCATCCCTAGCCCCTAGTCCCCGATCCCTGCTCCTAGAACTGCACCTTCGGCGCGGCGCGCACTTCGTCCTGCTTCTCGGCCGGGATCTCGAGCAGCGTGGCCGGGGCGAAGCCGAACATGCCGGCGAAAATGCTGTTCGGGAACACTTCGCGCTTGTTGTTGTAGGCCATCACCGAATCGTTGAACGCCTGCCGCGCGAACGCGACCTTGTTCTCGGTGCTGGTCAGTTCTTCGGTGAGCTGCATCATGTTCTGGTTGGCCTTGAGGTCCGGATAGGACTCGGCCACCGCGAGCAGGCGCCCGAGGCCGGCGTTCAACTGGCCCTGCGCCGCGGCGAGCTGGGCCATCGCCGCCGGATCGCCGGGATTGGCCTTGGCCGCGGACAGGCCCGACTGCGCGGCCGAACGCGCGGCGATCACCGCCTCCAGCGTCTCGCGCTCGTGGGCCATGTATTTCTTGGCGACTTCCACCAGGTTCGGGATCAGGTCGAAACGACGCTGCAGTTGCACGTCGATCTGGGCGAAAGCGTTCTTGAAAGCGTTGCGCGCGGTGACGAGGCCGTTGTAGATGCCCATGGCCCAAAGTGCGACGACCACCACGATTACCAGCAGGATCAGCAACATGGCCATCAAACCTCTCCCTATTCATGCAGAAATGGAAACAGGCGTTATCATCGCCTGAAGAGAGCATACGGACGGGGACCCCGCGATGAAAGACGACGCGAACCGGCCGCAGAAGCGGACGCGCCTCGCCTGGACACTCAGCCTGTTGTTGTTGCCGCTCGCCGCGGGCAGCGGCGCGCAGGATTCGCTGCGCTGGCGCGGTGCCTCGGCCTACGCGCCGCAGCCTTCGCAGCAGCCGGTATCCCCTCCTTCCGTCCATGCGGTGCCGCAGCCGGGCGCAGCGTTCGACCCCGCCGAATTCGAACGGCTGGCACAACAGCTCGTCAGCGACGAAGGCGTGCCTGGACTGGCGATGACCATCGTCCAGAACGGCAAGGTGGTGAGCGAACGCGGCTACGGCGTCACCGACGTGCGGGCCGCGCAGGCCATCGACAACCATACGGTGTTCCGCCTCGCCTCGCTGTCGAAGGCGTTCGCCGGCACGCTCACCGGCTTGCTGGTGAACCAGGGCGCGTTCCGCTGGGATACGCCCGTGGTCGACTACGTGCCATGGCTGCGTTTGTCGCGCCCGGGCGCCGAACGCGAACTCACCGTCGCCGACGTGCTCAGCCATCGCGTCGGCCTGACCCGCAACGCATTCGACCGCGACCTCGAGGCGAATGCCGACTATTCGAGTCTCGTTTCGAAACTCGCCTACGCGCCGATGACCTGCAACCCCGGCGATTGCTACGCCTACCAGAACGTCGCCTTCAGCCTGATCGGCAACGTGCTGGCCGCGACCACCGGCAAGGACTACGGCCAGGAACTGTCGCGGATGGTGTTCAAGCCGCTGGGCATGAACGATGCGAGCACCGGCCTCGACGGCATCGAATCGAGCCCGAGATGGGCGCATCCGCACGTGCGCGGCGGCGGCGGTTGGGTCTCGCTGATGCCGAAACCGACCTACTACCACGTGATGCCCGCGGCCGGGGTCAACGCCAGCATCAACGACATGTCGCAATGGCTGATCGCGCAGACCGGGCATCGGCCAGAGGTATTGCCGGCATCGTTGCTCGAAACCCTGCACCGCCCGGTGGTCTCGACCCCGACCGAACTGCGCGGTTCCGAATGGCGGCGCGAACGCCTGAGCTCGGCCGGCTACGCGATCGGCTGGCGCGTGTACGACTACGCCGGGCACGAGCTGGTGTTCCATGGCGGCGCCGTGCAGGGCTATCGCGGCGTGGTGGCGATGCTCCCCGACCGCGACCTCGGCATCGCCATCCTCTGGAACAGCGAGAGCGCGCTGCCGAGCGGATTGCTGCCGACGATCATCGACCGTGCGCTCGGCCTGCCCTATCGCGCCTGGATCGAAGGTCCGGCGACGCAGTACGCCAGCAGCCAGTCGAACAACAGCGATGCGGCGACTCCTGACGGCGGCGACGAGACCCGATCCCCGGCCACCGCCGGCTCGCCGCGCTGATCCCGACACCCGGCGGCCGCCGGGTTGGTTTCCGCGGCACAAAAAGAAAACCCCTTCCCCGCCTGGGCTGCGGGAAAGGGGCTCGCAGATTGCAGTGGAACCGCTTAGATCATCGGCGCCGGAACCGACGGCATGGCCACCGGACCGGACTTCTTCACCGACTTCCTAGCTTTTTTTTTAGCAGCTTTCTTCGCAGGCTTGCGCTTGGCAGCCTTCTTCGCGGCCTTCTTCGCAGGCTTGCGCTTGGCGGCCTTCTTCGCGGCCTTCTTCGCAGGCTTGCGCTTGGCGGCCTTCTTCGCGGGCTTGCGCTTGGCAGCCTTCTTCGCGGCCTTCTTCGCCGGCTTGCGCTTCTTGGTGGCCTTCTTCGCGGCCTTCTTCGCGGGCTTGCGCTTCGCGGCCTTCTTCACCGCCTTCTTCGCGGTCTTCTTGGCGGCCTTCTTGACGGCCTTGCGGGCGGTCTTCTTCTTAGCGACCTTCTTCTTCGCCGCCTTCTTGGCGGCCGGTTTCTTCGCAGCTTTCTTCATGGCCATGGGATGGCTCTCCTCGTCAGTGGACTTGCGGGTACTGCTATGGCTGCCCAGTACTCGACAACGCCGCGGGAGTCGGACCCGCGAGCAACCGCCAGCGCGCGGAGCACGCCGGAACGGATTCTTGGCATGCGGGCTTCCGTGCCTGCATGGGTCGGCGGCCGTTGCCGCCTGAACGCGATTCTTCGGAACATCCGCTTCCAGACATGGAATCGGCCGCTTGCATGGCGGCCGAACGGGACTGGATGCGGATGTCGGGGGAAGCGGATTTCGTTTCTTCGGGGGAGACGACGCCTGAGTCCACCTTCTTGTACGTCGGGGCGGAGCTCTCTTTTGCCTGGCGTTTTGTCGTCGTTGCCGTTCTCACTCGCTTCCGCAGGAATGGTCTGCTGGGCGAAACCTAATCACGGTTTTTTCGACTGTCAATACTTTTGCAACACGAATGTGCCGTCGCGTTCCCGGCACGGGTGGCGGTGGAACGACGACGATGCGCGCGCCTCGCCGCCACCGGAACAATGGCGATCGCGGCACGTGCGGATGCGTTCGCGAAAAAAACATCTCGAAAACAGCTGTGCGATTCGCGGAGCATCGTCGCGCGATCGTCGATGCGCACGGCATCCGCGATGCTGCCGGCGAGGTCGCGACAGCGCCGGAATGCGCATCGGCGGATACCGAAAAATCTTTGCGGCGGACGCCGGATTTCGCGTCGCAACACCCGATTTGCGCGAAATCGCGCGACGCTTCGAACCTCGCCGCCGGGTATCGAGGTCGCATCCGCGTACCTCGCGGCGAGGTTGCGGATGTCGCCTGCGGAAACGAAACCGGCCGCTTGCGCGGCCGGATAGGAGTGTCGCGGGAAGCGGCGTCGCGCCGTCAGTGTTCCTCTTCCTCGAGCAGTTCGGCGTAGTCGTCCGGACCGAGGAGTTCGTTCAATTGCTCCGGTTCCTCCGCCTCCACCACGTACAGCCAGCCGTCGCCGTAGGCGTCCTCGTTGATCGTCTCCGGCTTGTCGGCGAGCGCGGAATTGACCTCCACGACCTTGCCGGTGATCGGCGCGTAGACGTCCGACGCCGCCTTCACCGACTCCACCACCGCGCTGGCGTTGCCGGCTTCGACCCGGTCGCCGACGTTCGGCAACTCGACGTAGACCAGGTCGCCGAGCAGTTCCTGCGCATGGTCGGAAATGCCGACCGTGACCTTGCCGTCGCCTTCGACGCGCGCCCATTCGTGGGACTTGAGGAACTTGAGGTCGCCGGGGATCTCGCTCATGAACTGCTCCGTTCGGGGGATGCCGTTTCGCTTGCCGCCAAGTTTAGCGAAGCACCAAGGCGTCGCGTCAAATGCCGTCCATCGGTTTGCCGTCCCTGACGAAGGGGAACTTCACCGCCCGCACCGGGATTTCCTTGCCGCGGATGTCCACGCGCACCGCGCCGGGCTCGCCGGCGGGCACGCGCGCGAACGCGATCGCCTTGCCGAGCGTGGGCGAGAACGTGCCCGAGAGCACCTCGCCCTCGCCGTTCGCGGTCAGCACCTTCTGGCCGTGGCGCAACACGCCCTTCTCGTCCATGACGATGCCGATCATCTGCCGCGGCGCGCCGTCGGCGTGCTGGCGCTCGAGCACCCCGCGGCCGATGAAATCGCGTCCCTCGTCCAGCGCGACGGTCCAGCCGAGCGCGGCTTCGTACGGCGACACCGTGTCGTCCATGTCCTGGCCGTAGAGGTTCATGCCGGCCTCGAGGCGCAGGGTATCGCGCGCACCGAGCCCGGCCGGCTTCACGCCCGCGGCGAGCAGCGCGTTCCAGAACGCGACGGTCTGTGCTTCCGGCACGATCACCTCGAAACCGTCCTCGCCGGTGTAGCCGGTGCGGGCGACGAACACGACGATGCCGTCCGCGGTCCGCGCCTCGCGCGCGCTGAAGCGGACCAGCTTGGACACCGGCGCGCGGTCTTCCTCGCGCAGCAGGCCGATCACCTTCTCGCGCGCGGTCGGGCCCTGCACCGCGACCATGCCGAACTCCGGGCGTTCGCGCACGGCGACCTCGAAGGCCCTGGCCTGCGCGGTGATCCACGCGATGTCCTTGTCGCGGGTCGCGGCGTTCACCACCAGCCGGAACCAGTCCTCGGACATGAAGTAGATGATCAGGTCGTCGATCACCCCGCCCTGCTCGTTCAGCATCGTGGTGTAGAGCGCCTTGCCCGGCTTCTGCAGCTTGTCGACCGAATTGGCGACGAGGTGGCGCAGGAACTCGCGCACGCGCGGACCGTTGAGGTCGACCACGGTCATGTGGCTGACGTCGAACATGCCGGCGTCGCGGCGCACCTGGTGATGCTCCTCGAGCTGCGAGCCGTAGTGGATCGGCATGTCCCAGCCGCCGAAGTCCACCATCTTGGCGCCGAGCGCGCGGTGGGTGGCGTTGAGGACGGTCTGCTGGGTCATGGCGGTTTCCGCTGCGGGGAAACCGCGATTATCGCGGATCGGGCGGCCGCGGGCTCAGCCGTCGTAGCCGAAGCCTTCGTTGCGGCAGCGCACGCCGGCCGGATCGAGGGCCGTGAAGCGCCCGTCCACGCCCAGCCGCCACAGGCCGCGGAAGCCGGCGAACCATTCCACGTCCGGCCCAGGCACCAGCGCGGCGACGATGCGCGCATCGTCCGCGCCATCGCGCTGGCAGGTGCCGACCGCGACTTCGACCTTCGCGTCGAACAGCGCGTCGGGTTCGATCGCGTCGGTGACCAGTTGCAGCGGCCGGTCGCCGCCGACCACCGTACCGTCCGGATGATGCAGCTCGCGGGTGGCGAGCAGCGTGCGGACATGGATCTGCTCGTCGCGCAGGACGTGGATGGAGACCGCGCACATCGCGTCGCCGGACGGACCGGGGCCGACGCAGGTGCCGGAAAGTTCATGCACGCCGGAGGGATACGGCGGCACGACTGTGCCGACCCACTTGTCCTCGTGCTGCAGCTCGCCCGCGCAGGCGCTGCCGATGCCGAACGCGGCCATCGCCAGCACCGCGATGCGCGGGATCATGCGACCTCGACCATCAACGTCATCCCGTCCGCGCCGGTGACGCGCACCGGAACGCCCGCGGGTAATTCGGGGCCGGCGACTTCCCAGAACGCATCGGCGATCTGCACCCGGCCGCGCCCGTCGACGATGGCGCGTTCCAGCGGCACCACGCGCCCGACCAGCGCCGCGGTGCGGCGGTTCAACGCGGGCTGGTCGCTGGGCTTCTCGCGCTTGCGGAACCAGCGACGATAGACCTGGATCGAGACGAAGCTGAGCACGACGAAGATCGCCGCCTGCGCCAGCACCGGAATGCCGGAGAAGAACAATACGACGGCGAATACCGCGACCGCGGCGAAACCCAACCACAGCATGAAGGCACCCGGCGCCAGCGCCTCCGCCGCGAACAGCAGCAGCGCGATCGCCGCCCACGCGAATACGTCCCAGCGCATCGATCAGCCTCCCGCCTTCCTGCCCAGCGATTCCTTCGTGAGCTCGGCGATGCCGGCCAGCGAGCCGATCACCCCGGCCGATTCCATCGGCATCATCACGAACTTCTGGTTCGGCGCCTCGGCCAGCGACTTGAACGCCTCGATGTACTTCTGCGCGACGAAGTAGTTGATCGCCTGCACGTTGCCGGAGGAAATCGCATCCGACACCAGCTGGGTCGCCTTGGCCTCGGCCTCGGCCTGGCGCTCGCGCGCCTCGGCGGCGCGGAAGGCGGCTTCGCGGTTGCCCTCGGCCTCGAGGATCACCGATTGCTTTTCGCCCTCGGCCTTGAGGATCGCGGCCTGGCGGAAGCCCTCGGCCTCGAGGATGTTGGCGCGCTTCTCGCGTTCGGCCTTCATCTGCCGGGCCATCGATTCGACTAGGTCGCGCGGCGGCGCAATGTCCTTCAGCTCGATGCGGTTGACCTTGATGCCCCACGGATGCGTGGCCTGGTCGACCGCGACCAGCACCTTGGCGTTGATCTCGTCGCGCTTGGACAGCGATTCGTCCAGGTCCATCGAACCGATCGCGGTACGGATGTTGGTCATCACCAGGTTGAGGATGGCGATTTCCAGCGTCGCGACCTCGTAGGCGGCCTTGGCCGCGTCCAGCACCTGGAAGAACACGATGCCGTCGACCTTGACCACGGCGTTGTCCTTGGTGATGACGTCCTGGCTGGGCACCTCCAGCACCTGCTCCATCATGTTCACCTTGCGCCCGACGCCGTAGACGATCGGGAACAGGAAATGCAGGCCCGGGGACAGGGTCTGGGTGTACTTGCCGAAACGCTCCACCGTCCATTCGTAGCCCTGCGGCACCATGCGCACGGTCTTGAACAGGACCACGATGCCGGCGAACACCAGCACCAGCGCGAGTATCGAACCCATGGAACGCCCTCCCCAGAGAATGAGTGGAGTATAGGCGGCGCCCCCCGGCGGACGATATTCCACCGCCTGCGACGCTTCGGCCCCCTGCCGCATCCAGTGAAAGGAATGCCCGCCGCCTCCAGCCCTTCGACTCCGCCGTCGACTGCGTCGCCAGCTCCGCCCAGGACAGGCTTCGCCATCGACGTCCCCGACCGCCTGCTGCGCCGCGCGCGCGGCGGCGAACGGGCGGCGCTGGAACAGTTGTGCCGCTGGTTCGAACGGCCGGTGTTCACCCTCGCGCTGCGCCTCACCGGCGACCGCAGCGAGGCCGAGGACGCATTGCAGGAGACGATGTTGAAGGCGATCGCCAGGCTCGGCGAATTCCGCGGCGATGCGCCGTTCTGGGGATGGATGCGACAGATCGCGGTGAACGAGGCGCTGATGCAGCTGCGCCGGCGACGGCGGCTGGAGGACAGCCTCGACGACGGCGATTTCGAGCCAGAAGACCTGTCGCCTCCGCCCGCGGCCGCGGCCGATGCCGCCGCGCTGTGGCGCGCGCTGGAAAAACTGCCGACCGCGACCCGCGCGGTGCTGTGGCTGTACCACGCCGAAGGCCATACCCACGAGGAGATCGCCGCGCTGATGCAACGCACGCCGAGTTTCTCCAAATCCCAGCTCGCGCGCGGCGGACGCCGCCTGCGCGCCCTGCTGGAACCGCAATCCCGCCCCACGGAGGTGCAACATGCGTGAACCGCACGCTCCCGATCATTTGCCGCCGCCGGATTGGGCCTCGGCCTTCGCCGCGCTACCGCCGGAAACGCCGCCGGCCGATGCGCTGTCGTCGGTGTTTGCGCGGATTCCTGCATCGACGCCGGCACGATCCGGCCGGCACTGGTGGATCGCCGCGGCGGCCGTGCTCGCGCTGGCGGTCGTGATCCCGCTAGCGACACAGTTTGTTCGTCACCCCGGCGCAAGCGAGCCACACAACGCAGGAATTGCTTCTGCTCGTCATACACAGCCTTCGGCTGTGAAAGATGCCGGCGAAAGCCGGAACCCAGCTCTTGCCGCCGATTCCGGAATCAAAAAACTGGGTCCCGGCTTTCGCCGGGATGACGGAGAGGGAACTGTGACGGCTCGGCCCAACGTCACTACTCCGCCAGTTGTAGATGCGCTGCCGATGCATTCGACGCCCGTTCGCATCGCGAAAGCGGATCCGCCACGCCACGACAAGCCGCACCGCACGCGCAAGCCTTCGTCGGCGAGCGAACCGGCCGACAAACTGATGGAACCGCTCTACGCAGAATCCGCGCGGCTGGAGGCGTTGCTCGCGCTGGCCCGCGACGATCGCGTTTCCTCCGCGACCGCGGTCGCGCTGGGCAGCGATTTCGAAGCGCGAATCGCCGGCATCGATGCCGCGCTCATCCAGCCCTCACTGAGCTCGCAACGCCGGCTCGAATTGTGGAAAGACCGGGTATCCGCGCTGCGCAATTACGCGAGTTTCGAAAGCACCCAGCGCGCGCTGGCCGCCAGCGGCGAACGCTACGACGCGATGCTCGTGAGCATCGATTGACTCCCCCTACCCGCGAGAACGCCATGAAACGAATTCCACGCATCCTTGCCCTCGCTGCCGCCATCGGCCTCGCCCTGGTCGGCGCCGCCGCCGCGCAATCCGATGCGCCGACGCCGGCGCAGCAGAAGGAACTCGATGCCGCACGCGCCGAACTCGACCGTGCCGCGAAAAATTTCGCCGAACTCAGTCGCAAGTACAACGCGCCCGGCGCCGCACCGATGATCATGACCTACGAGAAGCAGATGGTGCGCAAGCCAGTGCTCGGCGTGTTGCTCGCGCCCGATCCGCAGGCTGGTGTGCGCATCGCGGGCGTCACACCCGCCAGCGGGGCCGCGCAAGCCGGACTGAAAAGCGGCGACCGCCTGATGTCGCTGGATGGAATTGCCGTCTCAGGCGCCGATGGCGAAGCGCGCCTCGCCGACCTGCGCGGCAAGCTGGACAAACTCGATGCCAAGACGCCTGTGCGCCTCGGCTACCTGCGCGATGGCCGCGAAGCCACGGCGTCGGTGACGCCACATGTTGCCGACCGTCTTTTTGTATTGAATGGGTCGGACGAGCCGATGTCTTTTTCGGGTGATGTGACCATTCAGGAGCGCTCGGATGGCGACTTTTCAGGGGCTACTGCAGATCGTCTTGAAGTCGAGCTCCCGCCCGGCGTCGCTCCCGAAACCCACCGCGAGGTGATCCGCCTCGGCGATGGCGATGCGCCGATGGCGCTCGATGATCAACGCGTATTCCGCGGCGCCATGTTCGCGCCCGACTGCAAAGGCAAGACGCCCTGCGCGCAGCCGATGCTGCTGATGGATGCGTTCCGCTGGAACGGCCTCAACCTCGCCTCGCTGGATCCGAAACTCGGCAGTTACTTCGGCACGGACAAGGGCGTGCTCGTACTGAGTCCCGGACCGCAGCTTCCGGAACTGCAGGCGGGCGACGTCATCCGCAGCATCGACGGCAAACCGGTCACGACGCCGCGCGAAGCAATGGATGCGCTGCGCGCGCACCAGGCCGGCGACAAGGCATCGCTGGCGCTGCTGCGCGACCGTCGCGATACGAGCGCGCAGGTCACGGTGCCGAAGGCGATGCCGTTGCCGATTCCTCCCACGCCTCCGGCGCCACCGGCGCCGCCTCCACCGCCCGGCATCGGCGCGATTCCCGCGCCGCCCGCACCACCTGCCGCGCCCAATGCTCCGGCCGCGCCGCGCATGGTCGAACGCCGACACGTGGTGGTGGTCGACGACAACGGCAAGAAGATGGAATGGGACGAGGACGGCAGCGTTCCGCCGCCGCCCGCCCCGCCTGCGCCACCATTGGGCGAACTTCCGGCACCGCCCGCGCCTCCCGCGCCTCCCTCACCGCCGGAAGACTGAAACGCGCGCGGCGATGGCTCAGGCCGTCGCCGCCTCGATCTGGCGCCAGATGTCGGGGTCGAAGCGCGATACCAGCTGCGGCGCGACCAGGTTCTGCTGCAGTTGTTCGACCCGGCTCGCGCCGAGGATCACCGTCGACACGTCCGGGTTGCGCAGGCACCAGGCGATCGCCAGCGGCGCCGGATCCACGCCCAGTTCGCGCGCGATCGCCGCGAAGCGCCGCGCGCGTTCCAGCCGGCGCGCGCCCTCGTCGCCCTGCAGGTTGCGCTGCAGCCAGGTGTAACCCTCCCGGGCCATGCGCGAATCGGCGGGAACGCCCGCCGAATACTTGCCGGTGAGCAGGCCAGAAGCCAATGGCGACCAGGTCGTGGTGCCCATGCCGTGCTGGCGATAGAGCGGCGTGTATTCGCGTTCGACCCGTTCGCGGTGCAGCAGGTTGTATTGCGGTTGTTCCATCGTCGGCGGTTGCAGCCCGTGCGCGCGGGCGATGGCGTGCGCGTCGAGGATGGCATCCGCCGGCCATTCCGACGTGCCCCAGTACAGCACCTTGCCCTGGCGGATCAGCGCATCCATCGCGAACACGGTTTCGGCGACGGGCGTGTCGGGATCCGGGCGGTGGCAGAAGTACAGGTCGAGGTACTCCACGCGCAGGCGCTTGAGCGCCGCGTGGCAAGCGTCGTGCACGTGCTTGCGCGACAAACCTTTCTGCGTGGGCCGCGGCTTGTCGACCGCGCCGAAGAACACCTTGCTCGACAGGCAGTAGCCGTCGCGCGGCAGGCGCAGGTCGGCAATCACGTCGCCCATCACCCGCTCGGCCTCGCCGTTCGCGTAGGTTTCGGCGTTGTCGAAGAAGTTGATGCCGGCATCCCAGGCCGCGGCGATCAGTTCGCGCGCTTCGCCACGGCCGACGCTGCCGCCGAACGTGACCCAGGCGCCGAAGGACAGTTCCGACACCTGCAAGCCGGAAGAACCGAGACGACGGTATTGCATGGCGCGCTCCACCCGGGGGAGCCCGCATTGTAGGCATCGCGCCGGGCCGGGTTAGAATGCGCGCCCTTCCTCCGGGGAGTAGCCCGCCGCGGACGCAGTGTCCACGGCCCGCGCGTCAACACGCTTGGCCCTGCCGTTGACCGGCACGTCGCCATGGCGCGCGACACCGCATCGCGGTGGGGCAAGACCGAAGGCAGCCGCGTGCACCCGGGCCGGGCGCGACGCGTCTGTCCTTCGCGTCCGCGACGCCCGGCCCCGGAGTTCGACCATGCTGCAAGCCCTGTTCGTGTCCGCAGGCACCGTCGCGCTCGCCGAGATCGGCGACAAGACCCAACTGCTCGCGTTGCTGCTCGCCGCGCGCTTCCGCCGGCCGTGGCCGATCGTCGCCGGCATCCTCGTCGCGACCCTGCTCAACCATGCGCTTGCCGGCTGGCTCGGCACCCTGGTCGCGCACTGGCTGACACCTACAGTGCTGCGTTGGGTGGTCGCGGTGAGTTTCATCGGCATCGCGCTGTGGACGCTCAAGCCGGACAAACTCGAAGAAGACGCGCCCTTGCCCGGCGGCAACGTCTTCGCCGCGACGGTGATCGCGTTCTTCCTCGCCGAGATCGGCGACAAGACCCAGGTCGCGACCGTATTGCTTGCCACGCGCTTCGACGCACTGTGGCAGGTGGTGGCGGGAACCACCCTCGGCATGCTGCTGGCGAACGTGCCGGTCGTCGCATTCGGCAGCCGCTTCGCGCAACGCCTGCCGCTGCGCGCGGCGCGGATGGTCGCGGCACTGGTGTTCCTCGCGCTCGGCCTGTGGGCGGCGGTGTTCGGCATCGGCTGAGTCGTCTGCCGGCACGCCTGCGGCTATGCTGGCCGCGGGCGACACGGGGCGGGCGATGGGACTGCGAGGCACGTTCCTCTGGTTGAAGGACCTGGTCGGGGCGCTGATCGCGCGCCCGGACGAACTCATGCTCGAACTCGGCGCCGGCGGCGAGCTGCTGGTGGCGCGATTGCGTGCCCTGCTGTGCGTGACCGCGCTGCTGCTGCCGATCGCCAGCGCCGCGGGCGGGGGCAGCACCAGCGAGACCCTCGTCGGCCTCGGCGCGGTGGTGTTCATCAACATCGCCGCGCAAGCCTGGCTGGCGCTGGCCAACAGGACGCGCACCTATCCGTGGCTGCCGTACGCCACCACGACCTACGACGTCACCACCACCACCGGCGTACTCGCGCTGCTCGCGCTGGGCGACCCGGCCTCGGGGGTGAACAGCCTCATCGTCTGGTGCTTCTACCTGATCTCGATCGCCATGACCGCGCTGCGCAACGACGGCCGCCTGACGCTGTACGCCGGCGTGCTGGCCATCGCCGAATACGCGCTGCTGGCATGGATCATCATCGCCACCCACCCGCAGCCGCTGTCCTCGCCCGACTACGGCACGGTCTCGGGCGGAAGCCAGGTCGAGCGCCTGGTGCTGCTCGGGATGATGACCATGCTCACCAGCGTGATCGTCTACCGCATGCAGCGGCTGGTGGAACTCTCCGGCAACGACGGCCTGACCGGACTGCCCAACCGCAGCTGGCTACTGCAGCGCATGCCGCGCATCTTCGACCAGGTGCGCGACGGCGGCGGTTCGCTGACGCTGGCGCTGATCGACCTCGACCACTTCAAGCGCGTCAACGACGACATCGGACACCTCGCCGCCAACCGCGCGCTGCGCCAGGTCGCGGCGCTGATGTCGGACGCGCTCGGACCGGGCGAACGCCTCGTGCGCATCGGCGGGCAGGAATTCGTGGCGCTGCTGCATTGCCCCATCGGCAGCGCGTGGGAACGCGCCGACCGCCTGCGCCGCGCGCTCGCCGACCAGGTGTTCCTCGGCGAACGCGGGACGCCCGGCCCGCGCCTGAGCTTTACCGCCGGCCTCGCCAGCTGGCCGCAGGACGGCAACAACCTCTCGCTGTTGCTGCGCAGCGCCGATCGCCGCCTGCAGGTGGGCAAGCGCGACGGCCGCAACCGGGTGGTCGCGCGCGACGTATGATCCGCTCGGTCAGGCCTCGCCAGGGAGGTTCGCAATGTCCTCGCCAAGCGTCATCGCACTGACCGCTTTCATCGCATGGACGCTGCTGTTGCTCACGCTCATGGAGGTCATCCGGTCGCAACTCGTGTTGCGCGGGAAAGTGGCTGCAAACGGGTTCACCCCGGACAACGCCGGCCTGTCGCCTTTCATGCAGCGGCTCGCCCGGGCACACGCCAATTGCCTTGAGAATCTCCCCATCTTCGGTGGGCTTCTGCTTGTTGCCATTGCCACGGGGAATACTTCCATTACGGATCCGCTTGCCTATACGTTTCTTGGCGCCCGTGTATTCCAATCGCTCGTGCACCTGGCATCGGCGTCTTCGCTGGCGGTGACCATCCGCTTCACCGCCTTTGCCGTGCAAATGGCCATTGGCCTGTACTGGGCCTTCAAGCTGCTGGCATCGGCATGAGGCCTGGCGATTCACTCAATCCGAACCCGCTTCGCGGGTCGGCTTGATTCAGGCTTTAGGCCGCTATCGAGAGAGAACGGGAATGGAACAAAGTGGCTACAGCGACGTGGCGTACTTCATTGCCACCATGACCAAATTTGTTTCCGCCATGTTTATGGCGATCGCACCGGTCATCCTCCTGACGATTTTGTACCAAGGCGGACTAGGCACAGTCCCGGTCTATGACGGCAATACCAGAAAGGTGCTCTTCTACGTAAACAACGTCGTTGCCGCCCTTGCGTTTTCTGGCGTCTGGTTTTCGTTTTCTGCGTTGGTATTCCGTTACTCTAAGAAGATCGTTGCGCGGCTCAACAAGAAACGCGACGCAGCCTAACAATTCATTCAAGCCTAATCCGCTCGGCAAGCCGACCTAAATCGGTCCGGGACCCCACCGGCAGTTGCCCGCCCCGGCGCCTGTAACCTACCCTGCCGCATCGGCGCGCCCGCGCCACCGCACGACGGGGAGCGGAACGTGAATCTGAAGTTGCGCCTGACGGTGATGAATTTCCTCCAGTTCTTCATCTGGGGGGCATGGCTACTCACCATCGGCGCATGGTGGTTCCAGAACCGCCATTGGTCCGGCACCGGCTTCGGCGCGATCTTCTCGACCATGGGCTTCGCCTCGCTGTTCATGCCGGCGCTGATGGGCATCGTCGCCGACAAATGGATCAATGCCGAACGCCTGTACGGCCTGCTGCACATCGGCGGCGCGATCATGTTGTTCCTGATCCCGCGGGTGGACGATCCATCGACCATGTTCCCGGTCATGTTCGTCACGATGTGTTTCTACATGCCAACCATCGCGCTCGCGATCACCGTGTCGTACAACGCGCTCAAGAACGAAGGCATGGACGTGGTCGCCGCCTATCCACCGATCCGCGTCTGGGGCACGGTCGGCTTCATCGCCGCGACCTGGACGACCAGCCTCTCCGGCCTGGAAACCTCGTCCGGACAGTTCTACGTCGCCGCCACCGCATCGCTGGCGCTGGGACTGTATGCGTTCACCCTGCCGCCCTGCCCCCCGAAGCTGGATGCCGCGCACAGCCGCAGCCTCGCCGACCGCTTCGGCCTGACCTCGTTCACGCTGTTCCGGGATCGCAACATGGCGGTGTTCTTCATCTTCGCCATGCTGCTGGGTGCGGCATTGCAGCTGACCAACGCCTACGGCGACACCTTCCTGCACGACTTCGCCAAGGTCGATGCCTACAAGGGCCTGTTCGCGGTGCGCTACCCGGCGATGATCATCTCGATCTCGCAGATCTCGGAAACGCTGTTCATCCTCACCATCCCGTTCTTCCTGAAGCGCTTCGGGATCAAGGCGGTGATGACGATGAGCATGCTGGCCTGGTTCCTGCGCTTCGGGCTGTTCGCCTACGGCGACCCGGGCCCCGGGCTGTGGATGGTCGTGCTGTCGTGCATCGTCTACGGCGCGGCCTTCGACTTCTTCAACATCTCCGGCTCGCTGTTCGTCGAGGGCCAGAGCGACCCGAAAATCCGCGCCAGCGCGCAGGGCCTGTTCATGCTGATGACCAACGGCGTGGGCGCGGTATTGGGCAGCCTCATCGCGGGCTTCGTGATCGACCATTTCTTCACCGATCCCACCTGCAACGACATGACCGCGATCTGCAAGGACTGGCGCGGCATCTGGACGGCGTTCGCGGCGTATGCGCTGGCGATGGCGGTGCTGTTCGTGCCGCTGTTCAAGCACAGGCACGATCCGCACAAACTGGTCGCGGCACACGGCGCCGCCGACGTCGGCAACCCCTGAGCGCATGGCTTCGGTCGCCGTCGTCGGTTCCTTCAACGTCGACCACGTCTGGCGCGTGGCGTCGCTGCCGCAACCCGGCGCGACGCTGAGCGGCGATTACGCCAGCGGCCCCGGCGGCAAGGGCTTCAACCAGGCCATGGCCGCGCGCCGTGCCGGCGCGGCGACGGCGTTCGTCTGCGCGCTGGGCGAGGACCTCGGCGCGCAATTGGCCCGGTCCCTGTGCGCGGGCGAAGGCATCGACCTGCGCGATGTCGCCTGCGACGCGCCCACCGGAGCCGCCGGCATCTACGTCGACGCGGGCGGGCGCAACGAAATCGTGGTTGCCCCCGGCGCAAACGCGCAACTGGAAGCGGGATTCGTCGAATCGACGCTGGCGGCGATCGACCCGCCGTCGGTCGTGCTCGCGCAACTGGAATCAGCGATCGAGGCGATCGAGTCGGCGCTGCGCTTCGGTCGCGAGCGCGGAGCGACCACGATCCTCAATCCCGCGCCGGCGAACGTCGCGGTACCCGGCTCGCTGCTGGAGCTGGCCGACGTGCTGACGCCGAACGAAACCGAATTCGCCGCGCTGCTCGGCCGGCACGTGGGCGAACGCATCGATGCGGACGCCGTCAGCGGCATCGACCAGGGCCGCCTGCACGCGCTGTGCCGCGATCTCGGGCACGACGCGAGCGTGGTGGTCACCCTCGGCGCGAGCGGCTGCTTCGTCTCGCATCCGGACGCGAACCTGCGCGGCGACGAAACCGCCTGCTACCGCATCGCCGCCGATGCGGTGCGCGTGGTCGATACCACTGGCGCGGGCGATGCGTTCAACGGCGCGCTGGCGGCGTCGCTGGCCTTGCGTCCGAACGTCGCGTTCGCCGAGCACGTGCGTTTCGCGACCCGCTACGCCGGGCTGTCCACCGAACACGAAGGCGCCGCGCTGGCGATGCCGCGATTGGCGGTCGGATGAAAATCCATCTGGTGCCTTTGTCATCCTGAGCGAAGGCGCGCAGCGCCGAAGTCGAAGGACCTGCTTTTTCAGGGCTGGAAAAATGGCAACAGCAGGTCCTTCCCCCGAATCAAGTTCGGGGTCAGGATGACAATCGGCAGGCGGATGGAGCTTGCGCCATGGCGGACCAAGGCCCGCCCTACAATGCGCACATGCGGATCGGGTCCCATTCCATCGAACCGAAGGTCATCCTCGCGCCCATGGCCGGCGTGACGGACAAGCCGTTCCGGCTGCTGTGCAAGCGGCTCGGCGCGGGGCTGGCGGTATCGGAGATGACGACCAGCGATCCGCGCTTCTGGAATACCGCGAAGTCGCTGCACCGCATGGATCATGCCGGCGAACCGGATCCGGTCAGCGTGCAGATCGCCGGCACGGTTCCCGAGATCATGGCCGAGGCCGCGCGCCACAACGTCGACCATGGCGCGCAACTGATCGACATCAACCTCGGCTGCCCGGCGAAGAAGGTCTGCAACGCCTGGGCCGGTTCCGCGCTGATGCGCGATCCGGCGCTGGTCGTGCGCATCCTTGACGCCGTGGTGAACGCGGTCGACGTGCCGGTGACGCTGAAGATCCGCACCGGCTGGAGCGCGGAGAACAGGAACGCGCCGGAGATCGCGCGCATCGCGCAGGACAGCGGCATCGCCGCGCTTGCCGTGCACGGCCGCACCCGCGACCAGCAGTACACCGGCGTCGCCGAATACGACACCATCGCCGCGATCAAGGCGATGCTGAAGATTCCCGTCATCGCCAACGGCGACATCGATTCGCCGGAGAAAGCGAAGCGAGTGATGGATGCGACCGGCTGCGACGCGGTGATGGTCGGCCGCGCGGCGCAGTGCCGGCCGTGGATCTTCCGCGGGATCGCGCACTACCTCGCCACCGGTCAACGCCTGCCGGAACCTTCGCTCATTGAAGTGCGCGACATCCTGCTCGCGCACCTCGAACACCTGCACGCGTTCTACGGCGAGGCCTCGGGCGTGCGCATCGCGCGCAAGCACCTCGGCTGGTACGCCAAGGATCGGCCCGAGAACCACGCGTTCCGCGCGGTCGTGAACCAGGCGCAGGACGCGGCCACGCAACTGCGGCTGACCCGCGATTACTTCGACGCGCTCGTTGCCGGGGTGGCGCCGGAGTTGCCGGCCGCCGCCTGACTTCAATTTTTCCCTCTCCCCTTGTGGGAGAGGGTGGCCGACTGCGGGCGCAGGAGCGCCCGCGAACAGTGAAGCTGGCCCGAAGGGCGAGCGCCATGGATGGCGCGAGTAAGGCCGGGAGAGGGCCACTCTTTCGCTCATGCCATCGTCGCCGTTCGGCGCGACAATGCGTGCCCCCGATCCGGACGCGCCGCCATGTCCTCGCAGCCCTACCTCCACGGTTTCTCGCGCAGCGAGCAGGAACGCCTCGTGCGCCAGGCGCGCATGGCCGAGTCCACCGTGTTCCACGACATCGACCTGTCCGGCACGAAACGCCTGCTGGAAGTCGGCAGCGGCGTCGGCGCGCAGACCGAGATCCTGCTGCGGCGCTTCCCCGATTTGCATGCGACCTGCGTCGACTTCAACCAGGCGCAACTCGATGCCGCGCGCGAGAACCTGGGTTCCCGCCCGTGGCTCGACGGGCGCTACGACCTGAGACAGGCCGATGCCACCGACCTGCCGTTCGAGGCGCGCAGTTTCGACGCCGCATTCTTGTGCTGGATCCTCGAGCACGTGCCCTCGCCGACGCGCGTGCTCAACGAGGTGCGGCGCGTGCTCGCGCCCGGTTCGCCGGTGTACATCACCGAGGTGATGAATTCCTCGTTCCTGCTCGATCCGTATTCGCCCGACACCTGGCGCTACTGGATGGCGTTCAACGACTTCCAGCTCGAAAGCGGCGGCGATCCCTTCGTCGGCGCCAAGCTCGGCAACCTGTTGCTGGCCGGTGGTTTCCGCGACGTGTCCACGCAGGCCAAGACCTTCCACTTCGACAACCGCGAACCGGCGAAACGCAAGGCCATCGTCGAATACTGGGAGGAACTGCTGCTTTCGGCCGCCGACCAGCTGATCGACGCGGGCAAGGTCACGCGCGAAGTCGTCGACGGCATGCGCCGCGAAATGCAGCAGGTGCGCAACGATCCGAACGCGGTGTTCTTCTACGCCTTCGTGCAGGCAAGGGCGATCGCGTTCTGATCAGATGCCCGCGGGCGGCTGGCGCCAGATCCGGTTCCACAGGTCGCCCCAGCCGCGCCGCATCTTCCATTCGAAGCGCGGCTGCCGCGGCGGATCGAGCGCGATCCATTTGCCGTTTTCCCGGCGCGCCACGGCGAAGTTGAAGCTGTAATCCGGTTCGCTGCCCATGCGCAGGTCGCTGAGCACCAGGGTGCCGTCGCGCACCTCGGCCCTGGCGAAGCCGTGGTCGAACCACAGGATGCGTTCGACCGCAGGAATGCCGCGCGCGGCGTCGAGCGCGGCGACATCGGAACGGTAGGCGTTGAAACGCATGGTCCCGCGATCCGCGACCAGCGAGCG
>Ga0075163_10004135_pt1 | contig 19465 bp, 12 predicted proteins | sample JI1023141ADNA_FD_71478 | JGI IMG/M metagenome (GOLD analysis project Ga0075163, IMG submission 71478) | Wastewater effluent complex algal communities from Wisconsin, to seasonally profile nutrient transformation and Carbon sequestration -... | ecosystem: Engineered > WWTP > Effluent > Algae...
CAGCTGGACGACGTTGGGGTGCGACAGGCGGGCGAGGGCCTTGGCCTCGCGGAGGATGCGGGCGGTCGCGATCGGGCCGGCCCGGTCGGCGCGGATCGTCTTGATAGCGACGGCGCGGGCGAGCAGCTCGTCGTGGGCGCTGTAGACGACGCCCATGCCGCCGCGGCCGAGCTCCTGCAGGCGCGTGAACCGGCCGAACGCGGGCGGGCGATCGACCGGCGGATCGGGGGCGGGCGACGCGGCGTCGTCCGACGGGATCGTCTCCTGCACGGGGTGCAGTATGCCGGGTCAAGCGAAGTTGTGGCGCGGCGCGGGCCGCGGCCAGCCGACCCCAGGTAGTTCGGGGGCGCGAGCAGGATCTCTGGTGCGATGCAGCACCTTCGGCGTGACTGGCGGCGGGACGGTCCACAGATCTCCGCCGCCGAGTCCGCGGTGCCTCGTTCGTGACCGGGGTGGTCAGTCGACGAACGTCTTGAAGTACAGGTCGGCCACTAAACCCGGCTGAGTCGAGTTGTACGCCGCGCCGCCGGCGTACAGGTTGCTCGAGGCCTGAATGCTGGCGATCGGAGTGCACTGGGAAGCGTTGGTGCAGGCGACCCCGATGTTGCCGCCGGTGCACACGGAGCCGTCACAGGCCGGCGGCGGGGCCAGGAGAATGAGCTCTGCGCGGAGATGCTGCCCGCTGGTCACGACGACGCCCGCGGAGGACAGGTCGAAGACGGTCAAGCCGCAGGAGTCGGCGTCGAGCGCCCCGCTGCCACAGGAACCGGACAGTACGCTGGTCGGCAGCGTGGCGACCGCGAGCAGGGTGTTCGCGTCGTCGTAGAGCGAGAGCTGGATGTCGAGGGCTGGGCTCAGCGTTTGGAAGCACGGCTTGAACAGGCCGACCTCGATGCCGGTCAGGGCGCCGGCCTGGCCGCTCGTGAAGGTCTGTCCGGCGAAGCGGTCATGCCGGATCACCGTGTTGCCATTGGACGGCCCGAGGTTGGACTGATCGAGCTCTCCGGCCGGGCAGCTGATCTCGCACACCGGCGAGCAGCTGTCGCCGCCGTCCAGGTTACCGTCGTCGCACTCCTCGCCCGACTGGACGAACCCGTCGCCGCAGGCGGCCTCCTCGCAGACATTGGTGCAGGCGTCGGTGTTGTCGGTGTTGTCGTCGTCACACGCCTCGACCCCGGTCTGGACGAACCCGTCGCCGCAGGTGGCTCCTTCGCAGGTGTTGGTGCAGGCGTCGGTGTTGTCGGTGTTGTCGTCGTCACACGCCTCGACGCCGGTCTGGACGAACCCGTCGCCGCAGGCGGCGTCCTCGCAGGTATTGGTGCAGGCGTCGGTGTTCGCGTTGTTGCCGTCGTCGCATTCCTCGTCGCCGAGCGTGTGGCCGTCGCCGCAGGAGCACGCGCCGGCGTGCACGACGTCGGCGTCGTGGCAGTCGGCCCAGCAGGCGTTGCCGTAGGTGACGTTGTCGTCGCCGCAGACGGGGTGGTTGCCGCCGAGGATGCAGAGGATGCACAGCAGGCCGGCCTCTTCGGGGTCCTGCTCGGCGGCGTCCACGATGGCGTCGGGGGCGTCGTTGTCGGCGGGCTGGGCGTCGTCGGCGAGCTGGTCGTCGGCGAGCTGGTCGTCGGCGGCGAGCAGCTCGGTGGTGTCGTCCGGATCGCAGCCGGCGAGCGCGAGGCTGGCGAGCAGGGCGAAGCAGGTGGGGAAGAGGGTGCGGGATGTCGACTTGTTGGTGGGCATGCTGGAAACTCCTGCCGCCACTTGAGCAACTCGCGTGCCAGCGATCGCCGAGGGTGCAGCCTCGTGTTCTCTGGCGCGTCGGTCCGAGCGAGGGTCGCTTCGGCCGCGAATGGGCGGGCGCCCGCCCGCCCGCCCGCCCGCGACGCGACCTTCGTGGGGCGATCCCGCGGCGCGTCGATCCGATCGGGCCTCGACTCGGGCGAGCGAGGGGTGGATCCCCCAGGTCTCGCCCGGGCGCTCGGCTCAGGCGATGTTGTGGCGCTTGAGCAGGCGCTTGAGCTGGTAGCGGCTGGACAGGCCGAGCTCGCGCCAGGCGCGGTCGCGGACGCCGTCGCAGCGGTCGAGGGCCGCGAGGATCTGCGCGCGGGTCAGGCCGGATGGTTCGGCCTCGTCGGCCTCGGGCGGCGACGAAGCCGGGGAGGGTGTGGGCGGCGGCGGTGACGTGGTGGGCTCGGGCGGGGTTTCCAGCATCGGGCCGGGGCTGGCGGCGAGGGCGCGGAGGAGCAGCTCGGACAGCTCGCGGGTGTGGGTCGTGTACGTGCGACGAACCGCGGCGGCGATCAGCTGCGGGGACAGGCGGGGGTCGTCGCCGGCGCACAGGCGGGCGCGGGCGGCGGGGTCGTCGGCGAGGATCTGGCGGACGAGGTGGCGGACGATCAGCGGGACGTCGTCCGGGCGCTCGGCGAACCCGGGCACGTGGATGCGGACGCCGAAGCGGGCAAGGAGGTCGTGTTTGAGAATTGCGGGGTCGCGGTTGGTCGCGGCGATCAGGCGGACGTCGGTGGTGCGGCGGCGGGCTTCGCCGAGGCGCTGGTACTCGCCACAGTCCATGACGCGGAGGAGGCGGGCCTGGAGGGCCGCGGGCAGCTCGCCGATCTCGTCGAGGAACAGGGTGGCGCCGTCGGCCTCGCCGAGCAGGCCGGGGCGGTCGGGCATGCCGGGGTTCGGGTAGTTGCGGAGGTTGCCGAACAGCTCGGCGTCGATCAGCGTGTCGGGGATCGTCGCGGCGTTGCGGGCGACCAGCGGCCGCTCGCCTCGGCGAGATGCGCGGTGGATCGCCCGGACGACCAGCTCCTTGCCGGCGCCGCTCGGGCCCACGACGAGGGTGTGCTCGCCGCGCGAGGCGGCGAACGAGAGCTCGCGGCGCAGCGCCCACACGGCCGGCGACTCGCCGACGATGCCGTGCGGGTCGGCCTGTCCGAACGGGAAGGTCGGATAGAAGAGCGACTCGCGCGGCCACGACAGCGGGCGGCGGGTCACGAGCAGGAGCAGGCGACCGGTCAGCTCGAGCAGGTCGCCGACGCGGAGGGTCGCGCGCTCGACCGGCGCGCCGTGCACGAGCAGGCCGCCGCGGCCGCGCAGCTCGACGTGCAGGACGTCGCCCGCGGGCCGCACGCCGAGCTGCCAGCGCGAGATGCGGGGGTCCTGCAGCGGGCCGGTGGTGTCGACCGAGAACGGGCGCAGCTGGCACAGCGCGAGGGGCAGGGCGCCGCGGTCGTCGACCTCGGTGGCGCGGCCGACGGTGTAGCCGGGGCGGTGGTCGCCGGACGGGACGAGCAGGACCTCGCCGACGCGGGCGGGCTCCTCCCGCGACCACAGGACGCACAGCGCGAAGCACGACGCGCCGTTGTTCGAACCGGTGAAGTCGTGGGGGTCGGAGTGACCAGGGTCGGTCGACTCGTGGGGCGCACGCGGCAGCGGCACGGGGCGGAGATTGTACACATCGGCGTTCGTCGCGGGCGGGCGGGCGCCCGCCCGCCCGCCCGCGAAACGGGTGGTCGCGCGCATGCGGGGTGGGGCGGGGTAGTCGCTGCCGGCCCAACATGGCGTGGCGGCGTGACGGGGCGACGGCGAGGGCGCCGGCACGGGACTTGCTCAGGGCGTGCCCCAGGAGCGATGAACATGCACAAGATGGGGACGGGGAGCTCGGGTGGGTCGTTGGTGTCGGTGCGCTGGCTGATCGCGCTGGGGGTTGCAGTCGGCGCCACGCTGGGGGCTTGCGACGACCATGACGAGGACGAAGGCGAGGAGCAGCCGGCGCAGGTGTGCGAGGGCGACGAGCCGAAGGTCGCGCTGTGCAAGGTGCAGGTGTGCGAGCCGTGCGAGAAGGAGGACGAGGAGCAGGGTTTCCTGAGCGGCGGGCACGGGGGTCACGACCATGACCATGACCATGACGACGACGGCGATCACGATCACGATCACGATCATGATCATGACGACGACGGGGACGACGATCACGACGACGGCGATTGCCCCCATGATGATGGGGATGATGATGGTGAAGATGACGGTGGCGGCGACGACGACGGCGAGTGCGAGCCGTGCGAGGAGGGGACCGAGGTGCTGAACGTGTGCCCCGATCAGGTGGCGCACTACCTGGAGGAGGGCTACGTGCAGGGCGGGGCGTGGTACGTCGATGCGGACGGGGACGGGTTCGGCGATGAGAACACGGTGGCGGCGTCGTGCGGCGGGCCGGGGCTGGTCGAGGTCGGGGGCGACTGCGACGACGGCGACGCGGGCGTGTACGCCGGAGCGGCGGAGGTGTGCGGGAACGGGGTCGACGAGAGCTGCGACGGAGCGGTCGACGAGGGGTGCGGGTCGCCTGTCGCTGCGATGAATCCGTGGAACGGGATCGAACACACCGGCCAAGACATCCGTTTCTACCCCCTGGGGCAGACGTTGGTGCTGGGCAAGGGGGGCCACATCATCGGGGCCGAGTTCTTGCTGTGGCAGTACGGGGGTTCTCCGGTCGAGGTCAAGCTCTCGGTGTTCGATGCCGAAGACAACCTCATCGCGTCCGCGACGATCTCGAGTGAGCTCCTGCCCGCGTCGATCGACGACGACTTCGCGCAGACGGTCGGTCCGGGGTACTTCGACCTGACTGCCGACGGGGCAGAGGTGAAGGCCGGACAGCAGATCAAGTTGATGCTGGAACAGCCGGGTTGCGATCTGCAGACCAACCGGTGCAAGGCCGCGCCTATGCTCGTTTGTTTCTACGACTATGAATGCAACGAGGAGATCGTGATCCAGCAAGGCCAGGACTACAGCGAAGGGTACGCATTCCAGGAAGTCTCCGAGATCGAGATCGAGGAGTTGGACTTCGCGTTCCGCGTGTTCACCGAATAGCGCGAGCGACCGGGCCCGCGGCGACGACGGCGGCGAGATGGGCGACATGCTGCCGGTGGTCGCGCTGGCGACCAAGAGGCCAGCGCCCCGCTCCGCCATGCAGTTGAGCGCGGCGAGTAGCCCGGGTCGCCGGTCCAGCGCTGTTGCACCGGAGACACCGCGGTCCTCGAACACCCCGACCAGTTCGACACTCCGCACCGATGCCCAGCGCTCGAGGGCTGCTCGCTGCGCATCGGGCCCGAGGATCTAGTCCTCGGTCGACACCCGGATGTATCCTACGGCGCGCGCCTGGCTGCGCACCTCATGACCACGACGGTGACTCCCACCCATCCCACAACCACCTTGCGCTCGCACAGCGCCCCGCCGGTCGCCAACGCGGCGCCGCCGGCCCGGCAGTCGATCGACCTGTCCCTGAGTTCATCCACGAGCACACGGCGATCGTCGCCGCCGCGCGGCTCCAAGCGCCTCCACCAGTTCTCCAAGATGCTGGCTGACTCCCGAGAGTTTTGGGCACTCTCGGGATTCAGGCCCTGGACGAATTCGTGAAGTACGACGCGGACTTGTGGCGAAAGGCGAGCGCTTACAAAGGGTTGGGAAAGTCCGCGTCGTACTGCGTCGAGCAGTGAGTGCTGGCGAATTCATCCTGGGGTTCCGAGTAGTTAGATCGGCTCGGAACCATGCATCCACGACGTCTCCAGCGCGTTCAACGCGCGGGTGAGCTGGCGCCTCGCCGGTCGATGTAGCGGCTGGCGGTTTGCATGCTCTTGTGCCGGAGGTGAGTGGCGACCGCCAGGAGTCCCGCGACGACACCTGGAGACGGCTTCTACAACACGCGAATGTACAGCGAGTATTTGCGGCATGTTGACGCCGGTCAAGATCCGTAGCCAATCGCCGACTCGGGCTGGTGGCGACAGGTGTGCGGATGAAGATCGTGCGGCTGGCTGAACGGCGGCGAGGACGGACGCGAGTCAAGTTTTCGGTCGGATCGGGCGGAGCCTGTAGAGGGGCTGTGGCCGCCAAGAATGGTGAGCGCTGAGAGGTACGAACTCTCAGCGCTCGGTGTCGAACCCGGCCATACCAAACAGCCAGAAGCAAACGACGCGCTGAGGGTACGGCCGTGGTGAGGGGAAGTCCAGTGGAGGGGGCGGCCAGGTGTCTGGCCGATCGACGAGCGAGCACGAGAGAGCCTCGACTGTTCCTGTGCGGCAGATGCCGCGATCAGGTCGCGGTCTGTCGGATAGTGACCGCGGCCAGCTCTACTGCGGAAAGGCGTGTGCGGGGCAGCAGCGGCGCGAATCGCTGAGCCGAGCGAGGCTGCTGTACCAGGCGAGCGTGAAGGGACGGAGGGCGAGACAGGCGAGGAGGCTCGCCAGGCAGACCGAGCAGAAATTGATGGATCAGGGTCTGGTCACGACGAATCAGGGGCAGATGCTCGGGCAAGTTTTAGCGACCGGAGTACTTCGACCTGCACCACAGCCCGGCGGATACGATCGACACGAACGACCCGGTGAATGTGGCGAGGAACGCGGCGGCGGTGGGCATCAGGGGGACTCGGAGGGGGCAGGCGCGGGTGGATCCTGCAGGTCGGCCAGGGACGACGGGTCCGTGAGGGCGTGGAGGATGGTTTCGATGACCATGCTGTCCTCCACGTCCAGCGGTTCGCACAAGGCTTCGGTGTCCCGTTCACCGTCGAGGATGTGCCGGATGGCGGCGACGAGTCTGGACCAGCCACGCTGCTCCCATGCACTCAACGCTGCGTCCAGCGCACTGCGCTGTTCGCCGTCGTTCACGGCTCCGAGCGTGGCGAGAATCAGTGGGAGGAATTCGCGGAGCTCGTGGCGGGTTCCAGGAAACGCGCGCTTGGCATCGCGGGCCTGCCGACGGTGGTCCCGGGCCTCGGCGTGCAATTTCAGCTTCAGGGTGGCATCCTCGGTTTCCTGTGCTTCTTGCGCGGCGATGTCGGCGAGTAGGCCATAGACCTTCCAGATTTGGCCCGCGTTGGGGTCTTGTACTTGTTTGATGGCGCGTGCTTCCTCGGCGAGTGCCCGGGCCTCGGTCAGGCGACCGGGCTGACGGTACAGAGTGGTGGCGAGGTTCATAGAACGCACGCCACGCGGAGCAGAGCCCTTTGCGGTCACGGCGAGGGCCTTACGAAACCAGTCTTCCGCGTCTTGGGGCCTGCCGGTCAAGAGATTGAGGGCGCCAAGTTGGGCCCAGGTACTCGCGGCTCCGCTCGGGCCCGTGATGTGGTTGTGTTCTTCCGTGATTCGTGCGGCCTGCCGGTAGTGACGCTCCGCATCGTCCCATCGGCGCATCTCCTGATATTCTACGCCAAGCGAATGATGCATGGTTGCTTCCGAAAGCGGTTCGCCCAGCGTTCGCATCAAGACGAGCGCGTCGTTGTATCGTTCCAGGGCTTCTTGCGGATTCGATTGGCGCGAAGCAAGCCCGCCAAGCTGGCTGAGAGCAACGGCTTGGCTTCGCAGGTCGCCGAGATCGCTGCCGATTTTAAGGCATGATTCATACAATTTGTGCGCCTCAGAAAATCGTCCCTGTGCGCTCAAGATATCTCCAATGTCACCAAGCATGGCGCCGCGATGGCGCTTGACATCATCGTTGTCAGGTAATTGATCACAAACGGCGATGGAGTCGCGGTATGCCTGGGTCGCTTGCGTGAGCTGCTTGTTCGCCTCATAGCATCGTCCCAGATGGCCAAGGGTCGTGGCGCGTCTGAAGGTGGGTGCATCCCCCAGTCGCGCGAGGATGGCCTGGAAAGCGTCTGTGGCTTCGTCTATTCGACCCGCGTCGAGGGATCGCGCCGCGAGGTTGGTCTGGACGAGGATGTCATTCTTCAGCGATTGTTGTGCTTTGTCGATGAGGAGCGCAGCCTCATGCTTGAGGCCGAAGGCCGTGAGAAATCGAACCATATTTTTGACGAAGCTCCCGGCCTCGGGAGCGCCCTCAGCGAGGGCCGCGCAGGCCGCGTGTAGGAGGTTCGGCAATTCACGTCCGGCGATGGCCCGGGTATGCTGTACGTTGCGGCTGTCTTCGTGGTACAGGTATTCGGACAGTTGGTAATAACGTCTGTGGTGTGCGGTGTTCAGTCGGACGCGGTCAGCCTCGGCGAGCTCGGCCCACAGCATTGGCGCCAGAGTGGGGTGGAAGCGGAGGTACGGGACACCAACGCCGGGGATGGCCTCGACCTCGAGGAGCGCGGCGGCTTCCAGTTGCTGGCGAAGCGACGGCCAGATATCCGCCGACGGCTTCAGGCGGGAGAGCTTGTCGAGCACCTGCTCGGACAGCCGCGGGAGCTCGGATTCCACGCGGGCAAGCAGCTCGGGCGGCGTGTCCGCGCCCGTGGGCGCATTCATGGCGCGCAGGACGGCCTGGATGTCGCCGCGTTCGATGTCCGTCAGGAGCCGTTCGAGCCGCGCGCGTTCGCGGGGGCCCCCGAGGCCGGTGATGGCGACCAGGTCGTCCTCGAAGGCCCCGCCGTGAAACACGCCGAGACTCGGGAGCGCCTGGCGGGCGGCTGCGTCGAGGCGATCGAGGGAGAGCCGGAGGGAGGCGAGCAGCCCGGGTGGGGCGTCGGGGTCGTCGTGCGGGTGGGGGGCGGCGAGCAGCGTCTCGAGGCGTTGTCCGAGGTCGGCGGGTCGGCGGGTCTTGAGCTGTTGCGCGAGCACGCGGATCGACAGGGGATGGAACTCGACCAGCGCGAACAGCTCGATCAACGCCTCGCGGGGGTGGGTGTACAACGGCGCGGGGGGCAGCCGGTGCACGGCGGCGAACAGCTCGAGCGCGTCGTCGGGAGCCTCGACGCTGCCGAGCCCGGTGAGCTGGATGCGGCGGTGGAGGAGCGTGCCCTCCACGCGGTAGTCGGGGTGGTCGAAGGTCGGGCGGCGGGTCGTGCACAGCACGCGCGAGCCGCCGGCCCCGGACCAGGGGACCGCGGCGGCGAGCAATTCATGCAGCGCTGCGGGCGGGAGAACCTCGAGGTTGTCGAGGATCACGAGCGTGGGGATCCGCCGCAGCGCGGCCGCGGCCGCGTCCGCGTCGAGCAGGCTGTCGCCGAGGACCTCGCCGATGTTGCGGACGGCGACGGCGACGGCGTCGACGCTCTGGATCGCGGCGTAATCGACGAACACGGCCGCGGCGAACATGCCCGTCCGCAGGAGCCAGCGGGCGGCCTCGTGGGCGAGGGCGGTCTTGCCCTGGCCGCCGAAGCCGGTCAGCGAGATCCGGCGGGCGCCGTCGGCGAACCATCGCTCGATGTTCCAGAGGTCGAGCTTGCGCCCGTAAAAGCCGACCTCGGTGGGGCGCGCCACGTTCGAGCGGGGGGCCGCGGGCGCGGCGGTGCCCCGCTTGCGGCGCTTGCTCGGGGCGGCGAGCAGGGGCCCGTCGTCACCCGGCTGGTAGAGCGCGGGCAGGAACCAGTCGTGCAGCGCGAGGGGGACGCGCCGCTGCTCCCGCTGGACCTCGTAGCGTTCGGGGTGGTTGAGGAGGTGACGGCGGGCGAGGTCGAGGGACGCGCCGACGGCCCGGCGGGTGGCGAGTTCCTTGTAGAAGGCGCCAAACAGCATGCGGGTGGTGTGGATCAGCACCGAGTGCGTCATCGCCAGGACCGAGGGGATCCCGGTGGCGGTCAGGCGAGCGGCCACGCTGCCCATCGCGCCGCGGATCGCGGGGTCGTCGGCGGTCGCGGCGGAGCCGCCGATCGCGGCGGACTGGCAGGCCGAGAGGATCGTGAGGGCGATGTTGCGGCGATGGAGGTTCTCGCCGAGCTTCCGCGCCGAGACGGGGTCGGCGTTGCGGTCGGGCGCCTCGAAGAGGAGGTACCCGGTGTCGGGGAGCGCGTGGGGGTCGCAGGGCGCGTCGACCCTGCGCTGCTTCTCGTCGCGCAGGATGTCCTCGATGCGGGCGCCGCGGGCGATGCGGGCCTCGGCCAGGCGGCGGGGTAGATCTCCATGACGGTCGAACACCCCGTGGCCGTCGAAGTGGAGGATGTCGATCGGCGGCTTGTCGGCGGCGTCGAGGCGGGCGATCAGGGCGTCGAAGGTCGGGGGGCGGAGGAATTCGCAGACGACGCGGCCGGGGGCGTGCTCGTCGATCGCGTCGAGAATCGGCGCGGTGTCGGCGCGCGGATCGAGGAAGCCGGCGTCGAGGGGCCGGCTGACGACGAACAGGAGGTGGAGCGTGTCCTTGGCGGTGAGGTCGAAAGGAGCGCGGCCGTCGCTCGCGCCGAGCACGCGTCGACGGACGCTGATCGGCGGGCGCTCGAGGAACAGGTGGACGCTCCCCGCGGCCGGGCCGTGGAGCAGCTCCCACGGGAGGGCGAGGATCGCCGGGTGTTCGGCCGAGATGGTGAGGAGGCGCGTGCCCTGCTCGCGGAGCAGGAACTGGCTGTAGCGCAGCTGCGCCTCGGGGTCGCCGAGGGCGGCCTGGAACAGGGCGCGTCCGAGCTCGGGGAGGCGAGCCGCGACGCGTTGCGCGCGCTTGTCGTCGGGGTCACCGAGGGAGTGGGCGCCGTAGATCTCGAGGTACCAGCGGAGATCCCTGTGATCGTCGGCGTTCAGCGGATCGACGAACGGGAGCCGTCGCGACGCGTTGCGCTGGAGGGTGACGATGACGTGGTCGGCGTCGGGGAACTCGAGGTTGAGCTCGTTGACGGCGTCGTTCGGGTCAGCCACGGGTGGCGCCTTTCTCGGGGGGCAGGGCCCGGGCGGCCTCCTCCTCGGCGCAGCCCTCGCAGATGGCGTCGATGCCGATCTTTGTGAAGATGTTGATGAGACAGACGGCGGCCGCGACCCCGGCCGGGGCGAGGGCGGCCGAGGCGACGCCGATGCCGGCCAGGAAGATGATGCTCATCTTGACGGCCTCCTTGCTCTGCAGGTCCTTCCAGCGCTGCCAGTGCGTGTGGAGCTGACCGCCGGGGAGGCAGAGGTCGCGGCGCGCGTGGCGGAGGTACTTGTGCCAGAACGTCTCGAAGGGTTCCTCGGTGACCCTGGCGAGGTACGCCTCCTGCTCCGGCGCGGAGGGACGCGCCCGGGAGGGGCCGCGGAAGGTCGACTCGACCCCCGGAGGTTGCGTGTGCGAGGTGAGGACGGCGAGCTGGGCCTCGACTTGCAGGGCGAGGGCATCGAGGTCGTAGTCGGAGAAATTGAAGGGTGTCATCACGGTCCTCGGGGTGGGCGGTCGGCTGGGGCGGTGCGGTGTGGGTGAGCGCGGCCGGTGCGGGGCGGCGGTCGGCAGGAGGTCGAAGTCGAGGAAATGGATCCGTGGTGGGACCTCGGCGGATGGGGGTCCACGGAGAACCCTCGTGGTCTCGAAGGACGCGAGGCCGTGGAGCGAGCGGGGGCGCCGGGAGAACACGAGCATGAGGCGCTCGGGGAGCGGCGTGTCGCGCGGGACGTGCGAGGGCCAGGGGAAGCGCCACGGATCGGCGGCGTTGCCGGCGCCCCGGGTGCACTCGCCGATGGCGGAGCGGTTGAGGGTGTCGCCGTGGTCGAACTCGGCGGTGAGGTGGCGGATGCTGCAATCTCCGCGGAGGTGGAACACGTCGACGTACAGCGTGGGGTGAGACAGGTCGTCGACGCGGAGCCACACGGCGCTGTCCTCCGGGATCGAGATGCATGGATCCGAGAATGCGGGGAGCCCGGCGAGGCCCCACGCGAGCTTGACCTCGATCGGATTCACGGCAGGGTCGACGGGGGCCCCGGCGACGAGCGTCGCGCCGCGTGTGACCCGGCGGTAGTGGGCCAGGCGCCACAGGGCGTGGAGGAGCTGGATGTCGTCGCCAGCGGCGCCCGTGAAGATGCGCCGGCCCTCGTGCGCGTGGAGGTGGGCGGCGCCGTCGCGGAGCTCGAGGGTGTCGACGGGGGTGGCGGAGCCGCGTGGGCAGAGGACGACGCCGATGCGTGCGAGCTGGTCGGCGTGGAGGTGGGCGAGGACGGACGGGTCGGGCTCGACGACGACGGGGATCGGGCGCTCGCGGCGGATCAGGACGGCGCGGAGGGCGACGTCGGATGTCCCGGGGGCCAGGTCGAGGGTCGCTGCATCGGCGTAGACGGCGCGCACGGGGGCCGCTCCGAGGGCACGGGTGGGGTCCGCGGCGTGCTCGACACGAAACGCGTCGCCGACCTCGACCCCGTGGAGCAGGCCGGCGAGGATCCTGTGGTCCTTCCCGGCGCGGGTAGCGACGGCCGAGTCCGTCGGCCTGCCGGTGGTGGTGGAGAACGGGAGGCGGTCGCGCGGGCCCTCGACGGCGGGGTGCTGGCGGTTCGAACGCGCGACGATGTGGTCGCGGATGACAACGATGTGGTCGTCCCAGGTGAGGGCGAGGGCGTCGGGCGCGGCGAGCGAGCGGGCGACGGCGTCGGAGAACAGGCCGACGCCGTCGTGTTCGACGGCGACTCCGTCCTGGCTGGTGGCGACCAGGCGCACGATGGATCCGCCGGCCGGGTGGTGCGACTCGAGGCCGCCGCGGAGGGCGCCGGCGTGCTTCTTGCGGATCTGCGCGACGGCGCGGCGGTGGGCCGCTTCGAAGGCGGTCCGCGTCGCCGCGTCGAGGGCCGGCCCGGCGCGGACGAGTCCGGTGGAGTGGCAACAATCGAGGAGGATCGTGACGTTGTCGGTGGCCGCGGAGACCGGGCGCAGCCAGTCCATCAGATCGACGCCGGTGACGCCGGCCTGCTCGTCGGGCTGGCAGGCGGCGACGTCGGGGAGCACGTCGTGGGTCACGAGCAGGAGCACGTCGGCCGGCGCCTGCGCCTCGCACACATCCCCCTTGCAATACGCGGGGTCGCGGACCTTGACGCCGTGGCCGATGTAGGCGAGGGCGAGGGCGTCGCCGCGGCCGAGCCTGCCGGCGTGGACGCGGATCCAGCTACATAGATTGGCGCGGGTCGCCGCTTTGCCGCGGAGGACGTGGACCGTGAAGCCGTGGGCCACGAGGCACTCCCGGAGGCGCCTGGCGCTGACCGCGGAGGCTTGGAGGTGGCCGAAGCCGCAGTCCACGATCAGCGCGAGCCGGGTCGAATGCTCCGACATGGCTCAGAGGTCGCCGCCGCCCGGGGGGAGGACGCGGAGGGTCGCCTTGAGCTTCTTGGGCTTGGGCTTGGGCTGGCCGTCCTGGGCCGCTGGCGTGTAGGTAATATCCACGTCCACGCTGGCGTCGAGGGCGAGGACGTAGGGGCCGTCGACGAGGAGCTTGGGATCCGGCGGATCGACCTCGATCGCCACGGTGGTGACCGAGGCGTTCGCGTCGGCCGGGGCGATGGTGTAGCGCACGAGCAGGCTCAGGTTCGCCTTGGGGAGCGTGTAATCGACGTAGTCGGGGCCGATCGTGAGGTTGGGGAGCGTCGCCTCGCCGATCAACACCAGGCCGCGCCCGGTGTCCCGGACGAGGAGCTTCACGTCGGTGGTCATGGGCGGAGTCTTGTGGGGACCCCGGTGGGTGGCAGATTCACGGTTGTGCGTGGTCATTGTTCGGAGGTGTGTCGTCGTGATCGTGGATTGATCAAACCCGCACGATCCTTCATGCCGCGGTCATCCGCATGCACCGGCGAATTTCACCCTCAGAACATTGTCTGTTTGCGACTGTGGCGGAAATGTGCGGTAGATCTCGCAGGCGCTCTGGCGTGTCTCGGCGGGGGCCGCGAGGAGGGGTTCGAGGTCCTCGAGGGCTGCGTCGTAGCGTTCGGCGTAGAGGCGGAGGTTGGCGCGGAGGAGCAGGGTGGCGGTCACGTCGGCGTCGAGCTCACCAGCGGCGCGGGCCTGGAACCCGAGGAGGGCCCGGGTCGCGAAGGTCTCTGCGAGGGCCCAGCGTTCGGTGTTGTAGGAGGCCTCGGCGAGGCCGAACGCGACGGTGGGACGGTCGATCAACATTCGCGGCGTGGATGGGGGGATCGCATCGAGGATTTTCCGGGCCTCGGGGAGGTGGTCGTGTTGGCCGAGCAGCGAGGCGCACCCGGTCAGGACCAGGTGGCGAAACACCGGGTCCATCGCGCCGAACGGGGCGAGCTCGCCGAGCCGGACGGCGGTCTTCATGGCGGCCGGGAGGTGGTCATGGGCCGTTTCGACGGCGAGACGGTCGAACAGGACCTTGATGTACGGGGCGCTGGCTTCCTGGTAGCCGCGACGAGCCAGGTCGAGCGCCCGGGTGAGGGTGGCGAGCGCGGCGGGGCCGTTGCCCTCGTCGGACTCGAGCAGGGCGAGGGCGCGGAGGTCGCGGTAGAGGAGGGTGTGGTCGGCGCCATAGGCGCGGCTGCGCTGCTGGACCGCGGACTCGATGGCTCGCCGCGCCTGGACGAGGTCGCCGCGGGTGCGGTGGAGGGTGGAGAGGTTGAGCAGGGTGTCGGCCTGATCGCTGGCGAAGCGGCCGCCGAGGCGCTCGTCGCGGATCGTCTGCGCGGTGGTCAGCTCGCGGAGCGCGAGGTCGGGGTCCTCGTGTTGCAGCTCCGGTTCGCCGCCGCGGAGCACGGACAGGAGGCCGCGGTCGCTGTGGGCCTGGGCGATGCGGCGGTCGTCTCGCAGGGTCTCGGCGAGGTTCTGCTGGCTGCGAGACCAGTCGAGTGCGGGTGCGAGGGGTGTGCTGGGGTTCTGCGCGGTGATCTTGACCATGCGACCGGCGATGTCGGTCCGCATGTCGAGGCACTCGCGGGCCTCGACCCGCTGGCGCGCGTGCGCGAGGGCGGTGAGGGCCTCCTCGGGTCGCTCGGCGAGCTGCAGCAGACGGCCGTGGGCGTAATGGGCGCGTGTCTGGAGGATCGCGGCGTCGGCGAGACGCTCGGCGTGGTCGGCGGCGGCTGCGGCGGCGGCGATCGCGGCGGGCCAGTCACCCGCGATCTCGTGGCGTTCGGCGGCCTCGAGGGCCGTGAGGACGGGGGCTGCGTCGGGACGGCGGCGGTCGTTGACCTCGTCGACGCGGCAGCGCAGCGGGGCCGCGGGGAGGGTGAGACAGTCGCTCGGATCGGCCAGCTCGTTGAGGGCCTCGGCGGCGCTGGCGAGGTCGATGACGGTCGCCGTGCGGAGGGTGGAGGCGAAGCCCGTGAGGCCGTCGCTGGTGAGCTCGAGACATTCGAGGCGCTTGCGGGTGTCGTCGCCGACGCCGCGCTGATCGTCGTGGTGGAGCCGGCCGACGGCGGAGGCGACGCGGGCGGCGTGCTCGTCGACGCGGGCGGTCAGATGTCCGGCGTCGCCGGGCGAGACGTGGCGGTCGAGGTTGCGGCGGAGGTCGGGGAGTTGCAGGCGTTCGTCGAGGGCGGCGCGGGCCGTGCCGATGTGGTCGTCCAGGGTGGGCGGGGGTTGCAGCGACCAGGCGGTGATCGTGGCGACCGTGGCGGTGGCGAGGGCGAGGAGCGCATTGCGGCGGGCGGGTCGGCGGTGGAGGTCGACCAGCAGGGCGTGCATCGACGGGTAGCGCTCCGCGGTGTGGACGGACAGGCCGCGTTTCAGGACCCTGAAGATGTGGCGCGGCACGCTGGAGGACCGCGGCGGTGGTCGGACGTCGCGGCCGAGGGTGGTGGGCGCCGAGGTCGACGCGCCGGGCTGGAGCGTGGGATGGTCGCCGTAGAGGGCCTCGTATAGGGCGACACAGAAGCTGTACTGGTCGCTGTTCGGGCCGGCCAGGCCGGCGTCGGACTGCTCGGGGGCCATGTAGCGGCGGGTGCCGGGGTGGTCGGCGGAGGTGGTGTCGTCGCTGTGGTGCTCGCGGGGCTCGTGGGCGAGGTCGCTGACGGTGGTGCCGGGGACGCTGGCGATGCCGAAGTCGGCGACCTTGGCGGTACCGTGGCCGTCGATGAGGACGTTGTCGGGCTTGAAGTCGCGGTGGACGATGCCAACTTCGTGGGCGGCGGCGAGGCCCTGGCCGGCCTGGGCGTAGACGGCGAGGATCTCGTCCCAGGTGTGGGGGGCGGCTTGCCAGCGCCGGAGCGAGCTCCCGGGCACGAGCTCCATGACCACGAAGTCCTGGTCGTCCTGGGAGAAGAAGTCGTAGAGCGTGACGATGTGGGGCTGGCGGCGGAGGCGGGCCAGCAGACGGGCTTCCTGGCGCAGGCGATCGAGCACGGCGCTGTCGTGGGTGCGACGGGTGTGGAATTGCTTGAGGGCGACCTCGCAGTCGAGGATCGGATCGTACGCGGCGTAGACGACGCCCTCGCCGCCGGCGCCGAGCTTGCGGCGGATCTCGTAGCGCAAGGTGTCGGGCTTGCTGCCGAACAGCTGGCTGCGCACGCGATCGCGGATCTGGGTCGCCTCGAGCGAGAGGGCGTCCGGCGAGCCCGCGGACTTTCGCCTCCACGGTGTCATGGACGGGCCTCGGGGGCGGGGGACAGGACCGGTGATCGTGGGCGGCGCACGCACGTCGCGCCGCGCCTGGCCAGGGATGTGGAGGAGCCGAACATACGGATACTCAGTGTCGTCGAGCGGCGCGAGAGATCACTCGTCGTCGCCGGGTTCGGCGTCACCAGTTTCGTCGTCGCCAGGTTCGGCGTCGTCCGCGACGAGGTCGGCGGCGCGGGTTTTGAGGTCGTCCCACCACTGCGCGAATGTCGTCCGGGTGGTCTCGACGAGCTCAGGGTTCTCCTCGAACGAGAGGAGCTGTTTATGTACCTTTTCGCGGGCGAGGCGGAGGCGGCTGGTCGCGGTGCCGACGGGGACGCCGAAAATTTCGGCGAGCTCCGACCGCGTCATGTCCTCCCAAAAGACGAGGATGAGCACGAGCTGGGCGTCGACGGGGAGCCTGCGCATGGCCTTGAGCAGGAGCCGGCGTTCGGCGTTGACCTCGACGAACGCCGCGGGGTCTGGGGTGCCGAGGCTGTCCATCGTGATGTCGTCGTCGTGCGGGTCGACGCCCGGCTCGACGAGGCGCTCGCGGCGCTTTTTGGAGCGGATGTACTCGAACAGCTTGTTGCGGGCGATGCCGAGGATGAACGCGCGGAGCTGCGGCGACTGGCCGCGGAACGCGCTCTTCAGCAACGTCATGAACGTGTCGCTGACGAGGGCCTGGACCTCGCTCGTGTCGTACACGAGGCGCATGAAGAAGCGCAGGACGGTCTCGTGGTGGCGGTTGTAGAGCTCCTCACCGGCCTTGCGGTCGCCGGCTTGCCAGAGCTGCAGCAGCTTGCGGTCGTCGAGCATGGAGGAGTCCAGCATGCTCGATCGCGCGCGGCTTGTCATCCGGCTCATCCGGCGTCCGGAGTGTGATGGGACGGGGTAACTGATCGCCTCGAGGTCGGCAGAACTGATCGCCCTCGAGGTCGGCAGAACTGATCGCCCTCGAGGTCGGCAGAACTGATCGCCGACTTCCAGGGTGAAACCGTGAAACGGCGCCTCGCTGAACGTATTGACAGCGGGCGCCTCCAGGGCTGCCATGCCGACCCACACCACGCGTTGAGAACTGGCGTGGGCAGGGGAGACGTGTCGGCGAGGCGCCCACGATGGGACGCCTCGACATGCACACATTACAGGAGTTTGTCCGCCTGCTGGGAAGCGCGAGAGGGCAGCCTCCTGCTCAACGGCACCACCACCTCGCCCGACGGCATCGCCACCCCGTTCGCGCTCCAGCAGGCCCCGCAGGGCGGCCTCGACGTCTTCGTCGCCAAGCTGGACCCGCAAGGCGCGCGCCGCTGGGGCACCTACTACGGCGGCGGCGCGGACGACATCACCGGCCTCGGCGGCATCGCCAGCTCCGGCCCCGCCGACATCGTGCTCGCCGGCAACACCACCTCGCCGTCCGGCATCACCACCGACGGCGCCCTGGTCCAGCCCGACTTCGGCGGCAGCGACACCGCGGGCACCGCGACCGACGGCGGCTGCGGCTGCCGCGAGACACCTGTCCCCCGGGACATCTCGCTGCTGGCCCTCGCCCTCCTGGCGGTCCGCCGCCGCAAGCACGCGACGAACCGATGACCCACGCCTGCGGGCCTTCGCGGCCCGCGCTCGCATAGCGCCCCGCCGGTCATCAACGCGATGCCGCCGGCCCCGGCAGTCGAACGACCTGTCCCTGAGTTCATCCACGAGCACGCGGCGATCGTCACCGCCGCGCGGCTCCAAGCGCCTCCACCAGTTCTCCAAGATGTGGGCTGACTCCCGAGAGGTTTGGGCACTCACGGGAGTTCAGACCCTGGACGAATTCATAAAGTACGACGCGGACTTGTGGCGAAAGACGAGCGCTGACAAGAGGTTGGGAAAGTCCGCGTCGTACTGCTTCGAACAGTGACGCGCCCGGCACGGGTGCTAGGTATCGCTCGGGCTCACTTTTGCGGCGGTGGCGGGCTCTTCGAGCCCGGCTGCTTGCCCTCGACGCCCATGTTCGAGATCCACGCGTCGATGCCCGGCCACAGCCTGCGCGCCTCGCTCAGGTACTTGTCGGCCTTCGCCGCGTCGCCTTGGCGCCGCAGGCACAGCCCGTAGCCGGCCGTCGACCGCGCCTCCTCGCTCGGCGCGCCGGCCATGCCCATCGCCGCGAGGTAGGTGGCCATCGCCGAGTTGCAGTCGCCGCGCTGGTACGCCTGGTCGGCGCGGTCGAGCGTGTCGCGCAGATCCTCCTTGTCGGCCCGGTGCTTCGGGCTGTCCCCGAGGCCAGGTTCCACGCCGTCGTTCGGCGCCTCGCCCTCGCGGGCTTGCTTCTTCGGGCGTTCCGGCCTCATATCCGCGGCCTTCGGCCCTGGCGGTGAAACCGTCACAGCGTCGTTCTCCGGGGCTGGCCGCGGCGCGGCGAGCGAGCCGGCCGCTTCGACCGGGCCAGGCGCGGCCGGACCTGGCTCCGGGGCCAGGCGAGTCTGCTCGCGCGCGGCCGGCGCGTCGGCGCTGGACGACGCGCTCAGCGACAGCTCCTGGTCCGGCTGCACGAGCCACAGCAGCAGCCCCGCCGAGCCGGTGAGCGCGAGACCCGGCACCAGCAGCGACCGGCGCAGGCGCTCCCACAGGCCCGGGCGGTCCGCCTCGCGCCGCGGCTTCGACGCAGTGCGACGCGCCTCGGCCAGCACCGCGACCAGCAGGTCGTCGCGGACCTCCTCGATCGGCAGCGTCGCCCGCGCGTGCATCAGCACCGCGTGATAATCGTCGAGCCGCGCGCGCAGGTGCGGCGGCAGCGGACTGTCCTCCGGGCCAGGTTCGAACGCCGCGTCGGTCCAGCGCTCGAGCGCGTCCTCGAGGCGGTCGCACTCGCCTGGCGTGAGTGAGGGGTCCAGATTCGCCATCAGCGACGCTCCTGTCGGGCGCGCGTCGCGGGCACGGGCGTCGAGGACACCGCCGCACCGGCGAACAAACCAAGGCCCACGAGGGCGCTCGTACAGCCGCTCGACATTGCGAGCGGGTATCAACGGTCGGCCGGGCCGGCGGTCTTGCGCGCGGCGCGTGCCTCATCGCACGGACGGAACGTCCGTTTACGGGGAGTTTCGCGGGGGACGCGGCCGGGCGCGCCCCTCACCTCCATCGAGCCGACGCGGCCCTCGCCGCGTCGGCTCGCTCGTCGTCACGGCCGCGGGCTAGAGCTCGCGGGTCCAGATGTGCCAGGCGCCGTTCGTGAGGCCGCCGGTGCCGCACTTCTTGGAGCCGTCGTCCTCGCCCCAGTCGGTGCCGTCGTTCTCGTTGCTGTCCATGC
>Ga0075163_10004137_pt1 | contig 19455 bp, 9 predicted proteins | sample JI1023141ADNA_FD_71478 | JGI IMG/M metagenome (GOLD analysis project Ga0075163, IMG submission 71478) | Wastewater effluent complex algal communities from Wisconsin, to seasonally profile nutrient transformation and Carbon sequestration -... | ecosystem: Engineered > WWTP > Effluent > Algae...
CCGGATTGCGCGAAGACCTGCGCATCGTCGCCATGTCGGCGACGCTGGACGGCGAACGGCTCGCGCAATTCCTCGACGCGCCGCGGCTGTCGAGCGCGGGCCGCAGCTTTCCGGTCGCGGTCGCGCATGTCCCGGCGCGCAAGGACGAAGCGCTCGAACACCAGGCACGCCGCGCGATCGAACACGCGCTCGCCGCGCATCCGGGCGACGTGCTGGTGTTCCTGCCGGGGCAACGCGAGATCGCGCGCGTTTCCGCGCTTTTCCCTCTCCCCCCCGTGGGAGAGGGTGGCCGCAGAGCCTGCCCCGTACTTGATACGGGGCCGGGAGAGGGGGAAATCGAAATCCTCGCCCTGCACGGCGAACTTCCGGTCGAACAGCAATCGCGCGTGCTGCAGGCGTCGAGTGATGGCCGCCGCCGCGTCGTGCTCGCGACCAATGTCGCCGAGTCCAGCGTCACCCTGCCGGGTGTGCGCGTGGTCATCGACAGCGGACTCGCACGCGAGCCGCGGTTCGATCCGAACAGCGGCTTCTCGCGACTGGATGTCGTGGCGATTTCACAGGCATCGGCCGACCAGCGCGCGGGGCGCGCCGGTCGCGTCGCCGACGGTTTCGCCTATCGCCTTTGGCCGCAATCGCAGCGACTGGAACCGCAACGCCGCCCGGAAATCGCGCAGGTCGACCTCGCGCCGCTGGCGCTGGAGCTCGCGGCCTGGGGCAGCGCCGCATTGCGCTTCGTCGATCCGCCGCCACCAGGCGCGCTTGCGGCAGGGCGCGACCTGTTGCATCGACTCGATGCGCTCGATTTGCGTGGCGCGATCACCGCACGCGGACGACGCATGCTCGCGCTGGGCACGCATCCGCGGCTCGCCGCGATGCTGCTCGCACCGAGCGATCCGCGCCGCATCGCATTGGCCTGCGACCTTGCCGCCTTGGTCGAAGCGCGCGATCCGCTACGTTCGCGTTCGGATGCGCTGGCGGAACGCTGGAACGCATTGGCCGCATTTCGCGCCGGTCGCGTTCCGAACGATGCGAATCGTTCCGCGCTCGCGGCCATCGATGCCGCGGCGAAGCAATGGCGCCGTCGCCTGCGTTGCGATGCGTCGTCGCCGGCAAATGCGGCGGCGCACGAACTCGGCGACCTGCTCACACACGCGTTTCCGGATCGTATCGCCAGGCAACATCCGCGCGATGCCAAGCGCTACCAACTCGCCAACGGCCGCATGCTGCGCCTGTTCGACGATTCCGCGCTGCATGGTCAACCGTGGATCGTCGCCAGCGAATTGCGCTTCGAAGCCAGGGACTCGCTGCTGCTGCGTGGCGCACCAGTCGACGAGGCGATGCTGCGCGATGAATTCGCCGCGCATTTCCGCGAAGGCGACGAAGTGCGCTGGGACGCGGAAAAGCGTGCGCTGGTGAGCGAGCGCATCGAACGTTTCGACGGCATCGTGTTGTCGTCGAAACCCGTGGGTCGCGCCAATCCGCAGCAAGCAGCGCGGGCATTGGCCGATGCGGTGCGCGAACTCGGGCTGTCGGCGCTGCCGTGGGGCGAGGCGCTGTCGCAATGGCGCGTGCGCGCGCAATGCCTGCGCGCGTGGCTGCCGGAACTCGGACTGCCGGACCTGTCCGACGATGCGCTGCTTGCATCGCTCGACGCCTGGCTGGAACCCGCGTTCGCCGGCAAGACCCGGCTCGATGCGTTGACGTCCGACGATTTGTCCGACGCCTTGAAATCCGGAATCGACTGGAATGCGCGCCAGCGCATCGACCGGCTCGTGCCGACGCGGATCGAAGTGCCGTCCGGCATGCAGCGCGGCATCGAGTACGCGCTCGACGACCACGGCGAGCCGGAATCGCCGGTGCTGGCGGTGAAACTGCAGGAACTGTTCGGGCTTGCGGAAACGCCGCGCATCGCCGACGGACGCGTGCCGCTGACGATTCACCTGTTGTCGCCGGCCGGCCGCCCGCTGCAGGTCACGCAGGACTTGCGCGGCTTCTGGGAACGCACCTATCCGGAGGTGAAGAAGGAAATGAAGGGGCGCTACCCGAAACATCCGTGGCCGGACGATCCGTGGAACGCGGTGGCGACGCATCGCGCGAAGCCCCGCGGGACGTGATTCGAAGCGACTATAGGAGCGATGGAAGTCGCGACTGCGCGGTGCACGGGAGAGCGTCGCGGCTAAAGCCGCTCCTACAAAGAACAATGGCCAAGTCATACACGTTCAGCCGCGATTGCGCGAACGCTCACGCGGACGCAACGCGACGGCTTCGACACTGGCACCAATGTTTCCGCATCGAGGAATTTCGCCATGAGCGTGATCGAAACCCTGCCCGGCCGTGCGCTGGAACTCGCATCCCACGTCGGCGAGGGGATCAAGGCCAAGGTGCCTGATCGCGCAATGAAGTGGCTGGAAACCGGCGCCGCGATTGGCGTGGTGAAGACGGGCACGAAGGTGGCGACGAAATTCGTGCGCCGCAATCCCGTCATCGCGGTCGCCGCGGTCGCCGGCGCGGGCCTGCTCTGGTATGCGGCGCGTCGACGCGCCAAGCAGGCCGAGGACGGAGTGATCGAGGGCGAGTCGACACGCATCGAAGCGAAGCGGGGCCGGGGCGCGAACGGCAGCGGCGGAAAGCCGCGCGCACGCCGCAGCACCCGCACCGCAGCCCCCTGACGCACGGCTCAGGGAGCGGCCGGCAACTCGACCACGAAGCGCGCGCCGCCGCCCTCGCGGTCCTCGTACCACAGCGCGCCGCCGTGGTCGGCAAGGATTTGCCGCGCCAGCGACAGGCCCAGTCCGCTGGAGAGCCCATCGGCGGGATCCTCGTCGGCGAGGCGCATGAAGGGCTTGAACAATTGCGGTTGCAGAGACGGGGGAATGCCCGGGCCGCGGTCTTCCACCAGCACCTGCCAGTAGCCGGCCGCGCCGCGCCGCGCGGAAAGCTCGACGACGCTGCCGGGTGCGTATTTCATGGCGTTGCCCAGCAGGTTCTCGCCGACCTGGCGCAGCACCAGCGGATCGATCGCGACCATCGCGTCGTCGCCGGGCGGCGACGGCACCAGGCGCATGCCGCGGCTTTCGAACTGCAGTTCGTGGCGTTGCGCCAGCCACCCGAACGCTTCGTGCAGCGAAGCCGAGGCATCCGCGCGCGCGCGGCGACCCGATTGCGTTTCGAGATAGCGACGGATGTAACCGAGCGCGTCCTGGGCGCTGCCGTGGACCATCTCGAGGTAACGCGGCACGCGTTCGGGCCGGCAGCCGCCCTGCAACAGGATGTCGCTGGCGAACAGCACGCTGGTCAGCGGGTTCTTCAGGTCATGCGCGACGAGGTTCACCAGTTCCTGGCGTTCGCGCGCCACGCGCTCGAGCCGGTCGCGGGTGAGCTTCAGCCCCACGTGCGCATGCACACGCGCCAGCAGTTCTTCCGGGATGAACGGTTTGGTGACGTAATCGACCGCGCCGCCGTCGAAGGCGCGCAGCAGCAGGTCGCGGTCCTGGGCGGCGGTGAGGAACACCACCGGCACGTCCTGCAGCGCCGGGCGCTGGCGGATTTCGGCGAGCACGGCGAAACCGTCCCGTCCCGGCATCATCATGTCCAGCAGGATCAGGTCGGGAATGCGCTCCCCGGCCTGGGCCAGGGCGTCGTCGCCGTTGGCCGAGGTCGCGACTTCGTAACCGACGCGCGAAAGCAGCACGACGAGCGTGCGCAGGTTCGCGGGCTGGTCGTCGACCACGAGGATGCGGCCGGCGACCGGAATCGTGTTCGGCATGCGCTTGGCGTTCCCCGACCAGCCATCCATTGGCCGGAAAACCTTAACAGAGCCGGCAGGGACCGTAGCCGCCGCGCCCGGGCATGCGATGAACGGTTCAGCGAAGCGCGACCCGCCGCCATTCGCCCGGCGCCAGCGCGTCGAGTGCGATTTCTCCCATGCCCACCCGCACCAGCCGCAGCGTCGGCAGTCCCGCCGCTGCGGTCATGCGCCGCACCTGGCGATTGCGGCCTTCGCGGATGGTCAGTTCCAGCCAGGCGTCGGGGACGGTCCTGCGGAAACGCACCGGCGGATCGCGCGGCCACAACGCCGGTGCATCGATCCGCTGCGCCTGTGCGGGCAGGGAGGGACCGTCGTTGAGCTCGACGCCGCGCCGCAGCGTGTCCAGCCGCGCTTCGTCCGGGTCGCCCTCCACCTGCACCCAGTAGGTCTTCGGCAGCTTGTGGCGCGGGTCGGTCAGGCGATGCGCGAGCGGGCCGTCGTCGGTCAGCAGCAGCAAGCCCTCGCTGTCGAAATCGAGCCGTCCAGCGGGATACACGCCGGCAGGCAATCCGTATTCAGCCAGCGTACGCCGCGACGGCATGCCGCGATCGGTGAATTGGCAGAGCACGCCGTATGGCTTGTTGAACGCGATCAGCATCAGCGCGTGAGTCCTGTCCGTGTCGGATCGCGTCTGGCGAGAAGATTATTCCTACAAATCGAATAGGAATGAAGCGAGGCATTCCACAGCATGCGCCGGCCGCCTCGGGATTGCTCCGGTTGCAGCGATGTGCGCTTCAAGGATGAATGCGGCTTATGGCGCCGAATCGCGCTCGTTAGCAGCAGTGTCAAGATTTTTCAGGCGCATTTGTGTTGTGCGTCGCAAAAAAAACATGCGAAGATCGGGCTGCGGCACCTGCAGTCGGGTGCTGCTTGCGCGAGCAAGACGGTGGCAGAACCGAAGCCGTCCGGGTCGTCCGCTGCATCGCCAAGGGGTGGTGACAGCACTAATGCGTCTTCCCCGGGGGCGATAACTGACCCTCGCGGGCGACGTGGCCTGCGCAAACCCTGGAACGCGTTGTACTGCAACACACGGAGTTCGCAGCCTGGGCGGTTGGTCCGCCTCGGCACGCTTTTCGCTAGGGATATTGACGTATCGAGCCCGGCGCCATCGCCAGGCAGGGGTCGGGAATGGAAAAGGACCACATCGACGGTTGTTTCGGGCGCGAACCAGGCCGGCACCAGCAGGGCCTCGGGATTCCGCGCGTGGAAGGCGGGTCGAAGGAAGCGGACCACGTGGATTGATTCGACGATCGGGCCAGGCGGGGGACACATGAAACGGATGTCGGAAAATTGGAAGGCCGTGGTCTTGCGCGCGCTGTTGCTCGCGGGCTTCGCCTTGGGCGCCGCGGGCAACGCGACGGCCGCTCCCGCGAAGATCAATGGCGCGTCGACCTCGCTGCAGGGCAATTCCGAGGTGATGATCTCGTTGCGCCACCAGGATCACATGTGGGAAGCCGCCAACGGCGAAACCTACCTGGTCATCAACCGCGGGGGGCAACCCAGCCAGGGCAGCCTCCAGCTTTTTTCCAGCCCCGACCAGGGCTTGTCCTGGTTCCCGGGACCGCGCTTGCCGGGCAGCGGCCGCAACTCGTTCTCCGACGGTTACCTCGACGGCAACATCCTCTACCTGACCTACACCACGAGTAGCGGCGAGGTGGTGTTCACCGCCCTGCAGCGGCGCGGAACCACCGCCGTGGCGACGTGGAAGACGGTCTGGACCGACACCGCGTTTTCCTCGCCCGGCACGCTCGCGGACAACCCGGCAATGGCGGTCGATGCCGCCGGCACGATCTGGCTCGCGTTCGTCGCCCAGGACCTCGCCACCGGCAACTATTCGATCCGGATGCTGCGCAATAGCTCGCGGGAAGAAGGCTGGGTCGACACGGGACTCACGTTCGGGGATGTCGACAACCTCTCGATCGAGCGCAGCGCCAAACCGGTGGCGACGGCTACCGGCATGGGCATGGTCTACGCGGTCCACAACCAGATTTTGTGGGCTTCGCGCGAGAACGATTGGCCCCTGGACCAGGCGTGGACCGGGCAGGTGGTGTTCACCAGCAGTTCCAGCGACAACGATCCGTACTCCAGCCACTTCAGCATCGCCGCCGACGGGCAGCGCAACATCCACATGTCGTTGACCGACGGCGACCGCGTCGGGTACTCCCGCTACGACGCGGCGACGAGGGCATGGACATCGAAGTGGCTGACCGGCGCCATCAACGCCGCCTACATCCAGACATCGATCGTGGCCGGCGACGTCGTCGTGACGGCCAACAGCGGTTCGAGCCGGCTCATGGTCTATCGCAGCGTGGACGGCGGTAGCACCTTCGCATTGCCGTACACGCTGGAGCACCCGGCGCCAGGCGGCGGCGTGAGTTATCTCTATGCGCGCATGGAAACGGCGGCTACCACGACCGGGCCCATGCTCGTGCTGCAGCAGTACATCGACAACAACACCCAGCGCCTTCTGCGCTTCAACGTGCCGCTGCCATGAACAAGACAGCACACGCCGGCACGCCAACCGCGACAGGAGTCGCTGCAACCATGGCTGATTTCATCGTCCTGGCCTTCACCCCGGCCGGCCATTGCCTCCCGGACCTCGCCATCGCCGCCTGCCGCGCGGGCGGGGTCGGCGTCGTCAACGGCGAGTTGCAGGCCGAAAGCGCCGCGATCCGCCGCGCGCTGGATGCCGTGTCCGCGGCGACCGCTGCACCCTACGGCGTCAAGCTCGATGCCATCGACGCCGAATTGGACGCAGCGCTGCGCGCCCACGCCGCGCGTGGCCTGTCGTGGCTGGTCGTCGATGCCGAACTCGTGCCCGTGCACGCAGCGCTTATCGGCGAATTGCGCGCGACCGGCGTCAAGGTCCTCGCCGAGGCGAGGACACCGGAATGGCCGGGCGCTCCGCTCGATGGCGATGTCGACGGCCTGCTGCTCAAGGGCAACGAAGCCGGCGGATTCGTCGGCGAGGACGCCAGCTTCATCCTGCTGCAGAAGTGGCGCGGCCGTACCTCGCTGCCGCTTTACGTCCGCGGCGGCATCACCCCGCACGTCGCGGCGGCGTGCAGCGCGATCGGCGTCGCCGGCGGCGTGCTCGAATCGCAACTGTTGATGTTCGACGAGGCGCGCTTGCCGACCTCGCTGCATTCGGTGCTCGCCAACCTGTCGGGCAGCGAGACGGTCGCGGTCGGCGATGCCGAACGCGGCGAATACTTCCGCCTGCTGGTACGCCCCGGTTACGACGGCGCCCGCGAATTCGTGGCCAGCGGCGAAGGCCTCGGCAACGCCGCGCTGCGCGAGCGCGCGGCCGGGCGCGCCGTCTGGACCGATCCCAAGCAGTCGTTGCTGCCGATCGGCCAGGACGTCGCCTTCGCCGCGCCATGGCGCGCGCAGTACCGCCACCTCGGTGCGGTGCTCAAGGCGATCGCGAACGCGGTGGAAAGCAACCTGCGCATGGCCGTCGAACACCGGCCGGTGGCCGAGAACGCGCCGCTGGCGCAGGCGCTCGGCCTGCGCTACCCGCTGGTGCAAGGCCCGATGACGCGCGTGTCGGACACCGCCGAATTCGCGATGTCGGTCGCGCAGGGCGGCGCCCTTCCGATGGTCGCGTTCGCGCTGCTCAAGGGCGAGCCGCTCGACAAGCTGCTCGCGCGCACCAAGCAATTGCTCGGCGACCGCCACTGGGGCATCGGCCTGCTCGGCTTCGCGCCGCAGACCCTGCTCGACGAACAGCTGTCGATCGCGATCAAGTACAAGCCCGACTACGCCATCATCGCCGGCGGCCGCCCCGACCAGGCCGTGCACCTGGAACAGGCCGGCGTGCCGACGTTCCTGCACGTGCCGGCGGCCAAGCTGATCCCGATGTTCCTGCGCGAGGGCGCACGCCGTTTCATCTTCGAAGGCCGCGAATGCGGCGGCCACATCGGCCCGCTCAGCAGCTTCGTGCTGTGGAGTTCGATGGTCGACCAGCTGCTGGCGGAGCTCGCGCCGGGCAAGATCGACGCCAGCGAGATCCAGTTGCTGTTCGCCGGGGGCGTGCACGATGCCGTCTCGTCGGCGATGGTGCAGGTGCTTGCCGCGCCGCTCGCCGCGCGCGGGGTCAAGGTCGGCGTGCTGATGGGCAGTGCCTACCTGTTCACCCGCGAGATCGTCGCCAGCGGTTCCATCGTCGCGCAGTTCCAGCGCGAAGTGCTCGACTGCGAACGCACCATCAACCTCGAGTCCGGCCCCGGCCACGCCAGCCGCTGCGCCTACACGCCGTTCGCCGAGGAATACATGAAGAAGCGCAAGGAATTGCGCGAACAGCAGGTGCCAGGCGACGAAGCGCGCCAGGTGCTCGACCAGCTGATCCTCGGCCGGCTGCGCATCGCCTCCAAGGGCCGCGTGCGCGATGCCGAAGGCGCGATCCAGCAGTTGTCGGTCGACGAACAGCGCGCCGAAGGCATGTACATGCTCGGCCAGGTCGCGACCCTGCGCGCGGACGTGACCGACATCGAGGTCCTCCACCGCGAGGTGACGACCGATGCGATCACGCTGCTGGCCGAACGCCTGCAGCAACGCACGGACGAAGCGGCTGCGCCGGAAGCGGTCGCGAACCCGCCGGCCGACATCGCCATCGTCGGCATCGCCAGCGTGCTGCCCAAGGCGGCCGACAGCCGCGAGTACTGGGAAAACATCCTGTCCAAGGTCGACGCGATCACCGAGATCCCGTCGCACCGCTGGGACTGGCGCCTGTACTTCGACGCCGACCGCAACGCCCGCGACAAGATCTATTCGAAGTGGGGCGGCTTCCTCGACGACCTCGTGTTCGACCCGATGAAGTACGGCATGCCGCCGAAATCGCTCGAATCGGTCGACCCGATGCAGCTGATGTCGCTGGAAGTCGCGCAGCGCACGCTGGTCGACGCCGGCTACCACGAGAAGGCGTTCGACCGCGAACGCGCCTCGGTGATCATCGGCGCCAGCGGCGGCGCCGGCGACGTCGGCACGCAGTACGGCATCCGTTCGGAATGGCCGCGCTTCAACGGCGCGCTGCCGGAAGAAGTCGCCAAGCGCCTGCCCGAGTGGACCGAGGACACCTTCGCCGGCTTGCTGCTCAACGTGGTGCCCGGGCGCATCGCCAGCCGCCTCAACTTCGGCGGCGTGAACTTCACCACCGACGCGGCTTGCGCCTCGTCCCTGGCGGCGGTGTACCAGGGCGTGAGCGAGCTCATGGCCGGTCGCAGCGACTTCGTCCTCGCCGGCGGCGTGGACACGGTGCAGGGCCCGTTCGGCTACCTGTGCTTCAGCAAGACCCAGGCGCTGTCGCCGCGCGGCCGCTGCTCCACGTTCTCGGCCGATGGCGACGGCATCGTGATTTCCGAAGGCATCGCGATGATCGCGATGAAGCGCCTCGCCGACGCCGAACGCGACGGCGACCGCATCTACGCGGTGATCAAGGGCGTCGGCGGCAGCAGCGACGGCTACGCCAAGGGCCTGACCGCGCCGCTGCCCGCGGGCCAGTTGCGCGCGATGCGCCGCGCCTACGCGCAGGCGGGCTTCGGCCCGGCCGACGTGCAGTTGTTCGAAGCGCACGGCACCGGCACCGTCGCCGGCGACACCGCGGAACTGGAAAGCACCACGCGCCTGATCGCCGAAGCCGGCGGCAAGCCGCGCCAGGCCGCGATCGGGTCGGTGAAGACCCTGATCGGCCACACCAAGGCGGCGGCGGGCGTCAGCGGCCTGCTGAAGGCGGCGATGGCGCTGCACCACCGCGTGCTTCCGCCGCACGGCACCACGCCGAACCCGAATGCGATCCTGCGCCAGGATACGAGCCCGCTGTACCTGCTCGACGAACCGCAGCCGTGGCTGGACGCGCCCGACGGCGCGCCGCGCCGCGCCGCGGTCAGCGCCTTCGGCTTCGGCGGCACCAACTTCCACATCGCGCTGCAGGAATACGCCGGCGAATACCGCGAATGGTTGCGTCCCGCGACCGCGACCCGGCAATGGCCGGCGGAGCTGCTGGCGTGGAACGCGCCGGACCGCGACGCGCTGCTGGCGCGCATCGGCGAAGTGCAGGCGCAACTGGCCGATGCCGACGGCGTCGCACTGCGCGACATCGCCGCGAGCCTCGCCGAACGCTGGCAGCCCGGACGCGAAACCCTCACTGTCGTCGCGAAGGATCTTCGCGACCTCGGCGCGCAACTCGAGATCGCCGCGAAGTACCTGCGCGGCGAAACGCAAACCCTGCCGCCGACCATCCGCCATGCGGTGGCCGGACAGGCGCCGGGCAAGCTGGCCCTGCTGTTCCCCGGCCAGGGTTCGCAATACACCGGCATGCTGCGCGAGCTCGCGCTGCACTTCCCGGTGTGCGCGCAGGCGCTGTCGGATGCCGATCGCGTGCTCGCCGGCGAATTCGCGCAGCGCTTCGGCGCGGACGCGATGCTCAGCCGCTTCATCCTGCCGCGCGGCGCCTACGACGACGAAGGCAAGACCCGCGCACGCCTGGCGTTGACCAGCACCGACGTGGCGCAGCCCGCGCTGGGTGCGGTCGAAGTCGCGATGCTGCGCCTGCTGCGCGAGTTCGGCGTGGGCGGCGACATGGCCGCCGGCCACAGCTACGGCGAATTCGTGGCGCTGCATGCGGCGGGCGCGATCGATTTCGATGCGCTGATGTCGCTCTCCGCCGCGCGCGGCCGCTTCATCGTCGACGCGGCACGCGCTGGAGGCAGCGAGCTCGGCACGATGGCCGCGGTGCGCGGCGCGCGCGGGCAGGTCGAGCAGGCGATCGCCGGGATCGACGGCGTCGTCGTCGCCAACCACAACGCGCCGGCGCAGACCGTTGTGTCCGGTTCGCACGCGGGCATGGAAGCGGCGATGCAGGCGCTGGCCAAGGCCGGCCTCGAGGCGACCATGCTGCCGGTCGCCGCGGCGTTCCACTCCGCGCTGGTGAAGCCGGCGCGCAACGCGCTGGCGGCGAAGATCGAAGGCACTCCCTGGCGCGAAACCGCGATGCCGGTGTATTCGAACGCCAATGCGCGGCCGCATGCCGCCGATGTCGCCGCGACCAGGCGCGCGATGGCCGAGCACCTGGTGCAGCCGGTCGAGTTCGTCGCCGAAATCGAGGCGATGCACGCCGACGGCGCGCGCGTGTTCCTGGAAGTCGGGCCCAAGGCGGTGCTGAGCGGGCTGACCACGAAGATCCTTGGCGACAGGCCACACGTGGCGATCGCGCTGGACAACGGCACCGGCCTGCCGGGCCTGCTGAACGCGTTCGGCCAGTTGCTCGCCGCCGGCATCGCGCTGGATCCGCGCCGTCTGTTCGCCGGCCGCGACTGCCGCGTCGGCGATGCGGCCAACCTGCGCACGCTCAAGCCCGACAACACCCTGCCCAGGACCGCGTGGCTGCTCAACGGCAGCAAGGCGCGGCGCGCGGGCGAACCGATGCCGCAGGTCGGCGTCACCCTTGAACAGGTCGGCACGACGCCGGCCGCGACCCCGGCTTCCGCCGCGGCGGCGATCGCGCCGAAGTCGGCGAATCCGCAGCCGCAGCCGCAACCGATCCAGCAGCAGACATCCGCACCGCGTCCCACCGCTCCTGCGGCGATGGCGCAACCCTCCGCATCCATTCCGCGACCGGCAGCGGGTGGGCATTCCTTCCCAAGCACCCGCCGGGCAAGCGAGGAGCGTCACATGTACAAGACAGCACCGACGTCGGCGGATGCCGCCGTCATGGCGAATTACTTCGAAACGATGCGCCAGTTCCTGGAAACCCAGGGACAGGTGATGGCGGCGTACATGGGCGAAGCCTCCGCGCCGCGGACGAGCTATGCGCGCGCGCCGCGCATCGCGGCGCCGATCCAGGCCACGCCGGTCGCGGCGATGCCCGCACCGATGCCGATGCCGGCACCGGCGCCCGTGGTCGCGGCGCCTGCCGCGCCGGCTCCGGTCATCGAGGTTCCGGTTGCCGCAGTTGCCGCCCCGACGCCTGCTCCTGCACCAACGCCTGCACCGACGCCTACGCCGCAGCCTGCCACCGCAGTCGCGGCATCGTCTGTCGAACTCGGCCGCGACAAGCTGGCCGACATGCTGCTCGGCATCATCGAGGAGAAGACCGGCTACCCGCGCGACATGGTCGGCCTCGACCAGGGCCTTGAAGCCGACCTCGGCATCGATTCGATCAAGCGGATCGAGGTCGTGGGCGCGATGCTGCAGGCCTTGCCGGAGCAGATGCGCGAGGCGCTGACGCCCAACCGCAGCAAGCTCAATACCCAGCCCACGCTCGACGGCATGCTCGACATCCTCGTGCAGGCGGTGCCGGGCGGTTCCGGCAAGTCCGGCGGCAGCGTGCACGAACTGCACGCCGACGAACGCCGCCGCGCCTAGGCGCGGCCGGGAACGATCGACGAGGAGCCGCGCTTGAGTGCCGTACCACCGAACCACCGACGATGACCGCACCCCTTTTCCTCCTGGCGCCGCCCAGGTCGTATACATCGCTGGTGAACGCCATGCTGGGCCAGCATCCGCAGGCCTTCGGCCTGCCGGAGCTTTGCCTGTTCAACGTCGAGAAGCTGGTGGACCTGTGGGTCGGGGTGGAGGGTGAAAACGCCGAACGCGGCGCGATGGCGCGACATGGCCTGATGCGCGCGGTGGCGGAGATCTACGGCGGCGAGCAGACCACGACCACGGTGAACATGGCGCGCGCCTGGGCCTCGGCGCGCGAGGACTGGGACACCGGCCGCGTCTTCCAGGAAATCGTCAAGGCGATCGACCCGCTGGTCGCGGTCGAGAAGAGCCCGTCGTACGCCGTCGCGGTGCCGCGCATGCGCGGCCTGCTCAAGGCATTCCCCGACGCGCGCTTCGTGCACCTGATCCGCCATCCCATCCCGCAAGGCAAGTCGGTGATGGCGATCAACGAAGGCGCGTTCACGATGAAGATGAACGCATTCGAGATCGACGAGGACTACGCGATGCTGGAACCCCAGATCGCGTGGCACGACGTCAACATGAACATCCTCGACTTCCTCGACGAAGTGCCGCCGGAACAGCAGATCCGCATGCGCGGCGAGGACATCATGGCCGACCCGCGCACCCACCTCGGCGCGATCGCGCGCTGGGCGGGCCTGCGCGACGACGACGCGGCGATCGAGGAGATGATGCATCCGGAGCGTTCGCCGTTCGCCTGCTTCGGCCCGGTCACGGCGCTGTTCGGCAACGACCCGAACTTCCTCTCCGGACCGACCTTCCGCCCGCACAAACCCAAGATCCCGGCGCTCGACGCCGAACTGCCATGGCGCAAGGACGGCAAGCGCCTCTATCCCCAGGTCGTCGAACTGGCGAGGGAATTCGGATATGCCTGACAACAAGCCCGCATCGACGCCGCAAGTGCACCCGTCGAACATCGCCGCGAACGCCAAGTCCAAGCGCGAGCGATTGTCGCCGGCGCCGCTGGATCCGCTGACCGGCCGCTCCGACCCCTCGCAGCTCAAGCCGCACCAGGCCGCGTTGCGCCAGGCGGTGGTGGATTCGTTCAACGCCAAGAAGGCGCGCACCTTCCTGCAACGGCAGGTGCACCACATCAGCACCAACCGCGAACTCGCGGACGGCATCAAGTTCCTGTTCGACGAGCACGGACGCCCGCCGAACATGCCGATCGAGGACATCGTCGAGGAACGGCGGATGGTCGAGTACCACCTGATGTGGGTCGAAGGCGTGCTCAACGAATTGCGCCACCGGCTCATCAAGATCAGGGAAGTCGAGGACTACGCCTTCGAAATGCTGGCGCGCGCTGCGGAAAAGAAAAAATGACCGAGGACCGGATGCGAAGGAACCTGTACACGCGCAGCGGCATGCTCGCGGCGGCGCTGGCGTGCGCGACGACGCTGACCGGCTGCGTCACCCTCGGGCCGGACTACCAGCGCCCCGACGTGCCGCTGCCGCAAACCTGGCGCAGCGACCTGCCGAACGCGAAGGACGTGGTCAACACCGAATGGTGGAAAGGGCTGGGTGACCCGGCGCTTGACGCATTGATCGCCGAGGCGATCGACGCCAACAAGGACCTGCAGCTGGCCACGCTGCGCGTCGAGCAGTTCGACGCCAAGCTGTTGATCACGCGCGCGGATGGCAGGCCGCAGGTCGGTTACAGCGCCTCGGCCCAGCGCAAGCGCTACAGCGAGGAACTGCCGAGGCCGATCCGGAATCCAGGCCAGGATCCAGGCCAGCCACTCGAGATCGAAGGCCCGTACCAGAACGCATTCGAACTGGGCGGCAACTTCAGCTGGGAGCTGGACCTGTGGGGCCGAGTGCGCCGCGCCAGGGAGGCCGCGAGCGCCGACGTGATGGCCAGCGAGGACGCGCGCCGCGCGATGATGCTGACCGTGGTCACCAGCGTGGCCACGAGCTACGTGCAGTTGCTCGCGCTGGACCACCAGCTCGATCTGGCGCAACAGGCGGAAAAGAACCGCACCGACGCGCTCGCCCTGATCCAGAAGAAATACGAGGGCGGCGCCGCGTCGCAGCTGGACGTGGCCAGGGCCAAGGCCGCGCTGTATGACGTCGCCGGCGCGGTTCCCGACCTCGAACGCCAGGTCGCCGAACTCGAGAACGCCACATCGCTGCTGCTCGGGCGCAATCCCGGCCCGGTCAAGCGCAGCACGCTGCTGGCGCTGAAGCTGCCGCCGATCCCGGCGGGCATTCCCTCCGACATCCTCGAACGCCGTCCCGACGTGATGGAGGCCGAGCAGAACCTGGTATCGGCGAACGCGAAGATCGGGGTGGCGAAGGCGGAATATTTCCCGACGATTTCACTGACCGCGCTGCTCGGGCTCGGCAGCAGCGAGCAATACAACCTGTTCCAGCGTTCGGCGGGCACCGGTTCGGTCGGCGCCGGCCTGCTCGGACCCATCTTCAGCGGCGGTCGCATCAAGGGCGACATCCGCGAGGCCGAGTCGGTGCAGAAGCAGATGCTGGTGACGTACCAGCAGACCGTGCAGACCGCGCTGCGCGAAGTGGAGGACGCACTGGTGTTCCGCGCGAAATCCGGCGAGATCGCGACCGCCGGCGAACAGCAACTGGCGGCGTTGCGCGACGCGGTGCGACTGTCCGACGCGCGCTACGAAGGCGGCCAGTCGAGCTACCTTGAGGTGCTCGACGCCCAGCAGGACCTGTACGAGGCGCAGGACAAGCAGGTCGGGCGCGACCGCGACACCTTCCTCGCGCTGATCTCGGTCTACAAGGCCATGGGCGGCGGCTGGATGGTGGCGCAAGAGCACGCCGATGCGCCCCGGCCCACCGCCATCGACACGACCGCGCAGGCTCCGGCCGGCGCACAAGCATCCATAGAGACTCGACGGGATTCCAGCAAATGACCGAGGCCAGCCAGAAGATCGTCCTCCCCGCCTACCTCATCCGGCGCCTCGAGGCGTTCCGGATCGCGAAGGGCAGCGAGTACACCTACATCCTGCGCGACAAGCTCTACGGCAAGACCTACGACTTCGACCCGTGGCAGTTCTTCGTCCTCGAGGTGCTGCCCGGCTGCGAAACGCAGGACAAGCTGCAGACCGTCTTCCGGGATCGCTTCGGCCGCGAGATCACCAAGGACGAACTGGACATCCTGTTCTCCTCGATCGCCGACCAGAAGCTGTTCGAGGAATCGGCGCTGCAGCATCCGCTGCTGGAGCAGTACGCCAAGCGCACCTTCGAGGTCGTCGACGGCAAGGCCGTGCACAAATCGTTCAGCACCGTCGGCCAAGCCGTGCCCGCGGCTGCCCCGGACGCGGCATCGACGCCGACGAACGCCCAGGCGGCCAGTGCCGCGCAGGAGTTGCCGGCGGGCGTCGAAGGCGCCACCGGCGTGGACGCGCGCGCGGCCTCGCGCATGCTGCCGCTGTTCGATCCGCGGCCGATGCTGAAGGCGCTGGCGCCGGTGGTCGCGCCGCTGCGCTACGTGATGTACGCCGTTCCGGTGCTGCTGCTGGTCGCGATCGTGCTGGCGGTGAACAACTGGCACCTGCTGTCTTCCGACCTCGGCAACCTGCACGCGCATTTCAGCCTGTTCGCGCGCGTCATCTTCATGCTGCTGACGGTCAACGTCGCCTCCGTGATCGTCATGTCGTTCGTGGCGAACGCCTTCCGGGTCAGCGTCGACAAGATCGGGATCACCGTGCTGCTCGGCTTCATCCCGCGCTTCACTACGCACATGACCGGCACCGAGCAGCTCAGCCGCCGCGAGACGATGTGGCTGCACGGCGCGAACATCCTGCTCCGGCTGTTCCTGTTCAGCGTCGCCATGCTGGTCTGGTACAACACGCGCGACCATGCGAACGCCTTGACGCAGTTCGCGCTGATGATGGTGCTGGTCGCGGGCGCCAGCCTGCTGATCGAGGCCGGCAACCCGCTGGCCAAGGGCAGCGCCTACTTCCTGCTGTCGGCCTTCCTCAACGAGAAGAACCTGCGCGGCAAGGCCTATCGCGCCCTGGTGGGCAAGGTCCGCGGCGATGTCTACGAGCCGGCCAACAGCAACGCGCTGGCGCTGTATTCGCTGGCGACCATCACCTACCTCATCTTCCTGGTGCTGCTGATCGGCGTCGGCCTGCTGGAATGGCTCAACGGCCACCTGCGCCTGGGTGGTTCGGCGGTGCTCATCGCCGGCGCCTTCGTCGTCTATCTGCTGTGGCGAAACTACACCGGCCTCAAGCACTTCGGCGACATCTACGAGAAGACCCAGCAGTTCGACCGCTGGCGCAAGCGCACGCTCACCGCCGACGAAATGGCGCCGGGCGAAACGCCCAGGGCGCCGATGGCCTGGTGGAAGAAGGTCCTGCTGGCGACGCCGGTGGTGCTGCTGTTCCTGCCGTATCCGTACGAGGTGAGTGGCTCGTTCTCGATCTACCCGCTACGCCGGCAGGTGCTCTCGACCGACACCCCGGGGCTGATCCAGACCGTATACTTCGATGGCGGCGAGTCGGTGAAGCAGGGCACGGTGATCGCGCGCCTGGCCGACAACGACTATTCCGGCCAGGTCAAGGTGCTTGACGCGCAGATCCAGGAGCAGGCCGCCGTCCTCGCGAACCTCAAGGCGGGGCCGAAGCCGCAAGAAGTGCGCGTCGCGCAGGAAGCGCTGGAAACCGCGCGCACCACCGCGCGTTATAGCCGCGAGAAGGTGCCGCGCATCGAGAAGCTGTATGCGTCCGGCGCGATGTCGTTCGAGGAACTCGATACCGCGCGCAAGCAGCGCGACGACGACGCCATGGAAGTCGTCGAGCGCATCGCCGACCTGCAGTTGGTCAAGTCCGGCGCCACCGCCGACGAGATCGCCGCGGCCGAGGCCAAGTTGTCCAGCCTGCAGCAGCAGCGCGCCATCGAAGCCGACAAGGTCAGCCGCACCGAGGTGCGCATGCCCTTCGACGGCAACATCCTGACCCTGCACCTCAAGGACCGCACCAACAGTTACCTCGACAAGGGCCAGCCGCTGGCGACGGTCGAGTACATCGGCACGGTCACCGCGGAAGTCGACATCCCCGAGGCCGACGTGCAGTACGTCAAGCCCGGCGCGAAGGTCCGCGTGCGCCCGGTCGCGTACTTCAACCGCGAGTTCGAAGGCACCGTGACCACGATCGACCGCAACGTGACCAAGGAGGAGACCGGCACCACGCTCAAGGTCCTCGCGACGATCGACAACCATAACGGCGAGCTCAACACCGGCATGACCGGAACCGCCAAGATCCAGGGCGAAACCATGCCGGTGTGGAAGGCGTTCTCGCAGGCCATCATCCGCTTCGTGAAGGTGCAGGTCTGGTCGTGGATTCCGTAATCGAAAAGCAGCAGCGGGAGGCCGCATGACGCGATCGACCGATCCGGAGGTCCTGTCGGCGTACTTCGCGACCATGCGCCAGTTCCTGGCGACGCAGTCGCGGGTGATGTCGTCGTTCCTCGGTACGCAGCCCGCGGGCACGGACCTGCCGGCGTTGCCGATGGAGATGCCCGCGGGCATGCCCGGCGACACGCCGATGCCTTTCGTCGCCGAAGCGAAGGCGCCCGCGCCCGCGTTCGAAGCGCCGCCGCCCGTCGTTGCCCCCGCACCGGTGGCGCCGGCGGCGGTGCCCGTGCATGCGATGCCGGTGGCCGCCCCCGCGGCCAACGACCGCGATGCGCCTTCGCGCGCGGGGCTGGTCGACCTGCTGCTCGGCCTGGTCGAGGAAAAGACCGGCTACCCGCGCGACATGGTCGGCTTGGAACAGAACCTCGAGGCCGACCTCGGCATCGATTCGATCAAGCGCATCGAGATCGTCGGCAGCCTGTTGCAGCAGTTGCCCGCGCATGTCCGCGATGCGCTGGCCGAACAGCGCAGCAAATTGAACACGCAGGCGAGCCTGCAGGGCATGCTCGACCTGATCGGGCAGGCCGCGGCGAATGTCGCCGCACCCGCACCCGCAGCCGTTGCCGCGCCGGTCGAAGCGGTCGCGCACACGCATGCCGTGCCGGTCGTCAACGCCGCGCCACCGCGCTGGGTGATGCGCCCGCGGCACGAGCCGCTCGGTGCCGATGCCGGGCGACGCCTGACGCCGGGGGGCTTCGTGCTCACCGGCGACCGCCTCGGCGTGGCCAATGCGCTCGCCGCGACCCTGCGTTCGCGCGCCGTCGATGTCGCCATCGTCGATGCGGAAACGCTCGCCGACGAAGACAAACTGGTGCAGTGGTGCGCGGCGTTCGCGCCGGCGACGCCGATCGCCGGCGTCGTGCACCTTGCGCCGCTGGGTTCGCCCGCGATCGCCGCGGACGGTTCGCCCGCGCAATGGCGGCAGGCGATCCAGGGCAACGAGAAATCGCTGTTCCTGCTGCTGCGCGAACTGGGTTCGCGCATGGCCGACGATGCGCACGTGGTCGCGGCCAGCGACCTCGGCGGCCTGTTCGGCCGCGAGGGCAGCGCCGACGACGATTTGCGCCTGGTCGGGGGCGGCGTGGGCATGGTCAAGTCGCTGTCGAAGGAGCGCACCAGCCTGCGCGCCAAGGCGGTGGACCTGGATCCTTCGCGCAACGCGAATGAACTGGCCGCCGACCTGTTCGCGGAAATCGAACTCGACGGCGGCCGCGTCGAAGTCGGTTATCCCGATGGCGAGCGCTTCGTGTTCCATACCGTGGCCGAGGACGTCGCCACCGACGCCGCGCGCGAAGAAGCGCTGTCGGGCGTGGTCGTGCTCGCCACCGGCGGCGCGCGCGGCATCACCGCCGAGGTGCTGCGCGAACTCGCGCGCCCGGGCAACGTGCTGGTGCTGACCGGCCGCAGCCCGCTGCCGGAAAGCGAACCCGCGGAGACCGCGGCGCTGGCCGATGCCGAAGCGCTGCGCGCGCATTTCGTCGCGCAGGTGCGTTCGGGCGCGGCGAAGATGACGCCGGGCGAAATCGGCAAGCGCGTGCAATCCGTGATCGGCCTGCGCGAGATGATCGCGAATGTCGCCGACCTGCGCGCCGGCGGCGCTACGGTCGAGTACTACGCGATCGACGTCACCGACGAGGAAGGCGTTCGCGCCGTGGTCGAGGGCGTCACCGCGCGCCACGGCCGCATCGACGGCATCGTGCACGGCGCCGGCGTGATCGAGGACAAGCTGCTGGCCGACAAGCGCAGCGACAGCTGGTCGCGCGTGGTCGATACCAAGGTCGTCGGCATGCTG
>Ga0075163_10004138_pt1 | contig 19451 bp, 18 predicted proteins | sample JI1023141ADNA_FD_71478 | JGI IMG/M metagenome (GOLD analysis project Ga0075163, IMG submission 71478) | Wastewater effluent complex algal communities from Wisconsin, to seasonally profile nutrient transformation and Carbon sequestration -... | ecosystem: Engineered > WWTP > Effluent > Algae...
GTGACGCCACTCCGGTATTAATTTTTGATAAAAATTACGTGAATTTTCTACCCGATACTGCCTGGGTATTCCATGACCAAACAACTAAATACAATGTAGCCGGTTGGTCACAGGGCGCATTTAAAAAACACGGTAAAGGCAAATTGGTAGTTTTTGGTGAAGCCGCCATGTTTACCGCCCAACTGGCAGGTCCAGACAAAAAACAAATCGGCATGAACAGTCCGGATGCTGCAGAAAATCATCAGTTACTGTTGAACATTATCCACTGGCTGGATGGAAGGTTGGAGTAGAGTCTTTTATGAGATTTGTTGATGGTTGAGTGGGTTATGTTTTCTAGTTTGCCGATCCTTATACACATATATGAACATGATTGATTAATTTTGGCTATGTGCAGTATCTGTTGGCAGATCTCCTTACCGATGGACGGTTTTGTGCCATGATGTGGTGGGATATTTGAGTTAGGGGTCATTGCAAACGACCTTGCTTCAACATAATAACAAATTTGACTAAAATGATTAAGAATTATTTGGTTTTCATTTGTATGATTATTTCAGTGATATTAATAGTAATATCAGCGTTAACGTATCCAGGAGGATCCTTGCTTGACAAAAATTCTGTGGGGTTTGGCTGGTCAAAAAATTTTATTAGCAATTTGTTTGAAGCAAAAGCGATAAATGGTTCAGAAAACCCTGGCAGGATTTGGGCTATTCTTGGAATGGCATTCCAATCGGTTGGTTATGGTGTGTTTTTTATAAATATGTCAAAAAAAATTTCTTTAAGGGCATGGGTTAATGTTTTAAAATATATCGGATTTGCCAACTTTTTATTTATTTTCCTAATTGCAACACCCTACCACGACCTAGGAACAATTTCAATTGTTTTAACATTGTTTGGACTATTTATCATTACCTTCTTCGTCCTTAAATCAAAACTACATTTACTTAAATTTTGCTGCATAATATGCTTATTTACTTATTACTGTTTCTTTTTCCTATATGGATTTAGTTATTTGGAATTAGCCTTTATAATGCAGAAAGTATATTCTATAAGTTCAATACTATTAGTATTAGGACTGGAATATTTTACAAAATATGAAGACTTTGCACATATTAAATCGTGAGAATAGAAAAAAGCAACGAACCGCTAAAATGGTATTACCAAAAGCGGGACTGAATGGCTTCGAATGGAAATTTGTGAAAGGTCAACATTTGTTCTTCGATTGAACATTTGTGCTAAAAATACCCGCCTTCAGCAATACCCAATACGTTGGTAGTCATTGTAACGCGGCACAATAGCAAGGATGAAGTCAAATAAAACCAAACAAGATCCACTGATTCTAGCCAAAAATTCTTTTTGTAACTTTGAGGCTTAGTGAATTATAAAATGGCAGGAAACAGAAAACTAAACGTAAACGAATCAGCGATAACGGTAATCAGTCAAAATGAAACTGACTATATAAGTTTAACCGATATGACAGCTTCTTTTCGTAAAGGCAGCGGGTTAGTCGGCAAGTGGGTTACGAACAAAAACACATTGGAGTATATCGGTGTTTGGGAAAAAATCAACAACCCGAATTTTAATTACCCCGAATTCGGGGTAATTACCCAAGAAGCAGGAGTGAATAGGTTCATAATGTCTGGGGACAATGGATTGAACGAACAAACGCTGTTGGTATGCTAGTAAAAGCAGGGCGTTACGTCGGAACTTATGGACATAAAGACATAGCATTCCCCTTTGCAATGTGGCTAAGTCCTGAGTTTCAAATATATCTGGTCAATGAATTTCAACGCCTGAAGGAGGATGAAAATAATCGGCTAAAGTTGGAATGGAATTTACAAAGGACCTTAGCCAAGGTAAATTACCATATTCATACAGACGCTATTAAAGAAAACCTGATTCCTCAAAAAATTACCAAACAACAATCAAGTTTTGTTTTTGCTAATGAAGCCGACCTATTGAATGTAGCTCTTTTCGGAATTAGTGCAAAAGAATGGAGAGAAAATAATCCCGAGCTAAATGGAAATTTAAGAGATTATGCGACATTGGAACAATTAGTTGTGTTGAGCAATATGGAAAGCATTAATGCCTTACTTATCCGGCAAGGACGCACACAAAAGGAACGTCTTATCGAACTTAACAAAGTAGCGATAAATCAGATGAAATCCATAGTTGAAAATAAAGCAATGAAGAAACTGAAATAAACGGACGAAAAAAAAACGAAACGCCAAAAGCGTTTATGAGAAATAACAGGGGCAGTACTAAATGGGAGGTCAGTATATTTGAAGAAGTAATTGCTGTACTGGAAGTGAAGTGCTTTTAAATTCGCTACTTCTCATACAAGTAAAACGTTACAGGACAATTAAAAGAAAGTCGTGTATTGAGTATTATGCATAAATTCGAATAGAGCTCATTAATAATTCAAAAAAATCAATAAATGAAAACTGAGAATCCATTACAAAAGTTTAAAGATGAAAGTCCTGAAGTACAAAGAGCCTATGATGGACTAATTCAATCGTTAATTGAAGACAAAGGTTTGGATAACAAAACTAAACAATTTATATTTATAGCTATGAAGATGATAGCTGATGATGAAAGAGCTGTAAAAATGCACGTTCTAATGGCTAAAAATATCGGTGCAACAAGGGAAGAAATTAAGACAACTATTTTGTTAGGCCTTACTGTAATTGGATTAAAGGCTGTTTCGAAATTTTTACCACTTGCTTTAGAAAGCTATGACAGTATCTAATAAAATTTAACAACATCAAACTAAGATTGAAAATGAAAGAATATGTATTGATCTTCCGAATGGACGTAACAAATGAAGATGCACAACCTTCCAAAGAGCAAATGAAAATTTATATGCAACAATGGATGGAATGGATAAACGAAATAGCAGACAACAAACAACTTGCAGATGGCGGAAATCACTTTTCCCGAGAAGGAAGAGTGCTAAAACCAAATGGTGAGATTGTGGAAAAACCATATATTGCCGAAAATAATTCCATTGCTGGTTACATCCTTGTTTTGGCCGAAAATATGGACCAAGCGACAATGATTGCGAAGAAATGTCCTATCTTAAACGGACAAAACACGAGTGTTGAAATACGAGAAACAGGAACACCGGGATGATGGGTTAAAAGCTGGAAACAACGATCATAATTGACAACCACTTACTACATTTAATAACTGAAAATGAATTACGCATTTTTAAAACTATAAAATCAACAAAATGGCACAAATTAATCCACACATTAACTTCAATGGAAATGCAGAAGAAGCATTTACATTTTATAAATCTGTCTTTGGCGGAGAATTCGCAAAAATTATGCGTTTCAAAGACATGGCAAGTGTTGAATTTCCGGTTCCAGAAAATGAAGCAAACAAAATAATGCACATCGCTTTGCCGATAGGAAATAATATTTTAATGGCAAATGATGTACCGGAAAGTATGGGACGGACAAACGAAAACGAAAACAGGTCAAAAATATCCATCAGTGCGGAAAGCAAAGAAGAAGCCGACAAATTATTCAATGGGCTATCAGCAGGTGGACAAATCGAATTTCCCATATCAGACAGTCCTTGGGGTTCCTATTTTGGCATGTTTAGAGACAAATATGGCATTGAGTGGATGGTAGATTTTGACCCAAATTATAAGGGACAAATTTAAGTTTTGAAAAACTCACTGCTGACAGGACTTAGACTGAAAGGACACTATCTTTTTTCGAATTAAGTTACTGAAGTACAATAAAATGTTTCGTGAGATATATGATAAAGAAATTCTTTGGGGAAGTATTAATATAAAAAATTAGGTACTACAGAAATAGAACTAAATCCAGCAACTAATCACCCTTTAATATTTCCGGGATGGCACTACTTATGTATTCAGTTGCCATATCTTATGAATTAATTTTAAACGGTTTATATTCATACACAAATATGTCAATTTTTCTACTATTAAAAATTGTCCATTATTCAGACCGTTATATTATATTTTTTTGAAAAAGCCACCAACAATATTCAGTACATTTACATAAATTTTGACTTTGTACCGTATCTGTTGCACAAATCTCCTTATTGGTGGACGGCTATATGGTATTATGTGGCTGGTGTATTTGAGTTACAGCAACCATAATAAAAACAATGAATTTATGCCATACCTAGACGAATATAAGGGAGTTTTGGCCTCAAGTCAAGCTAGACATTTGTTAAGAAGAACAACTTTTGGACCGTCCATTCAAATGGTCGAAACAGCGGTTAAATTGGGATTAAAAGGAACGATTGATGCGCTATTTGCGCCATTGCCCATACCTGCTCCGCCATTGAAATCCATTCCTGATGGAACAGGTAGCAACCAACTGAATGACCCAGGTGCAATTTATGGTGAAACTTGGGTGAATGCCCCCCCTTTTCCAAACATAAATCCACCAATGCTTCGAAATAGGGTTTTACGCTCTAGAAGCAAATCGCTCTATTCATGGACAGTATTGCAAATGCATTATAGCGAGTTGTCCATAAGGGAAAAAATGACCTTATTTTGGCATAACCATTTTGTAGTAGCAGATGCGACCATTGCACATAGAGAATATGTATATTATTCGTTGCTCAGAAATTTGGCTCTTGGCAATTTCAAAGAACTTACAAAGCAAATTACCGTAGATCCGAGTATGCTCGTTTATTTGAGTGGCGGCGAAAACACAAACGTTGCTCCAAACGAGAACTATTCAAGAGAATTATTAGAATTATTTACCATTGGTAAAGGAAAATTGGTCGCTCCTGGTGATTACACCAATTATACAGAACAGGATGTCATCGAAATAGCTAAAGTGCTTACGGGCTGGCGAGTGCCACAACTTAGCGACCCTAATGCCCAAACAGCACAATTTTCCGCAAACCGACATACGACAGGGCAAAAGAAACTTTCTTCTCGATTTAATAACACTGTTATATCCGAAAATGGAGCGCAAGAATATAAAGACATGATAGATGTGATTTTCCTGCAGCCAGAGTGTTCTCGTTTCATTATGCGGAAATTATATCGGTGGTTCGTCAGCCATGAAATTTCTAGTGAAATTGAGACAAATATTATTCAACCTCTGGCAACCATTTTGAGGAACAACAATTACGAAATTGCTCCTGCATTGAAAGTTTTATTAAAATCGCAACACTTTTTTGAGGCAACGGCTTGTATGATTAAAAATCCTATTGATTTGATGATGTCTGCCACAAGAGGTTTAGGAATAAAGCCGCCGCAAGGCAATGTTGAAAAAGAATACGACCACGCTTACAATATCTACATCACGAGTACTGATATGGAGCAATCGTTGTTTTATCATCCTAATGTTGCAGGTTGGAAAGCCTATTATCAAGAACCTCAATTTTATAAATTATGGATAAATAATCTTCTCCTTCCGAAGCGTCATCAGTTTTGTAAATTAATGGTGGAAGGCGGTACTTTTAGTTACAATGACGTGAACTATCCAGTCAATAATCTTGTGCCCGTGTTGGAGATTGTCAGCAAAATTGCCGATGCTGCCAACCCAAATGTACTTATCCATAAACTTGCAGAAATCATGTTCAACTATCCCATCACACCTGCTCAGGTAACAAGTTTGAAGGATATTTTAATTCCAGGATTACCCGATTTTGAATGGAGTGTTGAATATTCTGAGTATCTCGCCGACCCTTCCAATCTCGCGCTTGCAGATTCGGTTAAAAATAAATTAAAAAATCTTTTTTCTGTCATGGTCAGAATGTCAGAATTTCAAATCATGTAAACAATGAAAAAGTCAGGAATTAGCAGAAGGAATTTCATCAAAACCACAGGAATGTTTTCTATCCCGCTTACCTTGGGTGGGTTTCGATTGTTCGGTCTTTCAAGGGAGTACGCACCATTGTTGAACAATGAAAATGATAAAATATTGGTGCTTGTACAATTGCAAGGTGGCAACGACGGCTTGTCCACTATTTATAGTGCTGCACAATATGCCAATCTTAATGCGGTAAGAAACAATATTATTCTACCCGAAAATACCATACTCAATTTCCATAACGAATATGGATTTCATAGTGTGATGCAAGGCATGAAAGATTTATGGGATATGGAGGCATTGGGCATTGTCCAAAATGTTGGTTATCCTAATCAAAATCGCTCTCATTTTAGGTCAACCGACATTTGGAATACGGCTTCGAGCGCCGAAGTCTTTGAAAACAAAGGCTGGATTGGAAGATTTTATGATTTGGACTATTCAGACTACCCCAACGGTTATCCTAACGCCACCAACCCACATCCCTTTGCATTGACCATGGGAAAAATCGTATCGGAAACCTGCCAAGGAGTCAACGCAAATTATAGTTTATCCCTGTTGGACCCATTTAATCCAGGTACTGCACTAGTAAGTGCCGAAGGTGACATTCCTGGCAATTGCTATGGCGATGCGCTTTCATTTGTAAATGAAACTGTTTCACAGACCAATGCATTTGCATCGGTCATCAGCGCAGCGGCAAACGCAGGCAACAATCTATCTCCAAAATGGACCAATCTGACCACAGAATTATCCAAAAAATTAAAGAATGTTGCTCGACTAATTTCAGGAGGGTTGCAAACGAAAATTTATGTAGTCCAATTAGGAGGTTTTGATACTCATGATAATCAAGTCGTTGGCGGCACAACAGGTACAGGAATTCACAGCAATTTACTCAAAGAACTTTCAGATGCCATTTGTGCATTTCAAGATGACCTCAACTTATTGAAGGTTAATGACAAAGTAATAGGTATGACATACTCGGAATTTGGAAGAAGAATTCGCTCAAACGCTGCACTCGGAACTGACCACGGTACTGCGGCACCCGTATTTTTATTTGGTTCTTGTATAAAAAATCAAATCATGGGAGATCATCCAGTAATTGATACACAAGTTGGGATTGACGAAGGTGTACCTATGCAATTCGATTTTAGGGATATATATGGAACTGTATTACAAAATTGGCTTGGTTTGAATGAAACTGAGGTATCAAATGTAATTCATCCAGATCTTCAAATATTGCCATTATTTAAGTCAGGTTGCATTGAAACGACTTCTGTTACTCAAGATTTACGAGAGAATGAGTTTCTGATAAATCTTTCCCCTAATCCAGCCAGTAGTTATTTAAACATAGAATTGACAAACATCAATGGTCTTACACAAATTAGAGTATTTGATGGAAAAGGTGGGCAAGTAGATAAACTTCATATCGAAATTAATTCACACAAAAATCAGAGCATTAACCTAAATATCTCTAACTATTCTTCTGGCTCGTACTTTATTCATGTCCAGAATAGATTTGTAAATAAAACGAAGAAATTTGTTAAAATATAAAGTGAAGGATGGCTGTAACAATGCCTAAAACGGCAATACCCCTTTGGGGAACTATTGCGTTTTACCTAGACCGTTGGCAGTAATGTGGAACATCAAAAGATCTCAAAAAATGAGACAATCTTTATACCTTATATCTAAAATGCTCCAAAATACCCATCAGAGCTGCAAAGGCAAATGAATGTAATGGAAGAATTCATTTATCATTAAAGTTTAGATAAAATTATTCCTGCCCTACTGTAGGTGTGGAAGCATTTAAACACAATCAGATTTTTTAACTGGTGGTTTTGAGCTGAATAATTTTGAATTGGTAATGACCAAGTTTAGGTTTATCTTAATGCTGCCTGACACGAACTTAAATTAAGTAACTGTTTTTTGTAATAATAAATAAAAAGTTGGTATTTTCACAGTACAGCAAGGGGGGCAATGACTGTGTGCGCTTGATCAATGCATATTAACTATTGTAAAAATTTTATTAAACAAATAGAATATGGAAAAATCATACAAAAATCTGGTCTATTTCTTTGTGGTAATAGCTGCAATAACCTTCATTGGCTTCTACAAAAAATATTTTTCGTTGGCTCCGGATTTTCCAGGACTTAAGAACATTCATCATTATCACGCAGTGGCACTTACCCTGTGGTTGAGTATGCTTATCATTCAGCCAATTCTAATTGCAAATCATAAAATGGCTGCACATAGGTGGATTGGAAGGATTTCCTACTTCTTGGTGCCATTTATGTTTGTTTCCATGATTTTAGCATACCACAATCAATATTTACGATTCGTTGCCGAGGGTAAGGCAGAAGCGGAAACCCTTGCGTTTGTTTTTAGTCCCGCTACTGATGCTATTCCATTCGTAATTTTTTACCTGCTTGCCATACTCCACAAGCGAGAGACCCCTAAACACATGAGATATATGATTTGCACGGGAATTGTAATCGGGGGACCTGGTTTAGGGCGCATATTTATGACATGGTTGGGCATGGACATTTTTGCTGCAATAGGGCTGATGTCTCTGATTACATTATTGGTATTTGTTGGATTTATTGTTTATGACAGAATAAAAGGGAAAAAATTTGGGATTAATCCATTTACCATAGCATTTATCATTTGGTTAATTCCAAATATCCTGATAGCCTTCTTTCCAAACACTGCCCTCTGGCAAAGTATAGCAAAATGGATGGTGACCACAATTTAAATTGATAATTAAACAGCATGGACATGTTTGCACAAAAGCATAACGTCGATCAATTAAATCAAAGTTTTGCTTATATAGTTAATTTGCATGGAAATTAAAACCTGGAAAAATGAGACTTTTGGCTTTAACATTATTAACTCTATGTATTGCAGCTTGCAATAAGGATTTAGTTAATACTAAAAATACCGGTTATTATTTTTGCTATTCCCATAAATGGAAGCAACAGGCTGATTCTGCCATCACTTACATCCTCTACACAGATATTCAACCGATACCTGGGGATGAGCAATTTATCCATGAAAAAGCTTCTAAGTGGGGTCAACTTGTCCATAGACGATGTAAAAACACAAATGGATGTACCTCAGATTTAATGTACTATTATACCATCCAACAGGCTGAAGCAAACAGGAATCAAGTCTTCGAATTATATAAGGACCCGGAGAAGTATATCATGGAGAAGGTCGATTTTAAATAAAATATTGTGGTAGCTAACATGGTATGCACAAAATCATCCTAGTTTGCTTGAATCATTTGTATTCAATTTATTTAAGGTTTATAAGAAATTACTTTTTATTTTTGGCTAACAGCCGCAGATGATACTATGTATATACCAAATCCGTTACAGGTAATGATGTTACAAAAATGTAATCCTTGAACAGACATTCAATGAAATTAACAGCATTGTTATTTTTTAGTGTTCTGACTATTTTGTTATCGTGTGATCTACAGACCACTAAGCAGAAAGATAACCCGGTGAAATTAAATGTACTTGCTGCAATAGGGGATACCGTTAAAGAACTTGGTAACAACATCATGGTTATTTATCAAGACTCGAAAGCCAACTACTGGTTTGGTAGCTGGCAAGACGGGCTGTATAAGTATGACGGAAAATCAATCATACATTTTACTACTAAAGACGGATTGGCAAGCAACAGGGTGGAAGAAATTAAAGAAGATAAAAGGGGAAATATTTATCTTAATACGAGTAAAGGCTTATGTCAATTTAATGGTGTTCGCTTCTCAACACGAACAGAGGCATTGAGTATTGGTACGGATTGGACTTTAAATCCTGATGACCTCTGGTTTAAATGTTTGACCCATCCTAATAGTGTATATCGGTTTGATGGAAATAATCTGTACAGATTAAAAATACCGAAAACGAAACTTGGAGAAGGTTATATTCAAAATCATCCCAATTACCCTGATCCTTATGCAGTGTACTGTATTTACAAAGACAGTAAAGAAAATATTTGGTTTGGCACAGCAACATTGGGCGTATTTCGCTTTAATGGAAAATCATTTGACTGGATTTCAGAAGAAGATCTTACAGAAATCCACGATGGACCGGCCAATGGCGTACGATCCATCGCAGAAGATGAGCAAGGATATTTTTGGTTCAATACTGATTATAAGTACCGCATTTACAATAACAAGGCTACAATTAAAAGGGACATTGAAAACCAAACATTTTACGACCGAATAAAAAGCATTGGCAGTTTAGATGGGAAAAGGGATGGAAATCTAAGTGAGTATTTATTCATTACAAAAGACAATAATCATGAATTGTGGATTGCCACCTATAATGCAGGAGTATATCATTATGACGGAAGAAACATTGTACACCATAGTGTAAAAGACGACAATAAGGAAATCACTTTATTTTCCATTTACAAAGACAATGTTGGTCAGCTCTGGCTTGGAACTCACGAAGCAGGTGCATATAAATTTAATGGAAAAACTTTTGAGCGATTTAAAATAGGACCACAAAATGAATAACAATATTTTACTGCACTTATCCAGGAGGCGTTGATTTGCGCCCTGCTTTAATTTTTTTATAGTATGATGATAAATTGCTAAAAAAACTGAGCATACATGCCAATAGGTCAGCACATCGTTACCCAAAAGGCCTTTTCCAATCAGGACAACATAAAGTATTTATAGAAAATATTTAACTTTGTAACTTGATACCGAAAAAAATTCAAACATGAGAAAAATTTTGCTATTCTTTATTTCTGCTTTTATTGTATCCTTTTTTTCTTGTACCAAAGAAAATTCCGACAATCCTCAATCTCCTAAATATGCGATTGGGAAGAATCGCTTTATTGTAAATGTGAATGGCGATGATAGAGAATATTTTGTACATGTTCCGGCAGGATACAAGGGTTCGTCTCAAACTCCTGTTGTTTTTATGCTGCATGGAACAAATGGTAATGGAGAAGATTTTTATACCGATTCTGGCTGGAAAGAGGTAGGCGAAGTAGAAAATATAATAACTGTATTTCCTTCCTCCTGGAAATACTGCATTGTGGAGGATGGTCAACAAAAACCAAATACCGAGAAGTGGAATGCACAACCTGCAGGTTGGACACCGTGTGCTGGAGACACCCTTAGAGATGATATAAAATTTTTTAAATCTATTATCACAGAATTGGATTCAAAATTTAAGATTGATCATAAAAGAATTTATTTAGTAGGTTTTTCTAACGGAGGTGCCATGGCAAGTAAATGCACCTATGAAATGAGTGATATTTTTGCGGCTATAGTTGAAAGTGCCGCTTCATTGTTTGGACAACAACCTACTCCTCTGCGAAAGCTACCTGTTTTTTTTCAAAGGGGTAATGAAGATTATGGACCGGGTGGTACTGGTCCAACAGCTCCAATGTCATCCCTTTCTTTTATGCTTACAGATTCCAATACAAACCTCTTGCAAGGGCATCTGTATAAATTTTCGCATACGAATATTTACTATTTTGGACTGAATCCAAATTTTACCATTGCCGGGGATGAAAATTCAATTGTGACTGCTACTTTTACTTCCAATAATCCAAATGAACCACTTAATATTTATACCGTGGCTTTAATAAAAGGATTAAAGCATGCTTATCCCGATGGTGCAGCAGCTAAGAATTGGGCGTGGTTAAAACAATATAGCTTACCCTAAATTACTAATGAACCATGTGGTTGATTTTTAAAAAAGAAAGCTTGGATCACCGGCTAAGAATTGTTTCTTATGGTCCTATTAAATCCGGTGAATAGATTAAACCCAATATATCTATTAGAACTCCCATCCGAACTGAACGTGCGGCTTTATTGGTTAAAGCCAAACCTCGCTAAATCCTAATCTTTTTATTGGGTAGATTCATCTTTGCTTCACCTCTCAGGATGCAAGTAAACTGCATCCCGAGGTGTAAAAGCAAATTTTTTAAGGTAGTCAAATCTTTCGTTTGCGGGTAAGCTGATATCTTTTTAAATATAAAATTTCTATTTGGCTTACCTTTTTATGACCAATTTGTGGATGCTGACATCCCCTTTCTTATTCCGTAAATTAATTAAATACAATCCGTCTTTTAATTGGAGCTGTTCCAGGTCAAGACTGAAATGTGTATGTTGTATAATTTCTTGGTGTCTTACTGTTCCATCTATAGTAATGAGATCCAACTTTATGGGAAGATCCACATCTCTTAAATCAATTTTTAATTCATTTTGTGCCGGATTAGGATACATTTTGGCAAAATTATAATTCGTGGAAGAATACACTTGCGTCAATAAAGCCTCGAAGAGGGTATGAAATGTTTCGTTGGTTAGTATGGGTTGATTTTTATCAAAATAAATTTCTGCATGATTCTTTACTACCGTACCTACTTTTGAATCAGACTTTAAATTTATTCTAAAACTTACATATCCATTTGATCCTTTTTCATCCATTCCGGCATATGGCAAATTAATGTTATCAAAAACAAATTCTATAACCCCATCCCGGATAGAATAATTCATGGGATGTGAGCTTCCAATGAGTTCAAAAGAATGCACATCCAATCCCTGATCCAGTCTGTCCACTACTCTAACACGTTCTGCATTGTCATTACCTGTATTCTGAAATCTGATGGTATATTCTATGGGTTGATTATTCTCGATAAAATGATCCTGTCCGAAACCCTTAGGCTCTGCAAGTTTATCATTCGGATCATAGGATCCTCTTAATATTTTGCAATCCACGGATTTAAATTTATCGTCTTCATCATTGGCAAAGGAAGTTGCGAATCCCTTGCTGGTCTCACCGTTTGTATTAACACCACATCCTTCCACAAAAATGGTTGGTCTGGAATTGCCGGGATGGTTCAATGGTTGCTGAAGAATCATTCTGTAGGTACTTCCATTAGCCGGATAGTCAAATATTTTTTCCTCATTCTTTAATAACTGAACCGTACCTTTCAGTAGAGGCATGATTTCATCTTCAATGATGGCAAATTCAGAAGCAAACGCCATGTCTGCTCCACCCACATTGGTTACAGAAAATTTTACCAGATTGTTGGTTTTATCACAGATACCTTTTAGCTTAAGACTACTTTTATCCCAGCTTCCAGATTTAGGACATGGATTATCTGGGTAAATATGGGACTCCACACAATAGGTGTTTCCAAGATATTCCGGCTCGCATGGTGTCTTCAGTAAAATTTTAAAACTACCCTTAGTCATCCCTTTTAAATTCCCTAAATCAAAACGAATTACCGGTAAATTAATACTGCTTGGAGTCAGGGTGGAAGATACGAAAGTAAAAATATCCGGAATCGTAACTTCAATGTAGGAATTGTCAATATCTTCTACACTGATATTTGAATAATGAACTGTGTATTCCACATTATTGCAAAATCTCAATCTGTCTGTTACTACTTCTGTTTGAAGTTGTTCACAATTTCCATTCTTTTTAATGCCAATATTAAGATCCGGAATGGGCTGAATAAAGTCGACATTGATTACATAGTCCGCCTGGCAACTGGTAATCGCGGATGAGATTTCTTTGATGGAGAATTTATGGATACCCAGGTCTCTGTCATACAGAGGAATCTTTCCAATATTGGATGGATAATAATACTTCTTGCCTTTAAACTCATGAACAATGGTCAGAACATCCACTTTGGTTTCTGGATTCTGAAAAATACAATCCTCATTGGCATCAATAAATACCTGCGTATTTATATAATCTTTGGGCTCATCCGTTTTTATGATAAAGTCGCATACATCACCTGAGCAACCATCCACAAACAAGTAATATAATTTAAATGGCTCAAGGACTGCACTGAAAGATTTTTTTCCGGGTCCATTACAACTTGGATCACAAACTACGTTTTCGCTAAAACTACAATCGGTATAAATTCCAAATTGTACACCTGTACCATTACTAGTGCAATTGTCAAATTCGATTTCAAAATTATGCTTGCCACCCGGCGTATAAAAACTCCACCATCCAAGATTATGCGCTGCCCCTCCAGTTGGACATAATGGAGAAGGTCCTTCATTTGCATTCGAAAAGTTTGGATTTCTTCCTCGCCATCCATTAATTTCCCTAATGGAAAAAACCGGGGCATTGATGCATTGCAATCCAAAAGTATCTATCTGGGCTATGGATTCTGAAACATTGAAGAGTACTTGCAACAAAATAAAACAAGAAATTATAACTCTGTTCATAAGGAAAATTTTTAGTCCTGTTAAAATAACGTAACAAAGTTAGAAGTGTCCCCTGATAAAGATATACCATTATTTCTTATTTTGTAGCCCAAAAAATTAATTAAAATTATTTAAATACTTGTAAATCAAATATATAAAATCAATAAATGTACCACAACAAGCTTAAAAATATTCAAATATTAGAGCTATTGCAACAACTAACGGAAAGAGAAATATCTAATTTTGTTAAATTCCTTCGGTCCAGGGGGGCGAATGATGCACTTTTAATCTGTCTATCGCATCTTATAAAGTCAAAGATTAAGGATCCTGAAGATCTAAAAATGAAGATCCATCAAGATCTTTATCCCAACCAAGCCTACAAAGATGTCCGGGTAAGACTACTTTTCTCTGATCTGTTGAAAGAATTAAAACAGTTTATCCATCAAAAAATAGTTTTTTCAGATTGGGATGCTGAACTGGACTTATTACAATTTTACCGAAAAAGGAGAGTGGAACGTTTATTTGAAAATCAAGTTGATCAACTGAAAGAAAGACTTTTATCTCATTCCTCATGGGATGAAAACAAATATTATTATAATTATAGACTAGAGCTTGAAAAACTGAAATACGAGTCCGCCAAAAGCAGATATAACCCAACTAACTTTTCGGATGTTTTATCAAACTTTGAAATACACGTATTCATACAAAGACTAAGATTATATCTAGTACACCTTTCCTTTAGACAATTTGGTTCTGAGCTCAATACTTTTCCTGAATTAGAGTTAAGCATTCAGGATGGTATGAAGTCTGACTGGTCTTCAATTCCTGAGGTTAACTTATATCTTGTTGCAGTTAAACTGTTTACGAATCCTGAAGATACCGACCACTACGAAAATTTTATTGCACAACTCAAACCTATTTCCATTAATCTGGATCTGGAAACAAAAAGAGAACTTTATTCTCATGCTTTGAATTATTGTATCAGAAAAATTAACCGGAACGATGAACTATTCTTTATGAAGACCCTTGACTTGTATGATCATGGAGTTAAGGACAATTGGTTATTGGATAATGGTGTGATGAATCAGGTAACTTATAAGAATATTATAACACTCTGTATTCGGCTTAGCAACTTCCAACTGGCTGAAGAAAAACTTATTCAGTACAAAGAATTTGTTAATAAAAAAGACAGAGAAAGTATCTTCCAATTCAATCACGCAAGAATACTCAAAGAAAGAGGTCAAACAAGAGATGCACTAATATTGCTGTACTCTAATCGTTATAAGGATTCGCTCATCGAGATTCATGCACGTATAGAAATGATAAAAATTTATTATGAACTTAAAGAAGATGATCTGCTTATAAATCAAATACAGTCTACAGAAAAATTCATTAATAAATTGGACAAACTAGGTTATCATAAAAAGTACTATAACAATTTCTGCAAATATGCCATTCAACTCCACAAACTGCGAAGTACTTTAAAAAAATCTTTTATGGGCAAAGAGTTAATTAAAAAACTCAACAATGAAACCGAAGTAATAGATATAAATTGGTTGCAAAAGGAGGTATATAAAGAACTTTCTAATCTTTGAATTATTCCGACGTAATTAAAACCAATATATCTCAACGGTATAAATAATTCTAATCTTATAGCCGTTTCCAAGCTATAGTTATGAAAGTGATTTAAGCCTTTGGTTTGTTTTATTCACATTTATCAATTTTCGGCATTAGGATTTCTATTCCAATGAAATATATTCAAGTGCCGACGATACTCTTTTCCAAGGACAGGATTTGATAAATAAAGTTCTGTCTATGGGCAGAGAACTCATTCAATTTATTGAATTCAATTTAGCGCTTTGGTGGTAATCAAAGATCGGGCAATCTTAGGACGCTTGTCTTTTGTGTAGTGTGATGTATTAAAACTTATCAATAATAGCATGTCTTATGAACAAGTTAAAAAATTGCCATTTATATTTTGGTGAAGATTACTGCGTCAGGATCTTGCACAGAATACTTTACCTCTCAACAGTTATTTCCGAAAACTACATTCAGGGTTTAGAATGATTATCTTAGGGTAGGTTTTCTAATAAATGAACCATTATAAAAAAAGAGGGGCATTTAAAGAAAGCTTCTTAACTTTGTTAATTGTGTGTGTTAAAACGGGTTTAAAAAATTTGTATAAAACAAAATGAGATACTTTTTTCAAATTTTAAAATTCCTTACAGGTATGTTGCTCTTAAGAATGGAAGAAGCGTTATAACCACTCAATTAATTTGGTCAGACAAAAGAGTTTCTGTGTTTATATTTATAATTTTAAAATAGGCTGCTATCTTTTAGTTAACATATAAATTAGAAGATTATAAAGATGAGAAAAATTTCAGTATTGGTATTTTTTACAAGCCTCTGGTCGATGTCATACGGACAGTTCCCAGGTTCAGTAGATAGTTTATACACTTTTATCAAGTCAAATTCGGTTTTACGAACCACAGTGGAGTGGACACAAATCGATGAGGCATTCCAAGAGCAAATCCAAACTGCTAAATCGCTTAAGGACACCATGAATTGCTTTGTTTTTGTATTGAAGCAACTGAATGATTATCATACACAGATTTTTCTCAACAATGAGTACTATGGTTACTATCCAAGTTTTGAAGATTCAGTTTTGATTAGACTTAAAACTTTAATTGACAGGTCAAGTTCTTCGATCAATCAAATACATTCTGAAATAATATCGAAAGGAATAGGTTATATAAGAGTTCCTTCCATGCAAGTTTACAATCAATTGCAGATAAATAATTATGCACAATCAATGGCTGACAAGATTGCCGAATTGTCCAAGCATTGCAAAAATGGATTTATCATTGATTTGCGCTTGAACGGAGGAGGGAATGTCTACCCTATGTTATCTGGACTTAGCCTTTTTATGGGAAACAATACCATTGGATATGAAACAGATGTGGATGAGCAAGTCGTACGAAGTTGGGTATTGGAAAATGGAAATTTTGTAATAGGGGGATATCCATCAACCAACATAAAAGTTGAACGTTTTTTAAACCTTGATTCTATTCCTATTGTAGTAATCTTAGGTCCGGTTACAAGAAGTTCTGGAAGTATGACTGCTATAGCTTTTAAAGGAAGACCTAACACTATTTTTATAGGAGAGCCAACTGCTAACGGATACACTACATCGAACGGATACTTTCAATTTGCCTCAAACCTGACTTTGAATTTTGCAACTAACTATGTTGCGGATAGAAATAAGAATATATATAAAACGACCGTAAATCCAGACATAATAATTTCGCATGGAGATAATTTTGACCATCTAATGGAAGATAAGAAAATTCAGTTTGCAATAAATTGGTTGAATGGCAAATAAGTAAATGGATTATGAGATACAATTTACTTGTTTTGATAATATTCTTGGGCAGGACTTTAGCTCTTGCACAGGAAATTAAACCTAAAGAGATAGATGCTATTGAATCTATTGCTAAGAAATATATCCGGGAGTATGCAATAACTGCTCTTTCAATTGGCATTGTTAAAAATTCAGAACCCTATACTTTCCATTATGGATACACAGATGTAAATGGAAGGGTTCCCATATCCGACAGCACTATGTTTCATCTAGCTTCTGTAACAAAACTTTTTACAGCAACTGCCATAATGCAACTTATTGAAAGTGGCCACTTAGGTTTGGAGGAAAAACTAGTCGATATTCTTCCGGCTTTTAAGATGAGAGATAAGCGTGCTAAAAAGATTACTGTTTGGCATCTGTTGACACATACTTCAGGATTGATGTGGGATAATATAATAGAAAATTCACCAAATGATACAAGCTCTGCTCGTCTATTCCTGCAAAAACTGAGCAAGAGAAAGTTGAATTTTAGACCTGGTGAAAAATTATCTTACAAAACTTATAGTAACACGGCTTATGACCTTTTGGGTATGGTAGTTGAAAAGAAGTCGGGGAAAATATTTAGTGATTATGTGACCGAAAATATTTTAAATCCCTTGCAAATGAAAAGAAGTACCTACGACTATAAAGATATTGACTCAACATATCTTGCATTACCAGTTCTCCTTTCAGGAAAATCAAAAAAAATTGCCCGATTAAATTTAATTGGCTTAGACACCAATGATTTGACTTTGGTTTCGAGTAATGGGTTAGGGTTAATTAATCATAATGTTTATGGTGAAGATTATGAACACAATCCAAGTGGTAATCTTATATCATCAGCCCTAGAGCTCAATAGATGGATTCAAGGCATGTTGGAGATATATTCAAATTCAAAATCTAATAGTGTGCTTAGTAGAAATTCATTATCGCAAATGTGGTCAATTCAAAGACATATAAACAATAGTAAGACCTCCATTGGCTTAGGTTGGTGGGTTTACCAAGATGACAAATTGGGTACTTCAGTTTTTCATGTAGGTAATAATCCTGGTTTTTGCAGTATACTGATGATATTTCCGGATCAAAAGCTGGGAATTTCCGTATTAAGCAATGCATCATATGCGCAAAAAGCTATTTGGAACAAAATGACTATTGAAGTAGCTCAGCTTTTGATTAAAAAATGATGTCAGTTTATTCCTGCATGCAATTTTTCTTTTTTGGCGAATTTCTCAGTCCACTTTTTACTTCTATTCCTGTTCATAAATACAAAAATATTTTCGTAATCATGGCTGATTTTCAAAATGGTGAATCAATAGTTAAAATAAAATTTATTAATCTTGAATTTTAAATATTTTTTTAATTTCAATTAAGTCGGAATCAGATTCACTATATGAAGTGTCCATTGAAATAAGTTCTTCTTCATGAAAAGTATGTCCTCCATTAAATTTACCAATACTTTTTAGAAGAATATATTTATTGGATTTATATTCAGTAAAACATTCAGTTGTCCAATAATTTTCGAAATTAAAATTATCTAAAAAACCAATAACGCGCTCTATACTAAATCCTTCATATTCTTCTTTTATATATTTTGCGTCTGACCATATTAAGTAAGATTGTTGTAGTTCTGTTTCCTTAAGAATTTCATTTTTAATGCTCGAGTCCAATATAAATCCACCCATACAATTGCTACTTTCTTCTAAATAGACACCATTCCAAAATACCTTTACAGTATCATTGCCTATTTTGTGATAAATATATTTATTATAAGCGTATGAATACTCTTTGTTTATTGTATTATACTTAACAAAAATTTCAGTTGGTGAAGTAAATACAATTTTATAAAAAATTATTGTGCCCGCAATAGTGTTTTTAAATACAAATTTATACATTATTATTGATTACAATTCCAAGATGGACTAGATGGTGTTACCCCAGGGCAAACAGACGGCCCTGTAGCAATAGATGGAAGACCAATAAAATATGTACGCTTATAATGCACTTATTACTTGAACTTACATGTTGTTATAATGCAAATTTATCTTATTCTGTT